>OGZX01000703.1_pt1 | contig 38587 bp, 16 predicted proteins | sample 1576881 | NCBI WGS metagenome assembly OGZX01 (sample SAMEA3541542, study PRJEB24748) | human gut metagenome | biome: human gut; feature: human-associated habitat; material: faeces | place: China | collected 2012 | reverse complement strand
TACTCCCGACGCTATGTCACAAATACGAAATACACCGTTAAATCATCATTTATAGGTTCAAAACTGCAAAATACTGAACCCTTCCGTTTTGTCATCTCATAGTAATGGTTTTGGCAAATCATAACTATGAGATGCAAAAACCATACTGATGGCTATGATTGACATATTGCTACTCTTTCCTACGATACACAGATCCAAATAATACGTTAAAATATATTACCCGCTATAGTAATATCATTTTTATGGGGTAGTAATCCGAATTAGATGCTATGGCTGTATCATTTTGATACTTTAACAGGTGTGAATAGTAATGATGTTATAAGCCTGGATGTAACTCTTCATTACTTTCATTACCTTTATCGCCCGAAATAACATCCAAAAGGAATGGGAAACGTAACTATCATATTATCTTGTAGATAGTCACTAAATAACGAAAAACATGTCACTACAAATCATACATACCGCCGACTGGCATCTCGGACAAACTTTCTTCGGATACGATCGGGAGGAAGAGCATGAAGCGTTTCTCGCCTGGTTGACCGATACGCTGGCGGAGCAGCAAACGGATGTTTTGCTGATTGCCGGCGATGTCTTCGACGTTGCCAATCCTTCGGCTGCGGCACAACGCCGCTTTTTCCGCTTCCTGAGGGAGGCGAACCGCCGTAATCCGCATTTGCAGGTGGTCGTTGTGGCGGGAAACCATGATTCGGCAGGGCGGTTGGAAGCGCCGATACCGCTGTTGGAGGAATTGAATACGTCGATTGTCGGGATTATTCCCCGGACAGATTTATGCAAGATCGACTTTGATTCGTTGCTCGTACCCCTATATAACAAGGAAGGGAAACGGGAAGCCCTTTGCCTGGCCGTGCCGTATCTCCGACAAGGCGATTATCCGGCTTCGGACGAGGGAAAAGATACCTACGTGGCGGGGATTACCCGGATGTACCGCCAGCTTTATGAATATGCCGATGCACAGCGGCAACCCGGAGAGGCCCTTGTCGCAATGGGACATCTGCACGCCACGGGAGCTGAGTTGTCTGAAGACGACCGGAGCGAACGCACCATTATGGGCGGTCTGGAATCGGTCGGCACGGATGCGTTCGATGAAGGGCTGGCCTATACCGCCCTCGGCCATATCCATAGGGCGCAACGCGTCGGAGGCCGGGAAAATATACGGTATGCCGGCAGCCCGCTACCCATGTCTTTTTCCGAGCAACACTACCGTCACCAGGTGGTCGCCGTCACGCTCGAAAACGGATGCCTGTCGGATTGGAAAGCGATGCCTGTCCCTTTGCGGACCGGTCTGCATCGGATTCCGGCGGAACCGGCATCCCCTGATGAAGTGCTTTTGCAACTCGCGGCTTTGCCGGTGGCGGACAGCCAAATGGATCACAGCTTTTGGCCTTACCTCGAAGTACAGGTCTTGCTGACGGAGCCTGATCCGGGTTTCCGGCACAGGGTGGAGGAGGCGTTGGCGGATAAGGCGGTGCGTCTGACATCCATCATCCCTTCTTATCCGAAGCAGGAAGGTGAAGAAGATTTCCGCCCTTTGTCTTATACGGATTTACAAAAGATCGATCCGTTGGATATGCTCCGGCATACGTTTACGAACCGCTTTGGAGGTGATTTGCCGGAAGAGCTGGAACAGATGTTTAACGAGGTAAGACGGGAGGTTTCTCTATGAAGATATTAGCGATACGGGGCCGTAACCTGGCTTCGCTGGAAGGTGATTTTGAAATTGATTTTACGGCCGAGCCATTGCTTTCGGCCGGCATATTTGCCATATCCGGTCCGACGGGGGCCGGAAAGTCCACGTTGTTGGACGCCATGTGCCTGGCGTTGTTCGCCCGTACGCCCCGTACGGATCAGGCGAAGGAAAACAATGTCAAGTTGCAGGATGTCAGCAATGAACAGCTGTCGCAGAGCGATCCCCGTTTCCTGCTGCGGCGGGGCACGGCTTCGGGCTATGCCGAGGTCGACTTTGTCGCTTTAAACGGACACCGCTACCGGACTCGTTGGTCTGTTTCACGTGCCCGTGACAAGGAGAACGGGCGTTTGCAGAATCCCCGCCTGGCCCTGTACAACCTGGATAAGGAGGAAGAGGAGCAGGGGACGCGCTCCGACCTGCAAGCCCGTATCATCGACCTGATCGGGCTGACCTTCGAGCAGTTTACGCGTTCCGTATTGCTGGCGCAGAACGATTTCTCCACTTTCCTGAAAGCCGAGCAGGGCGAGAAAGCATCCCTGTTGGAGAAGCTCACAGGGACGGAACTCTATTCCGCCATTTCCCGCCTGATCTTTGAAAAGAATGCCCGGGCAAAAGAAGCCTTTGACGCGATCCAGTTGCGCATACAATCCGTCGAACTCCTGACGGACGAGGAGGAAAGCGACCTGCGCCTCCGTCTTGCGGCTACGGAAAAGGAAGTGCAACGCCAGGAAAAGGCGAAAGCCGAACAGCAGATGCTTCAGGAAGCCGTTCGCGCTGCCGAACAATCGATTACTGCCCGGCAGGTGCAGCAAAAAGAGGCAGCTGGCAGGTTGGCGCGTGCAACGGAACTTCTGACCGTTGCCCGTCGTGAATATGAAAAAGGGGTGGAGGAGCAGCAGGCATCGGAGGTCCGCTTCAAATCTCTCCAACAGGAAATCCAGCAAGCGCGTAAACTGGATATCCAGTTGGACACGGCTGTCCGCGACTGTTCCGATTCGGAACGGCGTTTGAAGGAGGCGATCGCCCGGAAGAAAGAGGCGGAAGATAAATACCAGGCTGCTGTTCTCCGCCAGAAACAGGGGACGGAAGAGATTGCCCGCCTGACCGCTTGGCGGGACCGTTTTAAGAATAAAGAAAGAATTGCCGAACAGCTCTCGGCCCTGTTGCTTTATATAGATGCGGCAGCTGCCGCCCGTTTGGCTGTGGAGGCGGCTAACCGTTCGATTGCGGCTGTCCGGAAGGAGGCCGCAGAATCAGATAAACAGCTGGCCGGCTTGCAACAGACCGTCATGGGCAAGCAGCAGGCCTTGAAACAGACAGAGGCAGCATACCGGAAGCAGGAAGAAGTCTTGAAGGCAATCGACGCCCCGGCATTAGATAAACAAATCGAGCAACTGCGCCAGGAGCGGGAACAACTGTTGATCGAGCAAGCCCGCCTGGAGGCTTCCGGAGATATTAAGGAGCTACGGGCCAAACTGCAGGAAGGACAGCCTTGTCCGGTTTGCGGGAGTACGCATCATCCATTCGTTGCCTCTCCTGACACCCCCCCTGCCTCCTCTCGAGAGGGGAAGGAGATAGCACTTGACGATACATATCCTCGAAAAGAAATAGCGGCTGGCAGTAACTTTTCCCCTCTCAAGAGGGGGCAGGGGGTGTGTGATGGAAATCCCGTCGCCGCCATGACGCTGCGACTACAGGAGTTATCTAAAAAGAAGGAGGCTTATTCGGTCGCTACCCGCGAGCTTGCCCGCCTTCAGCAACAACTGTTCCGCCTACATAAAGAACTGGCGGACAGCGAAGCCGCCTGCAAGGACATTGTCGGCAAACTGCAACTCGCTTCCAGTCGGCAGGAGCGGGAAGAGGCGACAGTGAAAGAGCAGTCCGGCAAACTGGCCCAATCCCTCTCGGCTGCCGACGTCCTGTTCGGCAACAGCGACTGGCAGAAAGCCTGGCAGCAAAACCCGGATGCCTTCCGAAAGACCTTGACCGACTTTGCACGCCAATGGCATGAGAATACCGAGAAGCTGCGCCTGTTAGAACGTGAGGAAAGCGCACAAAGGGCGGAATGCGAGTCTCTTGCCTCTTTCCTCCCGTCTCTTGGCAAACAATATGAAGAAGCCGCTCAGCTACATGAAAAGAACGGCTCCGCCTTGACCGCTCTGCAGGCAGAGCGGGCTAAACTGCTGAACGGCCGTCCGGCAGATGCGGTCGAGCAGGAATATTCCCGGCGAATGGAAGAACTGAAGGAACGTCTGAAGAAACTGCTCGCCACCCAGACCGAACAGTCCGGTATTGCCGAGCAGACACGCGGCATAGCCGACCAGATAGCAAAAGACCTTGCCGAAGCCTTGGCCGACCTCGACCGCCGAAGAGTTGCGCTGGAGAAATGGACGGCAGACTACCTCGCCGCCTCGGACGGTGTACGGCTTGAAGACACCTTGCCCCGCCTGACACAGGAGAAAACAGAGCTGGCCTTCCGATTGCGGACACAGACCGATAATAAGGCAAAAGTATCCGGCCTGCAGGAAGAGTTGAACGTCCTGCGCACCGAAAGCGAGCGCTGGGCCAAACTGAACGAACTGGCCGGGTCTGCCGACGGAGCCAAGTTTCGCCGTATCGCCCAGGGCTATACGCTGGATGTGCTGCTGAGCTATGCCAATGTGCAGTTGCGCGAACTGACGCGCCGTTACCGTCTGGAACGCGTCCCCGAAACACTCGCTCTTCAGGTGATAGACCGGGATATGTGCGACGAGGTGCGCACCGTCCACAGTCTTTCGGGAGGCGAATCGTTCCTTGTCTCGCTGGCGCTTGCCCTCGGGCTGTCTTCCCTTTCGTCCAACCGGATGAAGGTGGAAAGCCTTTTCATCGACGAAGGGTTCGGTTCGCTGGATGCTGACACGCTCCGGGTGGCAATGGATGCGTTGGAGAGCTTGCGCACGCAGGGACGGAAGATCTGCGTCATTTCGCATGTGCAGGAAATGACCGAACGCATTCCCGTCCGTATCTGCGTGAACCGTGCCGGCAATGGGCGAAGCTACTTAGAGGTTTTGTAATCAATCCTCCACGATAATTCTGAACCCTACATTCATCGGCCGTTGCCAAGGCAGATAGGCCTTGCGGACGGCCGATGTGGAATATTTGGGACGTTCACGCCAGGAACCGCCGCGCACTACTTTCTTTTCAGCGACCTCTTTGTCTCCTTTTTCTTTTAAAGGATAGGGGAGATAGCCGGATGCCGTCCATTCCGCCACATTCCCGTTCATATCATATAATCCCCAGGGATTGGGGTGGTAAGAGGCAACCGTACAGCTGATCAGTTGATGATCGTTGACGTTCAGCACCTTCGGCAGGAAATCCCAGAACTTGCGCATCGGATCGGTCGGGCGCATCGGCTTGGGGTCTACGCCTGTTACGGCAAGGTCGACGGTCGTACTGTCTGCCAGGTTCTCGTAGTTGCCGAAGTCACTGTCTACGGTGCCGAACCAGAAGTCATCCGCACTTCCGGCCCGTGCCGCCCATTCCCACTGTGTTTCCGTGGGGAGTGAGACGTTGCAGTTCAGTTTCTCGCTGATTTTATGGCAGAAAGCGTTCGCCTCGTCCCAACTGACGCGTACGACAGGTTGTCCGGGGCGGTTTGCCGGGTAGCCGGGTGTCGTATGATCTTTCCAGGTCTGCCCGATGTAGCGGCTGTCGTGTTCCGGGAAGAGCGTGCAGAACTGTTCGTTTGTAATCTCGGTCGTACTCATCCAAAAGCCTTTCTTGACATCTGCTTTGAAGGTAGGAGATGTAGCCGGTGTCCGGTTGTTGCCCATGACGAAGCTGCCGGCCGGAATCCAGACCAGGTCGATGTGCACGTCGGGGGCGATAGTCAGGCGGCGGGTAATCTCGCCTTTGCCAGCCTGTTTCGCCATAGCAGTTTGCGCATCGAACGGGAAGCCTTTTACTTTTATCGGGCGAGCCTTTTTTGCCGGTTCCTCCATTTTAGGGATTTCACCGGTTGTCGCCCCGCTGATAGCGTCAACCTTTTTGTTCTCTTTCAGCCAATCGGCATAGTCGGCTATCTCTTTTTGCCAATCTACCCGTACGCCGCTGTATTTTTCCGCCAGCTCCATCCGGCGTTCTACCTGGTTCTTCGGAGACTCCGGTTTCAGGTCGATCTGTGTGAATGCTCCGGAGTAGGGGGCGTTCAGGTCGATCCAGGTGTAGAGTGTGCGCATATCTTCATCCGGAACCAGTACGCCGTGATGGCCGGCTTGGAGGATACGGATCAGTTCGCTGTTGCTGACGTGGAACTCCGCCGGTTTCAGGACGTAGATGTCCGACTCCGGTCCCTGCCGGTAAACGTATGGATGCAGGTTCAGATAGCTCTGGTCGAACTGCTTGTTGATCTTCGTCAGTATTCCCCGTTTGTAGGTGACCATCCGGTCTTTACGGAAATCCGGTTCGGCAGTCGTCCCATCGTGGCAGGAGACGCAGTTGCGGTCCAGTACCGGCTGCACTTCGAGGCGGAACGTGAAAGGACGGACGCCGCCTTCCGGTGTTTCCAGCCGGCGTGCCTGTTTGGCCGAGGCTATCGTCCGTTTGGGTATAGGCATTGTGTTCTGGTCTTCGTGACAGCCGATGCAGGAAACGATCTCGCCCGGCATACCCGTCAACCAACTGCGCATCCATTGCACAGCCGCCCCGTCCTTGTCCAAGGGCTGTATGGAGACCGGCGTGTTGGCAGGGATCGTGAAAAGCGCGGAGCCGTCTTCCTCTACCGGAACTGTGCCTAACACCCGCTTGATGTCCCAGCCGCTTTGTATGCCTTGTGCGTCGTGGTCGGAGGGAGCCAGGATATAGGCATATTCGTAAGCAAAGATTCGGAGCGATTTGATCGTCCCGCGTGGGACACCCTGCGTACCTTCTCCTTCATAGATGTCCTGTATGAAAACAGTTGCTTCCTTGCTGTCCGGTTTGATCTTCGACGGGATGACGGGAGGCGTTTCGCGTTTGTCCAACGGGATCGGGGCGGTCAGCCCTTCGCCCTCCTGTTCGGCTATCAGCGTCAGGTTGTCGAACACATCGACGAGGTAGATTCCCCATAGTGCATCCTTAGCCGGCTTACAGGCAACCAGGAAATATTTCTCATTCAGCGGGAACGGCTTCATAAACTGTGGCCAGACCCCTTCGACCAGTTCGTCCTTGATGATCGGGACGATCGGACGGTCTTTGAACGGGAGTTCCTGTATCATTCCTTTTTCCTCTTTACGGCTTTTGGCCGGGTCGAAGATGACGAGCCTGCCCGAACGCGCCGTGCCGTGATGCCCGGAGATGATGCCGACGAAGCGGCTACTGTGGCGGGAGAGCGGTTTCATGTCGAACGTGCTGTTCGGGAAGTAGGAACCGCTGCCGTAGAGCGCCTTGTTTTCTGTCCCGTCGGGATTCATGTGCATCACGATGCGGGAGAAATAGTGTGTCAGGTCGGTATATTCCCAACGGGTGTACATGATGCGGCCGTTCGGGATCACGATCGGCGACCAGTTACCATCCTGGTCGAACGTCAGGCGGCGCAGGCTGCGTGTCTTGGGATCGTAAGAGACCAGGTTGGCAACCACATCGTCGCCATGTACGCAGGGCACGCCGTTATAGCCGATATTGGTCGTGGCGACCACCTTCCCGTCCGGCAGGTAGTTCGCGTCGCAAAATTCCAGATCCGGTTCGTCGACCGTAATCTTTTGGTGAAGGCCCGTCCCGTCGGTCTTTATTTCGTATATCTGCCATTTCCGGTTCGCATCGAGGGAGGAAAACAGCAGGCGGTCGGCATCCCAATGCAGTTGTATGTCGGAGACGGGGACATCGGTTTCCGGCTTATAGATGCGCTCGCTCTTTACGTCACCGCGCAGGTCGGACAGGATGTCGATCTCTGCATCGTATCCTTTGCGCGGATTGGAGAAAAGCGAGTTGTAGTTTGCCGTCGAAGTCCCCATCAACGGCCCCATAGCCTTGCGGGCTTTATCGCCTAAGCGGTAGCGGGCGGCTACTATACGATCTACGTCCAGCAACGGGTTGGCAAGCATGATCTCCCGTTTCAGCGCCAGCAGTTTCCGGGCGTTGCCGATCGCTTCGTCTGAGGCTGTGGCGGAAAGCGTTTGCCGTACTTTCGGCAGGAGTGCTTCCAGCTCGGAGAGTTTTTGGTAAAGCGCGGGGGCCTTATCGCCCAGCGACTGTTTCGTGTCGTCCAGATAGGCGCGCATGGCAGACGGATTTACCCATTCGATCTGTGTCTTCAGGTCATTGACCTGTATCTGGCGTAACGAATCCACCCCGTCCGCAGTGGAGAATGCAGGCAGGGAAAAGGAGAGGAGTGCCAGTAGCAAATATACTTTGTACCGGAGCATTATTTGTCTGCTAATTTGTAGATTTCACTCGCAGCCATCAGGAATGCGCCCGGGCCATACAATTCCGTCATCTCGCGCGTCACCTTCTTTGGATCGGCTCCTACAGGTTGTACCCAACCTAACTTGCCGTCTGCTTCGACAGCGGCCACCAATGCTTCCCAACCTTTCTTGACAACCGGAAGATATTGGTCTGCCGGCAGATAGCCCTGGTTGATTCCGTAGGCCAGGCCATACACGATAAATCCTGTCGCGCTTGTTTCGGGTGAAGGATAGCTGTCCGGGTCCAGCAGGCTGGCATGCCAGTAACCGTCTTTCCCCTGCAGTCCGGCGAGGCGTTCGCTCATTTCCTTGAACAGGCCTATGTAGAAGGGGCGATATTCGGTATCATCGGCCGGAAGCGTTTTCAGGATCTCGGCCAGACCGCCGATCACCCAGCCGTTGCCGCGTCCCCAGAATACTTTTTTACCATTGGCTTCCCGTTGGTCGAAATAGCGGCTGTCGCGATAGAAAAGGTGTTCGTCTTTGTCGTACAGGTAATTATAAGTCGCACGGAATTCACCGTCGGCAAAATGCATGTATTTACGGTTGCCGGTCAGCGTGTAGAGGCGTGTATAGACACCCGGTGCCATGAAGAGCGCGTCGCACCAGGTCCACCGTTCGATCGTGCTGCCTTTGCTATAGTCCAGATCCATGCTCCCGTTCGAGGGATTGTTCACGACCCAGTCCGCACGGGCAATGGTCGGCTTCAGCATGTTCTCGTTCTTTTCCTTGTTATAGAAATCGATATAGGTTTGTGCTATACATACGTCATCGGCATGGTACATCCGATTGGCGACCTGCCAGCTCTGACGGTTGAATATCTTTTTCAACCAGTCGTAATAGGTATTGTCGTTGCTGAGTTCGGCCCAGTCGTACATTCCCATATAGAGTGCGCCGGGCACCCAGCCGCGCGGTTCGCTTTGTGCATATTTATTATCGGGATAATCCTTGATCTGCCAGTCTGCTACCTTGCGGGCAACGTCCATTACACTTTGTCGGTTCCAGGCTGCGGCAGTGACGGTAACGGCCGGGCTGGTGGTTTCAGCCTGTGTCGGGATGTTATTGACTAAACAGGTGCAGGCACAAATAGACAAGCCTGCCGATAGATACTTGATTGTTTTCATGATACTGTAATCTTGGTGTTAATCATTTTAATTCTGCATCAAAAATAAGAAAGATAAGGTTCCGGGTATAATAATATCATCTCAAAATGATTCAAAAACGTACCAAACCCTTTTCGCCTATAAAAAGAAAAGGAGCTATACCCTTGCGGCATAGCTCCTTTCAATATAAGTGTGTGTAGGTATTGGAATCCTAAATTAATACCCAGGGTTCTGCGGGAATTCAGCGCCTGTGTTAGAGTCGATGATTGTCTGCGGGATCGGCCACAAAGTGTTATGTTCATCCATCGCGCTGCTATACGGATTGTATTTCTTAACGCGTTCAACGAGCTTGCCTGTGCGGACCAAAGTGAAGCGGCGCAGTTCTTCTCCGACCAATTCACGGATACGTTCATCCAGCAGGAAGTCAATTGTTGCCTGGCTTGCAGTAATCTCAGGGGCATTTGCACGTTTGCGAACCACGTTGATTGCTTCTGCAGCACCTTGTGTATTGTTTTGCATCAGACGAGCTTCTGCTAACAGCAGGTATGTTTCAGCCAGACGGAATTTCATACGGTCTTTGTTGTTACCACCGTAGCTCAGGTTATCTTCTTTTCCGTAGAAAAACTTGGTTACAGCCGGAAATAAAGTAAGTTTCGACCATGTATCTTCTGTGAATTCAGCTTTCTTTCCATATTTATCAGAGGTGGCATCGTTGTAATACCAGTTTCTCTTGATGTTATATTCAGAGTTACGGATATCCGTTGCAGCAAAGAAATCACTGCTTTCGATCCACCATTTGAACGGAACGATCTGTGCCAGGCCACGACCGCCTAAAGTATCAGCCAATACGAAACCGTCTTCATTATAGTATCTGGGAACCCAGGCACGTTTTGTCCAGTCTTCATATTCTCCGCCACCACCGGTAGTGTTATATTCAAGCTGCATAACCCAGATACTTTCCATGTTTCCGGAAGTACGGTTCTGGTTATACTCTTTGAACATATCGGAGAACGGATCTCCCTGCTGATCTTTATCGGCACCGAAGCGTGAAGTCATCAGGTTGAAGTAACCACAGTCGATAACAGCCTTAGCTGCAACTTCTGCTTCTGCATATTTACCTGCCATGAGATAAACTTCCGACAGCATGTGTTGGGCGGCCCATTTTGTCAGCTGGCCGACTTCCACTTTGTCCGGATCTTCCGGAAGATTTGCGATTGCAAATTGCAAGTCTTCGATCATCTTGCCTAATACTTCAGCTTTAGGAGTACGGGTAAAGTCTATACGGAAGTTTTTCTCGATTTTGTCTACATAAGGAACATCTCCGTACAGATATACCAGGTACCGGTATGCATAAGCGCGGAAGAAACGGGCGACAGCCTGATAGTAGGCTTTGTCTGTCGGTTTATCCCAGTTTACATCTCCTTCCGAATATTCAAGGATTTCATTTGCGGAAGCGATCAGACCATATCCCCAGTTCCAATAAGACGTAACGAATGTAGTGGACGGTGTGTAGGATAAGTTTTCAAAAGGCACCAACGAACCGTCGCCAAGACCAGCATAGACGATATCCGTTGCAACCTGGAAAGATTCGTATGGACAAGCCTGTCCCTGGCTTGTAGTACCACTTCCTGTTGTTCCGCCTCCCCAAGTGTTAAACTCGGAGCGTGCCCAGCCGTATAAGCCGGTTACGCCGACTTCAAAGCCGTAGCTGCTCGTATAGGTATTATCCGGAGCCAATGAGCTTTTCAGATCTTCATCCAGGAAACCGGAGCAGCCGGTGGATGTTACTAATAAAAATGTTGCAGCTGCTGCCGCTAATATATTTTTCATAATTTATTTCTCTTTAATTAGTTTAGAATGTAAGATTTAATCCGAACATATAAGAACGGGCGGTAGGATAGGTTACAAGGATATTCCTGTTAACATCGTTGTCATCCAGATTCAGGAAGTTATCAACATTACTGAATGTGTAGAGGTTGTTTACGCTGACATTAACAGACAAGGCGCTGATCCCGATTGCGTTTAATGTTGTTTTCGGGAAGGTATAGCCTAATGTGATATTCTTGACATTTACATAATTCACCTTTTTATAGAATGAGTGCTTATCGTAAGGGATATATACCGGCGATGTCATTTTGTTGGTCGGGTTTTCCGGTGTCCAGTAATCCATTCCGCTGATATAGTTGAATGTCGACATCCAACGGTCGAAGTTGTAGTCGTGCAACTCTTTTGTTTGTCCGAATACACCGTTCAGGAGGAATGAGAAATAGATATTCTTGTAATCGAAACGGTTACCCATTGACAACAGGAAGCTCGGCAGTTTGGAACCGATAATTTTCTTGTCGTCGGCAGTGATTGAACCGCTTCCGTCTTTATCTTCCAGTTTGGCAGAACCCGGAACAGCGCCCTTCTGGTATTCAACGCCATCTTCATTCAGATATTTTCCGCTTGCGGCATCCCATTTGATTGTATGTCCGTTTTCAACGAATGTTTCATTTTCCTGCCATGTTCCGATAACGTCGTAGTCATAGAATACGCGTAAAGGCTTTCCGATAAACCATTTGTTCGTGATATCATCTTTTCCGTCGCCACGCAGTTCGATAATCTTGTCGCGGTTCAGGGAGAAGTTCACGTTTGTGCTCCAGCTGAAATCCTGATTTTGGATATTGATAGAGTTCAAAGCGATTTCAACACCCTTGTTACGGGTTTTACCGACGTTGTCCATGATTGATTTGTAGCCGTTCATATAAGGTACGGTACGGCTCATCAACAAATCTTTCGTGTTTACTACATACATGTCGATATTACCGGAAAGACGGCCGTTGAAGAAACTGAAGTCGATACCGGCATTGATTGTGCGTGAAGTTTCCCATTTCAGGTTCGGGTTACCGACACCGTTCGTAGGCAGGAAAGCTCCGTTTACAACAGTTCCGTTGTCACCCCAGATGTAGTTGGTCAGTGTCAGGCGGTCGAGTGTCTGATAAGCATTGATAGCCTGGTTACCGTTGGAACCCCATGATAAACGGACTTTCAACATATCCATATAGTTTGACTGGCTTTCCATGAAATCTTCGGAAGAAATGTTCCACGCTGCAGCCACAGAGGGGAAGAATGCGTATTTGTTATTCGCACCGAATGCAGAGTAACCGTCCGAACGGCCTGTCAACGTCAGTAAATACTTGTTGGCATACGAATAGTTCAAACGTAACATATAAGATAACATGGCTGTTTCCGTCAGTTTGGATGTGATTTCCTTATTCTTTTCGGCACCGGCCATATTGTGGTATTCGGAATCATCGTTTACAAAGCTCTCGCCTGATTCTTTAGCTTCCTTCTTGGTTGTTTCCTGCATACTGAACAAGGCTGTTGCATCGATTTTATGCAAGCCGAATGTCTTGTTATATTTCAGGAGGTTTTCCCATGTATAATCATAATAATGGATGTTCTCGATAGAGGCAGATCCATTCACCTTCTTTCCGGAAAGCGTATTTCTTCCGTAGTAGGATCCGACAAAGTTGTTACGGTAGTTGTAACCGAAGTTTGTACGGAATGACAAGCCGTCGATAGGGAACTGGATTTCTGCGAAAGTGGAAATAAAGACGTTACGGTTTGTTTTGTCGCTTGTTGCGTCGATGTTAGCCATTGGATTGTAGAACAAAGTCTGGTCCATCGGATAGTCGACGTAACGGTCGTTTTCATCTTTGTAAATACCGTAAGGACTCATTTTCAGTCCGGCTTCCAGGTAAGGCTGTTCTCCGCCGAATTCTTTTTGAATGGCTTGTGTTCCCATTCCGACGGTTAACCACTTGTTTAATACCTGTGTGATGTTCAATGCGATGTTGGTACGTTTTAATCCGGTGTTCTCCATTACACCGTCTTCTTTCAGGTGAGAGATCGATGCCATGTAAGTTGTTGCATCCGTACCACCGGAAATACTAATCTGGTGGCTGGTTGTCAGCGCATTGCGGAACATAATGTCCTGCCAGTCCAGTTCAGACCCGTTCTGGTAGTTAGTACGTTCGCTCGGGTTGAGCAGCGTCAGCGGGTCGAGCTGATCTCCGGAATAACCGTATTTCATGCGGTTGTAGTCCTGCGTATACTTTACATATTCATCGCCTTTCATCATGTCGATACGGCGTTGTGCCTGTTGCATACCGACTTGTCCTTTGTATGTTACGGTCGGTGCGCCTTTTTTACCTTTCTTTGTCTGGATCAGGATTACACCGTTGGCACCACGTGAACCGTAGATGGCAGCAGAAGATGCATCTTTCAATACAGACATGTTCTCGATGATATCCGGATCGATATCTCCTAAAGAACCGCTGTAAGGGATACCGTCCATAACGATCAGCGGAGAGTTGTCTGCACTCAGTGAGTTTTCACCACGTACACGCAGTGATTGGTCTTCACCCGGCTTCGCATTGCCGGTTGTTACGTTCATACCCGGAATCTGGCCGGCCAGCTTGTCCATCAGGTTGTTCGTTGAAACCATTTTCAGCTTGTCTTCGCCCACAGCGACGATGCCGCCTGTCAAGTCTGATTTACGCTGAGAACCGTAACCGATTACCACAACGTCATCCAAGCCGATAGCATTGTCTTTTAAAACAATGTTCAGCGTTTTGGCTCCTGTGATTTTGATTTCCTGCGATTCACATCCGATGTATGAAACAACGATTGTGGAGTTTTGGGGTACGCTAAGGGAGAAGTTTCCATCTACATCGGTTACAGTACCGATAGTCGAACCTTTTACCAGAACGTTGGCACCGATAATCGGAAACTTGTCGGCTTCGGCAATTACCGTACCGGTGATTTTTACTTCTTGCGCATATACCTGTACGGATATAAACGCCATAAAGATTAGTAGCAAAGAAAGAAACCTGTTCTTTCCGTTAGCCTTTTCATTGGGAGGCAAATTCCCTCGTAGTTGTCTGTTCATGCCTTTCATAATTTATTAGCACATTAAACAATTAATACTTAACCTGTCGGTCCTATTTGTTTTTTGTGTCAAAAGAATGAAAGATGCAAGGCAAGAACGAGTAATTTCATTCCAAAAGGGGATAAAAATATACCAACGTGCTAAAAAACATTTATTTTGATGAATTTTGAGACTCTGTTTCCTGATATTCTGTCGGCGACATTCCGTAGACGGCCTTAAAACTGCGGGCAAAATAGGAACGGCTACTGAAACCGACATGTTGCGCGATCTCAGAAATATTCATGTCTGATTCTTTTAACAGTTTAGCCCCTGCCTCAAGACGAATATTCTTTATTAACTCGATAGGAGACAGGCCGGTTACAGCTTTTACCTTCCTGTAGAAATTAGTCCGGCTCATGTTTAATGCTTCATAGATGACGGATACATCGAGTTCCGGATTGGATATGTTGGCCTTTACAATATCGATGTACTGTTTAAGAAAATCATTGTTTTCCTTCGGCTCTTCCACTCCGAGTTGCTTGAGCGAGAGCGATTCCCCGTAGATTGTCTTCATCTTCTTGCGCAGGGAAAGTATGTTCCGGATACGCGCTTTCAACAGGGATACCTGGAACGGCTTCACGATATAATCGTCGGCACCGGCTTCCAAGCCTTCTTCGATCTGGGATACCATAGATTTGGCGGTAAGCAGTATAACCGGGATATGGCAGTAATTCTGGTTTTCTTTGATACGCTTACACAGTTCCAGCCCGTTCATTTCAGGCATCATGACATCACTGACTACGATATGCGGGAATGATTCTTCGATTACAGTTAATGCTTCTTTCCCGTTGAATGCTTTCAGTATGATGTAATCGAGGCTGAGCTGTTGCTCCAGGTATTGAAGCACTTCCTGGTTGTCGTCTACCAGCAGGATTGTTTGCTTGTTCCTGTTCTCTGTCTCTTCGACCAACAGGTTGAATTTCTTGCTGATTTCTGCGGACTTCGACAGGACAGGTTCCTCTGAGATCGTGACTTCCTGTTCCTCTGTATCGGGAAGGATAAACATGAAATGTGTCCCCTTCTCTTCCGAACTGACTGTCCAGATGCAACCGTTGTGTTGCAGGATAATGGAACGGGTCAGACTTAAGCCTATACCGGTACCGGATATCTGTCGGTGTATATCTTCCTGTGAACGATAGAACGGCTCGAATATTTTTTCCGCTTCCTGATCGCTGATACCTTTTCCAGTATCGATAACCTCGATAAACAGATATTTACCTTCCACTAAAATCGAATTGTATTGGGAAGGGAAATTCGGGAGCAGTTCGCATTCGGCCTGCGAGACAGTGCTGACGCGAAGGGTGATATGTCCCTCCGAAGGTGTAAATTTGAATGCATTGGACAGCAAGTTGAAGAATATCTTTTCGATTTCGGCTTCGTCGAAGCATACCCGGTAAGAATCCGGCAATTCATTTTCCAAAGTGAAAGTTATCTCCCGGTTGTTGGCGACGCTTTCGAATGAATGATACATCTCTTGTATGAAAGCAGAGAAGTTGAAACATGTTTTTTGCAAGACCGTTTTACCGGCTTCGTATTTCTGAATGTCCATTAAGTTGTTGACCAGAAGCAACATGCGGCCGGTATTCTTTTTAATCAGTTGCAGGGCCTTTTTGACTTCCGGGGAGAAGGATGCATATTGCATCAGGTCGTTCAACGGGTTGATAATAAGCGTTAAAGGCGTACGTAATTCATGCGAGAAATTGGTGAACATACGCATTCGCTCTTTGTGCAATTCGTTGACCTTATCCTGTTCCATCTGTTTATAATGCATTTCCCGCTCCCGTTCATGTTTGTTGTGCTGGTAACGGATAACACGGATGATGATGAAAGAGATAAGGCTGATGTACAGTAGATATGCCCACCAGGTCTTATAGAACGGCGGGTTTATGGTGATGTGCAGTATAGCTTCTTCCGGATTCCATACAGCATCGTTGTTGGATGCCTTAACCCGGAAAGTGTAAGTCCCGGGTGCCAGGTTGCTGTAGTAGGCTTCCCGGCGATTGCCGACCGTGTGCCAGGTAGGATCGGCTCCCTCCAGTTTATAGGCATATTGATTCCTTTCGGAATGAATGAAATTCAAAGCGGTGTATTTGAATGTGATATTATTCTGGTTGGCCCCGAGCGTGATCGACTGATTCCCGGTCTTACCGATAACCTCTTCCTTGTTGTTTAAGATCATTGAAGTAAGATGGACTTCCGGGATATTGGGGTTGAACATTATTTTGTCCGGATCGAAAAACAGGATTCCTTTATCTCCGGGAAAATAGATGTTACCGTCGGAAGAGACACTGTTACCCGAGAATAGAGTAAACTCCTGGGGCGGGATATCTGCAATTTGCAATTCACTGAAAGTATCTGTCTCGCGGTTTAGTTTATATAAAGATCTTCCGGTTGCGACCCATAGATTCCGGTTTTTATCTATAGTCAACGAACTGATCTGGCTAACGGACAGACCGTCTTCCTTCTGATAATGTTTGAGGAGTTTCAGATTGGTATCCAGACGGTATAAGCCGTTCTTACCGGTAGAAATCCAGATATATTCATTAGTATCTTGCAGGATGGCCGTGATATTCCCCAATCTTTCTAGTTGAGGATCGGATTGTAGTTCGGGAGTAAGGTTACGGACGGTTTCTCTTTTCATATCATACAGATAGAGGCTGTCGGCGAGTGATCCGAACAGGAAAAGATCGGGCTGGACTTCGTGGATCATCGTTATCCGCTTAAAGGAACGGATCGTCCCATTTGCCGCAAACGAATTGATTTGTTTGCCTTTGTCTATCATGACGAGATCCTCGTCGCTGTTAGTCGGAATCCAGAGTCGTTTGTTGCTGTCTATATATAAGGAATAGATGTCATTGTGTCGGAAGTTATACAACATTTTGTATTGTTTGTCCCGGATAGAGAACAGGTAGACTGAACCGAAGTGGGTGGAACATAAGATTGAATCACCCTGTATCAGGATCGATTTAATTATATTGGTTTCATAATTCCCTTCCTGAATCGGTTTGATCGGATAGAGCTGTTTCTTTCCGTTCTGCGGGTTATAGCAGAATAATCCGGCTCCTTCTGTTGCGAACCACATATTTCCGTATTTGTCTTCTTGTCCTTTGCCGATGATCCCGGCATATTCGTTTGTCGTGATATAAGAGACCGGCCGGTAGAAAGGGCTATGGTAATTGATCCCGGCGGAATAGGTTCCGATCCAGAGTGTTTGATCCCTGTCGATCAGCATGCTGTGGATCGAATAATGGCTGAGCCCGCCTTTGCCGGATATATCGATGCCGGCAGGCGTTACGGTCAGATTCTTTTTATTCAGGATGCTTAGTCCTCCGAAGGTACCGACTAAAATGGAATCATTGTTATAAGAGACAAGCGTACGTATACTGTTGTTGTTCAGGCCTGAATTCTCTTTATGCAGGTGGGTCAGGGTTTGTGTTCGGGTATTGAAAAGGCAGATTCCGTTTTCATCCAGGCCGATCCATATATTCCCGTCCTTATCCGGCAATATGGCCATGATCGTGCCGGCAGGCAGTTTGTTGTTTTCCCCATTATTGCCGGAGAGAACGTGATGTTTTAATTTCCAGTCAGCGGAATAAATATATAATCCTGTGTTTTCGGTCCCGACATAGATATCTCCCCGGTCATCTTGGGCAACAGAGTAAACCGGCGATGCGATTGCCTCGTCTGCTGATATAGTCTCGACCGTTTGGTCTGTTTTACATTTAAAGATATAGCGCCTGCAAAAAGCATAGACATTCCCGTCCGAGTGTCTCAGTAACTTGTTGATGACATTGGAGGTACAATCCTTATTAATACTACGGGGATAGAAACGGCTTATTCTTTTTGTTTTATAATCGATACAATTGACGCCGTTTGAAGTTCCTATCCAGATGTTTTTCCGGCTGTCTTCGGCAAATCCCCGGATATAGTTGTCGCTTAATGTCGCGGTGTTGTTTACTTCGTTCTGGTAGATAATGAATTCATAGCCGTCATAGCGGTTGGCGCCGTTACGTGTTCCGAACCAGATATATCCGTCCGAATCTTGAAAAATATCCAGAACTGAAACTTGCGACAGGCCGTTTTCTACTCCCAGGTGGGAGAAGAAAAAATCGATGCTATATGCCGGGTTTGCATATAGCATCGCCAGTATTAAATAGAGAATATAGAGTCGGTTCATCATTTGTAGTTTCTGCAAAGATAACGATTTGGAGACGATCTTTAACAGGATTGAGATGATTTTACACGGTCAGGAAAGGTTATAATCTTATTTTTGCACTTCAATCAATTAAAACATCATGAATAAACGAGTATTGAGTTTAACCTTATTGCTGGCCTGCGTATGTTTTGCCTTGCAGGCTGAAGGCCGGATTGTGGAGTCGTTTAATTCCGGCTGGGTATTTAAGAAAGCGCCGGCGGGTAAGGAGCTGGCGGTGAATGCGCCGAAATGGGAGAGAGGATGGAAGGAAGTGGAGATTCCCCATACCTGGAATGCGAGAGACATGCAGGTGGAGTTCAATAATTTTTACGAAGGGGCGGCCTATTACAAAAAACAATATTTTTTCCCCGCCGAAATGAAAGGTAAGCGCGTCTTCCTCCGTTTTGAAGGGGTGGGCGCTACGGCAGAAGTGTATGTGAACGGTTCGCTTGCCGCTACACATAAGGGTGCTTATTCGGCTTTCTCCTGCGAGATCGGGACACTGCTGAAGGCGGGAGAGAATAATGAGATTATCGTGAAAGCTGACAACGCGTCGCGCCCGGACGTGATTCCGGTCAACCATGTGCTCTTCGGTGTATATGGCGGTATGTATCGGCCGGTGTGGCTGATCGTGACCGAGCCTTATAATATATGCGTCACCGATTGTGCCTCTTCTGGCGTCTATATAACCCAGAAGAATGTTTCCAGAAAACAAGCCGATGTAAAGGTTAAAGTGAAACTGGATAACGGGACCTTGCAGCCCGCCCCGCTCACGTTGCAGAATACGGTTTATGATCGCGAAGGCAAACAGGTGGCCACCGAGAGCCGCTCGTTTGACCTGACCGCGCAGGGCGTCCAGACATTCGAGGCTGATTTCAAAATCAAGAACCCGACTTTGTGGCAGGGACGTAAGAATCCTTACTTGTATAAGGTTGTGAGCCGCCTCATTCAGAACGGGAAGGTGATCGACGAGGTTGTCCAGCCGTTGGGCTTGCGCAAGTATGAGATCGTGGCTGGTAAAGGTTTCTATCTGAACGGAGAGAAATATCCGATGTATGGCGTCACCCGCCATCAGGACTGGTGGGGGTTGGGCAGTGCGTTGAGGAACGAAAACCACGATTTCGACCTGGCTACCATTATGGATATCGGTGCGACGACTGTCCGTTTTGCCCATTACCAGCAGTCGGACTACCTGTATTCCCGTTGCGACAGCCTGGGACTGATCATCTGGGCGGAGATTCCTTTTGTCAACCGCGTGACGGGGCAGGAGGCTGAGAATGCACGCAACCAGCTTCGCGAACTGATCCGCCAGAGCTTCAACCACCCTTCTATCTATGTCTGGGGATTGCATAACGAAGTCTATCACCCGCATGAATATACGAAGGAATTGACCAAGTCGTTGCACGACCTGGCAAAGACGGAAGATCCGGACCGCTACACGGTTTCGGTGAATGGCTACGGACACATGGAACATCCGGTCAACCTGAATGCCGATATCCAGGGGATGAACCGCTATTTCGGCTGGTATGAAAAGAAGTTGCAGGACATCGAGCCTTGGGTGGAAGGCTTGGAGAAAGAGTATCCGGATCAGAAACTGATGCTGACGGAGTATGGAGCGGACGCCAACCTAGCCCACCAGACGGAATACCTCGACAATTCGCTTAACTGGACAAAACCGTTCTACCCGGAAACTTTCCAGACAAAGACCCATGAATATCAGTGGAGCGTGATCGCCAAGCATCCGTATATCGTCGCTTCTTATCTGTGGAATACGTTCGATTTCGCCACTCCCCTGGCAAGTCGCGGCGACCTTCCGGCCCGCAACATGAAAGGTCTGGTGACGTTCGACCGCAAGACGAAGAAGGATTCTTATTTCTGGTATAAGGCAAACTGGAGCGAAGACCCTGTCTTATATCTGACGCAGCGTCGCAATGTGGACCGCGAAAAGAAAGTGACTTCCATCACGGTCTACTCCAATATCGGTGAACCGAAAGTATTTCTCAACGGCAAAGAACTGTCCGGCATTCATAAGGGCTATACGGATGTACATTATATAATAGACAATGTTACGCTGGCAAATGGAAAGAACATCGTGAAGACCGTCGTAAGTAAAGATGGAAAGACGTATGAAGATTCCATCGATTGGATGTACACGGGCGAGAAAAAGCGTGAAGCCGACTCCTTCTCCATCAAGGGAGAACATGCCGGATTCGAATAAAAGAAGAAAACATACTAATTGATATATGCTTAGCCTTAACTAAACAAGAGAGGCGGTGTTGTGAAGGTATCTTCCTACATCGCCTCTCTTTATTTCCGATAGATTCGCCCCGATGTTATTTATATACCGGTTCGTCCGACAGGGAAACGGATTGCCGGTCGTTGTTCTTCAGTTCAAACAGGACGACTTCGTTTTTCCCCTGCTTCAATGCGGAAGCCGGGATTTCAACAGATTGGGCGGCGTTCTCTTCCCAATAGGAGCCTTGATATTCGCCATTCACCCACAGTTCACCCATTCCCCAGCCTTTTATGTTGATATAGCAGTCTTTCGGTGTAACGATTTCGAACGTCCCTTTATGGAAACAGGGAGACTCACCCTCTTTATTACTCCCGAACGTAAGTCCTTCGATAGAGGCCTCTTTGACAAGAAGCGGCATCATCTTCCAGTTTTCAATGGCCGCGTCGTTGAGCGAAATATGTCCGAAGAGCCCTTTGGAGTTGTCCAGTATCTCCGGTCCGTATGTGATACGTCCGATGTTTTCGGCATAGATCTGCATTTTGTAGGTGGCGGGTGTGGCATTCAGCGCCAGTTCCTTCCTGCCGTCTGTCAGCTCTCCTTGTAATTTCCCGTTCAGGTAGACCGTTGCATAATCCCGTACGTTTTCGACTTCGAGAACGGGATTCTCTTCTTCTACATTGATTTCAGTCTCATAAAGCGCATAGCCGAAATTGATGCCCATATCATTCATAGACATCAGCTCCGGTGATTCGAAAACTTCTCCGCTGATCTGGTTCAGAGGGGCAAACGCTGTTATTTGTATTTCCTGGCTGAAAGAGACTACGGAGCTAAGCCATAAGCAGGCGGCGGATAATAAATATCGTTTCATAAGATTTAGTTATTTTATCAGAAAGGATTGAATAAAGGATTCGTCCACTTGTACCTGCGGGTTGAACTTGCCGCTTTTTACATACGTGTCGATGCTTTTCAGCAACTGGCGGGTGGCCGGGCGTTTGTCGATGTCCTTTTTCGTGTCGACAGCTAATACGAGCAGTTGCCCGTTCTTTACTTTAGCTTCGAAGCCGATGCCTAATTTCTGGTTGTTGTCGTAGCTGTCGATCACTTGAATGAAAGGACGCAATGCCTGCGGGGCGTTCGTCATCTCGATTACTTTCGCATTTTCCAGGATATCCCACCATTGCCAGTCGGTGTGGTTGTCGGTGATGAAATCGGCAAAGACCGGCTGTGTGTTGTGGATCAGGCAACCGATGGTCATAGGCGGCCATTTGAACATGATCGGGTTCCAGAAGTGGTTGTGGAAAGTCGACTTACGTCCTTTTACACGGTTGGGCATCGGGCATAACACGACCTTCTTGCCTTGTTCCAGGTATTGCTTTGCTCTTTCGTCGTAGACGGTTGTGTAGAGCACGTCGGCGGTAGATTGCATCAGTTCGGGCTGGCGCGGATACACCCAAATGTCCCAGTCGTTGTTCAGCGTGTCGTTTATCGTGAAATGAACAGTCAGGCGCTGAGGTTCCGTCAGTTTGCCGAAATCGAAGCTGAATTCGCCGACAGGGGAGACTTCGTAGTTCCGGATTGTCTGTGTTTTCAGCTTGCCGGAAGCCAACGTACGGCCGGACATGTCTGTCACAAACCATTTCAGTTTGGCGTTCCTGAGGACGGCGGGACCATAATTATACACTTCGGCTTTTGCCCGGAACGTCTCGTCCTGATAGAACGTTCTTTTCTCGAAACGCAGCAGCGGGACGGTCGGGGCGCAGGACTCCCGAAACTTTTCGGGTGTAACCAGCCCTTTCGAGTTCCAGAACGGGTCCAGTATCCCGACGGGCGCATAGCCTTGTCCGGTAAAGTCGTTGAGGGACAGGAGCTGGAAACCTCCGGCCAGTGTCGTACGGAGCTGGGCTTCGATCACGTCTTTATACTCGATTACGGTCAGGGCGCCCGATGCTTTGAAGAAGTCGTCGGCCTGGTCCAGCATGTGGTTCTTGTCCAGCAGTTCCCGGAAAACCTCGAAGTTGCGGGCGCGTACGGGGCCGGTATAATAATCGATCTCCTTATAGTTGGGATATATGCAACGCTGGCCTGATTCATGGGAAATGACGGGGACGTCGATCCCCAATTCCTTGTTTTTGTCCCAGTCGGTATAGGGGCGGCCTTCGTAGATCGCCATGTGGCCTTTACTCGTTTGGTGGGTCGTGTAGAACTGGTCTGAGTTGACGCGTTTGCGGGCGGTCGATCCGCTGAACAGATGGCGGTTGTCCAGCTCGCGGCCGGTGTGTGTCAGCTCTTCGATGAAATCGAAGTTCCCGGTAATCTCGTTACCGTTGCAATACAGGACGAACGAGGGATGGTTACCATATTCTTTTAGGATGGCCTTCTGTTCGCGACGGAAGAAGTCATAGCGTTTCTCGTCGGGTTCCGCATCTTTTCCCCACATCGGCATTTCGACTTCCAGGTAGACGCCTAATTTGTCGGCTGCCCGGAAAGCGGCTGCCGGCGGGCACCAAGAGTGGAAGCGCATGTGGTTCATCCCGTATTCTTTCAGAATATTCAGGATACGTTCCCAGGAAGCGTCGTCGACCGGCGCGTAGCCAGTTTGGGGGAATACGGCGTTTTCTACCGTTCCGCGCAGGTGTACGGGGTGTCCGTTAATCAGGACGTGGTCTCTGCTGGCGGCTACTTCGCGCATGCCGAAGGTTGCCTGTTTGGAATACTCATAACTTTGGTCGGCTGCTGTCGTGCTCAGCTTGCATTCCAACTGGTATAGGTTGGGCTGGAACTCGTCCCATAGCCGGATTTTCTTTCCCAGCGGGATGGTCTGCTCGATGTATTCGACCGTGTCTTTTCCGCTTACGGCAACATCGGTGGTCAGTTTATAATCCGTACCGGTGACATGGAAGGTCAGAGTTCCGGTGAAAGGTTTCTTCGTACAGTTATTGATCTGCATTTTTACTTTCACGCTGTTGTCTGCTATATTCGGATAGATTTGCATGTCGTCGAAATAGATCGGATCGACAGCCACTAATTTGATTTCTCCCAGGATGCCGTTCCAGTTGATCTGCGTGAACTCGGTATGGGCGTGGTCCCATTTGTGTGTGTCATATTGGTAACGGTTGTCGATGCAGACGGTGATCAGTTCGGTTTTTCCCGGCTTTACGAACCCGGTCAGTTCGTGGTTGTGCGGTACGCTTACGTAGTCAATCTTGCTGACTTCCTCTTTACCGACGTAAATGGAGCTAAGCCAGTGCGTCCGTTCGAAATAGAGGAAGATGCGTTTTCCTTTCCATTCTTTAGGAATGGCGATTTTGCGCTGGTACCAGGCCGGTCCCATGTATTCGTACAGGCGTGTCAACCGGTCCAGATGGCGGTAAGGCGATTTGTATCCGATCTGGTAATTGTCGGTGATGCCGGGCAGCGTGATGGATTCCTGCAGGCGGTGCATATAGCGGACATCCAGGGAGCCGCGTCTGAAATCCATTAAGTCTGTTTGGAACCCCCATTTTCCGGAGAGGTCCATTTCCTGGGTCTGCCCTTTGGAGGAGAAACAGGTGAACAGCATACAGATTATGTATGCCAATTGGTGAAGATGTGAAACGTTTTTCATATGTATATATAATTAGAACTTTTGACAAACGGAGATGTTCTGTTTTTTTGCCAAAAGTAGGAACGGAGGCGAGGCCTGGTTGGTAAAATCATCTCATAAATTAGTACAGAAATCTCATTTAGTCTGTTTCTTCTGGTATTCTGTGGGCGATATCCCGTAGGTCGCCTTGAAGCTGCGGGCAAAATAGGAGCTGCTGCTGAAACCGACGTGCTCTGCGATCTCGGAAATATTCATGTCCGATTCTTTTAGCAGTTTTGCACCGGCCTCGAGGCGTATGTTCCTGATCAGTTCATTCGGGGAAAGTCCGGTGATGGCTTTTACTTTCCGGTAAAAGTTGGCCCTGCTCATGCCCAGCGCCTCGTAGATGACGGAGATATCCAGATCGGGGTCTGAGATATGTTTTTTTACAATTCCGATATATTGGGCCAGGAAGTCGCCATCTTCTTCCGGCTCTTCCAGTCCGAACTGTTTTAGCGAAAGGGTGCCTCCGTATATCGTTTTCATCTTCTCCCGTGAAGACAGGATGTTTTTGATGCGGGCCTTCAATAAAGATATACGGAACGGTTTCACCATGTAGTCGTCAGCCCCTGTTTCCAGCCCTTCTTCTATCTGGGAGACCATCGATTTGGCGGTGAGGAGGATTACGGGTATATGGCAGAGGTTTTGTTCTTCTTTGATATGCCTGCAAAGTTCCAACCCGTTCATTTCCGGCATCATGACATCGCTGACCACGATATCCGGATTGACCTCTTCAATCAGCCTTAGCGCCTCTTTCCCGTTGAATGCCTTGGCTATGACGTATTCGTTGCTCAGTTGCTGTTCCAGGTACTGAAGGATTTCCTGATTATCGTCGGCCAGCAAGATCATCGGTTTATGCTTCGCTTCGGATTCTGCAAGTAACAGGGTGACTTCCCTGTTGATCCCGGAGGTAATTTCTGTTTCCTGCTTTTCCGTATCGGGCAGAAGCAGCATGAAGGTCGTTCCTCCCTGCTCCGAACTTTTGGGCCAGATACAGCCGTTGTGTTGCCGGACGATGGAGCGTGTCAGGCTCAGCCCGATTCCGGTACCCGGTATCTGCTGGTGTATATCTTCTTGTGAGCGGTAGAACGGCTCGAATATCTTCTCTGCCTTTTTGCCGTCGAATCCTTTACCGGTGTCTTTTACTTCTATGTACAGATAGTTCGCTTCGACCAGGACGGCGCTCTGCCGGGCGGGGAATAAGGGGAGGTCTTTACAACTCTGTTGCGATAAAGTCTGTATGAGGATAGAAACCTCGCCTTCCGGAGGTGTGAACTTGAATGCGTTTGAGAGCAGGTTAAAGAATACTTTCTCGATTTCGGTCCTGTCCAAAAAGACTGAATAGGAGTCCGGCAACTTGTTTATGAGCGTAAACCTGATATTCCGATTGCCGGCTACGCTTTCGAAAGAATGGCAGATCTCCTGAATAAAGGGGACGAAATCGAAACGGGTTGCTTGTAAATGGGATTTCTCGGCTTCATATTTCTGGATATCCATCAGGTTGTTTACCAACAACAGCATCCGCCCTGTATTCTTTTTGATCAGTTGTAATGCCTCTTTTACTTCCGGTGAGAAGGACACGCGTTCCAGTAAATCATTTAACGGGTTAATGATCAGGGTGAGAGGGGTGCGTAATTCATGGGAGAAGTTCGTGAACATCTGCATCCGTTCCTGATGAAGTTCATTGGTTCTCTTTTGTTCTTTCCGGCGATAACGGATCTCCCGTTCATTCTCCTGCTTCTGTTGGAAAAAGCGAAATATGACGGTGATACATGAAGCGGCCAGCACGAAATAGAGCAGGTATGCCCATCCTGTTTTGTATATAGGCGGTGTTATGGTTATCTGCAGGCTGGCTCCCCGGTGGTTCCATAGGTTGTCGTTGTTGGATGCTATGACTTCAAATGTGTATGTGCCCGGTTGCAGGTTGCTGTAGTAGGCTTCACGGCGGTTACCGACATAATGCCAGTCCATATCTGTCCCGACCAGCCTGTAAGCGTACTGGTTCGTCGCAGGGTGGATATAATTGATCCCTGTGTATCTGATCGTTAAGTTGTTGTGCTTGTAATCGGTTTTGAACCCATTCTGGAAAGCAGGTGGCAATAAGGTCTTTTGCGTATTGATGTCGACAGACGTTATATATACCGGCGGTTCGTAGGGATTCATCTTCTTTTGCCTGAGGGATAGGGCCAGTATTCCTTTGTTCCCGGGGAAATATAGCTGGCCGTTATGAGAGGCTGTACTTGCAAATTTAGAGAACTCCATGACGTAGGGATGTTCTATCGGTGTAAAGATGTCTTTTGAGGCATCTAACTTATATATATGCCGGGTTGTCGTGGCCCATAAATCTCCGTTCTCATCTTCTACGAACTGGGCTATGTAACTGTCGGGGATGCCGTCTTCCTTTTGATAATGTTTTAAAACGTCCAGGGAATGACTCAGGCGGAACAGCCCGTTCTTTGTCGTGGATATCCATATTTGCCGGTGCCTGTCCTGCAATATAGCGGTGATTTCTCCGGACCGTACATGCGATCCGTTATGGAGCAGTTTGTAAGTCAGGTTTTCCCGCCGGCCTTTTTGCATGTCATATAAATAAAGGCTGTCCTGGCTGGTCCCGATCAGGAATATATCCGGTGATATTTCTTCAATGACGGACACCTGTTTGAATGGTTGCGGTCCGTTTGCCGTTGGGAATGAATTTATGTATTGACCGTTCCTGACTAAGACGAGTGCTTTATTGCTGTTCGTCGGAATCCATAATCTTTTTTTGCTGTCGATAAACAGGGAGTTGATGTCATTGAAACTGAAATCGTGGAGGAGGGTGAATGTCTCTTTGGCAATATCGAATGTATATACCGTTCCGTAATGGGTGGAGCAATATATGGTATTCCCGTCGATTTTAATAGACTTGATGATATTGATATTGTAGTTTTCTTTACCGTAAGGCTTTTTTATGGGGAAGAGCTTCTGCTCTTGGGTGACCGGATTGTAGAAGAATAAACCGGCTCCTTCCGTTGCAAACCAGATATTCCCGTCTTTGTCGGTTTCTCCTTTCCCGATGATCAAATGGGAGAAGTTGTTGGGATAGATCATGGTTACGTTGTTCTGGTACGGGCTGTGGTAATAAACTCCGTTTGTATAGGTCCCGACCCATAATGTCTGGTTTTTATCAGTCAGCAGGCTGTGGATGGAGGAAATCTCGAACTCGTTGTTGTCGCCTGTGAATATGGTAAATGGTTTTATCTCCTTTGTTTTCAAATCCAGTATGTTCATTCCGCCAAAGGTCCCGATTAGTAAGGAGTCCTGGTTCAGATAAGCGAATTTCCAGACGGAGGGGTTGGACAAGTTCGAATTTTCTTTATCGAAATGACTGATTTGTTGTGTCCGGGAATTGTAGAGATAGATCCCGTGTATGTAGGTTCCTATCCAGACCTGGCCATTGGGACCGGCCAGTATCGTATTGATAATATCCTGCTGGGTATGGTCCGTTGCCAGTTGAGGCAGATTGAGGTGACGGATAAATTCCCAGTTCGCCGAATAAATAAACAGCCCTTCCCGGGTTGTTCCGATATAGATTGTTCCATCTTCGGCCTGCGAAACGGCATTTACAGTTCCTTTGATCTCGTTTAGTGTCTGTCGGCAGGTCAGCGTATTGTCGGTTTGACAGAGATACAACCGGTTGCCGGAAAACGTATACAGGAGGGAATCTTTCTTATGGAGTAGGAAACAGGGGATCTTCTGATTCTGTGAAACTTCGTTCGGATAAAAGCGGAATACCTTTTTATCAGCATAACGAATCGAGTTAAGCCCGTTGGTTGTCCCGATCCAGATGTTCTTCGCTTGATCTTCGGTAATTGCCAGGATATGGCTATCGCTGAGGGTGGTGGAGTCGTTTACTTCGTTCCGGTAAACCTTAAACTCGTATCCGTCATATTGGTTGGCTCCGTTTCTCGTACCCATCCATAAGTATCCGTCGGAATCCTGGAAGATATCCAGGACCGAGAGTTGGGACAGTCCGTTTTCTATTCCTAAGTGATTGAAATAATCGTATTTAAGAGTTTCTCCCCGTGCTATATATGTAATGTTACATAATAAGAAGAGATAGATGAAATATCTTCTCATTTCTGCTCGTACTGGTTTTTGCTCAGAATTAATGTCGACGGCATTTTCTGAAGCGCTTCTTTACGGTGTTCCGATACGTCGTTCCAGGTATTGTAGCCGATCAGCATAAAGTTGTAACCGTTGAATAGTTCCGGCGTCAGATCCTTGTCCGGCAACAGGTTTGTCTGAGGGGTCGATACCGTGAAATCTTCAATCGCTTTAACGATCTTGTCGTATCCCGGTGTTGTCGTGCTTGCTTTGTTCACAATGCCGACGGAGCTGTGAGTCGTTTTCAACAGCGTGCTTGTGTAATCCAGCAAGAAGAGATCTTCTTCCGTGCTGATGATCACTAACACATGAGTCGCTTTAACGAAATTGCGGTTGATGAATACGCCGACATCGCAGTTGCTGCGTGCAATGAACATCTTGGTTTTATCTTTCAGCAGAGCACCGGGATAGAACCAGGATTCGGGCGCTTTGAGCCGTTTGAAGTAGCGGTTATAGAAGGACGCACGATAGCGGTTTGCTGCGATATCGTCAGGCGAATCGCTCATCGAGATACCGGAACCGACCAGCAGGAAATCGAATCCTTCATTGTTGACAATGTCGCAGATGTCCTGGCCGGCATTGTTTGACACCTCGTAACGGGTGTGTATCTGCATGCCTAACTTCTTGGCGCCATACAGGATAGGGCCGAAGCTGACCTCCTCGAAGTTGTCCGTGTGCAACGGGTTGACATCTGAACCTACGGTCAGGTGCAGGGCTGTCAGGTCCAGTTTTTTCTTGCCTCTGGCAAACATCTGGTGGGCGACGTCCAGCATAATCTGTCCGTTTCCGGCGCGTCCGAATGAAAGCAGGACTTTAAATGCCCCGGTTGTCGGATCTATATATTGCTGATGTCCCTTGAGCTTCTCACGAGTCTTGAAACAGAACCGGATAAAGGAAACCAGCGGAGTAGTCATGAATGTCGTGACCAATGTCATCAGGACCAGCATGACGAATATGGAAGGCGGTAATATCTTCATCTCATAACCGATCGTCAGAACGACCAGCTCCATCAGACCGCGCGTGTTCATCAACGCCCCGATGTAGAGGCTGTCTTTCCAGCTTTCCCCAACGAAGCGTGCCGAGAACATGGCGCCTCCGAATTTTCCGATAATAGCGACAACGATGAAGATGCCGCACATCGCCCATAGTTCCGGGGTGTTCAACAGTCCGATTTCCGTACGCAACCCGGTCGAAACGAAGAAGAGCGGCAGGAAGAGCGCCAGCGATACATCTTCGACCTTCTCCGTCATGATCTTGCGGAATTTGATGTTTCCCGGCATGACCACACCCGCGATAAAGGCTCCGAAAAGGGCGTGCAACCCTAATATCTCGGTGAAATAGGAGGAAACAATCAGCAGCAGGAACATCAATGCCACCAGTGCTTTGTCTATTACCTCTTTATTATGGTAGATATGTCCGATCATCCGCAAAAAAGGACGTACGGCAAAAAACATGAACAGGATATAGAGGATGGAGAACAGTATATTGTAAACGGCACTCAACATGCTACCGGCTTGTGCAATGGCGATCACGACGGCCAGCAGGCACCAGGCCGTGATATCTCCATTGGCGGCGCTTGCCAGTGAGATTGTTCCTAAATGTGTTTTTGTCAGCCCTTTTTCCTGGATGATACGCGCCAGTACGGGGAAAGCCGTGATACTCATGGCAATCCCTATGAATAAGGCGAACGAGAGGAAAGGTGTCCCTTTGTGTGCGTAGGATTCATAGACATAGTAGGCTGTCAGCATACCGAAAAAGAACGGGACGATCGTGCTCGTATGGCTGATCAGTATCGTTTCTTTCAGCTTCTTCCGGACTTCACCGATATCTAACTCCATCCCGATGGCAAACATAAAGAGGATCAGACCGAATTGGCTCAATATGGTGATATTGCCTAAGGAGTCAGGGGGGAAGAGGAACGCGGATACTCCCGGCAGGAGATGTCCGAGCACGGACGGGCCGAGTACGATACCTGCCACGATCTCGCCGATAACGGTCGGTTGCCCGATCTTTTGAAACAACCAGCCGAACAGACGGCAGACAATCAATATCGTAATGATCTGCAAAAGAAGAATCCCAATGGATGACTGGATATGGTGAGTGACGGAATCTAAAAACACAAAGAAGCCTTCCCCCATGTTTTTGGGGGGATTCTGCATCGACTGGATCGCTGTTTCGACCTGCCGGCTTTCTCCTTCTTTGACTATAAAATACATCAGCGAGCCAAAGACCAGGATCATCATCAAATAAAAGGCTATACTCTTTGTTCCTTTACTCATCTGCCAACAATAAACGGTTTCTTGCAAAAATAACAAAAGGAATTAAATATTTAGTATTTCGCTGGTGAAACTTTATTAATGGCCTTGTTTTTGCGGCATTGTTAGTTTTTTCTTCTATCTTTGTGCGAAACCAATCTCAAAAAATCATGGAGTCGCTAAATCTAATAAAGAATGACCCTTGGCTGGCCCCCTATAAGGAGGCAATAGAAGGACGGTACCAATACGTGGTAAACAAGGAGAAGAGCCTGACAGGTAACGGCAGACAAACGTTGTCGGAAATGGCCTCCGGGTATCTTTACTTCGGGTTGCATAAAACAAAAACAGGATGGATATTCCGCGAATGGGCGCCCAATGCCACCGCTATCTATCTGATCGGAACTTTCAACGATTGGAAGAAGGAAGATCAGTATAAACTGAAACGGTTGGGTAATGGCATCTGGGAGATCACGCTTGCGGAAGATTTATTGCATCATGAAGACCTGTTCAAGCTCTTAGTGGAGTGGGAAGGTGGCAGTGGAGAACGTATCCCGGCCTGGATACGGCGTGTCGTTCAGGACGAGAATACCAAAATATTCAGTGCGCAGGTATGGAATCCGGAAGAGTCGTATGTGTTTAAGCATAAACGGTTTAAACCGGATGTTTCCCCTCTGTTGATCTACGAATGCCATATCGGTATGTCTTCCAACGAGGAAAAGGTCGGCACGTATGACGAGTTCCGCCGGAATGTATTGCCCCGCGTTGCAAAAGAAGGGTATAATGCCATTCAGATCATGGCTATTCAGGAACATCCCTATTACGGGTCGTTCGGTTATCATGTCAGCAGCTTCTTTGCCGCTTCTTCCCGTTTCGGGACGCCGGAAGAGCTGAAACACCTGATCGATGACGCTCATGGTATGGGGATCGCAGTTATTATGGATATTGTCCATAGCCATGCCGTAAAGAATGAGGTGGAAGGCTTGGGACGCTTTGACGGTTCCTATACCCAATATTTCCTGGGCGGTACCCGTCGCGAACATCCGGCATGGGATTCCCTTTGTTTCGATTATGGCAAGAACGAAGTGCTTCACTTCCTGTTGTCAAACTGCAAGTTCTGGTTGGATGAGTATAAATTCGACGGCTTCCGTTTTGACGGGGTGACTTCCATGCTTTATTACAGTCACGGATTGGGTGAGGCATTCTGCAATTACGGTGACTATTTCAACGGTCATCAGGATGGTGACGCTATCGCCTATCTGACATTGGCTAATAAGCTGATCCACGAAGTCAATAAGAATGCCATTACAATCGCCGAAGAGGTGAGTGGAATGCCGGGGTTAGCTGCCAAATATGAAGATGGAGGCTACGGCTTCGATTATCGTATGGCGATGAATATTCCGGATTACTGGATCAAGACAATCAAGGAAAAGAAAGACGAAGACTGGCATCCCTCTTCTATCTGGTGGGAAACGACTAACCGCCGTGCGGACGAGAAGACGATCAGCTATGCAGAAAGCCATGACCAGGCCTTGGTAGGCGATAAGACGATTATCTTCCGCCTGATCGACGCGGATATGTATTGGCATATGCAGAAAGACGATCATAGCCTGACTGTCGAACGTGGTATCGCTTTGCATAAGATGATCCGTCTGGTTACGGCTTCTACCATTAACGGCGGTTATCTGAACTTTATGGGAAATGAATTCGGGCATCCCGAATGGATTGATTTCCCGCGTGAAGGTAATGGCTGGTCTTATAAATATGCCCGTCGGCAGTGGGAGTTGGTGGATAATATGGATTTGAAGTACCATTATCTGGGCGATTTCGACCGCGAGATGCTGGAGATAATCCGCAGTGTGAAGAATTTCCAATCCACTCCGATACAGAAAGTATGGGATAACGACGGCGATCAGATCCTGGCTTATATGCGCAAAGATCTGGTATTCGTCTTCAATTTCAATCCGATAAAGTCATTTACCGACTACGGATTCCTGGTTCCCAAAGGCGAATATGAAGTGCTTTTGAATACCGACGCTACCCGTTTTGGCGGTTTCGGACTTTCGGACGATTCTATCCGTCATTTCACACAACTCGACCCATTGTATAAAAAAGAGAAAAAAGAATGGCTCAAATTATACATTCCGGCCCGTAGCGCTGTTGTATTGAGAAAGGTAAAAGTAACAAAATAAATAAGGTGTAAAACCAGAAACGTAAGTATGTTATATCCTATGACATTTAAGCCGATCCTCAAGAACATAATCTGGGGAGGCTCTGATATCTGCCCGTTTAAGGGCATCACTCCGGTGCAGGACGGCATCGGCGAAAGTTGGGAACTTTCACATGTGGAGGGTAATTATTCCGTCGTTGATAATGGCGCATTGGAAGGTAAGACGCTGGATGAACTGATCCGTACGTATGGCCCGCAGCTGTTGGGCGAGAAGGTGGTGGAACAGTTCGGTTCTACTTTTCCTCTGCTGATTAAGTTTATCGATGCGCGCGACGATTTGTCTATCCAGGTGCATCCGGATGACGAACTGGCTAAAAAACGCCATAACTCTTTCGGCAAGACCGAGATGTGGTATGTGATAAAGGCAGCCAAGGGCGCCGGCTTATATTCCGGTTTCTCCAAACAGATCGATGCCGACGAGTATGTGAAACGTGTACAGGATAATACAATTATGGATGTCCTGCAGCGTTATGAAGTCTCTCCGGGCGATGTTTTCTTCTTGCCTGCCGGCCGTGTACACGCGATCGGTTCGGGTTGCTTCATCGCCGAGATACAGCAGACAAGCAATATCACGTACCGTATTTACGACTACGACCGTAAAGGTCCGGACGGAAAAGGACGTGAACTGCATACCGAGTTGGCAAAGGATGCGATAGACTATACGCTGTATCCGGATTACCGTACCCACTACAAGGCACATACGAATGCAACCGTAGAACTGGCAAGCTGCAAATATTTCACGACGAACCTGCTGGATATCGATACGATCATGGTGCGCAATTTCTCTGAACTGGATTCTTTTGTTGTCTACATTTGCATGGAAGGCAAGGCTTCCATCCGCGACAATAAGGGAAATGAAATCTATATCCATCAGGGACAGACGGTGCTGATACCGGCTGATACCGATGTGGTAACGATCTCACCGGTCCCGGGTGCCAAGTTTATGGAAACATATATCGGGTAAAAGGGATTTATCCGATAGGAATAAAAAAAGGAGCAAATTCAGGTTTGCTCCTTTTTTTGTGAGTAGATGTTACGAAATCATTCAATCTCCAACTCTATCTTTTGCAAAGCCTTGTCATCCGATGAACCTCCGTACAGGATCTGGTATTTTCCAGGGCGGACTTCCATTGTCTGCGTATTGTCATTAAAAGAATAGAAGGCTTTCGGAGACAAATCGATGTTGACTTCCTGTGTGTTTCCGGCTTTTACGTTGACGCGGGCGAATGCTTTCAACGCCTTGATCGGTCCTTCCGGATCGTTCGGGTTCTTGATGTAAACCTGTGCCACCTCGTCGCCATCCATTTTACCGGTGTTGGTAATGTCGAATGTAAGCGTTACAGACTGGTCTTTCGTGATTTTGCCAGAGGAGAGTTTTGCATTCCGGTAAGCAAAATTGGTGTAACTCAAACCGTATCCGAACGGATAAAGCGGCGTTTGTGTCATATAACGGTAGGTACGTCCTTTCATGCTGTAATCCTGGAAGTCCGGCAATTGGTCGACCGACTTATAGAACGTAATTGGCAGACGGCCTGATGGATTGTAGTCACCAAACAGGATGTCGGCGACGGCTGTCCCTGCTTCCTGGCCGCCGTACCAGGCATTCAGGATTGCGTCGATATTGGCATCTTCCCAGTTCAGGGCCAGTGCGCTACCGGTACAAAGCACATAGACAACCGGCTTGCCTGTCGCTTTCAGGGCTTTTACCATTTCCTGCTGTACTTTCGGAATTTCGATATTGGTTCGGTCGCCTTTCTTGAATCCTTCTACGTTGACCGGCATTTCTTCACCTTCCAGACGCGGAGAGATACCGCCGGCAAAGACGATTACATCGGCATCTTTCACTTTGGCCGCCGTAGCAGCGTAGTCGACTGCCTGGCGTGTTCCGATCTCGAAGTTGAGGTCTGCACTGCCTATACGCTGCATGTATTCAATCTTGACAGGATACTTCTTGCCCTTTTCGGCATTCAGTATATATGTCTTTTCGCCTCCGTATTCGTTTTCCCACATTTCCGCTACTTTTTCGTCTCCGATGAAGAGGCGGAAAGCATCGTTCCCGGATATTTTGATTTCGACCGCTTCGGTTTCCGGAGCCTCGAATTCACCGGTAAAACGGGCGGTGAAGTTTGTCAGGTTGACATTCGGGGCAAACTGCGTGTTGCCTCCGGTGGTGTAATGCAGTTGGCTTGCCGCTCCTTTATAAACCGGTTCATCTTTAAATTCCGTGTTGTTAAAGAATTCGGCTGTAAAACCCTGTCCGGCGGGCGAGGCAATACAGCTTTCCAGATTTTTCATAACGAAATCGGCGGCATGGTTACAACCTAATTCGTAGATCACTTCTGCACCGGGGACTTTCTTGCGGATGCCTTCGAGTATGGTGACGGTATGACTTGGAAAGCCGTTATAGTTGGCCCAAAGCATTGTCGAGTCGGCAGCATTCGGGCCTACTACTGCGATCTTTTTAATCGTTTTGCTAAGTGGCAGTGTGTTATTCTTGTTTTTCAGCAGCACCATGCTTTTATGCGCCATTTCGAGCGCCTGTGCCACGTGTTCGGGACTTTCCACCACGCTGTACAGGATTTGAGCATACGGAACCCGGTCGTCCGGATCGAACATACCCAGTTCAAAACGGCCTTTCAGCAGGCGGCGGAGCGAAACATCCAGATCCTTTTCCGTGATCTTGCCGTCCTTCAGCGCTTTGATCAGTGCCCGGTAGCTGTTTCCGCATTCCAGGTCTGTTCCGCTCAGGACAGCGTCGGTCGAAGCACTTTCGGCATCCGGATGCGTCTCATGGCGGGGTGTGTTTTCATCCCGTTCCCAGAAGTCGTTGATAGCACCGCAGTCGGAGAGGATGATATGCTCGTAACCCCAGCTATTCCGCAGGATGTCGATCAGCAGTTTATCGCTGTTGCAACAAGGTTTACCGGCGTAGCGGTTGTAAGCACACATGACTTCCTGCACATTCCCCTCTTTTACCAATGCTTCGAATGCCGGCAGATACGTCTGCCACAGGTCGCGTGGGGTAACTGTTACGTCAAACTCGTGGCGGTTCCATTCCGGTCCGCTGTGGACGGCGTAATGCTTGGCACAGGCGTGTGTCTTGAAATATTTCGGATCGTCGCCCTGCAAGCCTTTGACAACGGCAACGCCCATTCGTTCTGTCAGGTACGGGTCTTCTCCGTATGTTTCCATGCCCCGGCCCCAGCGGGGATCGCGGAAGATATTGATATTGGGTGTCCAGAATGTCAGCCCTTTATAGCGGTCATACTCCTTGTCTTTCTGGTATTGATGATATTTGGCACGAGCTTCGTCGCTCACCATCGTGAACGTTTCATGCAAGGCTTCGTCATCGAATGTGGCCGCCATTGCGATAGCTTGCGGGAAAACCGTTGCCCGTCCGGCGCGTGCAACGCCATGTAGGGCTTCGTTCCACCAGTCGTATTCCGGAATGCCGAGGCGTTCGATTGCCGGGGTGGTGTTCATCATTTGTCCGACTTTCTCTTCGGCCGTCAGACGTTTCAGGAGGTCGTCTATGCGCTCGTCGACAGGAAGGTCGGGATTACGGAACGGGTAATCTTGTTGTCTTTCACTACAAGAAACTGACAGCAATATTGTCAATGCTGCCACCGTCAGATGTTTCATTCTCATGTTATTAAATTTTAGATATTGTATGATTTACGTTATATCTTATTGTAAGATGTTTGTTATTAGATATTTATTGTGATAAAACATTCTTGCAAAGCTAATGTTTTGCTTGTATTTCTTCAAGAAGAATTACTTAAAATAGGTTACTTCGCCCGTTATTTTTGCAAATATCCTATTTTTGTAACGTCGAATAATAAAAAGAAAAAGAGATGAAGAAGTTATTATGTATGCTTTTAGCTGCTGTCGGGCTTGTGTCCTGTGGAGATGATGATAAACCGTATATTCCGGAATTAAACAAGTTGACAAATGTGTCTTGTACGAAGAATGGCGCAGCCTTTTTCAGTGCCGACATAACCTACGACCAGAGTCAGCAGATCAACCGTATTATATTGAATAAAGAAGGAAACGTATATACCGATAATTATATTATTGTAGATAACACAATTTCCGTAAGCGGTGTAAAGGTCGGGGACAGTTCATCTGCAACTCCGTTTGTCCATACGGTCTACACGTTGAAAGGAAATGTGATCGCCAGAAAGGAAGAAAAGGCGGAGAATAAATATATGAGTAATACTGCATATACGGCAACAGATAATAGTTATGTATATGAACGGAATTGGCTGAAATCGGTTACGCAAGTTATCCAGTGGCCGGATGAGGACGGTTATCACGTAAGAGATCTGGGCGAGGTCGACCGTTATACATGGGAGAACGGCAATGCTGTTTATTATGCTTATCTGCCGCAACAAGAGATGACATACGAATATAGCTCCCAATTGCGTCCGGCTAATTTCCCGTTCCGGGTGATCAATACCTTCCAGCCGGTCGATTTCGATGTTGTTTCTCCTGTCAACCTGATGTATGGCCTGATGAATCGGAATCTGCCTGTCCGCGCTTATTGGTATAATGTATCGGAAGCGACGGATATCTGTGCTGAATATAAATTCCGTTATACCATGTCCAGTGACTATATCACAGGCATGACAATCGAAGAAACGATCAATCCGGTCGGAGAAGCTAAAGCTGAAAACAATACATACGAATATACGTTTACCTATAACTTTGTAGCGGAAAAGTAGATACAGTTCTATTTTAATAAGTCTGGGCGCAGCCGGGCAGTCCGTTCCTGGGCTTGCTGGAGGCGCCATTCCTCGATTTTACGCTGATGGCCGGAGAGAAGGACTTCCGGCACTTTCCAGCCGTTATAATCGGCCGGCCGGGTGTAGACCGGCGGTGCAAGTAAATTATCCTGGAAAGAGTCGGAGAGGGCGCTCTGTTCGTCGCCGATCACTCCGGGAATGAGACGTACGACCGCATCAGTGATAATAGCGGCAGCCAGTTCCCCACCGGTCAGGACATAGTCGCCGACTGATATTTCCTTTGTGATCAGATGTTCACGGATGCGGTAGTCGATCCCTTTGTAATGCCCGCATAGGATTATCAGGTTGTTCAGCATCGACATGCCGTTTGCCATCGGTTGGTTGAACGTTTCCCCGTCCGGCGAAGTATAGATCACCTCGTCATATTCCCGTTCGCTTTTCAGAGCCGAGATTGCCCGGTCGATCGGTTCGATCTGCATCACCATGCCGGCCTCACCGCCGAAAGGGTAATCATCCACGCGACGCCATTTGTCGGTCGTATAATCCCGTAGGTTATGTAAATATATCTCTGCCAGGCCCTTATCTTGTGCCCGTTTGACGATAGAGCAGTTTACCATGCCCTCGATCATCTCCGGAAGTACGGTCAGTATATCTATACGCATAAAACTATATTTCTGATTTCGGGTACAAAGGTAGGGTTTAATTGTCAATTATCCATTTCATGCCCATGGGAATCTGATTGCGTGAGCATGGAATTTTGGATGAATGAGCATGGAAACTACTTTCAATATCCAAGGGCTTATTGTATAAAACGTATTTTCTTATTTGCAGGAGGTTCAAAACTTGGCAGTTTTGAAATAGACAGACCTCATAGGGGCGGTTCGCGAACCGCCCTCTGTGCCAACAAATATCTCCTTCGTCACTACCCGGGCAGTTCGCGAACTGCCCCTACGAAG
>OGZX01000700.1_pt1 | contig 38706 bp, 29 predicted proteins | sample 1576881 | NCBI WGS metagenome assembly OGZX01 (sample SAMEA3541542, study PRJEB24748) | human gut metagenome | biome: human gut; feature: human-associated habitat; material: faeces | place: China | collected 2012 | reverse complement strand
AAAAACTCATCTAAAACCCCTACATTTGTGCACCAAAATAAAAAATATCGCCATTACCTAATTTACTCTGATTGGCAGCCGTCGCCACTTCGTCTTTCGACTGGAAGATTCCGACGGTTTCATATCCCCAGATCTCTCCTATCTTTTTTCCTACATAATAATTATCATATAATTTGCTTGGATTATTATCAAACTTGGTAATTTCACTCTGATAGTCAGACAGAATCAAACCTAAATCATAAGAAAAACCGTTAGCCAACTGATCCCTCCAATTGACAGAAAGCTCCCAACCGGCAGTCTTCATATCTGCATTATTACGCCTTGGAACATCTGTACCTAAAATAGACGGAAGCTTATCTCCTTCAGTCAGCATATTTGTAGTTTTCCTGTTAAACCAGTCGAAGCTTGCACTTAAACGATTCAACACTGTTATATCAATACCCAGATTTAAAGACTTCACAGTTTCCCATGTCAGATCCGGAGAAACCATTCCGGGAGCAGCAACGGAAATAGGCAAAGAGCCATTAATGATAAAAGGAGTCTGCTGCGTTACTTCGAACGTGGAAATATAAGGATAATAACCTTTTACATTCTGATTCCCCAAACTACCGTAATTAATTCTAACCTTTAAATCGTTCAGCCAGGAATGTGTAGATTCCATAAAAGATTCTGAAGAAATACGCCATCCGACAGAGAACGAAGGGAAGAAACCATAACGGGAATTATGCGGGAACTTAGATGTACCATCGTAGCGACCATTCATTTCAAACAAATACTTATTCATATAGTCATATTTCAGACGCATAAACATACCACGAATCGCCCAACTGTACTCCTTGTCTTTTGTCGTTACTTTCCCTGTACCCAGGCTGATCGATGGAATATCACTCGACACCAGTTCTTCTTGTTTGGTATAATCTTCCCGGTAAGTTTCCCATTCCTGATTAAAACCTGCCAATACTGTAATATTGTGTTTATCGTTGATCGAAGTCATATATTCCCCGTATAGGTTCGCAGCGAAATAGTTACTTCGTGCATTCTGAGCGAGGATAGAGGAAGGGAAGGTCGCACTATTCTGTGTAGTCCAGGAATCGCGGATATAATCAAATTCCTTTTGTACATCTTTTTGTCTGTCATTGGTAGCTCTATAACTAAAGTCACCTTTAATCTTCAAGCCTTTTACCACATCCCATTCTGCATTACCCATCAAAAGGGTCAAGTCATTGTTTGTCACATTTCTTGAACCGCTTGTCAGGAAATTATAAAAATGCTCCGTTGGAATACCACCGCCAACAGGGCTGTCTTCAGGTGTTGTGACAGGGAATAATATCTGCGGTTCACCGCGTGTCATCTGTTCCCACCAATTAGTACCCTTCGTCGAGTAAGCATGAGGTGCATCATATACCGTATGTGTATAGGACGCTTTAAAGCCTACACGAAAATTAGGAGTCAGATCCGCAGAGATATTGCTCAGGAAATTATACCTCTTAAATATATCGGTCGCATCCTTAAACATCCCTTCCTGGTTCATATAACCTGCTGAAGCATAGAAACGGATAGCTTTGCTACCTCCACTGATGTTTACCGTATGTTTATGGGTGGGAGCCCATTTCTGAAGCATCTGTTTATAGTTGTTATTATTTGAGTTCCAGAAAATTTTTCCATTCTCCATCATATGGTAAACCGGATTATTAACCGGGTCATTATAATAATCTTTCACCCACTGTACCTGTTCAGCCGAATATTTGTCTTTACCCGTATTATTGAACGAAGATTCATTCATGGCATCCATATAATCGGGAGCACTCAACATATCCGGTAAATAAGTATGTGTATTCAACTGGATACTTCCGGAATATTCAATCACTGGCTTACGATCCGTTTTTCCCTTTTTCGTTGTGATCAGAATCACGCCGAAAGCACCCCGGGCACCATAAATAGCCGAAGAAGAAGCATCTTTCAAAACCGATACGCTTTCCACATCTTCCGGATTGACCATATTCATATTCATCTGAACGCCATCTACCATCACTAAAGGAGAACTACCTTCCCCGCTGATAGAAGCCAGACCGCGAATATTCATACTTACTTCAGCATTGGGATCGCCTCCGTTAAAAGAGACATTCAGGTTCGGAACCACCCCCTGAAGTCCTTGTCCCAGGTTCGTTATCGGACGATTTTCCAAGACCTTGGAAGTTACTTGTGAAACAGCTCCTGTCAGGTTTACTTTCTTTTGTGTTCCATAACCGACAACCACCACTTCTTCCAATGTCTCCGAATCTTCTTTCAGGGTTATCGACAGGTTACGTTTATTACCGACTGCCACTTCTTCCGTTTTATATCCTATATAAGAGACAACCAAAGTTGTACCAGAAACGACATCCAGAAAAAACTTTCCGTCTATATCCGTGATAATACCATTCATTGTCCCTTTTTCAACGACATTAGCACCGATGATGGGTTCTCCGGCCGGATCATAAACAGTCCCTTCGATCTTAATTCTATTTTGTTGGACAACAGCCTCTTCTGTTTTCGACAATATGATATAATTATTGACAAACTCATATTTCAAGCCATGTCCTCTCAATGCTTCATCCAAATACTCGGAGACTTTGGCTTTCTTCTTAGTTAATGACAAATCGAAGTTTGAGCGGACACCACTCGTACTATATATGACGAGATAGTCAGTCTGTCTTTCTATTTCCTTAAACAATTCTTCAATTGAAAGTTTATTCGATTTCAATTCGACAACAACAGTCTGTGCATCAGTATTCAATGCAAATAACTGACACACAAAAACAAACAGGATAAAAAAGGATAGTTTCATAATTCTGAATGCCTTTTGGTGATTTTTTAGACATAAGAAATGCGGTAACAAAGGATTTATTTTCATATCTTTGCTTTGTTAAGTAAATACTAATTTTTTGAACACAAATGGTTTTACTTTTCGTAAAATCGGTAGATAGGCCAATATCTGCCGATTTTTTTAATTCTTCATGGACTCATACATACTAGATTTAAAGGTTAATACTCTTTTTATTTACTCAGTATTATCTGATTCAGTTCATCATTCTTTTTGATTTTAAAATTATGTATCCGTTGGATCAGATGAAGAATCTCCATCACCCCATCCCTTTGACGGAACTTCCCGACATATTCATAATCCAATATTTCCGGATCTTTCACAACGATCTTCACATCATAATACAACTCCAGCTTCTCTATGATTCTTCCCAACTTCTGCCTTTTAAACGTATAAATACCTTCGCGCCATAATAATTCATCCGGGTCCATTGTAGAGAGCACTAACTGTTTTCCTTTTTGAACAAGATACTGTTCCGGAGAAAGGATCACACCTTCAGCCTCGGAAGAGGGAAAGTAAGCTTTCACAGAACCTTCCTGAAGATAAACGCCGGTATAATTACTTTCCGGATAGCTGAATACGTTGAACTGAGTTCCCAGAGCTTTGACATCTATCGTCCGGGTAGAGACAATGAAAGGTACCTTTTCATTTTTACTCACATTAAAAAAACCTTCACCCGACAAAAAAACTTTCCGTTCCTTTCCGAAAAAAGAAGGATAGGATAATTTAGAACCTGCATTCAGCCAGACTTTCGTACCGTCAGGCAATGTAAGTTCTGCACGCTGTCCGGCCGGAACGACTAATTCCTGCTGAAAAGCGATTAACTCTTGCCGGTTTGTGACATCTCCGGAGAAATAGTAAGATGCCAACATCCAAGCAGACACAAAGGCGATCACAATTATTGCTGCATACCGGCTGAACGAGATCAGCCAAACTCTTCTTTTGCGGGAATTCACAAGCCTCTTAAAGTTACCATATCTTTCAGATCCCTGCTGTGCATCTATTTTTTCCGGAACCAACTCCAACAGACTATGCAAATGTTGATAGTCTATGATTTGAGATTTCAGTTCAGGATCATTATAAGCTTCTTTTAAAAGCTGATCCTGTTCCTGCTTCGGTAATACTCCCTGGCAATATTTTATGATTCTTTCATCCATTATTCACTGTTCTTTATATAGTAAACGAACAGAAAAAATAATCCCCCTAAAGAAATCTGATTATTTTTTTCATTTTTCTTAATTTTCCCGGAAAGACTAATTACTGTATGCCGTATTTATCACTCAATCAGCTCAAAATCATACTTTTCAAACTCATTCCCGTTGATTATTACAGCAACCTGATGAAGTCCGGGATGGAGTTTCCTGGTTGTTACCACGCGAAAAGAATGTTTTCGAGTAATTTGTGTTGTAGAATTTTCGGCGTACTCCTTTTCACTGATCTTGTGGACTTTCTTTGTCAACGTTCCATTCGCTTTCTGGTAGTAAATTCCGTATTCAAGTCGTATTTTAGTTCTTTTATTACTCTTATTCAACAAGTTAAAACTAAACTCCAACGAGTCTCCAACTTTAACTTCGGGTATTGAAATTTGAAAATTCTCAATGCGGATACTTTTTGCCGTAGAATTAAAGCCAAACAGTTCCATCATCTCCGGATTGCCTTGTTTTAAGAGTGTCCGGCTACCGTGTTTGATAATCCAATCCACCTCCTTCGACTCTCCTTGCCATCTTTTCACCAAATCGATCACCGTTTGGAGATTATCTTTCGCTATATCATTCAAGTTATTGGCAACACTCAAGCGCACAAATCTCGCCGGATCGTTTTTAAGGTTTTCTAGAATTGGAATGATCGGAGCTGGATTTTCTTTCAAATTTGGCAAAGCCATCGCCCAGGGAAGACGCGGACGGCAACCTTCTGACGCAAGCCGCCTTACTCCCCAATGTTCATGCTTCGACCAAACTAACATTTGCTGCATCATTTCATCCGGATATTTTATAATAAAAGGATGAACAGAAAATTCACAACTTGTAAACTGGGTGATTTTTTCTATCGCTTTAACAGAGGTTTCGTAATCGTCCAATCCGTATTGTTCCACATAATTATCTAAAACCGGACCATACTCCAATGTTAAGCCAAACTTCGTATCATCTATTTTTGAAAAATCAGGTTGTGTGTTTTTTACATAATCCAACAGTTCAAGTATTTTAGCGATCGCCTCTTTGTAATCTGCCGGTAAAAACTTTTTCAGAATTGTTGTAATGTGCATACAACGTTGTTTAAGCTCTCTGTTTTCCCATTCATTATCCATTATTTGGGATACAAACTCACGAGCATCAAAATCCTTGATAACAAGTTTCAAATCTTCCGTAAATCTATCGAAAAATTGCTCGTTGTACATGTTTTTAAAAGGTTCTGCCATATTTTTAATTTTTATGCCTTATCAAAAGGACAAAATAAACATCAATAGTGGTAAATAGTTTTTTAACTCCTCTCTTAACTTTTTATAAGCGATAGTCATCTGTGTTTCAATGGTTTTTACAGACACATTCAGTTCTTCTGCTATCTCTTTCTGCTTTTTTCCTTCCAGTTTACTTAATATGAATATCTCCCGGCACCGTTCGGGAAGTGCGTTAAGTGCCTTTTCTATTATATCCTTTATATTGTCCTCCGAAAGCCCGTCCATATCGAAGGCTTCCAAAGAATCGAACTTCATGCGGAAAGACAAGTCAAAATCCTCCTGCATCCTCGAAGCTGCTTCCTGCTCCAATAGTTTACGCCGCAGGTAATCAATGCACCTGTTTTTTACAGACGTAAACAGATAGGCTATTACATTTATATGGAAATCAAGCGATTCTCTCTTTTGATAGAAATCCAGAAAAACATCTTGTGTAATGTTCTCCGCTTCTTCTTCAGAAAGGACATAGTCGCGTGCAAAGTGCTTAACACGCGAATACCATGTTATATAAAAGTTCTCGAAATCCATCTATCTGTTCAATATCTCACAACAACCCCTTTATTGTAAACAAAATTAAACAAAAACATTGGATATGCAATATCAATCTTTTAAATCACCAACATATAAAATAGGATTATCATCAAACTCCCCACCCAACTCTTCAGCGGGAAATGTCAAAACTACCTTTTGCGGATTTAAAGAAGAGATAAGAGGTAAAAGGTCAGGCAACTGATCCCCAATATATTTCTTATTCGTTGGAGAAAATCTACATCCGGTGATTTCATTCACATCTTTCAAATCATGATTATAAAGGTAATATCTATATTCATCCGGAATCATTTCCAAAAGTTGTCCCTCTTCATCAGTCGCCTTCAATACATATTCAACTCTTGTTAGCATACAGTTATTCCCTGAAGAGAACAAGGTATTAAAGAATATTTGATTCTCTTGGATATCTTTCTTATTGACATCGTCCACCCTCATCTTTCCTTTTGAAAAAACAAATACAGGCAGATGTGTCGTCACATTGTAAACAGTATCTTCATATAACCCCTGATAGAGTATGTCATCATTCAAAAAATACAGATTGATTGGTGATTGAACAAAAGGACCATCAGGTTCTTCTATCTTTAAAGATGCCGCATCAAGTAAATTGCCCATCAAATCCTGAGTATAACAAGACTGGCTTTTATTACCTACATACGGAAAACACGTTATACCATTCGTATTAAATACAAAAGATTTTAGCATCTTCTTGACTGCTAGTGGAACAACACCAATTGATCCGTCCTTCAATGATATAGTGTGTATATTCTCTGTATCAAATATTTCAAGATAATATAAGATTTGGTTTTCTTCATCAACCGCACAATCTGATAAATAGTTAAGTTCACCCGGACCGTTACCTCCCTGAGCAACACTCTTTATAAACTTACCATCATAATCAAACATCATAATTTTATTGGGCGAATAAACAATAATATATTCTTTGCATGGATAAAAATTAGCAGACTTATCAACCAGACAAAGCGAATCAGTTTCCAGAATCACTTTTCTCCAGGAATCGACATATTCATCCAGATCAACGCTCTTTTGAGGAAAGTCTCGGGAAGAGAAATCAACCGTATAAATAGTCTCCTTTTCCTTCGTACAGGATAATAGCAAGCTCAATGCAATTATGCAATAAATAAAAACAGGGTTTTTCATAAGCTGATCTTTTAAGGTGTCTAATCCGGAATTTCTTTCAATCGTAAAACTACATAAAGAAAAACATTAAAACAATATCTACATCTTTTATTTTCCAATAGATCTGACAGTTTAAACATCTGCAAGGTTGCCTGGATCACCCTAAAAAACAATCTAGCAGTTATAAACACCATCTTATTTCAAAAGTTGAACCGCCTTTTCCAGAACAAGATCTTTCTCTTGAAGGAAACTATCTACAGTTTCTTTGACTTCAATATCCGGTATAATCCCTACTCCAACAAATATCGTTCCATCAGGATATCTATCTTTTTTAGTACATATCATAGCATGAACATCTCCCGGCAAACTAATTTCTAAAGGGTTACCTGTACTTCCACCGGTGGTTGTCCCGATCAACTTACCTCTTTTCATATTGCGAAATGCAACACAAAAATCCTCTGCTGCAGAAAATGTACCTGCATCCGTTAAAACAACAACAGGCTTTGAGTAAATGTCCTTACTCCCAATTGGTTGTATGATCGAAGCTTCATGCCAACGACCTTCTCTGCCTGCAGAATAAATAGGTGGAACATACGTCGAAATAGCCCATGCACTTCCAAGAAAAGGCTCATTGGCTAGATGTTGTAATATATACATACCTGCACCTGTATTTCCTCCTACATTTCCACGTACATCTATGATCAGAGCCGATGAAGACTTTAATAGCTCATAGATACAATCAAATTGTTTTTTTTAATCCTCTCCGCCCATAAATGAACTTATACGTAGATAAGCGGTATTACCATCCAGTTCTTCGAAATAAAAATAATCTTTCAGTTTTTCATCCAGATAGTCCAAAGAAGCGACGAATTTGGGATGATTTATAAATGAATCAAACATTCCTCCTTTATAAGCCGTTAGCGGGGTATATTTTTCAGTCATACGCCTGGAAATCGTTTCATCAAATATTCTGCCACTGCTATCTTTGAATGTTATCATTACAGGTTCATCAATAAATTCCCTGGTCAATTGACTGTTAAAAGCAATCATCTTCCGCCATTGTTCTGTGGATGAAGCGATGAAAGGATACAATTCCTTTTCTGCATATGAATGAACATCGATGTTATTTATTTTCAGTATTTCCAGTCCTCTGACGATCCCTTTTTGAGTAAGCGTGTCATTCCTGACGTCACGCACAAAGACCCGGTCCTCAATCAATTTCGTACGCAAAGGGATTGAATGGCTATAAGTATTATAAAACTCCGAAGGTAGAAGGATATCCGTATGCCCGTCGTTCATGCTGACAGCAAAACGTTGCAACTCCCTATAATACGTATAATCATCATCACTATTCAAAATATGCTGTAATGTTCCGTTATAAAGACTATCATAATTTATCGGCAACTGATCCCAGTAGACAAAATTATATCTTATTTCAGCCCATAGTTTGGACAAACCATATACTTTCTCATTCACCGTAAGTTTTTGCACACTTTTCGGCTTGCCCTCACAAAAGACCGAAATACTCAACAATGATAAAGAAAACATCACAATAAAAATCTTTTTCATACTTTACTTTTTTATATTACTTATCCATTAGACTGTCTGTTACCTCTGATGGTTACAAAAAAGTAAAAGTAGAGAGTCAAGAAAAATAGATTCACTCAATACATCCTGGTGAATTAGTGAAAGAATGATTCATTACTTGAAAAATTAAATAAAATCAATTTTATATATACCTAAATATACAAAACACAATCTTTTAAAATATGATTTTAGCTATTCAATTCTTTTTTTGCTAAGTACAATGCGGCTTCTATCGTATCATCCATATCCAGATAAGCATATTGAGCTAATCTACCACCAAATAGTACATTGGAGTAATAAATCGATTTTTCTTTGTATTGTTTGATAGTTTTCATATTCTTTTCATTATTGATTGGATAATAAGGTTCTCCACCAATTTGGTATGATTGGGGATATTCCTTTGTAATAATGGTATGAGGCTGCTGTCCGAATTCAAAATGTTTATGCTCAATGATCCTGGTGAAAGGGACAGATGCTTCATTGTAGTTTATTACCGCATTCCCCTGGAAATTATTAATTTTCAAATACTCATGCTCAAATTTTAAACTTCGATAATCTAGGTGACCGAATTCATAATTAAAAAACTCATCTATACATCCAGTAAATACAATCTTTTTGGCTAAAGAGTCGAAAAATTCACGATTATCAAAATAGTTTGTACTCAGTTTAACCTCAACACCTTTTAGTAAATTAGCTATTAGCAAGTTATACCCACCAATAGGAATCCCTTGATAAGGGTCATCAAAATAGTTATTATCATAAGTAAAGCGGAATGGTAATCTTCGTATAATAAAGGCAGGCAACTCTGTTGTTGAACATCCCCACTGTTTCTCTGTGTATTCTTTAATAAATGTTCGATAAATATCTTCTCCACACAGTTTTAAGGCCTGTTCTTCCAGATTTTTAGGTTCTGTAATATGCTGATAAGCTTTTCGTTGTTTTTCTAAGATACCTTTAGCTTCCTCAGGAGTATTGACACCCCACAATTTGTTGAAGGTATTCATGTTGAAAGGAAGATTATATAATTGGCCCTTGTAATTAGCTAGTGGAGAATTAATGAAATGATTAAATTGGATGAATCGATTAACATACTGCCATATATCTTCTTTATCGGTATGGAATATATGTGCTCCGTATTCATGGATATTGATTCCTTCTTCATTCCGGCAATATGTATTTCCGCCAATATGTATCCGTTTATCAATTACAAGGCAGGTTTTGCCATGCTCTCGAATTTTCTGTGCAAAAGAGGCACCGAAAAGTCCCGCACCGATAATTAAATAATCAAAAATTGTATTCATTATTCCTCAATACTCAAATATTAGAAACCTTCTTTTATAATTTTCTTCAAAGGCATAAAAAGACGCTCTATCAACCGTAATTCTTCTGTTACGATATCCGCTTGTGCCTGCATCTCACGTGCAACAGGCAATTGTTTGTCATAATCTGTAACAAGTCCTTTTTGAAAAGAGACTTCTACCACATAATTATCGCCAGAAGGGACTAATGAAATAGAAGAAACTATGCCATTCACTATTCCGAACTCCTGATCAGGAAAATTCATAAAGCGTACCATCACTCGTTGTCCAACCCGTACTTTACCGGAACGGGATAATGGTAAAAGAGCCTTGCCTATCAACAGATCATTCACTGTAGGGACAACTGTAAAAGCAATTTCATCGGAAGTTAAATTCTGATTTTCATTCCAATAATCAGTAAATGTCACCCTACCATCTATCGGAGAAGTCAATATATAATTTAACTCCCAACTAGTAATATCATTCATCAGTTGCTCTGCCGTCGTTGAATATTCCTGAATCAGTACATTCTCTTTTTCAAGTCTTTGTAAACGCAAATCCAATAAACTTTCCGTTAATTCTCCTATTTGTATTCTCAAATTATTCAAAGACGCCTTTGCTCCCTCCAAAGAATAACGAGATTGTAACAAAGCTTTTTGCGAAGTTTCATATTCAGATGGAGAAATCACCTTGCGAACAAAAAGTAAAGAATCGCGTGTATATTGTTTTTCAGCAATCATATATTGTGAAACAATAACCTGATATTGCTTCTCTATATTTACCAAATATATCTGATATTTTCGTATCTGTTCCTCAACAGATGCTATTTTTTGAGAATAATAATTTAGCTTCTTCTGATTCGAATAATTATGTAAAGCCCTAATAAAATTTGTATAGGATGTCTGTAAAGTCCCTAAACGCAAATCAGAAATAGGTAAAATAAGGGCGATTGCGCTATCCGGATTATAAACTACTTTTGCCAAACTTTCTTTCAACTGCAGAACATCTCCGGTGACTGCCGGATTTTCTATAACAGCCAAATATGTTCCTTTACTAACCCTCTCTCCATCTGAAACATAAAGACAATCTATTCTTCCTGAATTTTTCGGTATAATTTTAGCAACAGGCCGATGACTGGTTAAAGTCATCGCTGTTGAAATAACATCCGGATACTTAAAAAAACAGCTACCAAACAAAAGAATAATAACAATCGCAAACAAAAGAGTTATTCCCCAGCGTTGAATCCAAGCAGGAATCTGCCCCATCACTTCCTGTACCTCCTCACTTCGAAATTCTATTTCTTTTCCTTTCATCACTAATTACCTAATTCCAATTGATTTTCCACCAACTTGTAATAAATGCCCTGTTTAGCTATCAATTCCAGATGTGTTCCTACTTCCACGATACGCCCTTTATCTAAAACAACAATTTTATTGGCATCTCTCACTGTACTTAAACGATGAGCAACCACCACTACTGTTTTCCCTTTATAAAACTGATGTAAATGTCTCATAATTTCCTTTTCATTATTTGCATCCAGTGCATTTGTCGCTTCATCCAGAAAGATAAATTCGGGATTTTTATAAACAGCACGGGCTATCAATATCCTCTGGCGTTGACCTTGGCTTATACCACTTCCTTCCATCCCTATTTTTGTATTGTAGCCCAAAGGTAAAGTATCAATAAAATCACGTATATTCGCCACTGTCACAGCATGTAGCAATCGTTCCTTATCAATAATCTCATGCCCGGTAGCAATATTTTCCGCTATCGTTTCCGAAAAGATAAAACCATCTTGCATCACAGAACCTGTCTTCGACCGCCATAAATGCGGATTAATATGCTGTAAAGCCAAATCTCCTAACCGGATAGTTCCTTTATTCGGAGAATAAAAGCCCAACAACAATTTTATCAATGTTGTTTTTCCACTTCCACTCGCACCAACAATGGCAGTCACTTGCTTTTCCGGGATAGTCAGAGTTACATTATCCAACACATAATTCCTCTCCGCCCCGTCATAACTAAAACTTAAATCCTCTATTTTTAAAGTGTGACAAACCGGCAACAGATTTACTTTTCCAATAATATTCTGTTCTTCATCCTCTTTCTCGTGAATTTCACTCAATCTTTCCAAACTGATCTTAGCATCCTGCAGAGCTGTTACAAAACCAATAAATTGTTCTATTGGAGCACTTAATTGTCCTACAATATACGTCAGCGCAGTCATCATTCCTAAAGTCATTCCCCCGGATACAACTTCACGAGCTGCCAGAAAAGAAATCAGAATATTTGTTGTTTGATTAAAGAAAACAGAACCAATCTGCTGATATTGTCCTAAAGCCAGACTCTTTATACTAATTTTAAACAGTTTCACCTGTATTCGTTCCCATTGCCAGCGTTTCTGTGTTTCGCAATTATTCAGTTTTATTTCCTGCATTCCGGTTATTAGCTGAAACAAATTACTCTGCTCACCCGCCGACTGATTAAAACGTTTAATATCCAATTCTCGACGATATTTCATAAAAGCAAGAATCCAACAAATATATAAAACATTACCAATCAGAAATATGCCTAATATATTCAAATTATAATAAGCCAGGACAAATCCGAACACAACGAAATTAACTAAAGAAAACAACGTACTAATAGAGGATCCGGTCAAAAAACTTTCGATACGCCCATGATCACCTATACGTTGCATAATATCCCCAATCATTTTCGTATCAAAAAAATGAAGTGGTAATCGCATTAATTTTGCAAGAAAATCTGATATCAATGCAATATTTATACGAGTCGTCATGTGCAACATTATCCAGCTACGGATAAAATCAACAGACAAACGAGCCACAAATATGATCAATTGGGCAATCAATATAAGCGTAATAAAACTAAGGTTACTATCCCGAATACCGGTATCCACCAATGCCTGAGTTAAAAAAGGAAAAATCAACTGCAATAAACTCGTGGTTATCATTCCCAATATTATCTGGATGAACTGGGCTTTATAAGGAATAATATAACGAATAAAAAAAGACAATCCTTTCCCGGACGTTGCTGTTTCTCCTTCCATTTCATAAAACTCTGGCCCCGGTTCCAACAAGAGAGCCGTACCTTTATCTTTACCTTCCACCTTATTACTCAGCCAGCAATGCTCCAACTCCTCTTGACTATATATTACAAGTCGTGAAGCCGGATCTGCAATATAGAATAAAGTTGTATCTTTTTTCTTCTTTTTTCTATATAAAACAACAAAATGGCTCTGATTCCAATGTAAAATACAAGGTAAGGGAACATCATCTATCAGCTGATCGATTGTTATCCTCACCCCTGATGACCGAAAACCTATTGTTTCCGCTGCATCACTAATACCCAGCATGGAAACCCCTTCACGAGAAATAAAAGAACGCTCACGAAGTGTCTGCAATGAATAACTCCTCCCATAATACTTCGCAATCATACGAAGACAGGTAGGGCCACAATCCATGGCATCGAGTTGAAGATAATGAGGGAAAGGTTTTATCATTGTACAGAACACAAATTAGTTTTTCCTATTGCTATTTCATAATTTGAAAGAGAAGGACATAAATATTTATATAAACAATTATTACAAGGTTTCATAGCATTCCTGGTTCTTCTCCATGATTCCCCGTTTTTCATTTCTGCATATACAAGCATCCTTATATCCTCATATACCGTACCAACAGGCTGAAAATTAGCATTTGCATATATCTTGCCCTCAGGGGTAATATTTAATTTTCCAAAGTCAGTCGTATTAATAACCTGATGCGCAAATATCTGCTGTTTTGTCCAACGCGTTCCCAGAATTTCCTCTTTGTTCAAATACACAAATTCTTCAAAAAAATCCTGATTATATCCTGTAAAATAAGGGATAATAGCAGCATTCAATTTATATGATTCAATAATAGATAAAGCGTTTTTATATTCATCTATAGTCGATATTCTAAACGTATATTTCAAATTCTCATTTAATGATTTGAGACTTTCTATTATTTCTATATCTACCGGAGTGTCTACAAGCATAGTAAGACTAAACGAATCCTGTTTCATTAAATAATGAAAAATCGCCTCTTCGACTATTGATTTATAATATGTATAAAAAGAGACTTTCAATGAATGCTGGGATAAGAAACTCGTCAATAGGCCAAAATGCGGATATTGAAAAATGTTATGAGAAATAATAGTAAAATCAGAGACACGAGTCTTCGACATTTGCTCAAATATCTGTTTCAATATATTTTCAGACAAGTATTCAGTTCCTTCTAAAAACCACGGAATTTGTTTATATACACCCTTTTCCGTAGGTTTTCCATTTAAATAAAGAGTAACCTCCAATAAGTTTCTCACTACATTATTACCAAATGATTCAAAATTGTCCATACTCCCAAAATCTCTACCAACCTCCTCATTTATACTCAGCTGAGGCACAATAGAGATAGGCTTTGACACACTGATTGCTTGTTGCACAATATCTCCGCAAAATTTTTCACGCAACAAAGAGACAAAATTGCCAAGTTCTTTATCCTGAAGATCTTTTACCGATATTTGTACTGTATACAAATTATTTATATCCAACAGCTGCTCAACGACATCATTTAGCAATGGAGACAAAGGACTTTCATACCCATTCCCTGATAATGAGTTATAAACTAAAACATAAGATTCATTTTTCCATATAAAGGTATATGAATCTATAATCAACCAATACTTTTCCATTATGCAAAAACAAATTTATTCACAATATTAAAACAAGACGGGTCATCTTCCAAAGTCGATACAATATTCCCTAGATGTTGTTTTTGTCGTTCCTCATCAAATAAAGAAGGACAAACCGGCCCACCTGAAGAGAATGGAAACTGTAAAAAACACTCAGGGCAATCATCAGCATGATAACATTGTGCACATTGTTGCTTTATAAAAGAATAATAACCATTATAAGTTTCCACAACCTTATCAAAATCCAAATCAACTTTATCTGAAACATGCCCTAACACATGTTGAAGACCTATACGCTCGCAAACTAAAATATCACCATTTGAAGTAATAAACATTTTTCTAAAAAAAGGGATACATGTTCCTGTCGGTATTTTTATAGTTCTGCTCTTCTTTGTCATCAACAAATCACAATATTGTCTATAAGCATTTTCTAAATGATAATAAAAGAAAAATCCTAAATCTTTATAATGCAAAGATTTATCCTTCAACATCTTTGATAACATGTTTTGTTCATCATAGGATTTATAAATCGTTTTAAACTCGTCTATTTTATCCTTTCTTACTCCATTTATTGAAATTGAACTTATAGCAGGAGTCTTTCCAAATTCTCTAAAAATAAAATTATAAATATCCTCTGCAGAAGATTTTACATTTAACAAAGAGTTAAAACTGATTCTCTCAGCAAAGAAGTCGGGATACTTTACCTGTAACTTTTTTATATTAGAAAAAACTCTATCAAAAGATGCATGATTATGTTTATCCACTCTCAAATAATCACCTTCTTTATCACCATCAAGGCTAAGCAAAATAGAAAAATTATGTTCAACCAAATAATCCATATAACGATCTAACAACATTGCATTTGTTGTCATATTATAAACAAATTTGGGAGATGTTGTTATTTTTAATCCTTCAACATAGGAAACAATTTTAGTTATCAGATCAAAATTCAAAAGTGGCTCACCACCATAAAAACCAATACCTATTACATTATTATGAGATTGATTTTTTGAAGAGTTCCAAAATTCACATAAAAAATCAATTACCTTTTTTGCTGTTTCAAAGCTTAAAGGGCCATTATACATATTCTTTGGATTCTCATACAATTCACCATAACAACAATAACGGCATTGCAAATTGCAATCATTCGTTACTTGAAAAACTAAATTATCTAAATTAGACAACTGCTTAATAATAGTTTCGACAGAAATCTTACCTGACAATTTTTCACTATAATCTGTTGATTCAAAAAAGCCATTCTCTTTCAAATAGAAATACTTATCAAAATAATAAGAAATTTCGTCATTTGAATAATCTGGAAATTCCAACATCAAATGACTCAAAACAACTTTCGAGTCATTTATTTGTTCAAATAGTTCACAAATACGTCTCAACAGAGGATGAGCGTATAAAATATTACAATTTTTCGAATCATATAAATAAGTATTACTATTTATACTCTTAAACAACAATGCATTTTTCATATCTAATCTATTTCAAATCCATAATCATCAACACCGGATTATCATCTTCTTTCAAATTTTTTAATTCACTAGCACATTTTTCCGAAGGAAGAAAAAATGCTAAACGCTTTTTCGTCACATAACCTGGTAATAGACGTATTTTATTTCCTGAGTCAAATACATAGTTAAAACCACCTTCCAAACCTGAATACTGATTTGGTTGAATTAAGGTTGAATTTGCTATTTTATCTTGTTTAGTATTATTCCATAACTCTACAATAAACTTTCCTCTCCACAAATAACGAAACAACAGATAATCAGAAAAGGCATCGATAGATGTATAAGTAATGTAATCGTTTTCAAACGGCATACGCATAATTTGTTCTACATTTTCTTCAGACAAAATATGATCTCCTTTTTTTAACACACATAAAGGGTTAACTCCTGATTTATCAATTGTATAAACAGTATCCTCTCTTGCTTTATTTAGCAGATAAGCATCAATTGTATTACTTTTATTTGAAGTAAAATTAAGATTTATTTTCTGCCGTCTTGTCGCAGACGAATCAAATGCAAAATAATTTTTACTAATATTATATTCTTTATCCAATACAGATACTAGAGCATTTCCTGTAGTATTTTTTGTATACAAAACACCATCTTCATCTAGAAGACAAAGGTGAGACCAGTTTTTATCCTTTATTATTATTTCATTTATACACTTTCCTTCCAATGAGTAAAGTAAGACTTTATTACCGCTATCTAAAACAATTATTGTTGAGTCATTTTTATTAAATCGTGTAAAAGACAAATTTACATATTCACCAGGTCCATTACCTTCATGCCGAAATGAATATTTCAATTTACCGGTTGAATCAAAAGAATAAAGTCTTCCCAACTGATTATCTTTTATTAATATAAATTCATCACTTAGATAAACTAATTGCGGAGATGCCCCTAAAAGAATACTGGAACTTAGTGGTATTAATTGTACATGTTTAGCAATACTATTCCAGGTAAATGTGTCAGGAACAGAATTAGATATATTAGAGTTTATATCAAAAATAGGGATACTAACACTTTCAGCTGATACGACTTTTTCTTTCCTTGTTTCTAAACAAGACAACAAGAATAAAGAAGATAGCAAATAAATCCATTTGTTTTTCATAACAAATATTTTAAAACTTAACAATCATTCAAAATTCTAGATTCACTCAATGTATTCAATATCAATGTTATTTTAAGTCCATAATCATCAATACAGGATTATCATCTTCTTTCATTCCTTTAAACTCACTCATACACTTCTCTGCAGGAATAAAAAATATCAAACGTTTTTTTTCGTATGCATAAGGTATTAGGCGTAGAGTTTTACCTGAATCAAATACATATTTACATCCATCTTCCTCATTAGAATCATTCAATTTCCGACTTCTACTTACTATTTTTGTTTGTGATTCAATATCCCATATTTCAGAATAAAAATTACCTTGAAAAAGATATCTATAATGCAAATAAGAAGAAAATAGATTGATCCCTGTATATATAAAATAATCATTTTCAGGAGGGAGTTTTAAAAAATTCTCAACTTCTTTTTCTGGCAAAGCATGAGATGATTTATTTAATACACAAAAAGGAACTGCCATCTTATTTTCTATAACAAATACAGTATCTTCCCACGCTCTATTCAAGATATAAGCATCTCTCGTCTCACTTCTAGCACAAGTAAGAGTGGTTGCCGTCCTTTTTCTGGGTGTAGCAATAGAATCAAACAAAAACAATTTTTTGTCTACTTCGAGATTTTCATTTAAGGCAGAGATTAAAGCATATCCATCATTAGTACCTCTAGTATACATTACTCCTTCTTTATCGACAAAATGAATATTCCCCCAATCTCTACTATTCAACAGCCTTTCTTCTAAACACTTACCTTCTAATGAATAGGTTATAATTTTAGAATTTCCATTATCAAACACAAAAAGGGTAGAGTCGGCTTCATTAAATCTCACAAAAGTCAAATATATATATTCACCAGGACCTTGCCCCACATGCTTAAAGGATGATTTACATTTACCGGAAGAATCAAAAACGTTTATTCGATCTGCTTTGTTATCTACTATAACATTCAAATTAGTTCCTGTATAAATAGGATCTAAACTAGTATTTAAAAGCACTTCTGAATTTAAAGGTATAAACTGTACATATTTAGCAATGCTATTCCAGGTAAATGTGTCAGGAACAGAATTGGAGATATTAGAGCTTATATCAAAAACCGGGATACCAACACTTTCACCTGATACAGCTTCTTCTTTCTCTTTCTTTGTCTCTAAACAAGACAATAGTAATAAAGAAGAGAGCAAATAAATCCATCTTTTTTTCATAATATACATTTTAAAACCAAAGATGGGATATCCCATCTTTGGTAAATTTAAACTTTATAAAAACTTGAAATCAGAGTGTTTTAAAAGATGCTGCTTCTTTTTTTCTATAAGAATAATAATCACTTCCTGATGCAGCATCCATGCAGTTACAAGAGCACAACCCTTGACCTTCATTAGCCTTCTGATTATCCCCCACAGTTGCACAATAATTCCCACCATAAATCTTATCCATTTCACGTTCTTTCAAACAAGATTTACTTAACTCATTCAATTTCAATTTTCCTAAATTATTCATAATAATCAATTTAATAATTAAACAATAATACAATAACAAATAATCACAATAATAAACCGGCATATTATTTTATTAGTAAAACACTTAATCTAAAAAGGATGGTTCAATTCCTTTTTCAGATTTATCTATCAAAAAATCAATCATTTTGGCTTTCATTTCAAACGATTGAAATGTATCCTTATAATATTTTCTACAGTAAGTTGAAGCATTTATTAAAAAGGATTTGTCATAAACAAGCTCCATTTTAGAAGATAATACCTGGACTGGAAAAACAATTTTATCTTTAGATTCAATTAAATCAACCCTTAAATCATTACAATCATCTAAAAAAATATCATTTAACCCTGTACTAGTTGTTATTATACAAGGCAATCCTTGCATAAACATTTCAATAAGTACGAAACTACATTGTTCATGCATTGAAGGTAAAACACCTAAATCTGCAATTCTATAGAAATTATATAAATCATTCTTATTTAACTTTCCCAAGACAACAACCTTGTCTCTTATATACAAGCTATGAGACAAAACAGCACCATAATCCCCTTCACCGATTATATACAACCTCACATCATTATACTTATCCGCCATTTGCCTGAATGCATTAACTAAATAAGCGATACCTTTAATTTCATCTAATCTTCCTGCAAAAAGAAGTATTTTACAATTCTGTGGAATATTATACTGTTCTCTTAAATCTTTTTTACTGGTAGTAACGCATTGATCATTCAGGCCATTTGGTATAAATTCTATTTTATCAGAAAGAATCGAATACTCATTTTTTAGATGATTACATGCAAATTGAGACAAACAAATTATCTTATCCACAGAATTAAACATTTCTAAATCTTGCTTATAAGAATAATATACTGTTCTCTCCATTTCATCCATTACTTCGAAAGGTTTATGGAATACTATATTTCTAAACTGCACCAAATTTCCCTTCAAAGTAAAACACCAACTAAAATAATGAATGGTTAATACAGATAAGCTATCAGGCCAAACCTCCTTTACTTTATTAGCTAGCATTATGTAATTAGAGTAATTAAAATGGAATATATTAACATGGTTGTCATTCACAAATTCTCTCAATATGTAAACAACATGACTAAACAATTTATCCCATTTCTTTTTACTGCCTAAATACAGCAAAGAACTTTCACCCAAAGGAATCGTTATATAACGAACATTACCTTGCCAACGCTCCTCAACACTTCCACCCATAAAGGCAAACAAGATTACTGATATCTGAAAATCAGATTTCAGACATTCTATTACTTGTTCAACGTATGTCCCTATTCCATAAGAGGAAGCACGTCCTTGTTCTTCAAAAATATAAAGATGCTTCATCTTAATAGTAGACTCAAGCCGGCTCCTGCGTATCCGTTTTCTAATCCCAATAACTCCAAAGATCCATCTTCATGGAATAGTTCTTTCAACAAATTTTTAAATGTATATAAAGAAGTATTTATAGAATGTTTCTTTACGGCCTCTTTCCAATCAGACAAATACATCTCATCAAAAGGCATTATTTGTGAATTATGAGTAACTAAATCTATTCGGGACTGGACATAACAAGAAATGCCTAAAAGTCCTTTTCGTAAAGATAAGTCCGTAATCCTTCTCAAATCACGTTCCATTATGATTTTATCCAGATCACCTAATATTTCATTTGCATCTCCTGGCATAAAACTATGTTGAAGCAGATAATTTATCCCCCAGCCAATACCAGACAAGCCATTTTCAAAATCAATCGATATACTAGAATCAATATCATCGTATATTTCTTTTAATAACTCTCCCGCAAAATCATCATACAATGAATTTGCAGAATATTTTGCATAATGGGCAAAAAACAGTACAATACCCATCTTTCCATGAAATAAACCTAAATTATCCAGATAACTGGAATTAAGGATGAGATGACGTGCTATTTGCATTAGTCTATGTTCTTCCATAATTATTTTTTAAGGTACGTTTAATATTAATATTATAAAGTGAGACTCACAAAAATTATTCATCCCCTAAAGAGTGAATTTTATTTAATATTTATTCACACACAGCATTTAAGGGACTGTGATAAATACTGAGTCTTACTATATATAAATCTATAATATCATGGAAAAAGTAAAAATTTATTGTGCATTTCACAAACCGTATCCTACTGTTGATAATAGCCTTATTGTTCCTATTCTTATGGGAAATATTAAAAAGTATGCATCTATCTTAAACTACCCGACAGATGATGTTGGAGATAATATTGCAGATCTAAACTACACATTTTGCGAACTGACTGCTTTATATTGGATTTGGAAAAATGATAAATCATCAGAGATCATCGGTCTGTGTCATTATAGAAGATATTTTGATTTACTACAAGAAACATTTTCTTACAAAGGATTATACGATGGGGGTATTTTCTACAATATCAATATGAATCGAATACAAAATATGTATAAGAAAATAAAAACAGAAGATGTTATAAATCAGCTAGAAGGATACGATTTTCTTATGGCAGATTTCTATCATATGAGAATCAGCATGAAACACAACTACTGTTCTATACACTATCCTTCAGACTGGGCTTTAATGCATGATTGTCTGAAAAAATTATATCCTGATTATTATCGGACAGCTTTAACCTTTTTCGATAAATCCACTATGATGCCATGTAATATGTTTATTGCCACTAAAAAATCATTCCATAAAATGATGGAATGGCTATTTCCTTTGCTTTTTGAAATATATAAACACATAGATTTAAAAGACAGATCCACTTATCAGAAAAGAGCGATTGGATTTATGTCTGAACGCCTTGTTAATCTCTATATAGAACACAATCAATTAAAAGTAAAAAGACTTCCTGTTCTATTTGCGGAAAATGTTATTGTCAAATAAAGATATCTTTACTCCTTAATTCTTCATGAAATGTCCGGTTTTATGAAATAAAAAACCGGACATTTTCTTCAAACAGAAAATCAGATTATTGTCAAGATATTGAAGCTTATTTCTTTTTCTCATCATTCGCCAGCAAATACATCACTTTATTCCGGTAGCCGACCTTTGCCAATACACCTTCTTCCACGAATCGTTGCAAGTCGAGATTGGCACGATAACGACTGCATCCGAATGCCTCAGCATAGGTTCGGGGCGTGATACTTTCCCAACGTTCCATGTATTTCACCAGTTCTGTTTTTCTTGTACTCCAGTCACCCGGCTTCTTTTTTTCTTTTACCAGCTCCAGATTGATCTTTCGTAACTTCTTACGCAAAGATGTGGAACAGCGGTAGTTGATCCCGTCTACGTAAGCCGTATTTTTGTCTGCATCCTTCTTACTCGGCACGGTTTTCAACGACGGTGAGAAATACCCCAGATCATCCAGCTCTACATGACAGCCATCCTCCAAAGCCAACTCGATCACCCAGGCAAACGAATCCAGGACACTTTTCACTTCGGCAGACGATACGGCGGAACGTTCGCTTATCAGATCGCAAACCCTTTTCAGATCATAAGTTCCCCGACTGATCGCACGCACATGGGTTAATTTAGCTCCCGAACGGCTGTTCGGCTTGGGTGTTGAATAAACTTTGACTTTTATCGACATGGTATTATTTAATTGGATTGCATACTAGTGTTACTTGTATGCCATACTAATTCGAATTAGTACGGCAGGTAATCAGCGGTTGATAACCGTCGGCCGTATGGTTCATAATTATCGACCGATTGGCTCATAATCATCAACCATACGGCTCATAATTATCAGCCGCTGATTTGATTCGTTACAAATATACAATAGAAAGGCTTGAATTATTCCCGTCATCCGTTATTTTTTCAACTCTATTCTAAATAAGATCGGTTTACGATATATTTGAAACTTTTGTAAAGTAAGCGGAAAGACCTTAATTAAGAATTAATAATTCTAATTATCGCAATATATTTGTTACTTTTGCAGGTTAGAAATCTTAGGTACACCATAAGAAGTAACATGGAAAAGGAAAACAACCTCATATACGAACGTAATACGCTGGAGTTTGTAACTGTAGCGCTGGAGTTTTGTACATTTGTTGAAACAGCCGGAGAAAGAGAGCTGTTCGATTTTATGGACAAAGCTGTCAAACTATTGCCGTTACTTTATCTGAAAGCAACACTTTTGCCGGATGTCGAGCCGGACGAAGATGATGAACCGGAACTGACCGTTACGGAAGACATGTACGAGTCTGTCCGTACCCGGATTGCAGGATTGCTGGGAGAAAAGGATTCTTATCTGGAAACCTTTCATCCGGACATGCAGTACAGTGATACGCCTATCGCCGCTTTTATCTCCGAAAATATCGCCGATGTCTATCAGGATACCGGAAATTTCGTTTCACTTTTCCGTCAAGGAAACGAAGAAGTCATGCTTCAGTCTATTGCCTTATGCCGTACTAACTTCCAGGAGTTCTGGGGACAGCAACTCCTTAACGCATTGAAGGCACTCCACGCAGCCCGTTACAGTGATGATGAAATTTTTGAAACGAACGAGGAATGATGACACAATATACACACACAATAACAAAGGAAGAAATATCACTTCTTGAGATAGAAGAATTTTTAGGACGGATTATCGTGATCGACACAGAGAAAGACACGGATAAGGCTGTCAGCTATTTATCCGGATTCGAAGCGGTAGGTTTCGATACGGAAACACGTCCCAGTTTTAAAAAAGGGACACGCTATAAAATTTCATTGATGCAGATCTCTACAGATGAGGCCTGCTTCCTTTTCCGGCTGAACCGGATCGGTATTCCACAGTCGCTGGAAGATTTTCTTGTGAATGACAAAATACTGAAAATCGGGCTTTCCCTGCGTGACGATTTTGGTGCCATACGGAAACGGACTGACATCAAACCGGCCAACTTCCTCGATTTGCAGAATTATGTCGGCCAATTCGGAATTGAAGATGCCAGCTTGCAAAAGATATATGCCATCCTTTTTGATAAAAAAATATCGAAAGGACAGCGCCTGAGCAACTGGGAAGCCGATGTACTGACCGAACAACAAAAGAAATATGCAGCCCTCGACGCCTGGGCCTGCCTGAAAATATACAACCAATTGAATCAAGATAAATAAATGAGTTACTGTAAAGTTTTTCTCAAACCGAAAAAGGAAGAGTCGTTGCTTCGCTTCCATCCATGGGTGTTCTCCGGAGCTATCCAAAGCATTGAAGGTAACCCGGAAGAGGGTGACTTGGTAGAAGTGTATGGAACAAATCAGCGCTTCCTGGCTATCGGCCACTATCAGATCGGCAGTATTGCCGTGCGTGTTTTATCATTTAAGCAGATCTCGATCGACGCGAATTTCTGGGAAGAACGTATTCGTGTTGCCTACACGCTCCGTAAAGAACTGGAACTGGCAGAAGTGGAAAACAATGATACCTATCGTCTGATTCATGGTGAAGGAGACAACCTCCCCGGACTGGTCATCGACATTTATGCTCACACAGCCGTTATGCAGGCTCATTCGGTGGGTATGCATTATGCTCGTCATGATATTGCCGAAGCATTAAAAACTGTGCTGGGAGAAAATTTACAAAATATCTATTACAAATCGGAAGCAACTCTTCCCTACAAAGCCAATCTCGGAAGTGAAGATGGCTATTTATATGGCGGAGAGGTAGAAGATATTGCCACAGAGAACGGCTTGAAATTCTGCGTAGACTGGCAGAAAGGACAAAAGACAGGTTTCTTTGTAGACCAGCGTGAGAATCGTTCGTTACTGGAAAAGTATGCAAAAGGTCATTCGGTATTGAATATGTTTTGCTATACGGGTGGTTTTTCTTTCTATGCCATGCGTGGCGGTGCCGAAGTGGTTCACTCGGTTGATAGTTCAGCCAAAGCGATTTCGCTGACGAATAAAAATGTGGAATTGAATTTCCCCAACGATCCGCGTCATAAAGCATTTGCCGAAGACGCTTTCAAATTTCTGGAAAAGATGGGAAGCAATTACGACCTCATCATTCTCGATCCTCCTGCTTTTGCCAAACATAAGAATGTATTGCGCAACGCTTTGCAAGGATATCGCAAACTGAATGCGATCGCATTTGAAAAGATCAAACCGGGAGGTATCCTGTTTACCTTCTCTTGTTCACAGGTGGTCAGCAAAGAGAATTTCCGCCTGGCAGTGTTCAGTGCTGCCGCACAATCAGGACGTAGCGTACGTATCCTACACCAATTGACGCAGCCGGCCGATCATCCGGTCAATATCTACCATCCGGAAGGAGAATATCTGAAAGGATTGGTCTTATACGTAGAATAAAAAAGAGACTGATTTTTTCTATTCAAAATATATTACCCAGGTTTACGGTACTCAACGTATTCCTGGGTATTTTTTATGATTATCTTATCTTCCTTGTCTTTCATGATATAATATTAATGTCTATATTTTGTCTAAAGTGAAGAAATATGCCTATTTTTGTAATGTTCGATAGAACAAATACATTTTAGAAAATTAGGAAGTGCCTTACTTTCGTTAAAATCGCCAGTTTTGACAGCACACAAGGTACAAGTCCTTGCTATATCTAGCGGGTTGCTTGTCTACGTGTGCTATGGGTTTCTGGCGATACCTAACGAAGTGTAGACAGTGACCCGCTTCTTTTTGTATTCAAAATATTAATAATGTCGTCATTGTAAAGTGATATACAGTGACTTTATAATATATAAACATGAAAGAAAATATATCAAATATATAATTACATTTGTAGTATTTTGTAGTTAATAGTTAATCGAAATGTAATATTCAGGAAAAGGAGTAATAGCTATATTTGCGGCATTTTACAGCGAGTGTAATTGAAATAACCCAAGAGAATGTATCAAAAAACGGATGAAATAATATGGAACCTTTGTCTTAAAGGAGATCGTAAAGCTTTTGAAGTTTTATACAGGAGATATTATCCCATATTATATAATTACGGGAAGATATATTCGAAAGATACCGATCTCGTAAAGAATTGCCTGCAAAATTTCTTCGTCAAACTAATGTGCAACTACTCAAGCTTATCAGAAACAGCTTCCGTACGTTGTTATTTGCTGAAAGCTTTCCGGTATGCTTTGTATAACGAATTGAAATCCGAACAAATCCGTAACGGTAAACTGGTCTGTTACCCCGATGAGATCCTAACCGTCAGATCAGATCAATTTTTAGATGAAGAAGATCTGTCACCCCGGAACGAACTTATAAGCGCAGCCTTCAGAAAGCTGTCTTCCAAACAACAGGAGATCCTGTACCTCTATTATATCAGGGAATTAACTCATGATGAAATAGCCAACCTACTGAATATCAATTATCAGTCCAGCAAAAATCTTCTTTTCAGATCGATTGCCAAATTAAGGGAATTACTTCTCTCCGATCCTTCCATGAATGAAAAATAATACACTCCATATTAACGGCTATTCAACAATAAACGTTAAACACGGTCGTTTGAGTGTTAAATCACAGTTTGATTGAGTACCGTCGAAGCAGGCAAATTGTAATTAATATAAAAAGCACTGCTTCTATGGCTAAAAACAAAATACCAAAGACAGAGTTCGACAACGAGATGAAGCAATTCATTTCACTAGTCAAGAAACACGAACAAGTTCCCGATATGGAAATAGAGGAAGCGTGGGCAAACGTGAAAGAATTGTCATCTGCCGGGTCCATAGGAAAGGATAAAAAGAAAACCCTTCGATATGTTCTTGCCGGATTATCTGTTGCTGCATCGATAGCCATTCTTTTCCTTATTTCTATTCCTTATAATAACCAACTACAGGAAGAATCCTCTTTTCTTACTGAACTGGAAAAAGTCGCACCTATCGATAGTTTAAATCAGATATACCTGGTTCTTTCCAAGAATCAACAAGTTACGTTAGAGAACGAAGCCTATGTCAATTATGATAAGAAAGGTGGCGTAACCGTAAATAACCAATCCCCGGAAGTTGCAGAAGACCAGGCAACCGGAGCAAATAATCTGAACCATATAATTGTTCCCAAAGGAAAACGCACCCACATAACGCTATCGGACGGAACAAAAATGTATGTAAATGCAGCCAGTCATGTCATTTATCCATCGGTTTTCAGTGATGACAAACGGGAAATAGCCGTAGAAGGAGAAGTGTTTCTGGAAGTGGCGCATAATCCGAAAGTACCTTTTATAGTGAAAACAAAAGGGTTGGATGTAAAGGTGCTGGGTACTGTTTTTAATGTAACAGCCTATGAAGCAGATGATATTTCAGTCGTATTGGTAAACGGACGTGTGGAGGTAAACTCATCCGCAAAAGAGAAAATGATTTTAAATCCTTCCCAGATGGTTAACTGGAAAGATGGTATAATGAAAAAAGAGAAAGTGGATGTAACAAAATATATCTGCTGGAAAGATAATGTCATGCTTTTAGAACTGGAAACCGTTTCAAAGGTTTTGGACAATCTATCCCGCTATTATGGAGTGCCTGTTTGGTATGATAAGAATATAGCTGACCGGAAACTTTCCGGTAAACTCGACCTCTGTGAATCCATCGATGAAGTACTGGAGATCGTAAAGGTTTCAGCCTCATTGAATGTCGAAAAGATAAATGGCGGAGGATATCATTTTCACGAATAGGGAGAAGAAAGAAAAAGAGTATTAACGAATAACAGATTTGCCTATGAAGAAGTAAAAAGTATAAATAAAAAAAGATCGGACACTGTTGGCGCAATTATCCGATCTATTTTGAGAAATAATCCTTAGTTGTTTAAAAGATTAATATACAAAGGTATGGAAAATATCACAGCAATTAATCGAAAAAAGATTAATTACATAAAATTAGCATGTTTATTGATATCTTTAATATCATTTCCTGCGTTAATTACCCATGCATCAAATCCCTCAGAAATCTCCGGGGAAATATTGACTGTTCAGATGCAGAACAAAACATTGAAAGAAGTTTTTTCATATTTAGAGAAAAATAGTAACTACGTGTTTATATATGAAGAAGCCGTAGATCTTGGGAAAAGGGTCAATGTCAATATTTCAGACAAATCTATTGAAGATATTATAAAAGAAGTCTTCTCTTCAAATGGTTTTTCTTATGTTATCAAAGGCAGGCAAGTAATTGTAAAAAATGAAAAGTCGACAGGTCTGATGTCGTCACCTGTTACTGCGCAAGACGCCATTGTCGTGCGAGGCACTGTGACAGATCACACAGGCATGCCGCTTGTCGGAGTGAACGTGGTCGTAAAAGGAGCAACGATCGGAACCGTAACGGATATCGACGGTCACTTCGACCTGCCGAATGTTCCGAAAGGAGCTACTCTCCTGTTCTCATACATAGGTTACAAAAGTCAGGAAGTGAAAGCGCTTGAAAAACTGACAATTACTTTAAATGAGGATAACGAATTGCTGGATGAAGTAGTCGTTGTCGGCTACGGTACACAAAAGAAGGTCAATATGACCGGTGCCGTTTCTTCAGTCAAAGTGGATGCTTTGGATAATCGTCCCGTGACGAATGCAACGAATGCATTGGCAGGTTTGGCTGCCGGTCTTTCTGTTACAAATACAGGGGGCGGTACACCGGGATTGGAAAGTCCGACGATCCGTATTCGTGGCCAGGGTACTTTGAATAATTCAGACCCGCTTGTCGTGATCGATGGTATGGCTGGTGCCAGTATCAGCGATATCAATCCGCAGGACATCGAGTCTATTTCTGTCCTGAAAGATGCTGCCTCATCAGCCATTTATGGTTCACGTGCCGCCAACGGTGTTATCCTGATAACGACTAAAAAAGGATCGGAAGGATCTGCCAGAATCACTTATAGCGGAAACGTCTCATTTGAAAAAGTTGCCAAACGCCTGAATCTTGTTACCGATTATGCCGATTTCATGGAGATTCAGAATGCCGGTTTATTAGCCAACGGCCAGGCTGCCCGCTTCTCACAAGGTAAAATCGACGAATGGCGTAATGATGCAGGTAGAAATCCAACGATCTATCCTAATACCGACTGGCAAGACCACATCTACCGCAGTCCTTCGGTGGTTCAAAACCACACTGTTACAGCCAACGGTGGTTCCAAGACAGCCCGCTACAACCTCTCTTTCGGCTATATCAACAATCCGGGTATGATTTATCATTCGAACTACAAACGTTACCAGATGCGTGCCAATGTGGATGTCGATATCAAACCCTGGTTGACAGTCGGAGCCAATGCATACGGTTACGTGGATTACAACAACCCTTCTGCTGGCACAGCCGCCGAGGGTGGTGATGTTATCTGGGGTTACGGTGCATTCAATACGGTACCGGGTATGACACTCTATGATCCGGCAACCGATCTCTATGGCGGTATCCAGAATCCGGAAGAAGAAAATGTCAGCAATGCCAACCCGTATCGTCGTATGTGGTTCTACAAAGAAGACTTCCCTATTATCTCCCGCCGTACCGTGGCTAAAATGTATGGACGCGTCACTCCGATCAAAGGGCTGACCATCGACGCTTCTTATACTTATAATGCCTGGGATCGCCGGACAGAGCATCATTTAACAGACCGTGACCTGTATCGTTTCACAGCAGACGGACCGGTTTTACTACGTGCCGGAGTTGTTCGTACGTATATCAGAAGATACAACTATCGTAATGATTTCCGTGCCTCGGATGTAACCGCCCGTTACGAATTTAAAGTTGATAAACTCGATGCATCTGTTATGGCCGGTGCCAGTCAGGAATATAATAAGTATGATTCTGATTATTATCTTAAATATGACCTTGTGGACGAATCGCTGACAGCTCTCGATGCCGCTTCTACGCTCGGACGTATTACCGGTAATTACAACGAATGGGCTATGCGTTCTTATTTTGGCCGTATCAATCTGGTCTGGGACGATAAATATATGCTGGAAGCCAATCTACGTGCCGACGGTTCTTCCCGATTCGCACCGAATAAACGCTGGGGTTATTTCCCGTCGGTATCAGCCGGCTGGCGTATCACCCAGGAAAAATTCATGGAAGATTATCAGGATTGGTTGAGTTCGTTGAAACTTCGTGTATCTTACGGTTCACTGGGAAATAATGCGGCATCCAACAATTATATGTATCAGTCGCTTTATGCCGCAACGAATTATGTATTGGGAAATGCTGTCACCGGCGGTCTTTCGCAAACCACATTATCCAATACATACCTGACCTGGGAAAGTACCTATGTGACTAACGTCGGTATCGACTATGGTTTCTTTAAGAACCGTTTAAGCGGGTCTCTGGAATGGTTTAACAGGGATACCAAAGGCATCCTGATCTCACTTCCGGTTCCACTGGAACATGGAACGTCCTCCGTGCCTAACCAAAATGCAGGTGAAGTCAACAACCGGGGTGTGGACCTCGAAATCAACTGGACCGACCAGATCGACAAGTTGACCTACTCTGTCGGCTTCAATATGGGCTTTGTGAGCAACAAGGTTACGAAATTCCAGGGTGATGTCGCCTCTATCAGCGGTGTTAAGAAACTTCAGGAAGGTAAACCGATCAATCAGTATTATGTACTTGATGTAGATCGTATTGTCCGCGATCAGTCCGACCTGGATTACGTACAATCGCTGGTCGATAAGAACCCGAATTATTTCGCGACTTATCAACGTCCCGAACTCGGAGACTTCCTGTTTGCCGATGCGAACGGCGACGGTAGCCTGAATGCTGACGACCGTATTGAAGTCGGTCACGGCGACAGTCCGAGACTGACCTTCGGTGCAAACCTCAGTTTAAACTGGAACAATTTCGATTTCAGCATGCTTCTCCAGGGTGTAGGCGATTATAAGGTGTACTATAACAACCAAGCTTTCCGTTTCACTACCGTTATGGGACAATCGCTCATAAAGGATATTACCGACAATGCCTGGACTCCGGAAAATCCCTACAACTCCAAGTATCCGATACTGCGTAACAGCGCAAACAGCAAGAATAACACGGCTAGTACTGCTTTCATTCATAATGCGGCCTATCTTCGTTGTAAGAATATTCAGTTAGGTTATACTATTCCTAAGAATATCTCTTCGAAGTTCTTCGTCGAAAATTTGAAGATCTACACCAGTATCGACAACTTGTTCACCATAACCAACTTCCCGGGGTTGGATCCTGAAATTGCAGCAACTGTCGGATACCCTTCAGTTCGTCAATATTCCTTAGGTCTCAATGTTTCATTCTAAAATCAGAAAACGATGAAAGCTAAAAATATAATTTCCGTTTTTTTAGGTTCAGCCCTTTTGCTCAGCAGTTGTGAAAGCCTGGACTATACCCGTCCGGATCAGTTGTCGAGCGTCACATTCTGGAAAACAGAAGCTCATGCCAAGCAAGCTGCTGTCGGTTTGTATGAGGCAATGATGCAGACCTGGTGTTTCGGCCTGGAGTTCGCATTCGATATGTGTACCGACCTGGCTGACGGAACCAGTCCTTTTGCCGATATTTCGCGCGGGACATCGTTTGCGTCGACCAGCGGTGCCGTACAAAACCACTGGCAATATCTGTATGAATTGGTTCACCGTTCGAATACGGTAATTCGCAATGTCTCCACAATGGACATCGATAAAACCATGATCGACCAGATAGTCGGCGAAGCCAAATTCCTCCGTGCCATGGCCTACTTCCGTATGCTTAACTGCTGGGGAGGAGTTCCTTACTACGATGAGAGCTGTATTATCGAAGAAGAATTTGCGACTGTAACCAGTCCGCGCAGTTCTGCAGAAGAAATTCGTCAACATGTGATCGACGATTTGACCGATGCCATCGCAAAACTGCCTGTCAGTTGGGCGAGCAGCGATTACGGACGTGTCACCAAAGGAGCCGCCTATGCACTTCGTGGCAAGGTGTACCTTTTTAACAAAGAATGGGCTAAAGCCATTACAGACTTTGAAGAGATCGTGTACAACAAAAGCAATAACTACGGTTATGCTTTACATTCTAATTATGAGAACCTGTTCCGTCTCTATAATGGCGCACGCAGCAATGAGATGATTTTCGCTATACAGTCTATCGATGGTAACGTTGCCGGATATGCATTGAATATAGTCGGTTATTTTGGGAACAAAGCAACCATGCGTTTGATTGCCAGCAACTGCGTCGTACCTTCAACCAAATTGATTGACTTGTACGAGAAGCCTGATGGTCAGAAATTCAACTGGGATGAAGTATTCCCCGGTTTCAACAACGGCAATTCGGAATTTCGCCGCAAATGCCTGGCTGTAGCCATAAACGATGCCAGTACGGAGATTACCAGCACGCTGGACTGCGATACGGCAAAGGTTTCCGCCGCCTACAACAACCGTGATCCACGCCTGTGCTGGAATGTGATCACTCCGTTCTCCCATTACTTGGGTACGGATGCCGGTTCCAATCCCAGGGATAAGCAGTTTGTAATCGTAGACCCGACAAAAGGCGGTGCCCCCATGGAAGCACAATCTTTCATCCGTAACTCCGAAGGTTGGAACTCTTACTTCTGGCGTAAATGGATTCCTACGGGTAACCTGGATGGCTACTGGGGGGAATACAGCCGTACTCCTTACGAGTTTCCGTTGCTCCGTCTCGGCGATGTTATTCTGATGCTTGCCGAAGCTTACAACGAAAATGGCGAGACAGCAAAAGCCATCGCTGAAGTCAATAAAATACGTGCCCGTGTCGATATGCCGGAATTGAACTCCGGTCCTACCTGGATGGCAGTCAACAGCAAAGACGAGATGACACAACGTATTCGCGATGAACGGGCCCGCGAACTGGCTGGCGAAGGTCAACGTTATTGGGATCTCCGTCGCTGGGGTATCCTTCAATCGACAGTGAGAAATGCAACCGATATTCTCGGCGACCTGATGTATGAACGAGCTTATCAATCGCGTCACGAAATCTGGCCGATACCGTTTGTTGAAATGGAACGTAACCCGAACCTGACTCAAAACACGGATTGGTAATTGGATCATAGGCACATGATGAAACAGGCCTGTGTAATAAAAACCGGGCCTGTTTTACTTTCTAATTTGAGAAATATGGATGGAATAATAAGAACAAAGTTACTTGTCACTTTGCTAAGCGGTTTATTGTTTGGCGGATGTACCGGAAGAAGTGGACAAGAAAAAGTGAATATCTATCCGATTCCCCAGAAGTTGGAACTGTCGGGCGATTGGATAAAGATACCCAAGACCGGTTATCGGCTGGAAGGGATCAACCTTCCGGATACGGATGCCGTGAGTCTACTAAAACAATCCTTCCTGATAACAGAGCAGGCAAAACAGACAATTACCATTCAGCAGTTGGAAAAGGCAGGGAGTGAAATGCAACGTTCGGGCGCTTATACGCTGAATGTGACTGAAAAAGGGATACGGATCGGAATCTGTGACGACCGTTCTCTCTTTTATGCCGCACAAACATTGTCCCAGTTAATCAAAGACGAAAAGAAACTCCCTGTTTGTACGATATGGGATTATCCGGACATTGTTTTCAGAGGCGTTGTCGAAGGTTTTTATGGTACTCCGTGGTCTTTTGAGAACCGGGTGGAACAGTTGCGTTTTTATGGACGGATGAAGATGAATACTTACATTTTCGGACCTAAGGACGATCCCTACCATCGTTCACCCTACTGGCGTATCCCCTATCCGGAAGATCAGGCAAAGAATATCCGCGAGTTATTGGCTGAAGCTAAAAAGAATAAGGTCGATTTTGTTTGGGCATTGCATCCCGGCATGGATATCCGATGGAATAATGCGGACCGGCAAGCTGCAATAAAGAAGCTGGAGAGTATGTACGATCTGGGAGTCCGGGCATTTGCCGTCTTTTTCGATGATATCGAAGGCGACGGAACGGATGCAGCCAAGCAGGCCGCCTTTATGAATTATCTGAAACAGGAATTTGTCGACAGGAAAGGAGACATCCGGCAACTGATACTCTGTCCGACCGAATATAATAAAGACTGGGCAAAGACGGATTACCTGGATATACTGGGCGAACAGCTAGACTCTTTTATCCATATCATGTGGACCGGCAACAAAGTGGTAAGCGATATTACGCAGGAAGGACTCGAATGGGTAAACAAGCGGATCAAACGGCCTTGCTATGTCTGGTGGAACTTCCCGGTAAACGATTATTGCCTGGCTCATTTATCGATGGGACCGGTGTATGGACTGGATAAAAACACGGCTTCCGATATGTATGCATTCGTATCGAACCCGATGGAGTTTGCCGAAGCAAGCAAAGTCGCTCTTTGGAGTGTTTCCCAATTTACCTGGAATATGGATCGGTTCGATCCGAAACAGAGCTGGAATACGGCGTGTGAGTCTCTCGTACCTGAAGCACCCGATGCATTCCGTCTTTTCTGTGAGCACAATGCGGATATCGGTCCCAACACATGGATGTTTTTCAGGGAAGAATCTTTCAATTCGAGCGAACTGATCAACCGGTTCGAACAATCGTTATCTGCCGGAAAATATCTGAAAAAAGAGGCTTTCGAGATTACAGACTTGTTTATGCAGATAAAAAAAGCACCGGGTATCATCAAAAGCAGTGCAACGAATAAGCAACTGATAAAAGAAATCGATCCCTGGCTGACACAAACGGGCAATGTCGGAGTGACCGGCATAGCGACAATGAAAATGTTGGATTTAGCAGACAAGCACGATACGGAAGGATGCCGGAAAGCGTATAAAGAGGTAAAAGAAGCCTTGAATACGATTGCTATATTCAGCCGGCCTTATCGTCGGGGAGAGCAGGATGGCATCCGAAGCGGTTCGCAGGTTTTATTACCTTTTATCCGTCAGATGCTGCAATATGTAGAAAACTCATTGCTGACAGACGAAAAACCGAAAGAGGTGCCTGAAGTTCTGGCCGGTTCAAAAGAGATGGGCGAATTATCCTGTTATTGCGAAGACGATGTAGTGGGTTTGGCTCCCCATTTTCCATTGGTGACAATAGCTCCCGGGGAATACTTCGGCTTCCGGGTAGAGAAAAGCAAGCAACCGGTTGCATTGGTCTATGATTTACGTAAAAGTAAATCCAAAGGACGTGCTTTTCAGGGTTCTATCGATGGAAAGGTATGGTTCACATTCCTGAAAGTAGGGGCAGACCGGATGGATACTATTCCTATCCATGAGCCACGTATCCGTTATATTCGCTGCCTCAATCAATCGCAGTCGGATATGTCGGTAGGGATCGGCAGGTTTGCCGTATTAACAAAATCCGATACACTCAGTCACAAGCAAGAATAACATTTTACTTAATAACTAATTACGATATGAAAAAGATATTCTGTACACTATTATGCATGGGAGGTTTCTGTGCCTCTCTATTAATTCCCGAAGGTCTGAACGCTCAGGAAAAGAACGCCATAGAAAAGAGTGCCTTTTGGGGTAATTCGGAAGTATATCTGAACAAACAGGCCTTCCAGATGTTCGGCCTGATCGATCAGGCATTAACGGAAAATCCTCCGGTGCCGGGTGCGCCGATGATCAGGAAACTGGCTCTTTATAATCTGGATGCCATGCTTCATGAGACCAGATATGACGATAGCGAACCACTCTATGGTTTCATCGACTCACGGATTAATAAGGTCATTGCTGATCTTTCCAATCCGGTAAAGCAAGGGATGAAAGTTTATAAAATCTATAATGACGGCTTTGTTGCCCGTACCGGTTCGGTCACCCTGGCATTTGATGTTGTCAGGGGAGCCTGCAAAGGAAAGAATCTGATCTCTGACGCATTGATTCAACAAATTGTCGACCATTGCGATGTTTTGTTCCTTACTCATAATCATGGCGATCATGTCGACCCGGTAGTCGTCGAAATGTTCCTGAAAGCAGGAAAACCGGTTGTCGCATCGACAAATATATTACCGGATAAGAAGGGTATACAACATGAACGTTCCGACAAAATGATCGATAAGAAGATGAAACTGGATAAAAACAAAAATATCCGGGTGAAAATATTCCCCGGCTACCAGGATGAGTTGATGAATAATATTTATGTGGTAACGACGGATGAAAAGAAGACGGTCGCCCATATCGGGGATCAATATAATAAGGAGGATATGGAATGGATTGTCAACATTAAAAAGGATATTCCTCAACCGGATGCATTGATCGTGAACTGCTGGACACATCGGATGAGCGATCTGGTCGACGGCTTCAATCCCAGGTTGGTTGTTACCGGACATGAAAATGAGATGGGACATACGATCGACCATCGGGAAGCTTTTTGGCTGACCTTCCAGAAAATGGAACAGATCAGCAAAGATTATCTGGTCATGGGTTGGGGCGAGTGGTTTCAATGCCAGTGACAGGAGAGAATGATCTATCAGAGATAAAAATAATCATAACTATATCGTATGACGAAAATAAAAATGAAACTAATAGGCTTTGCGGCGGCAGCTATGGTTGCTTCTGTTTCCGTTAGTGCCAAGGTTCCCAAATTGAAAGTAAACAATATCGACGCGGTTATCAAAGCGATGACCATCGAAGAGAAAGCAGACCTGATCGTCGGAGCCCGTATGTATCATCAGGATGAAAATGCGGCACCTCATATTAAAGAGTCCTGGAAAGTTGTTCCCGGTGCTGCCGGACGCATTAACCCGGTTCCCCGTGTCGGAATCCCTTGTGTAGTTCTTTCGGACGGACCTGCCGGTTGTGGTATTTTGCCGGTCGAAGGGGAGGAAAATTATTTCTGTACCCACTTTCCTATCGAGACTTTACTGTCTTCAACCTGGGATGTCGACCTGGTCAGGAATGTAGGGGAAGTGATCGGCAACGAAGCGAAGGAATACGGGGTAGATGTGCTCCTGGCTCCTGCTATCAATATTCATCGCCATCCGTTGTGCGGTCGTAACTTCGAATATTTCAGCGAAGATCCACTGCTGGCGGGAAAGATGGCTGTAGCCTATGTAGACGGGGTACAAAGTAACGACATAGGAACTTCTGTAAAACACTTTGCAGTCAATAATCAGGAGACCAACCGTATGAATAACAACGCTATCGTCTCGCCCCGGGCACTGCGTGAGATCTATCTGAAAGCCTTCGAGATCGTAGTCAAGGAGAGCCAGCCCTGGACCATTATGAGTTCGTATAATCGTATCAACGATGTATATGCCTCGGAAAGCCCGGAACTGATCACAACTATACTTCGTGACGAATGGGGATATAAAGGTACGGTGATGACCGACTGGTGGGGAGGAGCCGACGGAGCAGCCCAGATGATTGCCGGAAACGATATGATCGAACCGGGCACAAAAGAACAGGCTGCCCATATCATAGAAGGAGTGAAAAACGGTACGCTCGATGAAGCCGTAGTCGACCGCAATGTCAGGCGCATCCTGGAGTTAGTGGTCAGAACTCCCCGTTTCAAAGGTTATAAATATTCCAATAATCCCGACATGAAAGCTCATGCCACCGTTACCCGGCAGTCGGCCACCGAGGGTATGGTTCTTTTGAAGAATGAAAAGCAGGCTCTTCCCTTGTCTCCGAAAGATAAGAACATTGCTTTGTTCGGTGGTGTTTCTTATAATTTTTTCTCGGGCGGTACGGGTTCGGGTGATATCCACCGTCCTTATGTAGTGTCGCTGCTGGACGGATTGAAAAATCAACAGATCGTTGTCGACGATAATATCAAAGCGATCTATCAGGCTTACAACAGACCTCAAGAGCAAGGGGAACAAATGCGTATCAACGAGATGCCGATGGATACAGCCATTATTAAGTATGCCGCAAAGAACAATGACATGGCTATCATCACGTTCGGTCGTATCTCCGGCGAATATATCGATCGTATTTCTTCCGACTTCTTCTTGTCGGATACTGAACGGGAATTAGTGAAAAACGTTACCCGCATCTTCCACGAGGCCAATAAGAAGGTCGTTGTCGTACTCAATGTTGGCGGTGTGATCGAAACTCAAAGCTGGAAAGAGATGCCCGACGCGATCCTGCTGTCATGGCAAGCCGGACAGGAAGGAGGAAACTCCGTTGCCGATATCCTTACCGGCCACGCCAATCCTTCCGGCAAGCTTCCTATGACCTTCCCAGTGACTTTGAGTGACCACTGGAGCTCGTTGAATTTCCCGATAGACCAGAAGATAGATCGCCGTTGGTCGGTTAAGACGGGATTAACCCACGAAACCAAAAATGTAGACTATACCATCTATGACGAAGGTGTCTATGTCGGTTACCGCTGGTTCGACACCCAAAACCTGCAGGTGAGTTATCCTTTCGGCTACGGTTTGAGCTACACGACTTTTGAATATAGTAAGCCATCGGTGAAACAGGACAATGGAAAAGTAATCGTTGAAGTAACGGTAAAGAACACGGGGAAAGTTGCCGGAAAAGAAGCGGTTCAACTCTATGTAGAGGCTCCCGCCGGAAAATTGGACAAACCTGTTCACGAGCTCAAAGCATTCGATAAAACCAAGATGTTACAACCCGGAGAAAGTCAGGTAATAACACTCGCTGTCCATACAGACGACCTGGCTTCGTTCGACGAGCAGACCAGCGCCTGGGTTACTGATGGCGGCAAATATAAGTTTGTAGTAGCGGCTTCGTCACGCGATCCACGTGGCGATGTGATGGTCGATATCAGCCCTTCGACACGCAAGGTCAACAATGTACTCAATTTACCTGCTGCATTTAAAAAGTGATCAGTTCAATCAACAGGCAACACACAACAAAAAAAGGAAGCTCGATGAGCTTCCTTTTTTACATGACCAAATAACCACAGATTGTTTATTTGGCAAACAACTCCTTATTTATAATTTACAGGATACCCTGTGCCATCATACCTTTTGCAACTTTCATGAAACCTGCAACGTTTGCACCTTTCACGTAGTTGATATAACCATCCTTAGAACCGTATTTTACACATTGTTCGTGGATAGACTTCATGATACCTTTCAGTTTTTCATCTACTTCTTCTCTTGTCCAGCTCAGCTTCATTGCATTCTGAGTCATTTCCAGAC
>OGZX01000696.1_pt1 | contig 38835 bp, 27 predicted proteins | sample 1576881 | NCBI WGS metagenome assembly OGZX01 (sample SAMEA3541542, study PRJEB24748) | human gut metagenome | biome: human gut; feature: human-associated habitat; material: faeces | place: China | collected 2012 | reverse complement strand
CTTTTTTGACTTGAATTTTGGAAATCCAAACGATGGATCCCGGAAAAAGTTTTTATAAGCAGTCTGCAGATGCAGCTGGGCATTGCACAGAGCAAGGCTGTCCACTTCTTTTAGCCATGGAAACTCTGCCTTATATTTTGCCGGAGTGACCTTCAGGTTTTTTCCGGTCTTTTCATAGCATTCCTTCTTTTCTGCCAGCATCCGGTTATATACAAACCTGACACATCCAAATGTTTTTGCAAACAGTTCCTGCTGTATTTTATTGGGATAGATCCGAAACCGGTATACTACGTTCATGTTTTTTCTCCCCCTGTGTCTCGATGTACTGACGGATCACTTCGATCGGAGCTCCGCCGGCACTCAGGAGGCAGAAGCTCTGACTCCAGAACATTTCCTTCCAGAGCTTCTGCCGGATCTCCGGATACTCTTTTTTGATCAGACGGCTGCTGGCACTTTTATAGGCATTGATAAATTTACTGAGTTCCGACTTCGGATGTGCACGGAACATGATATGGACATGGTCCTCATCGTGATTCCACTCTTCCAGGGTGATATGATATTTGGGCGCGATATATTCAAAGATTTCTCGTGCGCGATCCGAGATCGGATCATTCAGGACCTTTTTCCGGTACTTTACGACCAGGATCAGATGATAATAGAGTAAAAATACTGAATGTGCATTATTGTCAAGTTCTCTCATATTTATCAGCCTTTCTTTCTATTTCGACTGATTTAATTATATCACAAATGAAATCATTTGTCTATTACATTTCAGAACATTTGTTCTGCTTAATCTGCAATCTATTTTCCCTTCAGGCTTATTCATTGTATGCAGAATTGATGATATAGCACGACTGCAAAAATCAATATATGAGAAGTTTACAATACACAGCACAGCTATGTGCAATAATCTGATATTTACATGCCAACTATGGCACTATGCAAGAGATAGCAATTCATCTCACCACCTATAGAGGTGGGAGAATTCTTGCTGATTCTTGTTAAAATGAAATATTGACAGCCGGAAAGGCTGAGCGTAAGGCGGCAGACTGTGTATTGTGGGCATGGGCTGCCGTCTTTTTGATTTACGCGAACAAAGAGCCAAAGTCCGCGCTTGCGCGAGGCCTTGGCACTGTCGCGATAACAAGTGGTACATGTATAAAAATCTCCCCGGAATTTGTGAAGGATGCCGATTGACAGCCGGATGGAAATCCGATATAGTACCCATATCTGAAATCTTTCCGGAGTTTATCCGGATCATCGATCTGATATAGTGAGCACGAAAAAATATGTGCTGCAGATCGTCACACCGGCGGGTCGCCGAAAGAATCGTGGAAAGCCAAATGAATAAAACGAAAGGAGACGGGAGGGAAGTATACTGCTTCGCAATGCGAAGAAACAACAAGAAATGGTTGACTTTTTACAGGGATTATATTATGATTAACGAGTACAGAACACTTGTTCGCATCTAATGACTGATCGGGCGGCATCTGCGTTGATCCTGCAGATTTTACGGGAGACCGCCTGGATTCTGATCGATTTTGTTATCCGGAAAATAAAAAGTGCAGTTCCGGATTTTGGAGGAAAAATATGAATAAAGATGATAAATTAAAAGCCCTTGATGCGGCTCTCACACAGATCGAAAAAGCTTACGGAAAAGGTTCCGTTATGAAACTCGGAGATTCCGGCGCAAATATGAATATCGAGACGGTTCCGACCGGTTCTCTGAGCCTTGATATCGCTCTCGGCCTCGGCGGAGTCCCGAAGGGACGTGTTGTAGAGATCTACGGGCCGGAGTCCAGTGGTAAGACGACGGTCGCTCTCCATATGGTAGCGGAAGTACAGAAACGCGGCGGTATCGCTGGATTTATCGACGCGGAGCACGCACTTGATCCGGTATACGCGAAAAATATCGGCGTTGATATCGATAACCTCTATATCTCCCAGCCGGATAACGGCGAGCAGGCCTTAGAGATCACAGAGACGATGGTGCGTTCCGGTGCCGTTGATATTGTGATCGTGGACTCTGTAGCGGCGCTTGTTCCGAAGGCGGAGATCGACGGCGATATGGGCGATTCCCACGTCGGCTTACAGGCCCGCCTGATGTCCCAGGCTTTAAGAAAACTGACCGCGATCATCAGCAAGACAAACTGTATCGTGATCTTTATCAACCAGCTCCGTGAGAAGGTCGGCGTTATGTTCGGAAACCCGGAGACAACTACCGGTGGACGCGCCCTTAAGTTCTACTCTTCCGTTCGTCTTGACGTAAGAAGAACCGAGTCCTTAAAGCAGAGCGGCGAGGTGATCGGAAACCACGTCCGCGTAAAAGTTGTAAAGAATAAGATTGCTCCGCCATTTAAAGAGGCTGAGTTTGATATTATGTTCGGAAAAGGAATTTCCCGAGAGGGCGATGTCCTGGATCTGGCTGCCGACGCAAATATCGTCGAGAAGAGCGGTTCCTGGTACGCGTATAAGGGCGCGAAGATCGGTCAGGGACGTGAAAACGCAAAGAATTATCTGCTGCAGAATCCGCTGATCTGTGAGGAGATCGAAAACCAGGTGAGAGAGCTCCACGGACTGGAAGCACAGCACGTTGTCCCGGGTGAGATGGCTGCGGAGGCTGCTCCGGCGGAGACACTGGCTGCGGAGACGGAGGCAGACGAGTAAAAAGCAGGAACAACGTTACCTTTCACGGAACGTCAGAAAGAGCATTCCTGCAGACAGTACAGGGACTTCTCTGAATAACAGGGAGAAGAATAACTGTAGATAGAAAGATACAGGAAACACACGGATGAAAGAGTGGATACAGGAAGAACACCGGGAACAGAAAATGTATGCCGGTGCAGATGGGGAGGCGATCCCGGAGGAGTTTCGGGAAGCCCGAAATAAGGGACTCTACTATCTCCAGTTTTCCGGAAAAACAGAAAATGAGATGCGTAAGAAGCTGGCGGAACAGGAGTTTTCGCCAGCCTCTGTTGAAGATGCGATCCTTTTTCTGAAACATTACCGGTATCTGGATGATGAGGACTATGCAAGGCGGTATGTAGAGAAAAACGGACATAAAAAGAGTATCCGCCAGATGAAATTTGATCTCCGCCAGAAAGGTGTCAGCGATGATCTGGTGGAAATGATATTCGAGGATATGGAAGTTGACGAGTCTGCCCAGATCCTCGGACTGCTGAGAAAGAAAAACTACGATCCGGAGGAACCGGACCCGGCAAAGCGTCAGAAGATCTACGCGTTCCTGGCGAGAAAAGGCTTTTCTTATGACGCGATCAACAGTGCGATGAAACAGTGGGAGTGAGAAGCTGTTTTTGATCGGTGAACAGGAACTGCAGTGCTGCTTTTCAGAGGCTGAGAGAGCCCGCGGACTGCAGTTCGACAACCTTCGTGGGGATGCACAGAAGTCCCCGGAATGCGGGCATTATACTTGACATAATGCATAAAACAGTTTAGAATTGAAGTGTTGTAATTAGTACAATGAAAACTAAATAAAGGAGGTGCTCCTGTGTCACCAATAATCAGCGTTATTATAACAGCAATTATTGTGGCTCCTATTACCTGGAAGATAGCTGTGGCTCACCATAAAAAAAGTTACGAGAGTAAGATCGGAAGCGCAGAGGAAAAATCCAGAGAAATAATAGATGAAGCATTGAAGGTCGCCGAGACGAAGAAGAAAGAAGCTCTCCTGGAAGCGAAGGAAGAGAATTTAAAAGCGAAAAACGAGCTTGAAAAGGAAACCAGAGAACGGAGAGCCGAGATCCAGCGTTATGAGCGCCGCGTACTGAGCAAAGAGGAAAACCTTGACAAAAAATCTGAGGCAATGGAGAGAAAAGAATCCAGTCTTGCCGCGAAGGAAGAGACTTTAAGAAAGCGTTCTTCCGAGGTCGAGGAATTATTTGCTAAGGAGCAGGAAGAACTGGAGAAGATCTCCGGACTTACCAGCGAACAGGCGAAAGAATATCTTCTGAAATCTGTTGAGGAAGATGTAAAACACGACACTGCAAAGCTTATCAAGGAATTAGAAGCCAAGGCAAAAGAAGAAGCTGACAAGAAAGCAAAGGAATACGTGGTTACAGCGATCCAGAGATGTGCTGCTGACCATGTTGCAGAGACAACTGTTTCTGTTGTACAGCTCCCGAGCGATGAGATGAAAGGCCGCATCATTGGACGAGAGGGACGTAATATCCGTACTCTTGAGACAATGACAGGTGTGGAACTCATCATCGATGATACACCGGAAGCCGTCGTATTATCCGGTTTTGATCCGGTAAGACGTGAAGTTGCAAGAATTGCTCTTGAGAGACTGATCGTGGATGGTCGTATCCATCCGGCGAGAATCGAAGAGATGGTGGAGAAAGCGCAGAAGGAAGTTGAAAACATGATGCGCGAGGAAGGTGAAGCTGCGATCCTTGAGGTCGGCATTCACAATATCCATCCGGAGCTCGTCAAGCTCCTCGGCAAGATGAAGTTCAGGACCAGCTATGGTCAGAACGCATTGAAGCATTCCATCGAGGTCGCACAGTTATCCGGTTTACTGGCAGCCGAGATCGGTGTGGACGTCAGAATGGCAAAGCGTGCCGGCTTATTACATGACATTGGAAAATCCGTTGACCATGAGATGGAAGGTTCCCATGTACAGCTCGGATCGGAACTGTGTAAGAAATACAAAGAATCCCCGATCGTTATCAATGCTGTGGAATCTCACCATGGCGATGTTGAGCCGACGAACCTTATTTCCTGCATCGTTCAGGCAGCAGATACGATTTCCGCTGCAAGACCGGGCGCAAGAAGAGAGACGTTGGAGACATACACGAACCGCTTAAAGCAGCTTGAGGATATTACAAACTCCTTCAAGGGAGTTGATAAGTCCTTTGCGATCCAGGCGGGACGCGAAGTGCGCATTATGGTAGTGCCGGAGCAGATCAGCGATGACGATATGGTTCTTCTCGCAAGAGACATATCCAAGAAGATCGAAGAAAGCCTGGAATATCCGGGACAGATCAAAGTCAACGTGATCCGCGAGTCCAGAGTTACCGATTACGCGAAATAAAATTGAAAGCCGTTGCTGTGCAGAGAGGATCTGTATGGCTGCGGCTTTTTTATTTACGCGAACAACGAGCCAAAGTCCGTGCTTGCGCGAGACCTTGGTGATTGTCGCGATAACAAACAGGCACTGCGTGCCTAAGATGCGCACTCGCGCGAAGATGAGGATTGTCGCAAGCGACCGCGCTCGGCGCGAGAATGTGCCGAGATACATTTTTAGGAGGAAATTTCATATGGCAAAAATTGGTTTTATCGGCATGGGAAATATGGGAACCGCGATCATGCGGGGACTTTTAAAGACATATCAGCCGGAGGAGCTGCTTTTTACGAGCGCTCATGAAGCGAAGATGCAGAAGATCACAGAGGAGACGGGCGTTGCCCACGTTTCCACAGCAACCGAGTGCGCAGAGCAGGTAAAATATCTGGTCCTCGCGGTAAAACCTCAGGTTCTTCCGACTGTGTTTAAAGAATTAAACGGAAAGATCCGTAAAAATCAGGTTGTGATCTCCATCGCGGCCGGATATGCGATCGCGGATCTTCAGGCAGGACTCGGAGACGAGGCGAGAATTGTCCGCTCGATGCCGAACACCCCGGCGATGGTCGGCGAGGGAATGTCCGGTGTGAGCTATGATGAGAACCTGTTTACGGACGAGGAAAAACAGGTGATCGACGGTTTCTTCACTTCTTTCGGAAAGATGGAGAAGGTGGACGAGAAGCTGATGGACGTTGTGGGAAGCGCCAGCGGCTGTTCACCGGCATATGTATACATGTTCATCGAGGCGCTGGCCGACGGCTGCGTGAAGAACGGACTTCCTCGTCAGGCTGCCTACAAGATGGTCGCCCAGGCGGTGCTCGGCAGTGCGAAGATGGTCCTCGAGACAGGAAAACATCCGGGCGAATTAAAGGATATGGTATGCTCTCCGGGCGGAACAACGATCGAGGGACTTGCCGCCCTGGAAGAGAATGGATTCCGCGGTGCGATCATCAAGGCCTGCGATGCGAACTTTGAGAAGAATAAGAAATTAAAGGGCTGATTGCTGTAAAAAGAATTCTCCTATTATTCACAGATAATGAGATAAATTGCGAACAAGAAGCAAATCGCAGACAGTTCTATGCAGACATGTCGGATTTTGTGAAATGATTGACTGTGGATCAGAACAAAGCATAAGGTGAGAGGAAATGAAAGAAACATGGAAAAGACAATTCGTTTAAAACGTGAACTTGCCTATACAGGAATGATCTTAAAGATCTACCGGGACACCGTCGTTGCGAACGGGATCGAGGAAGTCTATGACTATATCCATCATGACGGCGCTGCCGCTGTTCTTCCGGTGACAAAGGACGGAAAGATCCTGATGGTGCGCCAGTACCGGAACGCCCTGGACCGCTTTACTCTGGAAATCCCGGCGGGAAAGCTGGATGCGCCGGATGAGCCGAAGATCGAGTGTGCAGCGAGAGAACTTGAGGAGGAGACGGGATTCCGCAGTGAAAATCTGGAATTCCTGATGACGGTCAATACAACGGTGGCATTCTGTGACGAGCGTATCGGCGTCTATATCGCGAAAGATCTGATCCCGTCGAAACAGCACCTCGACGCAGACGAGAGCATCGACGTGGAGGAGTGGGAAGTGAAGGACCTTCTGGATCTGATCTACAGCGGGAAGATGACGGACGCAAAGACGATCGCGGCGATCCTTGCGTATGCCCAGAAGGAAGGAATCCGGTAAGAGCAGGTACTGGAAGACTAAAAAATCAGAAACAATATTGTGGATAAAGCATGGGACTGTGCGCATACACTGTGAAAAAGGAACAGGGGCGGCAGCGCTATGACTGGGATCCGCAGACACCGGAGACTATTGGACAGTCAGTTGTTCTGGCTGTCCTTTTTTTTATTTGTTGGGACTGCAGCGGGAACGATTTTTTGCAATCACATGAGCATGGAGATGAAGAATACGCTGGAACAATGGTTTGCGGGGATCTTTGCGCCTGCGGAGCTGTCGTCGGTGGATTATTACAGCCTGTTCGCAGGTGTCCTGAAGAAGCGCTTTGTGTGGATCCTGGTGGGGATCCTGATCTGCCAGACGTCGCTGTCAGGGATCATCTGCTATGCATCGGCAGTCTGCGTATCGTTTCAGGCGGCAGTGATCGTCTGTGCCCTGACGATGCACAGCGGATTCAGCGGGATCCTGCTCTTTTTCGGGCTGGTCTTTCCACAGGGGATCTTTTATGCACTGGCGGCGTATCTCTTGTGGATCGTGGTCCGGGAACCGGTGCGTGGGAATGAGCAATCCCGGATCTTGAGCATGATCTTATTGACAGCACTCGGAATCGCGGCAGAGACTTTGATCAATCCGGAAGTTTCAGCAGGAGTTTTTCGGTTCTTTTCGTAGACACAAGTGAGGATGAAGGAACGGAACTGCTGCAAAAAGGTACTGAAAAGGTTTCCGGGCTGCGTGAGTTCCCGGAAAAGGGATTCAAGTGGGAAAAATCCGTTTGATTTTGCCATAAAATGGGGATATAATGTAGAAAAATATTGGTTTTACCGGGAAAAATAAGGGAACAGTGGATTACAGTGGCCGCAAATGAACGGGGAAAAGGTATGAGAGAGGAAATTCAGACCTTCATCCATTATATGGAGGAGGAAAAGCAAGCGTCAAAAAATACAATGCTTTCTTATCAGAGGGATCTTCTGAAGATGGCGGATTATCTGGAAGAGAACGGGATCACGGAGTGCGGAAAGGTAACAAAGACCGCGCTGAATTCTTATCTCCTTTTTCAGGGAAAAGAGGGAAAGGCGGCATCGACGGTCTCAAGGTCCCTGGCGTCCGCAAAGTCATTTTTTGGCTGGATGCATAGGAGAGGAATGATCCGGAGGGATCCTGCAGAATCGATCCATGCACCGAAGATCGAAAAGAAGGTGCCAGTGATCCTCACAGTAGATGAGGTGACGAGACTTCTGGACCAGCCGTCCTGTGCGAATCCGAAAGAGATCCGTGATAAGGCGATGCTGGAGCTTTTATATGCGACCGGGATCCGCGTAACGGAGCTTGTAAGTCTGAAGCTTTCAGACGTGAATATGACGGTCGGCTTTATCACCTGCCGGGATGAGCATAAAGAGCGGATGATCCCGTTCGGCCATGCGGCGAAAAATGCGCTGGCGAAGTATCTGGAGGCCTCGCGGGAGACGTTCTTAAAGGGAATGAGTTCGGAACTTCTCTTTACAAACTGCAGCGGAGGAGTCATGAGCCGTCAGGGCTTCTGGAAGCTGATCAAATATTATGGGGAGCGGGCCGGGATCGAGGAGGACATCACACCGCACACCCTGCGCCACTCTTTTGCGGTCCATCTTTTGAGCAACGGCGCTGACATGCGCGCTGTTCAGACCATGATGGGACATTCCGATCTGGCATCCACTCAGATGTATACGGCATATGCGACGGAAAATACAGTCCGGGAGGCGTACCAGGGGGCACATCCGAGAAAGTGAAAAAACATTTTGCGAATATGCACATTCTCTGCAGGCAATATACCGATATCGATCGAAACAAAGGGCAGAGAACAGAAATTTTGAGAAAATTTGTCAGTTCGCGCTGACTGGAATACAGAGGCTGAACTCGAATTGAACTAAGAAAAGAGCACCTATCATCACAATGTCAGAAAGGAAAACCCCTGAAACATTGATCGTAAGGTGCTCTTTTTATCATTTATTTCTGATCCATTCTCGCCAGGATACTTCTCGCAACGGAAAGTCCGTTCGCGGATGCCTGCTGAAGTCCGCGGGTCACGGACGCACCGTCACCGATCGCGCGGAGACCATGGATATTTGTCTCGAAATCTTTGTCAACAACGACTTTGTTGGAGTAGAATTTAACTTCCACACCGTAGAGAAGTGTCTCGTCGCTCGCGATACCAGGAGTAACCTTATCGAGTGCCTTTAACATCTCTTTGATGTCGACCATGATGCGGTGTGGGAGAACCAAGGACAGATCGCCCGGGACAGCATCTTTTAAGGTCGGGATGATATTGTTTCTGCAGAGGCGCTCCTCTGTGGTGCGGCGGCCTCTCTGGAAGTCTCCGAAGGTCTGGACGAGGATCTTTCCGTCGCAGAGCATGTTGGAGAGCTGGGCGATGTGTTTACCATACTCGATCGGGGTCTTGAACGGTTTTGTGAAGTTCTTGGATACCAGGATCGCGAAGTTGGTGTTGTTTGTCTTATATTCTTTTGATTTATAAGCGTGGCCGTTTACGACAGCCAGACCATTTTCGTAATATTCGGTAGCAACCTCACCGGACGGGTTCGTACAGAAGGTGCGGACTTTATCGTCGAAGGTCGGAGTGTAGTATACAAGCTTTGCCTCGTAGAGGTTCTTGTTGAGGAATTCCATGACCTCGTCGCGGACTTCAACGCGGACACCGATATCAACGGTGCCGACCTCGGTATCGATCCCGTGGTCATCACAGATGTGGGAGAACCAGTCGGAACCTTCGCGGCCGATGGCAGAGACGATCTCGTCTGCGTAGTAGGTTTCGTCTTTATCGGTAATGACACCCTTTGCAGCTCCGTCTTCGATGATGATATCTTTTACCATCGTGTTGAATTCCATGTGGATGCCGTTTGCGAGGAGGTGATCCTGCAGGCGGGTATAGATCTTGTAGCCTTCCTCGGTTCCGAGGTGGCGGATCGGGCATTCGATCAGTTTTAAGTTTGCATTGATGGCCTTTTTACGGATCTTGCGGATCTCCTGCTGTTTGTCAACACCGTATACGTTCTGATCAGCGCCGAACTGCAGGTAGATATCGTCGGACTCTTTGATGAGTTCTGTTGCTTTATCATATCCTAAGATCTCCGGAAGGTTTCCGCCGACATCCGGGGAGAGGGAGAGCTTTCCGTCGGAGAAAGCTCCGGCTCCTGCAAAGCCTGTGGTGATGGAACATGGTTTGCAGCCAACGCATACCTTTGTTTTTCTCTTTGGACATACGCGTTTTTCGATCGGTCTTCCTTTTTCGATCATTAAGATGTTTAATTCTGGTTTTTCTTTGATCAGCTCATAGGCGCAGAAGATACCGGACGGGCCGGCGCCGATGATGATCACGTCAAAGTGTTCTCCGGATTTCATATCACAAGTCTCCTTTCGGGTGAGCATATACGGACACCAGGACGGGGAGCGTTCCTTGCACACCATTCTTTATCGTATCATAGTTCTCCCCGACACGCAAGATGAGAGAAACGAAAATCAGATCATTGATATGGGAAAGAATACCGGCAAAATTGTCTAAAAATTAACGTTAAACAAAAAATTATTAAGTAAAGAACATAAAAGACTTGATTTATTTAATAATTGCGTGATAGAATCGACAATATGTTAAGAAACAAATTTAATAAGCCATAGAGGGGAAAGCAGGCATACCTGCGTGAGCAGGTGTGACCGATGAAAAAATTGCAGAGGAGTGAATCATATGAGCAGATTGGAGATCATGTCCCCGACCCGCGCGCGGATCGTGATGGAGGGACTTTATAAAGATCTGGAGAGAAGAATCGAATCGAGCCCGCCTGGGCTCTGTCCTGTTGATATGGCGAGAGCGTTTCTGGAGCTCTGCCACGCGCAGACGTGCGGAAAATGCGTTCCGTGCCGGATCGGTCTCGGGCAGTTAAACCAGCTGATCCGTGACGTATTAAACGGAAAAGCGACAATGGATACGCTGGATCTCATGGAGAAGACGGCGCTTTCCATCATGGATTCCGCGGACTGTGCGATCGGCTATGAGGCGGCGAACATGGTCTATAAGGGGCTGATCGGCTACCGAGATGACTATGTGGAGCACATCAAGAACGGCCGCTGTACCTGTACATACAACCAGCCGGTCCCGTGTGTCGCGATCTGTCCGGCCCATGTGGACATTCCGGGCTATGTGGCGCTCGTTGAGGAAGGCAGATACGCTGATGCGATCCGTCTGATCCGCAAGGACAACCCGTTCCCAACGACCTGCGGCTTTATCTGTGAGCATCCCTGCGAGGCGAGATGCCGGAGAAACATGGTCGACGATGCGGTCAATATCCGGGGACTGAAACGGTTCGCGGCAGATTACGCGGGTGTTGTGGATCCGCCGAAATGTGCTCCGTCGACCGGGAAAAAGGTCGCTGTCCTCGGCGGCGGTCCGGGAGGTTTAAGTGCTGCTTACTACTTACAGCTCATGGGACATCAGACGACCGTGTACGAGATGCTGCCGAAGCTCGGCGGTATGCTGCGGTACGGGATCCCGAACTATCGTCTCCCGAAAGATCGGCTGGATGACGATATCAACGCGATCTTAAAGACCGGCGTGGAAGTAAAATATGGCTTAAAGATCGGTGTGGACATCACGATCCAGGAACTGCAGGAACAGTATGACGCGGTGCTCATCACGATCGGCGCCAGCACGGATAAGAAGCTTGGACTTCCGGGTGAGGACGCGGACGGCGTTCTCTCCGCGGTGCAGTTCCTGCGGAGTGTCGGAAAAGACGAGATCATCGACCTGACCGGAAAGGAAGTCGTTGTCATCGGCGGCGGAAACGTGTCCATGGATGCAGTCCGCACGGCAAAACGACTTGGAGCGAAGAAAGTCAGCATTTTATATAGAAGACGGAGAAACGATATGACGGCGCTGCCGGGTGAGATCGAGGGCGCGATCGCGGAGGGGATCGAGATCGTGACTTTAAAGGCCCCGGCTTCTCTGGATGTCGGAGAAGACCATAAGATCCATGGCATCTACGCGACCCCGCAGATGATCAGCGCGATCAGGGACGGCCGCGCCAGCGTGAAGCCGACCGGAGAGCCGGATGTCTACATCCCGTGCGATGTCCTGATCAAGGCGATCGGACAGGATATCGAGTCCGGACATTTCGAGAAAGCCGGGATCCCGGTATCCCGCGGAAAGATCGTGACCTTAAAGAGCGGTGCATTTGAAAACATGCCGGGCGTCTTCGCGGGCGGCGACTGCTCAAGCGGTCCGGCATCTGTAATTAAAGCGATCGCAGCAGCGAAGGTTGTTGCGGCGAACATCGATGAATACCTGGGTTACCACCACGAGATCACGAGCGGAGTGGAAATTCCGGAGGCGAGCTTAAAGGACAAGACTCCGTGCGGACGTGTGAACTTAATGGAGCGGGAAGCAGGCGAGCGTGTCTGTGATTTCGAGGCAGTCGAGAAGTGCATGACCGAGAAGGAGGCGAAGCAGGAAGCTGGACGGTGCCTGCGCTGTGATCATTTCGGATACGGAATCTTTAAAGGAGGCAGGAGTACATTATGGTAAATATTACGATCGACGGAAAAAAGATTTCGGCAGAGGAAAATATTACGATCATGGAAGCTGCCGAGAAGAACGGGATCCCGATCCCGAAGCTCTGCTATTTAAAGGGGATCAACGAGATCGCGGCCTGCAGAGTCTGTGTTGTGGAGCTGGAAGGAAAGGAAAAACTGATCACCTCCTGCAACAACCTCGTGAAGGAAGGCATGGTCATCCATACGAACAGCCCGAAGGTCCGGAATCACAGAAGAAATACGGTCCAGCTGCTGCTGTCCCAGCATGATAACCGCTGCGTGGTCTGTCCGAGAAACGGAAACTGTGGTCTGCAGCAGGTGGCATATGATCTGAATATTCTGGAAATCCCGTTTAAGCAGGAACCGGAATATCAGCCGTGGGATAAGAATTTCCCGCTGATCCGCAATTCCGCGAAGTGCATCAAGTGCATGCGCTGTGTTCAGGTCTGTGATAAGATCCAGGGACTCGGGATCTGGGATGTGGAAGGAACCGGTTCCAGAACGACCGTGAATGTCGCAGGACATAAGACGATCGGGGAAGCGAACTGCGCTCTCTGCGGTCAGTGTATCACCCACTGTCCGGTCGGCGCCCTCTCGGAGCGCGACGATACGGAAAAAGTCTGGGAAGCGATCGAAAATAAAGAGAAGATCGTTGTGGCGCAGGTTGCCCCGGCGGTCCGCACGGCCTGGGGAGAGGAACTTGGACTCTCCGGCGCGGACGCTCCGGTCGGAAAGATCTTCGATGCATTAAAGAGAATGGGCGTCGATTACGCGTTTGATACGGTATTTTCCGCGGATCTCACGATCATGGAGGAGAGCACGGAGTTTATCAGCCGTTTCACAAGCGGCGAACTGAAAGACCGTCCGATGTTCACCTCATGCTGCCCTGGCTGGGTTCGATTTGCGAAGAGCCAGTTTCCGTATATGGTGAACTACCTCTCCACGGCGAAATCCCCGCAGCAGATGTTCGGTGCGGTCATGAAGACATATTTTGCGGAAAAACTCGGAGTTTCCCCGGATCAGATCTTTACACTCTCCATCATGCCCTGCGTGGCAAAAAAAGGCGAGCGTGAGATGGACCTCTTCTACGGGGAGTATGCCGGACATGACGTCGATGCGGTTCTCACGACGAGAGAACTCGTGAAGATGATCCGCTCCGCCCATATCCGTCCGGATACACTGGTCGAGATTCCGGGCGACAGCCCGATGCACGCGGGAACCGGCGCCGGTGTGATCTTCGGCGCGACCGGCGGCGTTATGGAAGCAGCCCTGCGCACCGCATATTTCACCTTAAAGGGCGAGAATCCGCCGGCAGACGCGTTCCGTGCGGTCCGCAGTGAAGGATTTCAGGAAAACGCAGGAGTCCAGGAAGCGGAGTTTGCGATCGGCGACATTAAGCTGCGCACGGCAGCAGTCAGCGGCCTTGGAAATACGAGAAGACTGCTGCAGCAGATCGAGCGCGGGGAAGTCCACTACGACTTTGTGGAAGTCATGGCCTGTCCGGGCGGCTGTGTCGGCGGCGGCGGACAGCCGATCCACGACGGCGAGGAGCGGGCGTTTGCGCGCGGAAAGAAATTATACGAACTGGATGTGGAATCAGAACTCCGGTATTCGCATGAAAACCCGGATATCAAGGAAATCTACAGCGATTTCTTCGGAAAACCGATGTCCCACAAGGCACATATGCTGCTGCATACGGAGCATTGGAAAAATAAATAAAGTGTCGGTTAAATGACGGATACAGAAAAAGCACGTAGATACAGGAATGAAAAAACAATTGATTTTATGTCGAAAATTCAAGTCGAATGTCTGTGAAGGATAGTTACTGTAAACGCAAGTGTATGTGTTTCCTGAAAAGGATTGCATGAATTCTGAAAATATGGTAATCTATGAATAGATACATTCCATGACACGGAATGCACAAGGGATGAGCGCAAAAGCGCAAATCCCGCACGATTCGGACGGTACATCAGGGGGTATCTGCCGGAGTATGAAAAACGAGTATAGGATATAAAAGAATCTGCCGCTAACAGCTGTGATCATGGACGGAATGGGTGTCATGACGGAGTTGCTGGCGGCAGATTCTTGTCATAACTGCCTCTTGCACTGGACGTTCAAAACTGATAAAATGTAGAAATCAGGGGACTTTGGAAAAAGGCCCCTTAAATGCGTTGCGATTTAGAAAAATCAGATTCCGTTTTGACCGTGGAAGGGAATACCTGGCGGTCAGCGGAAATTCGAAAAGGAGATAAAAATGTTAATAATTGCAGGTCTCGGAAACCCGGGAAAGGAATATGAAAATACAAGACACAATGCAGGTTTTATGGTGATGGATGCTCTGGCGGAGAAGATCGGGGCGGACATTTCAGAGAAAAAGCATAAGGCGCTCTGCGGGAAAGGCGTTATCGGCGGGGAGAAGGTCATTCTCATGAAGCCGCAGACGTATATGAACTCCAGTGGGGAGAGTATCCGCGCGGCGGCCGATTATTATAAGGTGGATCCGGAAGATATCCTGATCGTGTACGATGATATCAGTCTGGCTCCGGGTCAGTTAAGGATCCGCGCAAAGGGAAGTGCCGGCGGTCACAACGGGATCAAGAGCATCATCGCACATCTCGGAACCCAGGAATTCCCGCGCGTGAAGGTCGGAGTCGGTGAGAAACCGGCGAGAATGGATCTTGCAGATTATGTGCTCGGACACTTCTCAAAGGAAGAGCAGGCGACGATGGATGACGCCGTGAAGGAAGCGGCCGACGCAGTCTGCGAGATCGTGAATGTCGGGATCGCGCAGGCGATGAATGATCATAACCGGAAGAAAGAAGAAAAATAAAAGAAGTATTGGCAAAATTTTGCCGCAGTGTGCGTGCGGAGAATGCCTATGCACACTAACTGGAATAGAATCAGAAATATGATCGGACAGGAAACGAATAAAAACAGGAGGAACCATGGCTGAAGTTTTTGCAAATCCGCTCGCGGAGCTGGCGGAGTATACCGATATGAAACAGGATATGGATAAAGGAAAAGGTCCGATCCAGGTCAGCGGCGTGACAGATTCCCAGAAAGTTCATGTCATGTATGAACTCTCGAAGGAACATCCGTGGCGCCTTGTCGTGACGTACGATGACAACCGGGCGAAGGAGATCTATGATGATTTCAGCTATTTTGAGCCGAATACATGGCTGTACCCGGCAAGAGACCTTCTGTTTTACAGCTCTGATATCCACGGAAATCTTCTCACAAGACAGCGGATGCAGGTGTTTAAACACCTTTTGGAGGACGAAGGCGGCGTTGTCGTGACGACCGTGGACGGTCTCATGGATCATCTTCTGCCGCTTTCCATGATCAGGGAGAGCTGCCTGAACATCATGGCGGGACAGACGCTCGATATCGAGGAGATCAAGACACAGCTTACGAACATGGGCTATGAGCGGATGGGACAGGTCGATGGAATGGGACAGTTTTCGGTCCGCGGTGGAATTCTCGATGTCTTTCCGCTTACGGAGGAGGTCCCGGTCCGGATCGAACTCTGGGGAGACGAGGTGGACTCGATCCGCTCGTTTGATGCCGAGAGCCAGCGCTCGATCCAGCAGATGGACGAGGTCACGATCTACCCGGCAGCAGAACTGATCCTCACGAAGGAACATATAGAGGATGGGATCCTGCGCCTGGAGTCAGAGGGAAAGAAGCAGGAAAAGACCTTCCGCGACCAGAAAAAGCCGGAGGAGGCGACGCGGATCCGGCGGGCCGTCGGAGAGCTTGTGGAATCCTTGAGAGAGGGATTCGATGTGCAGACATTGGATGCGTATATCCGGTATTTCTGTAAGGACACGGTGTCATTTCTGGATTACATGAAAGATGTGGGAAACAGAGCTGTTTGCACGCATTCTGAGGTAAAAACGGGAGAGGAGACTGACAAGGACACGGCAAAAGCTGCAGAGAGCGGAACGTCAGAACAGAAGGCAGGGGGAACAGGGAAAAAAGCTGTCGGTGACTCAAATAGGATAGCAGCGGGCATAGAAAAGGAATACACAGGATTCGCCCTGCTCTTAGATGAGCCCCAGCGCATGAAAGAAAAAGCGGAGACCGTCGAGACGGAATTCCGGGAGAGCATGTCCCATCGCCTGGAGCAGGGCTATATCCTGCCGGGGCAGGCGGACCTCCTGTTTTCCTCGAAAACGATCCTGGCGGACGCGCACACGCCGCACACGATCTTCATGACCGGACTCGACCAGAGACTCCCCGGCATGACTCCGAAGGCGAAGTACAGCCTGACCGGAAAGAACTTAAATTCCTACCAGAACAGCTTCGAGATCCTGATCAAGGACCTGACGAGATGGAAGAAGGACGGATACCGCGTTGTTCTCCTCTCTGCGTCGAGGACCAGAGCGAGCCGTCTTGCGGGGGATCTAAGGGAGTATGATCTGCGGGCGTTCTGTCCGGAAGACCCGGGACAGCCGGTCGCTCCGGGGGAGATCATGGTCACCTACGGAAAACTCCATAAGGGCTTTGAGTACCCGCTGATCAAGTTCGTCGTGATCACCGAGGGCGACATGTTCGGCGTGGAAAAACGGAAGAAAAAGCGGAAAAAATATAATTACGAAGGCAAGAAGATCAGCAGCTTCTCTGAACTCTCCGTCGGCGATTATGTGGTGCATGAGAGCCATGGTCTCGGAATCTATAAAGGAATCGAGAAGATCGAGCAGGACCATGTCATCAAAGACTACATCAAGGTCGAGTACGGGGACGGCGGAAACCTCTATCTTCCGGCGACCCGTCTGGAGGGGATCCAGAAGTATGCGGGGGCTGACGCAAAGGTTCCGAAGTTAAATAAGCTTGGCGGAACCGAGTGGACGAAGACGAAGACGAAGGTCCGCACGGCAGTCCGCGAGATCGCGAAGGAGCTCGTGCAGCTCTATGCGGCGAGACAGGATGCAGAAGGATTCCAGTATGGACCAGATACGGTCTGGCAGAAGGAATTCGAGGAGATGTTCCCGTACGATGAGACGGATGACCAGCTCACCGCGATCGACGATACGAAGCGGGACATGGAGAGCAAGAAGATCATGGACCGCCTGATCTGCGGGGATGTCGGTTACGGAAAGACGGAGATCGCACTCCGCGCGGCGTTCAAGGCGGTGCAGGAAGGAAAACAGGTCGTGTACCTGGTCCCGACAACAATCCTGGCGCAGCAGATCTACAATACGTTCGTCCAGAGAATGAAGGATTTCCCGGTCCGCGTGGACATGATGTCGCGGTTCCGGACGCCGGGAGAGATGAAGAAGACGGTAGAAGGACTGAAAAAGGGGTATGTGGATATTATTGTCGGCACACACAGAGTCCTGTCAAAGGATGTGCAGTTTAAGAACCTTGGACTTTTGATCGTTGATGAGGAGCAGCGGTTCGGTGTGACTCATAAGGAGAAGATCAAGCAGATGAAGCAGAATGTGGACGTTCTGACCCTGACGGCGACACCGATCCCGAGAACGCTGCATATGAGCCTTATCGGGATCCGCGACATGAGCGTTCTCGAGGAGCCGCCGGTGGACCGTGTTCCGATCCAGACCTATGTCATGGAGTACAACGACGAGATGATCCGCGAGGCGATCCACAGAGAATTAGGACGTGGCGGGCAGGTGTACTATGTATACAATCGTGTCAATAACATCGATGAGGTGGCAAACCATGTGGCGTCGCTTGTTCCGGAGGCAAATGTGGCATTCGCACATGGTCAGATGAATGAGCACCAGCTTGAGAAGATCATGTTGGATTTCATCAACGGCGATATTGATGTTCTCGTGTCGACAACGATCATCGAGACAGGGCTGGATATTCCGAATGCCAACACGATGATCATTCAGGACGCGGATCGTCTGGGACTTTCCCAGCTTTACCAGATCCGCGGGCGGATCGGGCGTTCGAACCGGACATCCTATGCGTTCCTCATGTACAAGCGCGATAAGATGCTGAAGGAGGACGCGGAAAAGCGTCTCCAGGCGATCCGGGAATTCACAGAGCTCGGATCCGGGATCAAGATCGCGATGCGTGACCTTGAGATCCGCGGCGCGGGAAATATTCTCGGAGCGGAACAGCACGGACACATGGAGGCGGTCGGATACGACCTCTACTGCAAGATGCTTAATGAGGCAGTCATCGCTCTGAAGGGCGGACAGGAGGAAGAGGAGACGTTTGAGACGGTCGTGGACTGCGATATCGACGCGTTTATTCCGGATGGATATATCAAGAATGAGTATCTGAAACTGGATGTTTATAAGAGAATTTCCGCCATCGAGACGGATGACGAGTACATGGATATGCAGGATGAGCTGATCGACCGGTTCGGCGATATCCCGAAATCCGTGGACAATCTGCTGCGTGTAGCGGAATTAAAAGCCATGGCCCACCGCGCCTACGTGACCGAGGTGGACATCAACACCCAGGAGATCCGGATCGAGCTCTACCCGAAGGCAAAGCTCGATGTCACAAAGATCCCGGCGCTGATCGCAGAGTACAAGACCGCTCTCCGCTTCGCCCAGGGCGGCGAGAAACCGGTCCTGTTCTACCAGGAAAAAGGAAAGAAGAACAAGAACTGCGAGCCGATGATCGAGAAGGCGAAGGAGATTCTTGGGAAGCTTGGGGAGCTGGCAGGCTAGCACCCCAAAATCTCCTCCGCCCGCTTCACCGATTCCGCCGTCGGTGGATCCACATCTTTCAAGGTATACGGGATGCCGAGGGATTCCCACTTGTAGATCCCGAGCGTGTGGTACGGGAGAACTTCCACCTTTTTCACGTTGGACAGTGTGTCCAGAAATGCGCGGATGCCGTAAAGATTCTCATCATCGTCGGTCACACCGGGGACGAGGACGTGGCGGATCCACATGGGTTTGCCGATCTCGTTTAAGTATCTGGCGAAGTCCAGGATGTTCTCGTTGGTGTGACCGGTGAGCGCGCGGTGTTTTTCCGGATCGATGTGTTTTAAGTCGAGCATCACAAGGTCCGTGTTCTCCATGAGAGACGAAAGTTTTGAGAAAAATGGTTCTGTTCTTGTAAACGGCTGTCCCGCAGTGTCAAGCACCGTGCCGACACCGTTTTCTTTTGCAAGGCGGAAAAGCTCCGTCATGAAATCGAGCTGTAAGAGCGGTTCGCCGCCGCTGACAGTGATCCCGCCTTCTTTTCCCCAGTAGCGTTTATAGCGAAGTGCCTGCTTTAAGAGGGCGGACGGGGTCATTTCTTTATAATTGCAGCCGGAAGCGGCAGAGGCAGGATCGCCGGACTGAGGACAGGCATCCGCGCGGTTTCCGGCCAATTTCCAGGTGTCCGGGTTATGGCAGTACCGGCACCGCATATGGCAGCCCTGAAGAAATGTCACAAAGCGGACGCCGGGACCGTCTACGGAGCCAAAACTGTCGATGGAGTGAATGTAGCCTGTTGTTTCCATATCAGATTCCTTTCTCGATGATTTGATCGATCGGTGTATTCAAAAAGTGCGGTGCGGATATATCATTCATAATCTAAGATCAGCCAGGAACATCAGGTTCCCGGCTGATTTTTGTTATGTGAGTCGAAGTCCATGTTCACAGAGACTGATGTGGTAACAGTCAGACCTGCGAGGTATATCCTGACTCATTTTAAGAAGAAATATATTTTTTTACATCGCCTCATGGCAGGTTCTTGCAATGACATCCAGCTGCTGCTCTCTTGTCAGATCAATAAATTTAACCGCATAACCGGAAACGCGGATCGTGAAGTTTGCATACTCCGGTTTCTCCGGATGTTCCATCGCGTCTTTTAACTTATCAAGACCGAAGACATTCACGTTGAGGTGATGAGCGCCCTGGTCAAAGTATCCGTCGAGAACATGAACGAGGTTGTTCTTTCTCTCATCCTCAGAATGTCCGAGAGCACCCGGAGCGATCGTCTCAGTGTTGGAGATTCCGTCGAGAGCGTACTCATACGGAAGCTTTGCAACGGAGTTCAAGGAAGCGAGAAGACCATTCTGCTCAGCGCCGTAGGACGGAGTTGCGCCCGGTGCGAACGGTGTGAACGCTGCACGGCCATCCGGGAGAGCGCCTGTTGCCTTACCGTAAACCACATTGGATGTGATCGTAAGGATCGAAGTAGTCGGCTCGGAATTTCTGTAGGTGTGGTACTTTTTCACTTTCTTTAAGAAAGTCTTTAACAGCCAAACTGCGATATCATCCGCACGGTCGTCATCGTTTCCGTAACGCGGGAAATCACCCTCTGTTACGAAGCTTGTCGCCATACCGTTCTCGTCGCGGACAACCTTTACCTTTGCGTACTTGATCGCAGAGAGGGAGTCTACCACGTGGGAGAAGCCTGCGATACCGGTTGCGAAGGTACGCCGTACATCGGTATCGATGAGAGCCATCTCAGCTGCCTCATAGTAATATTTATCGTGCATATACTGGATCAGGTTCAGGATGTTTACATAGATTCCTGCCAGCCAGTCCATCATCAGGTCATACTTATGCATCACCTCGTCATAATCAAGATACTCGGAGGTGATCGGTGCGTACTCCGGACCAGCCTGCATCGGCTTTCCGTCCTTTGTCTTGTACTTCTCGTCTTTACCGCCGTTGATCGCGTAGAGCAGGCACTTCGCAAGGTTTGCACGTGCTCCGAAGAACTGCATCTCCTTACCTGTCTGGGTAGCGGATACGCAGCAGCAGATGCTGTAGTCATCGCCCCATACCGGACGCATCACATCATCATTCTCATACTGGATCGAGGATGTATCAACGGAGATCTTTGCCGCGTACTTTTTGAAATTCTCCGGGAGACGGGAGGAGTAAAGTACAGTCAGGTTCGGCTCCGGGGACGGGCCCATGTTCTCTAAAGTATGGAGGAAACGGAAGTCTGTCTTTGTTACCATGTGACGTCCGTCCTGTCCGAGACCTGCAACTTCCAGTGTCGCCCAAACCGGATCACCGGAGAAGAGCTGGTTGTAGGACGGGATTCTTGCGAACTTCACCATACGGAACTTCATGGTCATATGGTCGATCAGCTCCTGTGCCTGGGACTCGGTAAGTGTACCTTCCTCGAGGTCACGGTTTACGTAGATATCGATAAAGGTAGAGATACGTCCGACACTCATAGCTGCGCCGTTCTGAGTCTTAACAGCGGCAAGATAGCCGAAATAAAGCCACTGGATCGCCTCTTTTGCGTTTGTCGCCGGAGCGGAAATGTCATAGCCGTAGATCTTTGCCATCTCTTTCATGCCCTTTAAGGCACGGATCTGCTCTGCAATCTCCTCTCTCTGGCGGATGATCTCATCGTACATTGCGCCGTTTCCACAGAGATCCAGGTCTTTCTTCTTTTCTTCGATCAGAAAATCGATACCGTAAAGGGCCACACGGCGGTAGTCGCCGACGATACGTCCACGTCCGTAGGTATCCGGAAGACCGGTTACGATGTGGCAGTGGCGGGCAGCCTTCATCTCCGGTGTGTAGGCATCAAAAACAGCCTGGTTGTGAGTTTTGTGGTATTCAGTGAAGATCTTGTGGAACTTCTCATTTACCTTATATCCGTAAGTTTCGGCAGCTTCCTCCGCCATCTTGATTCCGCCGAAAGGCATGAATGCACGTTTTAACGGTTTGTCTGTCTGGAGTCCGACGATGGTCTCGAGGTCTTTTAAGCTCTCGTCGATATAGCCCGGGCCGTAGGAAGTCAGGCTGGACACGATCTCAGTCTCGCACTCTAAGACACCGCCTTTTTTGCGTTCCTCTTTCTGGAGCTCCTGAAGACGTCCCCAGAGTTTATCGGTAGCTTCGGTCGGAGCTGCAAGGAAATCCTCGGTTCCGTCGTACTGGGTATAGTTATTCTGGATAAATTCGCGGACATTGACCTCGTCGGTCCATTTTGCGCCCTGGAATCCTCTCCAGGCTTTTTTGAAAACATCAGCGTTTCCGTTTCTGGTATTCTGTTCAGACATGGTGGTTCCTCCTTGTTTCCATTACTATTACATATTGTTAAAAAGGGATCATTCTGAAATCTTCGGTTGTGAAGAAATGCTTCGCCATTATAACAGATCGTGACAGGAAAAAACAATATTCTAAATGAGAATCATTATCAAAATCTGTCATATGGGAAATTTTCTCTTTAGGGAGATCTCAGCTGTTACAGAATCACAGCGCGGCGCAGAATGCGCCATCAGACAAAAGGGCAAAAAAACAGCCCACGGTCTGCGCTATGATTGCCCAGACGGTCGGCTTTCTTCGATCATACTTCACGTGGTTTATCCACTTATCCGTCAGTCATATGATCGGTATAAGCTATATATACCAGATGTTGTGGGGGAAGTCAAGTGGAAATAAAAGGTCTGACCAAAAACGCAAAGGGCAGTAATTCATATGGGTTGACGGAAATGTCCCATGCGGGGTACAATGAAATTATATTACTTTCGGGGGAAACAGGGGGGAATTGCGGATGCTGAGAGTACTGATCGCCGACGACGAGAGCAAGGTGTGCCAGCTGATCGAGAAGCTTGTGGACTGGGATGCGCTTGGGATGGAGGTTGTCGCAGTTGCCGAGAACGGGATCGAGGCGTTGGAAAAAATAAAAGAATTTCACCCGGATATCGTGATCACGGATATCCGGATGCCGGGATATGACGGGCTGGACCTGATCCGGCTGGGAAAAGAGGAAGCTCCGAAGGCAGAGTTTGTGATCATTAGCGGTTACCGCCATTTTGAATACGCGCAGATGGCGATCCGGTACGGGGTGAATGCGTATCTCTTAAAACCGATAAAAAAGGACGAGCTGACGGAGACATTAAAACGCCTCAGCACCCGTTTCCGGGCACAGACGGAGCAGCTGAGCCAGGAGGAGAAGACCAGACTGGCGATCAGAAGCGATGAGAAGAACCTGAGACAGGCCTTTTTACAGGATCTTGTGGGGAGAAGAAATAAGGAGACCCTGTCGCAGCCGCTTTTGGAGATCAACCGGGAATTTCACTATCGTTTTGAGCCGGGGGAATTCTGCATCGCCATCTTAAAACTGGATGGGCGTGTCTGCGACGAGGAGCAGAATGTCCAGTTTATGGCGGAGAAAGTCCAGTCTGCGGCGGAAAGATTTTTAAAAGACTATGTTATGGAGACAGAGAATACGGAGCTCAACGGATTCCATTTCTTTCTGTTAAATTATGACGCAGAGGACCGGATGCAGATCCGGAGACAGATGAAAGCCCTGCTCTCGGAGATTCGGGTCCAGGGGGATATTTTAAAGAACCTGTCGGTGACACTGGCACTCGGAGAGGGCGTGGAAAGTCTCCCGGAGATCGGCAGTTCCTTAAAAAATGCCAGACTCCTTATCGAGGAGCGGCTGCTCGCAGGAACGGGAAAGCTGATGGAAGGAAAGATCGAAAGCGGGGAGTCCTTCGCGGACAGTGAGAGCTTCGCAAAGTTTAATGACCGGATCGCCCACACGCTGGAGAGTCTGGATTCCTTTGCAGTGAGGGAAGAACTGATCTATCTGAAGACGAAAATGATGGCAGAGAAGGAGATCAGCGGTCATGAGATCCTTCAGATGACGAAGGAGATCTGCAACCAGTACCTGTTTTTTATGAAAAAGTACCGCCTTCCGGTGGAAGAGAACTTTATGGAGAACTTCAGCGTCAGCGCCGACAACTGTGCAGATGCGGCGGAGCTTTTCGATTATCTGACGAGACGGATCACGACCTCCTACGAGAAGGCGGCGAGATTAAAGAGACAGGACGAAAACCGGCCGATCCGCGTGGTGAAAAAGTATGTGGAAGAACATTTTGGAGAGCCGCTGACGCTGGAAGAACTCAGTCAGGTTGTGGATCTCTCCCCGACGTACCTTAGCACGATCTTTAAAAAGGATACGGGGATGACGTTTCTGGAATACCTCTCGAAGGTTCGCATGGACATGGCAAAAAAGCTCTTAAAGGAGACAAATGACACGGTGGCCGATATCTGCGGGAAGGTCGGTTACAGCGATGTGCGGTATTTCACGAAGACCTTTACAAAATATGCGGGCTTAAAGCCCAAGGAATACAGAAAGCTGTACTCATGATGGAGAAGAAATATACCGATGAGAAAAATTACCTGTCCGTCCGGATCAAATGGTGTGCACTTCTCGCAGCCGGGCTGATCGGGGCATTCCTCGTGAGAATGTGGGTGGTGTGCATCCGGGAAATGCAGTCCCTGATGGTCCCGGCTGTATTTACGGCGCTTTCCGCTGCTCTGGCGGTGATCGTCTACCGGACGGTGCTGATCCCATACCGGGAGACTCGGAAGATCTATGAGCAGTTTGTCATGGGCTATGTCATGGAGGACCTTTTTAAGGTCCGCTATCCGTTTTCACCGGAGAGTGAGCAGGCAGTCCTGCGCCTGAACGAGATCATCGACCGGAACAACCTGATCGCGATCTCGAAGAAACAGGCGGAGTATCTGGCGCTTCAGAACCAGATCAATCCCCATTTCCTCTACAACACGCTGGAGGGGATCCGGAGTGAGGCGCTGATCGCGGGGCTGGACAGCATCGCGGAGATGACGGAGGCGCTGGCGACCTTCTTCCGCTACACGATCTCAAACTTGGAAAATCTCGTGACGCTGGAGGACGAACTTGCCAATATCGAGAATTATTACTATATTCAACAGTTCCGATTCGGTTCCAAACTGGACCTGAAGATCCAGTATGACCGGGATCCGGACGACGATTTTACGGAGATGGATTTTCTGCAGTGCAAACTTCCGAAGCTGACACTGCAGCCGATCGTGGAAAATTCCATCTACCACGGGATCGAGCGAAAGATCGGAAAAGGTCATCTTGTGATCCGGATCAGTGCGAGTGAGGAACGGCTCTACATCAGGATTTCCGATGATGGGCGCGGAATGACGGACGAAAAACTGAAGGAACTGAATGAAAAACTGCGCCGTCTTGATGTGGAGACAGATGTCCCGGAAAAAGAGGAGGAGAAGAAGTCGGCCCGCGGCGGGATCGCGGTGGTGAACGTGAACAGGCGGATCAGGCTCCTCTTCGGCGAGGAGTACGGAATCCATGTCTACAGCAAAGAGGGGATCGGAACTGATGTCATAGTGGAGCTTCCGCTGGTGCGCGACGGGGATCGTCAGGGAGGATGGCGATGAGAAAAGAACTTCTTCGGATATCGCATGTCGATCTTGAACGGGACGGAGAGCTGCTCCTGGATGATCTGGAATTCCAGATGTTTGCCGGGGAGATCGTTGGCCTGGTGGCTCGGAACCGGAAAGGCCAGAAAGAGATGGTGGATCTGATCTGCCGGAACGATCCGATCAGCCTGGGATCCGTGTGGTATGACGGAAACGTTGTAAATAGCTACGCCTACAGCAGCGGCGAGTCCAACAAGGTGGCGCTGATCGAGCAGAAGAGCCATCTCGTGCAGGGACTCAGCGTTGTGGACAACCTTTTTATCCTGCGGGAAGGTTTCCGGAAATATTTTATCAATGAGCAGGTGATCTTCAGCCAGGCGGTCCGCTTTTTTGAGGAAAAAGGGCTGAAAGTGGACCTGGAAAAGAGAGTGGAGAACCTGACAGAGCTTGAGAGATGCTTTGTGGAGCTCGGAAAGGCGCTGCTTTCGGGCTGTCATCTCATTATCGTGGATAACCCGGCGAACTATCTGAGCCAGTATGAGCTCTTCGAGTTCCAGCAGATGTTAAAGAAGATCCGGAAAGAGGGGATCTCCGTGCTCTATGTGGGAAACCACCACCAGGAGCTCTTTAAGATCGCGGACCGGACCGCACTTTTTTCGGACGGTCACATCTACAAGGTCTTTGAGCGGGATGAGATGACGGACGAAAAGATGGCACCGTACATCTCAGAATGGAAGATCATGTCCACGGAGAATGATCAGGATGCCGAGGATGACGGGATCCTGCACTTTCACACCGTGGGAGTCGGAAATTTAAATGGTCTTCGCTTCATCCTGCACCGCGGTGAGTGTATGACGATCCTCGACAAGGAGAATAAGATCGCAGGGGACATGATGGATCTGATGACCGGGAAGAAGCGGTGCAGATCAGGATGGATCACAGTGGAACATGTGACCTACACGCAGAAAAAAGCGGCGGATTATCTCGATGAGGGGATCGCCGTGATCCCGGCGGACGGGGTAAACCGGCTGCTGTTTCTGGATGGGAGCTACATGGAGAACCTGACATTTCTCCTGGACCGGAAACTCAAAAAAAGCCTGATTCCGGGGAAGATCTATAGGAGCATCCATTCAGAATATCTGCCGCTCGTGGGGCCGGTGATCGACGCGCCCTGTGTGCGCGATATTCCGCAGGAAGACCAGTTTGCCCTGCTCTATCATAAGATGAATCTTCTGCGTCCGCGGATCATGGTCTGCATCCAGCCGCTCGCAAAGGGCGACATGTTCTGCCGCATGAGAATTTTAAATGTGCTGCGCCAGATCCAGAAACAGGGGACGGCGATACTCATGATCACTGCGAGTATCTCCGATACGCTTGATATCTCGGACCGACTGCTCGTCGTGGAGCAGGGGAAGGTGGCGGCAGTGTATGAGAAGAGTGAGTTTAAGAGAATTGTGAGGTAGGATTGGAGCTGCCCCGTCCTGTTGTATACATCAAAATATTGTCCCCCATAACCGTAGGATTGTCCTCTGTTACGGGGGACATTTTTCATGTAAGATGGAACTAACAGGGGAGGTCTATATGAACGAGTACATAGGAATCGATATCGGCGGGACGAAAACAGCCATCGTTCGTGGAGACGAGAACGGAACGATCCTTGAAAAGAAGCGATTCGCGACGACAACGAAGGGAGAAACTCTGGAAATGATCTTTCAGAGCGTTGCGGATCTGAAAACAGATCAGACGAAAGCGATCGGCGTCAGCTGCGGCGGACCGTTAAACAGCAGGACGGGTGTGATCCTGGGACCTCCGAATCTTCCGGGATGGGACGAAGTTCCGATTACGGATATGCTGACGGAGCGGTTCGGACTTCCGGCATATTTAAGAAATGATGCGGATGCCTGTGCCGTGGCAGAATGGCAGTTCGGAGCCGGAAAAGGCGCGGAGAACATGATCTTTCTTACCTTCGGGACCGGGATCGGCGCGGGGCTGATCTTAAACGGAAAGCTCTACGAAGGAACATGCGGGCTGGCCGGGGAGATCGGTCATGTACGGCTTTTTGAGGATGGACACGTTGGCTACGGAAAGTCTGGCTCGTACGAAGGATATGTGAGCGGCGGCGGGATCGCCCAGTACGGAAAAGGAACCGCGGCGGAGCTAGGAAAACGGGCGGAAGAAGGAGATCCGGAGACGTTGCAGATCTGGGCGCAGACAGGAGAACATCTTGGAAGCATGCTGGCGATCCTGATCGACCTTTTAAATCCGGAGGTGATCGTCATCGGAAGTATTTTCGTCCGGGCGGAGAAGTATCTGAGAGCTTCCATGGAAGAAAAGATCCGGAAAGAAGCACTGAAACCGGGCGTAGAGATCTGCCGGATCGTTCCGGCGGGACTCGGGGAATCAATCGGAGATATCGCGGCACTCTGTGTCGCCATGAACCTGTAAAAAATGAAAATGCCGGGATTTGCGGAGAAACCACAAAAAGAATGTAACTGTCCGGAATCCCTGCAGTTACAGGAAAAACATTAGAAATATAGCCACAAAAGGATGTGCATGGCACATTTTCGCATACATAAAACGACCCGGGAGACCGGATCAAACGAGAAACAAAAACTGGAAAGCGGGGGAGAAGATGGGCGAAGTAATTGTTTCAATGAAAGACATCGTCAAGACATTCCCGGGCGTCAAAGCCCTGGATCATGTAAATTTCGAACTCCGGTCGGGAGAGGTCATGGCGCTTCTCGGGGAGAACGGAGCAGGAAAATCTACACTGATGAAGATCTTAAGCGGTGTTTATACAAAAGACAGCGGAACGATGACCATATTCGGAACGGAATATGACAATCTGACACCGAAGCAGGCACAGACCGTCGGCGTTGCGATCATCCACCAGGAGTTAAACATGTGCCGCCACTTATCGGTCGCGGAAAACATGTTCCTCGGAAGAGAGAAGGTCAACGGGATCGTCTTAAATGACCGGGAGATGGAGGCAGAGGCGGCAAAGATCCTCGGAGATCTGAAGATCGACATCGACCCGAGACAGACCGTCGGCGATCTTCCGGTATCCAAACAGCAGATGGTCGAGATCGCGAAGGCACTTTCGATCCACGCGAAGATCCTGATCATGGATGAGCCGACTTCTTCCCTGACAGCAAAAGAGATCGAGGAGCTCTTCCGGATCATCCGCCAGTTAAAGGCAGACGGCTGCGGAATCGTCTATATTTCCCATCGTCTGGAGGAGCTGAAGGCCATCGTGGACCGGGTGACGATTATGCGTGACGGTCAGTATATCACAGACGGAAATTTCGCAGATATGACGATGGAACAGATCATCGCAAACATGGTCGGCCGTGAGATCAAGGAACAGTTCCCGAGAGTCTCCTGCCCGAAAGGAAAGAAGATCTTCGAGGTGAAAAACTTAAATGCCGGACATCTCGTCCGCGACATCAATTTCTCCCTCTATGAGGGCGAGATCGTCGGATTCGCGGGACTGATGGGAGCGGGACGTACCGAGACAACGAGAGCGATCTTCGGAGTTGACCCGAAGACCAGCGGGGAGATCTGGCTGGACGGAAAAGAAGTGAAGATCACCTGTCCGATGGACGCGATCAAAGCCGGGATCGTACTGGCGCCGGAGGACCGGAAAAAAGACGGTCTCTGCACGAAACTCAGCATCCGTCATAACCTGGCACTCCCGAACCTGGACCTTATCTGCAGCAAGCTCGGCGTGATCAGCAGTAAAAAGGAGGACGACCTCTGCGAGAAGGCGGTGAAGGACCTCCTGATCAAGACCCCGACGGTGGAGGTCAACGCGGGCAATCTTTCCGGAGGAAACCAGCAGAAAGTGGTTGTCGGAAAGTGGCTGGCGAGAAATTCCAGAGTCGTGATCTTCGATGAGCCGACACGAGGCATCGATGTAGGCGCGAAGGTCGAGATCTACAACCTGATGAACCAGTTAAAGAAACAGGGCATTGCCGTTATGTTCGTCTCCTCGGAGATGCCGGAAGTCCTGGGAATCGCGGACCGCGTCATCGTCATGTGCGACGGAAAGATCACCGGCGAAGTCATGGCGAAGGAGACAAGCCAGAATGAGGTTCTGAAGTTCGCTACCGAATTTGAGAAGAAACAACAGGTTAGCTGAGGGAGGACAGGAGAATGAATGAAAAGAAGCAGAGTACAGTAAAGCGGATCCTGGGGACACGCGGAATGGGCGCGGTCATCACGGCATTCGCGGGACTGATCATCATCTATGTAGCATTCGGTCTCATCGACCGTAAAGTATTTGCCGGACAGAACGTCATGAACCTTCTGCGTTCCATGTCAAAGTACCTTCTGATCGGCGTCGGACAGAGCTATCTTCTGATCACCGGAAACATCGATCTCTCGATCGGTTCCATGGTCGGAATGAGTGCCATGATCTCGGCAACCCTGATGGCGATGGGCGTCAATCCGTTCGTTGCGATGGCGGTTGCGATGGCGTGCTGTCTGGTTACCGGAGTGATCAACGGAATGTTAGTCGGAAAGTTCAAGCTTCCGCCGTTCATCGCTACCCTGGGTACCATGTTCGTGACACGAGGCGTTGCCTACATGGTCAACAACAACCGAAACACGGATGCCATCGCCACAGGTATCGGAAAGGAAGCAGGGGATAAGTTCCAGAACGTCTTCTACTATGGAAAGACACTTGGTGTTTACAACACCTTCTGGATCGCTCTCGTGATCTTTCTGATCTTCTTCTTCCTGCTCTCAAAGACCCGCACAGGAAGACATATTTACGCGATCGGCTCCAACGTGGATGCTGCGAAACTGTCCGGTGTGAATGTTGTAAATACAACAATTAAGGCATATCTGGTAAGTGCTGTCTGCGCGTGTGTCGTTGGTTATATCCTCTGCGCACAGGCAGGAATGGGCAACATGGAAGCAGGAAACATGTACGAGATGTACGGCGTTGCGGCCGGCGTTATCGGCGGCATCTCCCCGCTCGGCGGAACAGGACTTCTGCTCGGAACCTTTGCCGGTGCGGCTGTATGGCAGACACTGGAGAATGGTCTGAACATGATCGGTGCACAGGTCGGCATCCAGAGACTTGTCATCGGTATCATCGTTGTATTCTCTGTACTTCTTGATGTTGTCGTTCGTTCCGGAAACTTCGGAAAGAAAGCATCCAAATAAGACAGAGAAAAAACTGTTTTGTGTCTGCGGCATTTTGCATCAACAGTCGGTCCGCAGTCCTGCATGAGAATAAGCAGGATGCTGGTCCGGAAATGTCGTTACATGGATATCTAACTCCCATGATATACGGGAGTTACATATAAGAAAATCTTAAGGAGGATTTTTATGAAAAAGAGATTGTTCGCACTGTTAAGCTGTGCAGCCCTTGCGGCAGCCAGCATCACCGGCTGTTCCAGCCAGAAACCTGCAGAATCCGCAGCTGCGTCTGCAGAGGCAGAGTCCACCACAGGTGCTCCGTCCAAAGAAGTCGGCGATTATAAGATCGCGCTGATCACCATGGACTCCATCGACCAGCACTGGGTAACCTTAAACGAGGGTGCTCAGGAAGAGGCGAAAGAGCTCGGCGTGACAGTAAGCTTCATGTCCCCGAACACAAAGGATGACGCTCAGCAGATCGAGTGCGTAAATAACGCAGTCGCAGGCGGCTATCAGGCGATCATCGTAGCGGCAAACGGCCCGGACGCGATCTCTTCCGCACTGAAGGAAGCAAAGGACGCGGGCATTAAGATCGTATACGTTGACTCCCCGGCAAACGTGGAGGCAGAGGCAACCTTCTCTACCGATAACGAGGCAGCTGGTGAGACAGCCGGTAAAGAGATGCTCAAAGCTCTTGAAGAGTCCGGCATCACATCCGGTAAGATCGGTATTGTAAATGTAAACGCAGCAACAGACTCCACAGTCAAGAGAGAAGCCGGATTCCGTAAGGCATTCGAAGGAAAAGGCTTTGAGCTCATGGAGACTCAGTACGGCGAAGGCGATGCAGCGAAGTCCCAGACCATCGCTGAGAACTACATCACACAGGGTGTTGTCGGCATCTTCGGCTGCAACGAGGGCTCCACGACCGGTACCGGTAATGCCATCAAGGCATCCGGCAATACAGGCATCATCGGCGTTGGTTTCGATAAATCCGACGCGATCATGAACCTTATCAACGACGGATATCTTCTCTGCACAATGGCTCAGAACCCGGATCTCATGGGTAGAGACGGTGTTGAGGCAGCTGTCCGTGCGCTTCAGGGTGAGACATTTGGCGGTCTTGTAACGGATACAGGCGTTTCTGTCATCAAGGCAGGCAACACTGAGGATGCAGCAGGAACAACTGACGTGACAGCAACAAAGGACTGGAAAATCGCGCTGATCACCATGGACTCCATCGACCAGCACTGGGTAACTTTAAATGAGGGCGCTCAGGCAGAGGCAAAGGCACTTGGCGTAACCGTAAGCTTCATGTCCCCGAACACAAAGGATGATGCTCAGCAGATCGAGTGCGTGAACAACGCAGTCGCAGGCGGCTATGAGGCGATCATCGTAGCGGCAAACGGCCCGGACGCGATCTCTTCCGCATTAAAGGAAGCCGCTTCCACAGGCGTGAAGATCGTGTATGTTGACTCTCCGGCAAACGTAGAGGCAGAGGCAACCTTCTCCACAGACAACGAGGCAGCTGGTAAGACAGCAGGCGATGAGATGATCAAGGCTCTCGAGGCAGCAGGCATCACATCCGGTAAGATCGGTATTGTAAACGTAAACGCAGCAACAGATTCCACAGTCAAGAGAGAAGCTGGTTTCCGCTCCGCATTTGAAGGAAAAGGCTACGAGCTTATGGAGACCCAGTACGGCGAAGGCGATGCAGCGAAGTCCCAGACGATCGCTGAGAACTACATCACACAGGGTGTTGTCGGCATCTTCGGCTGCAACGAAGGTTCCACGACTGGTACCGGTAATGCGATCAAGGCATCCGGAAAGACAGATATCGTAGGCGTTGGCTTCGATAAATCCGATGCGATCATGAACCTCATCAATGACGGATATCTCCTCTGCACAATGGCTCAGAACCCGGATATTATGGGTAAAGAGGGCGTTAAGGCAGCAGTGAGAGCGTTAGAGGGCGAAGAACTCGGCGGCGCTGTCAGCGATACAGGCGTATCTGTTCTGAAAAAGAACTGATGTAACTGTGTACGGAACAGTTACGAACTGATAAAGAATTTCAATGGTTACAGTTCGTGCAGCGCATGAATGATGGCCCTGAATGAAAGAAAAGGTGCCGGGCAGGAAAATAAACTGGAAACCGGCACGAAAATGAATTAAAATAACGGTAGCTTCCGCGCGACGGACAGTTACTGAAACATGTAACGCAATGGAACGCCGGACCGCAAGGATCGGCGTTCCTGCATATAAGGGACAGGAGGACATTTGTATGAAACGCAGTGAGATCAACGCGGCTTTAAAAGAGATGGAACAGATGATCAGGGAATACCGATTTGCGATCCCGCCGTTCTGTAATTTCACCCCGGAAGAGTGGAAGGAAAAAGGCCATGATTACGATGAGATCCGTGACAATATGTTAGGCTGGGATATCACAGACTACGGTCTCGGTGATTTTGATAAAGTCGGGTTCTCCCTGATCACGATACGGAACGGAAACCTGAAAATGAAGGACAAATATACAAAATCCTACGCGGAAAAACTCCTGTATATCAAAGAAGGACAGTATTCTCCGATGCATTTCCACTGGTCCAAGATGGAGGACATCATCAACCGCGGCGGCGGAAATGTTCTGATTCGTGTATACAATTCCACAAAGGATGAGGACCTTGATAAAGTGAATGATGTCCATGTCCATGTGGACGGCAGAGAGATGGTCGTTCCGGCCGGCACCCAGGTGCGCCTGACTCCCGGTGAGAGCATTTCCATCTACCCGTACATGTACCATGATTTCGAGGTGGAAGAGGGCAGCGGCCCGGTTCTTTTAGGCGAGGTCAGCCAGTGCAACGATGACAACGTGGATAACCGCTTCTACGAGAAAATGGGAAGATTCCCGGAGATCGAGGAGGATGAAGCACCGTACCGTTTGCTCTGCAACGAGTATCCGGAGGCAAAATAGATGGTAGATCAGAGAACACTGATGGCGGTCTGCGGTCATATGGATCAGGTCGCCGGAGTCCGTCAGATGAAATTTCAGGACGGGCGGGCAGCGGGACTTCGCTGTGCGATGATCCATAATGGACCGCTGGAGCTTCCGCTGATGCTCGATAAATGCCTGGACCCGGCCTGGATCCGGTATAAGGGGATCAACTTAAGTCTCCTCACAAAACCGGGACTTCAGGGGAGAAATCCCTATGATACTGCGGGAGACGAGGCGGTGCGCTCTATTATGGGCGGCGCGATGTTCACCTGCGGTCTTGGAAATGTCCACGGAAACCGGGTGGTGGACGGTGTGGAATATCCGGTTCACGGACGGATGCGGACAACTCCCGCGGAAAAGATCTCCATGGACGCGTTCTGGGAGAACGGGGAGTATAAGATTTTGGTGTCCGGGGAGATGCGGGAGGCACAGATCTTTGGTGAAAACCTGGTGCTCAGACGAACGATTGAGACGACTTACGGCAGCCGGGAGATCGTATTCACGGACGAGATCGAAAATCAGGGCTTTGAGAATCAGCCGCTCTGCTTTCTCTATCACTGCAATGCCGGATATCCGTTTCTGGTGCCGGGGCTGCGGGTCGTGATGCCATCGATCTTCTGCGGTCCGAGAGATGCGGACGCAAAGGCAGGCGAGGCGGCTTGGAACGTCATGGAGGAGCCGGAAGAGCATGCGCCGGAGCAGGTATTCCAGCATGAGCTGGCAGCGGATCGTAATGGAAATACGTTTGCGGCATTTGTGAATGACGAGCTGCAGATCGGGCTCTGCATTCGTTTTGAAAAATCTGTGATCCCCTACCTGACCCAGTGGAAGAGTCTGGCAGCCGGCGATTTTGCGATGGCGCTGGAGCCGACAAACTGTGGGTTTGATGGCCGCGCCGGGGCGACGGAAATTCTAAAGCCATTTGAAAAACATGTAAACCGGATCCGATTCCAGATCCTGGACGGAGAAGACGAAATTGAATTACTTGAACGTGAGTGCAGGGAGGTATTGGAATGTACGATGTGATCGCTCTTGGTGAGCTTCTGATCGATTTTGCGGCGAAGGAGACGGATGCGGACGGATATCCGACGATGAAGGCGAATCCGGGCGGAGCGCCGGGAAATTTCCTTGCAGCGTTAAATAAATACGGAGCGAAGACGGCATTTCTCGGGAAAGTCGGGGATGACTCGTTCGGAAAGCTCCTCTTAAAGACATTTGAAAAAGCCGGAATTGAGACAAAGGGGATATTGACAGATCCGTCCGTGTTTACGACACTGGCATTTGTAACTTTTTCGCCGGAAGGTGACCGTTCCTTCAGCTTTGCGAGAAAACCGGGAGCGGATACGAGATTGAGCTTTGAGGAGATCGACCTTGCGATGATCGATGAGGCGTCGGTCTTCCATTTCGGAACCTTAAGCCTCACGGATGATCCGGTGCGCACGGCGACGAAAAAATGTGTGGAATATGCGAAGAGACAGGGAAAACTCATCACGTTTGATCCGAATTTAAGGCTTCCGCTCTGGGAGACGCCGGATGCGGCAAAGGAGCAGATCTTATGGGGACTTGCACATGCCGATGTTGTGAAGATCAGTGACGAGGAAGTGGAGTTCCTCTGGGGGATCACGGACGAGAAGGAGGCGGCAGAGAAGCTGATCGACGAGTTTGGAATCCGCCTCGCTATGGTTACTATGGGACCGAAAGGGGCGTATCTTGCAAATCAGAATGGCGCTACATACGCAAAGTGCCCCAAGGTAAAGCCCATCGATACGACGGGAGCCGGGGATATCTTCGGCGGGAGTGCTGTTTCAAGACTCTTAAAGACCGGGAAGAAGCCGGAAGAGCTCAGCACGGAAGAACTTGGATTTATCGGTCAGTTCGCCTGCACGGCGGCAAGCATCTCCACGACACAGTCGGGCGGGATCCCGAGTATTCCGGAGGAAGCGGCGGTTCTGGACCGGATGTAAAGAAAGACAAATTCGGCTTTTTATTGAAATTCTGCTGTACACATCTTCGAAATCCCGATATAATTCAAATGTCAGGGCAGCAGGTCCAGACGGGTAGGCTGCAATGACGGTATTATGAAGATCGATCGATTATCTGGAGGGTGTTATGACAGACACAAAAGACAAGAAGAGAGAAAAACTTGGAATTCTCTGCTGCACGGCGGGGGCGACGAGCTGGGGACTTTCAGGAACCTGCAGTGAGGCGCTGTTTTCCCAGTACCCGGTAGATACGACATGGGTGACGGCGGTGAGAATGACATCAGCGGGGATCATATTGCTGTTTCTTGCGTTTGCGAAGCACAGTCTGAATTTGAAAGAACTTGGAAAAGACAAAAAAGGGCTTATAGAGATTGTTCTGTTTGCCATTGCGGGACTTGCGCTCTGCCAGTATGCGTATCTCAGCGCCATCAAATGGACGAACTCCGGAACAGCTACGGTGATCCAGAACCTCTCCATCGTGTTTATCGCGGTCTATGTCTGCGTGACGACGAGAACGAAGCCGGATAAGAAGACGGTATTCTGTATCCTGCTTGCGCTCATCGGCGTCTGGCTTCTTGCGACAGGCGGAAAGCCTGGAAATATGGAGCTGACTCCGAGAGGACTCTTCTGGGGACTGATGGCGGGCATCGGCGCGGCGAGCTACTCGCTGCTTTCCAGAGCTCCGGTGGGACGTTTTGGAAGTATTCCGGTGACCGGACTTGGGATGCTGATCGGGGGAGTCGTGCTCTGTGAAATCGCCCAGGTATGGAAGGTCCCGGCAGGACTTGATGGGCGTGCGATCCTCTATCTTGCAGTTATTGTTTTGGTCGGTACGGTCGGTGCGTTCACCCTGTTTTTACAGGGAATTGCCTTGGTGGGACCGGTGAAGGCGGCGCTCTTTGCGTGTCTGGAGCCGCTGACAGCGGCAACGTTGTCGGTCGTCTGGCTGCATGCCAGTTTTACGGCGGCGGATCTGATCGGGTTTGCGTGTATTCTGGCGACGGTGGTGTTGATGAGATAGAAGATGCAGGATCAAGGTACTCCTGCCCGGAAGTTCTCCGCTGGGGAATGGAAATGGGCTTTCCGGCAGGGAGGTCCTTTACATGATTTTTGCCATATTTTTACTTTACAATTCTCATAGAAAAATGTTATACTGCTGTGGGCGGAAAAGGTATCCGCACACAGCAGTTTTTATGAAATTTAACGGAGGTGAATTGCATGGATAGTTGCGATAGTACAGGGCGAAGTACGAAATGCGGTGTAACATACAGACAGACGCAGAATGCGGCTATCGGTTTGCTTTTCACGGGTAGGAATTTTCTGAACTGAAAATTCCGTATGATCCGTTTTCCGGTGACTGTTCAGCAGATCCGCGCAGTAGATACGCAGACCTGCTGAATGGTTACAGCTTCCGAAGCTGGATTCCATATTGTTATGTCCTTTGAAACACCGCATGGGAACGGCCTGTCCATCACAGCGATGACGGTTGAACCCCGCCAGGGATGTCCCCTGGGCGGTGTTCTTTTGTTGCCGAAATTACAACGGCATGTAACCGGAGAAAGTAAAAAAAGGTGTTCCGTGAATGGAAGTAATCCGGTGCTGCATGGAAAAGCAGCCCGCTCCGGTAAGAAAGAAGACCGGATCTTTATGAAACGGTCTTAAAGGAAAAGGAGGCAGAAATGGAAACAGAAGTTTTAAAAGAACAACACTATGTGGAAGAACTGGTCGATATCATCCGAAGCGGACTTCCGAAAGAGGAACTGATCGACCGGTTATCCGATTATCATGATAACGATATCGCGGATGCCCTCACAAAGCTGACGCCGGATGAGAGACGGGAATTATACCCGCTGATCGGCGTGGAGCGGGTTGCGGAGATCTTCGCATATTTGGATGATGCGGAGCCATATTTAAAAGAACTCCCGATCGAGAGTGCTGCAAAGATCGTTTCCGAGATGGACTCCGACGATGCGGTCGATGTCCTCGAAGAGATGGATGCGACGACGAAACACAAGATCGTCGGCATGCTGGATAAGGAAGCCAGCGATGACGTCAGACTCCTGTTCTCATACGATGATGATGAGATCGGTAGCCGCATGACGACCAACTTCATCATGATCCACAACCACCTGACGATCCGCCAGGCGATGCGCGAACTGGTCGAGCAGGCGGGAGAGAACGACAATATCTCCACGATCTATGTGATTGATGAGGAAGATAAGTTTTACGGCGCGATCGATCTGAAAGATCTGATCATTGCGAGAGAGTATACAGATCTTGAGGATATTATCAGTCACTCCTACCCGTATGTTATGGACCATGAAAAGGTCAGCGACTGTATCGATAAGATCAGGGATTACGCCGAGGATTCCATCCCGGTACTGCAGGAAAACGGAACAATTGCCGGTATCATCACATCTCAGGATATCGTTGAGGCCGTGGATGATGAGATGGGCGAAGATTACGCGAAATTAGCCGGTTTGACTGCGGAGGAGGATCTGAATGAGACCTTGCCGCAGAGCATCAAAAAGAGACTTCCGTGGCTGATCGTCCTGCTGTTCCTTGGAATGATCGTCTCCTCAGTTGTCGGCGCATTTGAGTCTGTCGTAGCCGTGATCCCGATCGTTATGTGCTTCCAGTCCCTAATCCTCGATATGGCAGGAAACGTTGGAACCCAGTCCCTGGCTGTTACGATCCGTGTCCTGATGGATGAGCAGCTCACAACAAAGCAGAAGCTGATGCTGGTTGTGAAGGAGATGAAGGTTGGTTTTGCGAACGGTCTGTTCCTTGGATTCATGGCATGGATCTTCCTGGGACTTTACATCTGCGTGATCAAGGGATATCCGATCCACCACGCGATGATGGTTTCCGGCTGTGTTGGTATTTCCCTTGTGACAGCGATGGTGATCTCCAGTATGGTGGGAACATTGATCCCGATGTTATTTAAAAAGATCAATATCGATCCGGCGGTCGCTTCCGGTCCGCTGATCACGACGGTGAACGACCTTGTTGCGATCATTGTTTATTATGGTCTTGCGATGCTGTTCCTGATCGATCTGCTGCATGTGTCGGGCTGATAAAAATGTCAGGAGAAGCTGTTGGCAGGTAGAATGCCGGATTTTTATAAAATATGAATATTGATGGGAAAAAGGGCTATCCTAGGAATATAGGGTAGTCTTTTTTATTTACGCGAACAACGAGCCAAAGTCCGGGCTTGCGCGAGACCTTGGCGACTGCCGCGATAACAAGGGGAAACTTGTGAAGCG
>OGZX01000689.1_pt1 | contig 39196 bp, 25 predicted proteins | sample 1576881 | NCBI WGS metagenome assembly OGZX01 (sample SAMEA3541542, study PRJEB24748) | human gut metagenome | biome: human gut; feature: human-associated habitat; material: faeces | place: China | collected 2012 | reverse complement strand
TCTATACTCCGGCGGAATATGACAAGAACCCTACCAAGAAGTATCCGGTGCTCTACCTGCAACACGGTATGGGAGAAAACGAAACGAGTTGGGCAAACCAGGGCAAGATGAATTTCATTATGGATAACCTGATTGCCGAAGGTAAAGCCAAACCAATGATCGTAGTCATGGACAATGGCAATATCGAGGTGTTCAAGACTAATCCGGGTGAAACTCCTGACAGTGCAAGAAAAAGATTCGGTGCAGAATTCCCTGCTATCTTAGTGAATGAAATCATTCCTCATATCGACTCCAATTTCCGAACACTGACTGATAGGGACAACCGTGCTATGGCCGGACTTTCCTGGGGCGGACTTCTTACTTTCAACACTACCCTGAACAACCTGGATAAGTTTGCCTATATCGGCGGATTCAGCGGAGCAGGCAGCATCGATCTGAAGCAACTCGATACCGTGTACGGCGGGGTATTCAAAAATCGTAAAGCATTCAACGACAAAGTACACGTCTTCTTCCTGGGTATCGGTTCGGAAGAACATCCCGAAAGAACCAAAAACCTCAGTGACGGCTTGCAGGCCGCAGGAATCAATACAATCTATTATGAGTCTCCGGGCACTGCCCACGAGTTCCTGACCTGGCGCAGATGTCTGAAAGAGTTTGTTCCTCTATTATTTAAAACGAAATAATGTATAATCAATAAAACAGACTATAACGATGAATATCTTCCATCGAAAATCATTGTTGGCGGCTTGTATCGCGGCTATGATGGGTTTACATGGCTATGCTCAAAAGAATGAAGCATCCCCCCGGTTGTCAGACTACTTTTCTCCGGCAACCACGAATACGATGTCACCCGACAGTGAGGGCTTTATCCAGCGCTGGCTGTTGCTGGAACCCATCGACAAGCCCAACCGTTCCAACACGGTCTTTACCGACAGTTACATTCGCGAAGCATTTGCAACGGAATATTTCCCCAATCAATTCACAGTTCTGCCCAAAGACGGGGATAAAGTGAAAGTAGGCAAACAAAAGCTAACCTGGCACGCGCTCGACAGTAAGCTGTTCAACGTGAAGCTCTTCCGTTTTGCCTCCGGCCTGAAGAAACAAGTGTACGGCGTGCTGTTCTGGGCAGTCACAGTCATAGAATGTCCCGAAGACATGGAGAACATCCGGATGTCAATAGGTTCCAACTCCGCATCCATGTGGTGGCTGAACGGTGAGGAAGCTGTTATTCTTTCGGGCGACCGGCGTATGGTCAAGGATGACTGCCTTTCGCGCCGGCTGACTTTAAAGAAGGGCAAGAACATCATTCGCGGAGCTATCATCAACGGTCCCGGAATGAGTGATTTCTGTGTTCGCTTCCTCAATGAGAATGGAACACCCGTTAACAACATTACTATCAGCTATAAATGATCATGAAAACAAAAGCTATACTTCTGGGCACGGCAGCCCTGATGTTTGTATTGACATCTGAAAAAGCAATTGCACAAATCGGCACTCCATACATCCACGACCCGTCCACTATCATGGAGTGCGATGGTAAATATTATACTTTCGGCACAGGTGGAGGCGGATTGATATCTGAAGACGGCTGGACATGGAACGGTGGTGGAGTAAGACCCGGCGGAGGCGCCGCGCCCGATGCCGTGAAAATCGGTGACCGCTACCTGATTGCTTACAGTGCCACAGGAGGAGGACTCGGTGGAGGACACAGCGGTAAAGTATTAACCATGTGGAATAAAACCTTAGACCCCAATTCTCCGGATTTTAAATATACGGAGCCTATAGAAGTGGCCTCCTCAGTGAATGATGAAGATTGCGATGCCATTGATGCCGGACTTCTGCTCGACCCGACAGACGGACGCTTGTGGTTGTCTTACGGCACGTATTTCGGCTTTATCAGGCTTGTAGAACTCGACCCCGCAACCGGCAAACGGATGGAGGGCAACAAAGAAATCGACATCGCCATTGACTGTGAAGCAACCGATCTGATCTATCGTGACGGCTGGTATTATCTTCTGGGAACACACGGCACTTGCTGCGATGGTCCGAACTCCACCTACAATATTGTTGTCGGCCGCTCACGCAAAGTGACGGGGCCGTATGTCGATAATATGGGAAGAAAAATGCTGGAAGGTGGTGGCAAGATGGTGATTGCCGCAGGTAACCGCCAAACCGGTCCGGGCCACTTCGGGCTTTTCAAAGTGGCCGACGGAGTAGAGAAGATGTCATGCCACTTTGAGGCCGATTTCGACCGGGGTGGCCGCAGTGTGCTGGGCATACGCCCGCTTTTATGGAAGAACGGCTGGCCCGTTGCCGGCGAAGTCTTCAAAGAAGGAACGTATGAGATTGAATCCGAACGTAGAGGGTATGCCCTTGAACTTGCCGTTGATTTTGTGCGTATAGAATATACCAGACACCGCTTCTGGGAAAAAGATGACACGCCCGTCGTACCTTTGAAATCGCAGACGTTGGAAGATGTGATCGAGACTTGGCCACAAGGAAAAATCAACGTAAGAATCGGTGATTATATGTTCCGTCCTCATCAGAAGTGGACCATTACTGCCGTACCCGATGGAGGCGGATACCTGGGCGGTCCTTATTACAAGATTGTGATTGAAGGAACCAATCGCGCACTGGCCGCCACGGCAGATGCGGAAGTCGTGACAGTTCCTGAGTTCACGGGAGCCCCCGAGCAACTGTGGCGAATCGACCAGTTGACAGACGGCACCTACCGGATCATGCCCAAAGAAGTACCGGGAACTGACAAGGAACTGGTTCTGGTATCCGTAGGTGACAGCACTCCTTCCCTCGGCGAATTCAATATGAACAGCGACAATTCCAAATGGAATTTCCGTGATCATTAGAAACAAGCCCTATTACCCTAAAGTGCTATTACCGGGTAGTTCCACTCAAAAATAACGAATCGGCTCAGGCAACCAGTTTGAATTAATAATGCGACTCAGCAGTTGTCTTGCCGATTCAGAATTAAAGAATGAATTGCCTTTCTTTTTATGTTAATCTTAAATAATTGAAAACTATGGAATGTATGTATGATGATGGCTAGAGAACCATTGTAGCGGTAGCTAATGATGAATGAAAAACGCAATTATTAATTCTTAAACTAATTATGATGAAAAATGTAGTCCAGAAAATTCAGAAGATTCCTTTCTGTTTTATGCTTGTGCTTGTGTTTTTTACGTGCATATCAGCATCAGCACAAATCCAAATCAAGGGTACTGTTGTCTCAGCCAATGATTCTGAGCCAATGATTGGTGTGGCTATTCTTGAAGAAGGAACCAACAACGGTCGTATTACCGATCTCAACGGTAATTACTCTATTCAGGTAAGTAACAGTAATGCCACCCTTACCGTTTCTTTTATAGGCTATCAAACACAGACTGTTAAAGTCAATGGCCGTAGCGTAATCAACTTTCGTTTGGAAGAAGATACACAAGTGCTCGATGAGGTTGTGGTTGTAGGTTATGGTGTTCAGCGCAAGAGTGACCTGACAGGTGCTGTTGCCTCTGTAAACTCTAAAGACCTTAAAGGCTTGGCAACAACCGACGCTGCCGCTGCCCTTCAAGGTAAAGCCGCAGGTATTCAAATCTTGAATTCATCAGGTGCTCCGGGTAGCGGTGCTGAAATCCGTGTACGTGGTTATTCCTCCAATTCCGGAAATATTGGTCCTCTCTTGATTGTAGATGGTTTGAAGGTTTCAAGCATCCAGTATCTTGATCCAAGTTTGATCGAGTCTATGGAAGTATTGAAAGATGCCGCATCCGCAGCAATCTATGGTTCTGAAGCAGGTAACGGCGTAGTACTTATCACAACCAAAAATGGGGGAGGAAAAGGTACTGGCAAGATTACATATAATGTACGTTATACTATGAACCAACTTGGACATGTTCCACAATTACTGAATGCGGAAGAATTCAAGGACTGGATGGGCATGCAAGGATATAATGTCGAGGCTGCCATGTCGGATGCTATTCGCGACTATAATTGGGATCAAAACACAGATACAAATTGGTTCGACGAATTTATGGGAACTTCTTGGAGCAAGCAGCACTCTCTTTCATTCCAGGGCAGCAATGACAAAGGGCAGTATTTTGCAAACCTCACATATGTTAATCAGGATGGTATCGTAAAAGGCAAAAACGACTACTACGAACGTTTAACCGCTCAGATTAATGCTGATTATAAAATAAAACCCTGGTTACAGGTAGGCACCAACACTTCTATAGAGAAATGGCGTAGAGGCAGCGTATCAGAATATGGTTACGGCTCTGCTTTTGAAATGCTTCTTGTAATGGATCCTCTTACTCCTACACACTGGACAGACCGCAGCCAATATCTTGCTGCCACAGGTTCTGTTTATGACGCAGTTAAGAATGGAACTTCTGATACAAACTATCGTTTCTACGGCGATGACAGGGGTATGTATGCTACTTCATACTTTAATACGGAACTTGCAGGTGGCACTCCATTTGCACAGCGCGATAAGAATGCGAACAATAAAAATAGCGGTATCAATGTACATAGTACATTCTTCGCAAACCTGACCCCATTCAAGGGCTTTACATTTACTTCTCGTTTTGGTACTCGCATTACTCAGGGCAACACTTACAGCTATGCAGAGCCTTACTATGTCACCGGTCGTGTAAGTGATACCAAGTACTCTATCAGCCAGACTACAAGCAACGGACTATACTATCAGTGGGAGAACTTTGCCAACTACATGACTTCAATCGGCAAGCACAGCATTTCGGCAATGGCAGGTATGTCATACATCCAAAGCGAAAGCAACGGTACGACAGCAGGTGCGTCAGGTGAAGAATTGCTTTCTTCATACGAAGAAAATTTCCGTTACTTGGATTGTGTACTTGTATCAGATAAAGTTTCCCGTACATTCAGTGGAACACCGGGTAAGTCTTCAAGCATCTCATACTTCGGCCGTTTAGGATATACTTATGACGACCGTTATAGCCTGCAAGCCAATTTCCGTGCTGACGCGTTCGATACCTCAAAACTTCCAGCAGATAAACGTTGGGGATACTTCCCATCATTATCAGCAGGTTGGACACTCAGCAATGAAAAGTTCTTTAAAAATTTGGTTCCTGATAACATTGTTTCATTTGCCAAGCTGCGAGCATCTTGGGGGCGTAACGGTAATATCAATGTACTCAGCGGCTATAAATATTCTTCTTCTATTGCAACCGGTGGCCAGTGGTATCAATATAGCAACGGTACAACTGTTACAAATGGTTCTATGCCAAGCGGTCTGGCTAATCCTAACCTTACTTGGGAAACTTCCGATCAGCTGGACTTCGGTCTTGACTTACGTTTATTCAACGATGCTTTGACAATCAGCATGGACTACTATAAGAAAACTACCAAAGACCTTCTTGTAGACGCTCCATGTCTGCCTGAGACAGGTGTATCTACACAGATGATTAATGCAGGTGAGGTGCAGAACAAAGGTTTTGAGTTCGAAGCAACTTATAAAGGCAACATAGGCAGACTGAATTACTCAGTATCAGGTAACTTTGCAACATTGAAGAATGAAGTAACTTACCTTGATGACCGTATCACACGTATATCGGGTGGAAGTATAGTAGGTGCAAACAATACTATATATACCAACTTCGAACAAGGTATGCCGGTATGGTATATGCGTGGTTACAAATATATGGGTAAGAATTCAGAAGGACAGCCTCTTTATCTTGACAAGGAAGGCAATGAGACATTAACTCCGGGTGATGAAGACCAATTCAATATCGGTAAAGGTATTCCTGATCTTACATACGGCATTACAATCAATCTTGAGTACAAAGGTTTCGATTTCTCGGTATTCGGTACAGGTACGGTAGGAAACGATGTCTACTACGGTATGTATCGTACAGGCTACAACAATATCTCCAAGCATTTCTACGATGAAGCCAAGAAAGGTAATATGCCTAGTCTTAACACAATTGCAGGTGACAAAATCTACTGGTCATCTTCTGCTCTTGTATTTGACGGATCATACTTCAAGATTAAGCAATTGCAGTTAGGATACACATTACCAAAGTCTATCACAAAAAAGGTATTCATAGAGAACCTTCGTGCTTACGTGTCACTTGACGACTTCTTCACATTTACATCTTATCCGGGTCTTGACCCTGAAATTGCTTCAAGAAGTGGCAATAATGTAGGTCTTGATGCCGGCGCATATCCTACAATGCGCAAGATGACATTTGGTCTTAATGTAACATTCTAAACCAACCATTAATACTGACGAAAATGAAAAAATATATATATTCGTTTGCGGTATGTGCCGCACTGTTCTGCACATCTTGCGATGAAAGTCGTTTGAACATCGAGCAGAAAGCTGTTAGCTCTACTGAAAACTTCTATAAAACCGATCAAGATGCTATTGATGCTATGACTGCCGCTTATGCGCAGTTCCTTGACAATGTATGTGCGTCTGACGGAATCTATCAGCCGCAGTTCACTTTACTCAATTATTCAGCAGATGATGTTTTCTCTGCCGGTACAAATTATGCTGACCACATGGATATACGTGTATTCGATGAGTTCCGCTATGATACAGGCAACGCTCCCCTAAAAGCACTATATCAGCGTTACTATAAATCTATTTATGCAAGTAACCTTGTAATAACATATGTAGATCCGGCTGCAAGTACGATTATGGCTCGTTGTGTTGCAGAGGCCCGCGTGTTACGCGCCTATTGCCACATGATGGCTGCTCTCACATTCCAGTGTCCTCCAAAAGTCGACAAACTGCTTGGCGCCGATGACAGGCCTACCAATGTCGAAAGCCAAAAATCTCTGCTTGAGTGGTGTGCTTCCGAGTGTGAAGAAGCTGTAAATGATCTTGACTCACGTAAAGGCCCTAATGATGTAGAAGGTGCTTTTAAAATTACAAAAGGTTTCGCATACTTCGTAGCGGGTAAGTCTGCTGTATTCGCCGGTGATATGGCTCGTGCAGAGAGAGATCTTAAGCCTTTGGTTGAATCTCCCAACTATGCACTTGTTCCGGGAAATCGTTTCCGTGACCTGTTCCATGTAGAGGGTAATGGCTGCGAAGAAAAAATCTTCGAGGCTAACTGCTTCGGTAACATTGATAAAGGTTTTTGGAATAATATTCAACGTGGCCGTTGGATGACAAACAACGTATTGAACTGGCGTTATGACCGCTTAGGCTCTCGCGCATCTATCTGCGGTGCTAACGATGGTTGGGGTGGTGGTGCCATCAACTGGAAGTTCGCTGAAAAGATGTATCAAAATGATGGTGACGGTCCGCGTCGTAAAGCTACATTCCTCACTCCGGACGAGTTCTTATACGACTCTAAACTCTGCGGTTGGGAAACGGATTTCGATGCTGACGGAAATGAGATGTCTCTTGCCGACAAGAAAAAAGACCCCAAACGTGGTATCAAGAGTACAGAAGGGCTGTTCGCGCATGGTGTATATATGGAAGTCAAGAATATAGAATCTCCTAACGACCGTAATATGACTATTAGCGACACTCATAACTCTGCATCATTCCGTATCGCCAGATTGGGAGAAGCATATCTGCTTTATGCAGAGGCTTGTCTTGAAACAGGTAATTTGGATGAAGGTAAAAAATATCTGAATGCTATTCAGAAACGTGCAGAAGCTCCTGAAACAGCACTCACAACTCAGACTCTTCGCGATGAAAAGCAGTACGAACTTTGGTTCGAGACTTGCCGTTTTCACGATATCGTCCGTTGGGGCATTGCTAAAGAGTGTCAGGATGCTGTCGTCGACCAGGTTCCGCAACTGTATGACGACTTCTTTATCCAAGGTACACCATACTATGGAAAAGAACATCATCTACGTGCTGAGTTGACTCATCCTTTATCAGTAGATCAAAATTTACCTGCAAGCTCTTATGGCTTCGTAAAGGGTAAACATGAATACTTCCCATTCCCCAAAGATATTATAGACTTAAACAAAGAACTCCATCAGCTTAACGGATGGATATCAAAATAATTAAAGATTAGTCATTACAGGACACTTGCATTTCATTTGCAGAACACTTGTGTTGAACAAACAGAACACTTGTGTCCTGCAAATGTAACACAAGTGCTACATAAATACCCTGCCAGCAAGAAAAGTCCTCCTCAAAAATAGTTTTGTACCCCTCCTTAAGAGGGTTACATACTACTTTTGCAGTTATCATCAATATTCGAATAGTTTTTTTGAAAAGTATAAAAAGACGAACAATGAAAAGAAAGAAATTATCAAGAGCAATTATCAGGACGGGAAGCGCAATGATATTTTGTTCCATTATCACAGGAACGATGTGGGCGCAGGGAATACCCTCAGTTACCAATATTCCAAATGCCCAATATCCGATGGTGAACCCCGACCGAACTGTGACCTTCAAGGTAAAAGCTCCCGATGCAAAGAGCGTACAAATCGTCCTCGACCGTCCCTACGAAATGCAAAAAGGACAGGACGGAACGTGGGAACTCACCTCTTCTCCGCAAGTGCCCGGTTTCCACTACTACTCGGTACAAATAGGAGGCTTGCAGGTAACTGACGCCTCAACCTATTCCTACTTCGGGATGAGCCGCCAGGCAAGTGCCTTCGAAGTGCCCGAGGAAAAAGTAGATTTCTACTTACCGCAGAAAGGTGTACCGCAAGGAGCACTCCGTTCCCGCAGATTCTACTCGAAAGTATGCGACGAATGGCGCAGAATGTACGTATATACCCCTGCCGAGTATGAGAAGAATCCGGATAAGCGTTACCCCGTCCTGTACTTGCAGCATGGAGGTGGTGAAGACGAAAGAGGTTGGCCCAACCAAGGATGTATCGGTGCCATCCTCGACAACCTGATAGCCAGCGGAAAAGCCGAACCGATGATCGTAGTGATGAACTGCGGATATGCCGTATATGCAGGAAACAAATATCCCGAACAGCAGCCGAATGCCCGCTCATCGGTAGATGCATTCGTTGCCTTCGAAGACATGATGGTAAAAGATGTAATTCCACTTGTAGATTCGACTTACCGCACATTGACAGACAAAGAGAACCGTGCCATGGCGGGCTTGTCATGGGGAGGCAAACAAACTCTGGAAACCACCCTGCACCACCGGGATTTATTCTCTTACATCGGATCATTCAGCGGAGCATTGCCCATAGACAAGGATACGGATACAGACGCACTCTACGAAGGTGCTTTCAAAGATCCCGCCACATTCAATAAAGATTTCAAGTTCATCTGGCTGGGAATCGGTGAAGAAGAAGGTCCCAATGCCGAACTTCTGCATGCAGCACTAAGTAAGAAGGGAATCAACAGCCTATTCTATCAGTCACCCGGCACAGCTCACGAATGGCTCACTTGGCGGCGCTGTCTCTATCAATTTACACCTCTTATCTTTAAATAATCAGACTATGAAACTGAAATCCATCTTATATACAACGCTGATCGCTTCCCTGATTACCGGATGTGCACAGAAACCCAAAGAAAAAGAAGCAACTGCCCCGGTATCGGCATCGACCAATATCCTCGGTATCAGTTATCCGGTGGTAAATCCGGACTTATCAGTAACCGTCAGGGTAAATGCCCCCGATGCAGACTCGGTAAAACTGGACTTAATGAAGAAATATCCCATGACCAAGAATGCAGACGGTATTTGGGAAGTAACCTCCGAGCCACAGGTGCCCGGTTTCCACTATTATTTCCTGGAGATAGACGGGTGTTCCGTAGCCGATCCTTCCAGCGAATTGTTCTACGGATGCGGCCGGATGTCAAGCGGCATTGAAATTCCGGAAGAAGGAGTGGATTACTATTTGCCTCAGCATGTTCCACACGGTGAAATCCGCACACAGATGTACTACTCCGATATCACGCAGGCATGGAGAAAGTGCCTCGTATATACTCCGGCAGGTTATGACGAGAACAACACTCAGAAGTATCCCGTACTATATCTGCAACATGGTAGCGGAGAAGACGAAACCGGATGGTCGAACCAGGGAAAGGCAGACAACATTCTGGATAACCTGATTGCCGGCCAAAAAGCCGTTCCCATGCTGGTAGTCATGGACAGAGGATATGCTACAGACCCCACAGAAAAAGAAACGGGCCAAAAAGGCAGGTTCAACTTCAATACTTTTGAACGGGTGGTTATCAATGAACTGATACCCATGATTGATAAAAACTACCGTACTTTGCCCGACAGGGAACACCGTGCCATAGCCGGCCTGTCAATGGGAGGTTTCCAGGCTGTAAGCATCGGGCTGGCCCATTTAGATAAATTTGCCCATATCGGTGGATTCAGTGGCGGAGGAAGGATGAACAGCAATGAACTGAATACAGCCTACAACGGTGTTTTTGCTGACGCCGAAGCCTTCAATCAAAAAGTGAAAACACTGTATATCAGCCTGGGAACCGAAGAAGCCGCACGCTTTAAAAATGTAACGGAATTCCATGATGCACTGACTCAAGCAAACATCAACCATATCTATTACGAGTCTCCCGGTACAGCCCATGAATGGCTCACCTGGCGGCGTTCATTGCATCAATTTGCAGGCTTAATATTCAAATGATGCTTCAGATAATACAGATGTAGTTTTAACAATACTTGCAACAATGAAGATACTGTTTCACTTCACAATAGCTCTGCTCGTTCTTAGTCTGGCGGCCTGTAACCAGACTAAGAGCCCGGAACCGGTAAAGCAATATACATTTATCGGCGGCAAGGAAGGAGATAAGATAGACACCACTTCCTTTGACTCTTTGCAGTTAAGCGATCCCTTTATCCTGGCCGATGAAGAAACACAGATGTATTATCTGGTTGGAAGTGGCGGCAGTTTATGGAAAAGCACGAATCTAAAGATGTGGACAGGCCCCTATCAATACATTACTGTGGATACAACTTCCTGGATTGGAACCACTCCAAGGATATGGGCCCCGGAGCTTCATAAATATAAAGGTAAATACTATTGTTTCGTCACCTTTACCAATCCCAAGATCATAGTAGACACTGTACCCAACAGATACAATGTGCAACGTCGTGCCACCCATATCCTTACATCCGACAAAGCAGCAGGTCCCTACCACCCCATCAGCGACACGGACTATCTGCCGGAAGACTGGTCTACACTCGACGGTAGTTTCTGGGAAGAAGACGGAGTGCCTTATATGGTCTTTTGTCACGAATGGATGCAAACCGTAAACGGAATGATCAATTACATCCGGCTTGCTCCGGACCTGTCAGAATCAATGGGAACCTCTACCATCCTTTTCAGAGCATCCGATGCCCCATGGCCAAGAGAAATGAAATCGATAGGTGAACTCACTTTCGGCATGGCGCTGGGAGGTTATGTGGCAGATGGTCCGTTCCTGTTCCGGACGGGCACGGGGCGTTTAGGAATGTTGTGGTCCAGTTGGAGCAACAGCCGTTGTGCGCAAGGAGTGGCCTACTCCGGGTCGGGTAAACTTGCCGGCCCTTGGGTTCAGTGCAATGCTCCTCTGATACCTAATAATTCAGGGCATGGTATGTTATTCCGTACATTCGATGGAAAGTTGCTGATGTGCCTGCATCACCAAAGCCTCGACTCCGAGAACCCGGGTCCACGAAGACCCACACTGTTCGAAGTAGATATTTCAGGAGACGAGATTAAAATACTGGGGAAATATCATCCTTAGCAACCAAGAAATAAAAACATAATTTTATACCATGAAAACAACATTATTATGAAAAAGGTATTAGTAACCTGTGGTTTGTTATTCTCCCTATCGGGGTGGGGACAAACATTGCCGTATCAGAATCCCGAACTAAGTCCGGCAGAAAGAGCGAAGGACTTAGTGAAACGCTTGACTTTAGAAGAGAAAGCGCTCTTGATGTGTGATGATTCGGAAGCCATTCCACGCCTGGGAATAAAGAAATTCAATTGGTGGAGTGAAGCCCTTCACGGGGTAGCCAATCAGGGAAATGTAACCGTCTTCCCCGAACCGGTAGGAATGGCCGCTTCATTCAATGACAAACTGGTATTCGACATTTTCAATGCAGTCTCCGATGAAATGCGTGCCAAGCACAACGAACGCGTACGCAACGGACTGGAAGACGTCCGTTTCCACAGTCTCTCCGTCTGGACTCCCAACGTAAACATCTTCCGTGATCCCCGTTGGGGACGTGGTCAGGAAACTTACGGGGAAGATCCTTACCTGACTTCACAAATGGGTATTGCAGTGGTAAAAGGATTGCAGGGACCTGAAAATGAGAAGTATCGCAAACTACTTGCATGTGCCAAACATTATGCCGTACACAGCGGTCCGGAATGGAGTCGCCATACCGCCAATCTGAATAACGTCAGTCCCCGCGACCTGTGGGAAACTTACCTGCCTGCGTTCAAGGCACTGGTACAAAAAGCCGATGTACGCGAAGTGATGTGTGCCTACCAGCGCCTGGACGATGATCCTTGTTGTGGAAACACCCGTCTGCTTCAACAGATACTCCGTGATGAGTGGGGATTCAAATATCTCGTAGTCTCCGATTGTGGAGCCATTGCCGACTTCTGGACTTCCCACAAAAGTTCCTCCGATGCCGTACACGCAGCCGTCAAAGGAACCATGGCAGGTACAGATGTGGAATGTGGATACGGATATGCTTATCAGAAACTGCCGGAAGCCGTATCCAGAGGATTGATAACGGAAGAAGAAGTGGACAAACATGTGCTCCGCCTGATGGAAGGACGCTTTGAACTCGGAGAAATGGACGACCCGTCATTAGTGAACTGGACAAAAATACCGATGTCGGTAGTCAACTGTAAGGCTCACAAAGATTTGTCACTGAATATGTCACGCCAGACAATGACACTCTTACAGAACAAGAACAATGTATTGCCTTTAAGTAAATCTATCCGCAAGATTGCAGTTATCGGTCCTAATGCCGATGACAAACCTATGCTGTGGGGCAACTACAACGGAACTCCGAACCAGACCATTACCATCCTGGATGGCTTCAAAAGTAAACTGAAAAAGAATCAGATCGTCTACATGAAAGGCTGTGACCTAGTGAATGACCAAACATTGGAATCCTATCTTGACCAATGCAGCATAGATGGGAAACCCGGCATAAAAGCTACATTCTGGAACAATCCGGAACGCCAGGGAGAGCCTGTCTCTTCGCTCCGTACCACCCAGCCTATCAACGTGACTACATACGGATTACATACTTTCGGCCCGGGAGTGAATCTTGAAAAGTTCTCAGCCAAATACGAAACCGTATTAACTCCGAAGGAATCAGGCGAAATTCTCCTCAACCTCGAAGGTTGCAGTTACTTTGAATTATTGGTAAACGGCAAGTCGATGACCAAACACCGCACTTGGAGAACCACCGATACCCGCACCATGCTACAAGTGGAGAAAGGGAAAGAATATAAGATAGAAATACTCTATGCACAAGTAGAAAACTGGGCTGCAAACCTGAAGTTCAACCTCGGCAAAGAATTCCCGATCAATTACAGTGAAAGCATTTCGAAACTTAAAGGCGTAGATGTAGTGGTCTTCGTAGGTGGCATTTCGCCACAACTGGAAGGGGAAGAAATGCCTGTGAATATTCCCGGTTTCAAAGGGGGTGACCGCACGGATATAGAATTACCCGCCGTACAGCGAAACTTCCTGAAAGCTCTGAAAGATGCCGGAAAACAAGTAGTATTTGTCAATTGTTCCGGATCGTCTATGGCATTGCTGCCCGAAACGGAAAGTTGCGACGCTATTCTCCAGGCATGGTATGGAGGAGAACTGGGTGGGTATGCCGTAGCCGATGTGCTGTTCGGTGATTATAACCCCTCCGGCAAGCTGCCCGTCACTTTCTACAAAAGTACGAAACAACTTCCCGACTATGAGGATTACTCCATGAAAGGACGTACATACCGGTATATGTCCGACCCTTTGTTCCCATTTGGATTCGGATTAAGTTACACGGATTTCGCCATAGGTACAGCCAGTTGCAACAAAACCCAACTCCGTACAGATGAGTCGCTGACCTTGACTGTACCGGTTTCCAACACAGGCAAGCGCTCTGGAACTGAAGTTATACAGGTTTACATACGCAAAACAGATGATACTGACGGACCATTAAAGTCCCTGAAAGCCTATGCACGTGTAGAACTCGCAGCAGGAGCCAAACAGGATGTCAAGATAGAGTTGCCATCCGAATCATTCGAATGTTTCGATCCTTCTACAAATACCATGCGTGTGGCACCGGGTGAGTACGAGTTATTCTACGGAACAAGTTCCGCAGCCCGGGATCTGCAATCCGTCAAAGTCACTTTACTATAAAAGGAAGTCGCCCTATTTCGGGGCATCCTATCATTTTTATTTTATCTTTGTGTCCGGATGAAGAAATAGAAAGCCCGTACACATTAAAAACAGTCAACTTATGAAAAACAAAAGACTATTTTTATTATCCGCATTTCTGGTAATAATAGGTACATTAAAAGCTCAGAACCCCATTATTACGGATCAGTTCACTGCCGATCCCACCGCCAAAGTTTTTGGAGGCAAGATGTATGTCTATCCTTCACATGACATTCCAAGCCCCATCGAGCGTCTGAAAGAATGGTTCTGTATGGCAGATTACCATGTTTTCTCGTCAGACAATCTGGTAGACTGGACAGACCACGGAGTAATCCTAAGCCAGGAAAATGTACCTTGGGTGGCTCCTGACTCCTATTCCATGTGGGCCCCCGAATGTGTATACAAGAATGGAAAATATTATTTCTACTTCCCATCCACCCCTAAAGGTGAAGGTAAACGCGGTTTCAGCATCGGAGTTGCCATAGCCGACAAGCCTTACGGCCCTTTCACCCCGCAGGCCACTCCCATTGAAGGAGTCAACGGCATCGACCCTTGCGTGCTCATTGATAAAGACGGGCAAGCCTACATATACTGGTCAGGTCGCGGAATGTCAGTAGCAAAGTTGAAGGACAATATGCTTGAACTCGCCTCAGAACCCATGCAAATTCAAGGATTACCCGAAGGCTTCAAAGAAGGACCTTTCGCCTTTGAACGCAATGGAAAATATTACTTCACATTCCCCTGGGTAAAGGAGAAAACAGAAGTCCTGGCTTATGCGATGGGAGACAATCCCATGGGCCCCTTTGAGTTCAAGGGTATCATTATGGATGAATCACCAACCGATTGCTGGACCAATCACCACTCATTGGTGGAATACAAAGACCAGTGGTACCTGTTCTATCACCACAACGATTACTCCCCCGAATTCGATAAAAACAGATCGGCACGGGTCGACTCCTTATTCTTCAACGCGGACGGCACTATCCAAAAAGTAACCCCTACCCTGCGCGGAGTGGGCATAACAGACGCCCGGAAAGAAATTCAACTGGATCGCTACAGCCGGTTAAGCAATCAGGGAGCAGCCATCGATTACCTGAACCAAGCAAACAAATTCGAAGGCTGGAAAACCTTATTGAGCAAAAACGGTGCATGGGTGCAGTACAACCGGGTGAACTTCGGAGATAGCACCCCCCGGAAAGTGAAAGCAAGAGTAACCTCGGACAACGGAGGAACACTGCAAATACGTATAAACGGAACAAACGGTCCGGTTATCTCGGAAATAAAAGTTCCCAAAACCGATAAATGGACGAATATTGAATCCTCAGTTCGTTCCGCCCAGACCGGTATCCACGATTTATACGTGTCTCTAAAAGGAAACGGTAAAGTTGAAATCGACTGGATCAGTTTTCAATAACTAAATCTCCATGCCGGATATGAAGTATACGAAGACAATAGCGCTAATCACAACCCTGCTCTGCTTCCTGCAAGGGCAGGGTTTAGCGCTTGCCCAGGATAATCCAAACCAATACAATTACCTTTATCTTACTATCCGGAACGGATTATGCGACAACTCTATCCGAACCATACACAAAGATCATAACTCATTCATGTGGTTCGGAACCTCCAACGGGCTCGACCGTTACGATGGTTACGAACTGAAACACTACTCCACAGCTCCCAGGCAACCGTATCAGTTTATTGAAAGTAATTATATCAATGACATTGACGAAGACAACAACAACCATTTGTGGGTAGCTTCCGAAGCCGGCATCATGAGCATTGATCTCCTCCACGAGAATCTCAACTTCTATAAAGAATACTCCGGTAAGAACAATAATGTACTTTACGCTCCCGTTCAGGCCCTGCTTGTCGACGATTTCAATAATCTCTGGGTAGGTAAAAGTGACGGACTGGCCTACATTATTCTGAACGAAGAAAGGCAGATAAAAGATATCCGGATATTGAAGAAAGATGTGGATATCAAAACCATCGTAAAACACGGTAGTGATATCTGGGCGGGAGGCGACAAGTGTTTATTGCATTTCACTCCTTCGGGCAAACAGGATTATAGCAATATCCCCGTAGTTACAAACTTAGATACTTCACAGTTAATCTTCAACCGCCTATTTTCTTATGGTGACTATCTATGGATCGGTACCCAAAGCGGTTTATACTGCTATAACACCCAGAATCAGTTCTGTATACTCTATCAGCATAACCCCAATGATCCTCACAGCATTTCCTCCAACTTCATCACGGATATTGATAAAAACTCATCAGGCGACATCATTATCGGAACCAGAAACGGAGTGAACATATACCAGCGAAATGATCAATTCGTTACTTTCAGCAGAGGCATACAAGCCCGGTCCCTGAATGATAATATCATCAACCGGATATTTGTTGATAAGAATGATAATATCTGGGTAGGGACCGACTTCGGCGGAATTAATATCATGGCTCCGCAACGCATAACTTTCAATTATTCACTGCAAGGGTATGAGAAAGGAGTGCCCAACATCATCAGCACAGTGCTCGAAGACAAAGAAGGAAACATCCTGGCAGGAATTGTAGATAGCGGACTTGCCATTAAGAGGAAAGGTGCTGACTCCTTTTCGCTCTTCAAACACAACCCGGGAGATCCGCACTCACTGGCTCACAACAACATCTCGGATATCATTCAGGATCTGCACGGCAATTACTGGATATCAACAATAGGCGGAGGGCTGGATAAACTGGATAAAAACAATCTGTCACATCCCATATTCGAACATTACAACAGTTTGAATTCCTCCCTGACCTCCGATGACATCCATGACATAGCCCTGGACTCTGCCCGGAATGCATTGTGGATATGCAGCGGCAGCCATATCAATACACTCGATTTCTCTACGGGAGCCATCAACCGGCTAAAGTTCTACACACAGTCCAAGGAACCCGTTCATAACATGAATACAATCTTCATCGACTCACAGTCAAGATTATGGATTGGTGGAAACGGCGTGTACGTCATCGACCTGGAAAATTCCAGGAATACCTACGAATGTATATACTATCAGCACAAACTGGATGATCCCGAAAGCAAAATCAATGAAAAGATCACTTGTATATTCGAAACTAAAAAAGGGGGGATTTATCTGGGTAGCCTCGGAAATGGCATCTACCTGTTGGAAGACAACGGCAACAACGAAAAATATACCTTCAAGAACTATGCCGTGCGCTGCGGTCTTTCGGACACCAGCATCTCGAACATTCTGGACGATGAGAACGGGAACTTATGGATCAGTACCCTAAAAGGCATTTACTTCTTCGATATCAATACAAAACGGGCCTTCAAGTTCGACGAAGGAGACGGGTTGTTGGTACCCCAATTCTATAAAAGATCCGGCTGTAAGACCATCAATCACAATATGTTACTGGGAACTATCGATGGTTTCGTAACATTCAGCCCACTGGTAAACCTGCCCAAGCAAAAGCAACGGACGATAACCCTCACCAGCGTTGTCTGTAACGGCAGCCAGCTGATACCTTATCTGAACAGCGACAATCTGCCCGTAAGTATCTCAACAACCAAGGAACTGCATTTATATCCACCACAGAATTCCTTTGAAATCACATTCAGCTGCCTGGATTATATCGAACAGGAAAAAGTGTTCTACTTCCATCGCATTCATGAACTGGAGGAGCACTGGAACACAGGATTGGTAAAGAGAAACGCCAAGTACACCAACCTGCCGCCGGGAAAATATACGCTGGAAATACGATGTACCAACCACGACAACACCTGGTCTACCGAGGCCACCTGTCTCAGTATTATTGTACATCCCCCATTCTATAAAACAGGATGGTTCTACTCACTTATCGCTATATTGATAATGTCCATTCTGCTTTATATCATCTATTGGTATAATGCGAGGCAACAGCATATTCAGAAACTTCTGAAAGAAAAGATAGAGATCATGTCCGAACAGATGGAGGCTATCAACAAAGAGAAGCTATCCTATTTCACCAACCTCGCACATGAGTTTAAGACACCCCTGACCCTGATACAAGGACCGGCAAGCCAGCTTGTCAGGCAAACTACCGATCCCAAAGAAAAAGAGGACTTACAGATTATCAACCGGAATGCTCAATACCTGCTTTCACTGGTCAACCAACTGATTGACTTGCGCAAGATCGATACCCAGAACTTAACGCTCAATTACTCTCAATTCAACTTCAGCAAGTTCCTGAACACAACAACAACCGACTTTTCCAGCCTGATGAAAGAACGAAATATCAGCTTTGAAAAGATATACCGCCTGAAGAGTGACCATATCTATTCTGATAAGGAAAACCTGCATAAGATACTGTTCAATCTATTATCCAACGCCATCAAGCATACTCCCGATAAAGGAAAAATCACATTGCGTGCCAACCAATTCATCGACAAGTCGAACAAACTCATGCAGTTTATCTCCGTCACCAACAGTGGCAGTATAATAGCTCCTGACGAAATAGATAAAATATTCAACCGTTTCTACCGGATACCCGAACAGAACAAATATACAAACTACGGCCAGAGTAGTACGGGCATCGGACTTCACATCGTAAAAGAGCTTATCAACCTATTAGGCGGAACAATTAAAGTCAAGAGTTCGGAAAAAGAAGGTGTATCTTTCAGATTATATTTCCCCATTACGCTGGCGGACGCAGCAGAGAATGAAATTCATGAGGAATATAAAGAGCCCGTACCCGTTGAAGACAAAATCGAGCCGTTCATTCCTATAGACAGGAGCAAGCCGACTTTGTTATTGGTAGAAGACAATCCCGATATGCGTCATTATATCAAGAATATGCTGAAAGAAAAATACAATATCGCTGAAGCAAACAACGGTGAGCAAGGCTATAAGACAGCCCAGAATATCGTGCCCGATTTTATTGTATCCGATCTAATGATGCCCGTATGCGATGGTTCCGACTTCTGCAAAAGACTGCGCGAGGACAAGCTTTTAAGTCACATTCCTTTCCTGCTTCTCACGGCAAATTCAAGTGAGACTGCCCGGATAGAAAGCTATGAAAACGGAGTAGACGGATATATCACCAAGCCTTTCGAACAATCCGTATTATTAGCCCACATAGACTCCATCTTGAAGAACAGGGATTTGCGTCAGAAGAGATTCGTAGAACAAGACTTGAATCCTATCCTGCTGGAAGTGGGACAATCCGACCAGCAGTTCATGAACGAAGTTATGAATATTCTGGAAAAGAACTATGCTGATCCTCAATTCGGTGTGAAGGATCTGACAGAAAGGCTGAACATCAGTTATACAGTGATTTATAAGAAATTCGTATCACTCACCGGACTTCCGCCGGTACGTTTCATCCAATTATACAGGCTACAGATTGCCAAGAAAATATTAGAGAGTAGCACCAATAACGTCATTGTATCAGAAATAGCCTACCGGGTGGGCTTTAATGATCCCAAGTACTTCACCCGTTGCTTTGTGAAACAATATAAGCAAACACCAAGCTCATTTTCCAAGTAGCGTTACCTTAAAATTATGTTTATTTACAGCAATTTGCAGAAGGATTCATTTTATAACTTCCAGATCCCCTTCCGTAAATCCAACAGTTATGTGCTCCACCTGAAAGAGATTTATCTCCCCTAACTCAACCTTCAGTTCTTTCAAGACTCCTACCAGTCCTTTCAATATATCCTCCCATGGGATTGCACTCGAAAGTTGCAATGCATCACAGTTTCTTAGTCTTGGATCAAAATCCTCTTCGCATGCCCAGTCATCATCTTCTGCATCATACTGCTTGGCACCCGTCAACTCAAGTGTATAGCAACTTCCACCATCTTCTTCAACAGCTTCCCACAGATTGAAGTTCAATGCAACGATATCATCCGGTATAGTCTCATATTCATCAATGGACAAAAGCCAGTGTTTTACAATAGCCTTTACTTTCTGTTCATCAAAAACCTCCATAGGAGTACAGCAAGTCTGGAAATCCGGTTTGCTTTCATTATCTCTCGTTAAAGAGAATATTTTTTTAAAGATATTGCCCATTCTTAATCAATTCAAAAGTGAATCTTCAATTATTTAATAACACCGTTGGCATTATTCCAAGCCTACAAAGATAATGACAAATCACAAATAAATTATATCTTCGTAGCCATATAAATAACTCTTTATTCAGAGAAAATGTTTTATTATTAAACAGAATAATCTAAAAAAGCGCACATCTACATTATTATTGAGAAGTCTATTCGCCATAAATTGCATAGTAAACACCAGTTTAGCTCCCGAGCAAATGAGTGGGAGAAGTCATGGAATGGCTAATTAAGAAGATGTAACAAGAAGAATAACAAAAGCCGTCCTCTCCCCCCCCGCAAAACGGAATGAAGAAAGACGGCTTCTATATAAATAGCTTGTAAAGCTACGCTGATTACTAACTGAAAGGAAAATACTACAGACCGAAAGCAGCCTTCACTTTATCCACATAATCCAGTTTTTCCCAAGTGAAGAGTTCTACCTCTACATCCTTGTCACCTTCATAACGAGATTTGAAGTGCTTGGTAATTACTTGTGGTTCACGTCCCAAATGACCGTAAGCTGCAGTTTCCTGATAAATCGGATTACGGAGTTTCAAACGATCTTCAATGGCTTTCGGACGAAGATCGAAAAGTTCATCAATCTTCTTTGCAATCTCACCATCACTCATCGCTACATGACCGCGCCCATAAGTATTGACGTAAATATTGATGGGACGTGCCACACCGATAGCATAAGATACCTGTACCAGCATCTCGTCGGCCACACCGGCAGCTACCAGATTCTTGGCAATGTGACGGGCAGCATAAGCAGCACTGCGGTCCACCTTGCTGGGGTCTTTACCTGAGAAAGCACCGCCACCATGAGCACCCTTGCCACCATATGTATCTACAATAATCTTACGCCCTGTCAGACCGGTATCTCCATGAGGTCCGCCGATAACGAACTTTCCGGTAGGATTGACGTGATAAGTGATATGATCATTAAACAATGCCAAAACTTTCTCTGCATGGATGGAAGCTATGACACGTGGCATCAGGATATTGATGACATCCTGACGAATTGTGGCAAGCATTTCTTCATCCGCTTTCAACTGGGCAGCCTCGCTGCCGTCAACCGGCTGGATGAAATCATCATGCTGAGTAGAAACTACAATCGTATCGATGCGTACGGGCGTGCCGTTATCATCGTATTCAATGGTTACCTGGCTCTTAGAGTCGGGACGGAGATAAGTCATTTCCTTACCTTCGCGACGGATGTCGGCCAGCACTTGCAGAATGCGGTGTGACAGGTCGAGAGAAAGAGGCATGTAATTTTCGGTCTCGTTAGTAGCATAACCGAACATCATACCCTGGTCGCCTGCACCCTGTTCCATAGGGTCCTGACGCTCTACGCCACGGTTAATGTCGGGACTTTGCTCATGAATAGCGGACAATACACCGCACGAGTTACTTTCGAACATGTACTCGCCTTTTGTATAGCCGATTTTCTGAATTACTTCGCGCGCAATGAGTTGTAAGTCAACGTACGCTTTGGTTTTCACTTCTCCAGCCAGTACTACCTGTCCGGTAGTTACCAGAGTTTCGCAAGCTACTTTCGAACTGGGGTCGTAAGCCAACAGTTTGTCAAGCACAGCGTCCGATATTTGATCGGCCACTTTGTCGGGGTGTCCTTCAGACACCGATTCGGATGTGAATAAATATCCCATAACTTAATTGAGAATTGAGAATTAAAAATTGAAAAATCCCATGCGGAATAGTAGAATGAGTAGGCATGCATATCTCGACGCGCGGCGGCATCGGCAGAAAAGGATGTGTTTTAGCATTTTTTTCTGTGGTTGCAAGCTACTCAAATCTTTCCACATTTCGTTTTCGGGCGCAAAGATAAAAAAGAAATATGGGATATGCATAATAGATTAGAGATATTAACACAGATTCAGGATGAGATAGTAGGGACTTTGTTTCTTTTTATCCTTATCTTTGCACAAACTCAACTCTAATTTTATATGGGAAATAGCCAGTCATTAGAAGCAAAATATGCAGTAGCTGTTCAAACTATTAAAACAGCTATCTTGCAAAGCCAATATCAAGCAATAAAACTTGTAAACAAAGAACAACTGGCTCTGTACTATGGAATAGGTCGCTATATCTCCAGGAATTCCCGTAACGGATTTTGGGGCAAGGGAGCTATCGCTTACATAAGTGACAGATTGCAAAAAGAGTTACCCGGATTGAGAGGATTTTCAGAGACCAACCTCAAAATGATACGCATTTTCTATGAGAGCTGGAGTATGCTTGATGGCAATTCGTCGGACGTAACTGACGAATTACAACTGACAAAGAAGACGGCAGATATTAAATCGTCAGTTGCATCTGACGATTTATCAGTGACAGAAACGCTATATAAAGAGATTCGCCATTTACAATTGCCAGATTTCAAAGATTTCCCTATAGAAGCATTCTTTACGATAGGCTTCTCCCACCACTATGCAATATTGTCGCAGGTTAAAACACTGGAAGAACGGTATTTCTATATTCAGCTATGTGCTAATGAGCATTTGAGAGTAGACGCTTTGAAGAAAATAATGAAAGCGGATGCGTTTCACAACCAAAGTTCTCTTCCCAACAATTTTATGGATAAGTTGTCCACAGCTGAATTTGCAAAACGGGCAATATTAGCATTCAAAGATGAATATATGCTTGACTTCATCAACGTGGAAGAATTAGGAGCAAGAGATATTGAAGATGTCGATGAACAGATTGTCGAGCAGAAAATTGTTCAGAATATCAAGAATTTCATCATGACTTTTGGTAATGACTTTACGTTTGTTGGAAACCAATACAGAGTAGAAGCACTTGGGCATACACATATTATCGATCTGCTATTTTTCAATCGGGAACTATCGTCATTAGTGGCTATAGAACTGAAAACAGGCCCATTTAAAACAGCTTATTTAGGGCAATTGAATATGTATCTTCGCGTACTTGATGATTTTGTACGCAAACCGACCGAAAACCCTTCAATTGGTATTGTACTTTGCAAAAGTGCTGACAAGGCATATGTAGAGTATGCAGTACGTGACTATGATAAACCAATGGGAGTAGCAACTTATAAAACGGCAACAGATATGCCTGAACGATTAAGAAAGACATTACCTGATATCGAAGAATTGAAAAAACTGCTCTAACACAAGAAGTGCGCCGATATCCCATCGCCGCACTTCCTAATGATAGTTTGTAATATTGTTAACTTTAAAAACTATTTCTTATTTCAAGATATTCCGGTAGTAACTTTCGACATCGCTCCACTTGTAGAAGGGGAACATATCGGTCGGTACCGGGATGTGTACTTCGTTCTCGTTGTGCATGATTTTCACCAGGATGTCGTCCGCATTCTTTTCGTTGCGGAAGAAAACGATCTGTACGTTGGCGGCCATGGGGACTACTTTGAAGTCGCTCCATACCTTGTACACTTCGTAGGGATCGTCTACGGCAACGTTGCAGTTCTCGATCTGCATCAGTGCGACGAGAGGGATGACGTTGCCATCGTGCCCGAAGCGGAGAGTGGCTGCGATGCCGCCCTTGCGGATGGCCTCATCGGCACTGTCCAGGATGTTCCGCAACAGGGATTTGGCGTTGGCTACCACGATGCCTTTGCCGTCGGCATGGTTGGCATTGCCCACATAGAAGCGGTAGTTGATGCACTGCCACAAGTCGAACAGTTCCTGCGGCTCGAACAAATCATAGAAAGACACTTTGGTTTCGGCATTCTGCATATCGCTTGCTACCCAGTACATGCCCCACATCACTTCCTTCGGGTTCACTTTCTTCAGGATGAAACGCTTATCCTTGAACAGGGAAGCAATCAGACGGTCGGCATTGGTGTGGACATCCTCGAACTTGCGGTACTCCTCTGCCCAGGGGCCGTCGTGGGAAGAGGTGAAGCGATTGGACTCGTCCGTATGGTAGTTCAGATAGTCCATGTACTTCTGGCTGGCTTCGTAGGAGATGCGCAGGCCGGGATTCAGTTCTTTCAGGCGGTCGCCGAAGGCTACCATACTCATGGCGCAGCGCAGCACTACGGTGGAGCGGGCGGAGATGGAAGGAGTTCCCTTAAAGACTTCGGGGAAAGAGGCATACATTCTCTCGGCAATGCCGCGGTGCTGCCTTACACCCAGCGGGGTGAGGTCGCCGCCGTGTCCTTCGGCTTCTTCCCATACCCGGAGCAGACGCTGGTAGGTGTCTTCGCCCAGCGGGGAGAGAGCGCCCTGGCGGTGGGCATCTTCAAAGAGGTCTATCAGCCATTTATAGTCGCGGTCGGCTATCAGATAGCGGGAACCGTGGCGGCTGTAATGGCTCACGTAGAAAGGCTTGTAGCCTTTGGGCGCCTTGGTTTGAGGGGCAAAATCAAGGGGGTATGCCCAGTAGACTCCACCCGTTTTTTCGATGGTGGAGAACATCTCTTCCTTGGTGGTCTGTGCCCCCAGGGGGACACAGCACATCCAAAGGACGATGTATAAAAGGATTTGTTTCGGTTTCATACTTTTATTTGCTTTGTTTGTCATTTATATCCGTCATTCTGCTGCAACGCAGGATTGTTGGTCAGCTCGCTTTCCGGGATGGGGAAGAGTTTGTACTTGTCGTCCACATCTTCGCCCAGGCGGACGCCGTTCTTCCAATCCCAGTTATTGCCTTTGGTGAACTTGCCGAAGCGGATCAGGTCTGTACGTCTCACCAGCTCGGAAGCCAACTCTTTCTGACGTTCGCTCAGGATGAAGTCCAAAGACAGCTCATCGAGGGTTATCTTGCCCGAAACATCGGAACGGACACCGTCTTTGGCATACTTGCCGGACATATAGGCACGCTCTCTGATTTCGTTGACATAGCCCAGCGCCTCATCCTTAGTGCCACCGGAAGCTCCGCGCAGAATGGCTTCGGCCGCCATCAGATAAGCGTCGCCCATGCGGAAGAGCGGGAAGTCGATGGAAGTATAGGCATCGCCCGATGCACATAACTGGTCGTCCTTAGTCACATTTCTCCACTTGATATAGCCGAAGCCGCAGGTGAAGGTGCTTGTCATATCCAGGTTCACGTCCCAGGTCTCTTTCACCTGGTTGGGAAGGGCGGTCATGAACTGGGCGCGCTTGTCCTTCTTGCCGTTGCCCCAGGTATCGTCGGTATCGAACACTACATCGTCGGCATCGAAAGCATCTACCAGCGTTGTCTTGGCACGTACGTTACCCCAACCGCGAGAGCCTACGCCTGTCCGGTAGAGTTCGTCCATCGGGCCGTTGACAAAGGCTTTCACGTAGAAGTTGGTGCCGGCAGAGCTTTGGGCGCGCAGTCCGTCCTGTACCAAAGGCCAGATGATTTCCTTGCAGGTGTTGTTGTCTGCCAGGAATATCTCGCGATAGTCGGGAGCCAGTTGATAATGGCTGTCGGTGATGACCTTCTTGGCATAAGTGTATGCATCCTGGTATCTGTTTTCATTGATCCACGATTCGGCATTCAGGTACATGCGTGAGAGCAGGAACCAGTCGGCTACGCGATCTACACGTCCGTACTCATTGGCGCCCGGAGCTTTCAGTTCGTTCTCGATGGCGAGCAGTTCGCTTTCTGCAAAGTCGAAAATCTGCTTGCGGGTGTACTGCACGGGGATTTCCTTCACACCGGTATGTTCGTCCACATAGGGCACGCCGCCGTAGAGGTCGCAAAGCATGGAGTAGCAGTAGGCGCGTATCAGACGGGCTTCGGCACGGTAGTCCAGGTACTCGTCCTTCATTTCGTCCCACAAGCCACGGCCTTGCAGCTTGCCTTCGGTGCACTCGCGCAGCAGTTCGTTGCAGTAGGCGATACTCATGTAAAGCCGCTGGTAAGTCCAGGTAATAACCGAGGCATTGGAAGCATCCCATTGCAGGTTCAGGCACTTGCGCAGGCCGTTAGAGGAAGAAGGCATCAGGAAGTTGTCCGTGCTCATCTCCTGAAGGTAGAACAGCAGGCGGACGTAACCGGAATATCCTTCGTTGGCGCCTTCGAGGTCACCGTCACCGCCGTCGCCGCCTTTTTGTCCTGTAAGGATGAGTGAAGCATAACATTTGGCTAATACGCCCGTATATCCGTCTTTGGTCTTATAGACCTGTTCGTTGACCAATTGGTTGTCGTCCAGTGGCATGGTATCCAGGTCGCCCAGGCAGGAGACCAGACATGCGCCCACGAAGAACAGAATGAATAAACTGGAAATTATCTTTTTCATGTCGTATAGTTTTAATCCGTTAGAAATTTAAGTTAGCACTAACTGAGAACACCCGCGGGCGAGGATATACTTCCTTGTCGATGCCGCTGTATATTTCGGGGTCGATGCCCGAGTAGCCGGTGAGGGTGAGCACGTTCTGAACGCCGAAAGTGAGGCGGAGAGAGCTTGCGTTGTTCCACAGCTTGTTGAAGGTATAGCCCAGCGAGAGGTTGTCGATGCGGAAGAAGTTGCCTTTCTCCAGGAAGTAGTCGGAGTAGAGCTGCTGGTTCTGGAAACCGGTGTCGCGGGTGCTGCGAAGGATGTTCGAGAAGTTGCCCTGGTCGCTGTACACGGACTGGAGATACTGGTCGGCAGCCACGTAGTTATAAACATAACCCCCGAAAGCGCCGTGACCGCTGACGGCGAAATCCCAGTTCTTGTAAGTAAGCTGCGTATTGAATCCGAGGTACGACTTGGGAAGCGCGCTCTTATGAGTGGCGTACTTCGTCTCGGTGGCAGATACCGAACCGTCCGGCTGTACATACTGGCCTTCTATCGGCTTGCCGTTGTCGTCGTACGCCTGCTTTGCCAGGTAGAAGGTATAAGGACGCTCCCCTACCATGAACACTTGCACGGTCTTACCCGTACCCGAGATGGCACCGGTCTGTACGAAGTTGGCTTCGGAGTCTATCACGTTCAGTTTGGTGATTTTGGAGTCGTTCCAGGTGTAGTTCATGCCTACCGTCCACTTCCAGTCCTTGGTATGTACGGGCACTGCGTTGACGGAGAACTCAAAACCCTTGTTGTCCATCTCGCCGATGTTGGTGGTGAGGACGGAAGAGTAGTTGGTACCCGAAATGACGGGAATCGTGTTCAGCAAGTCTTTGGTATGGCGCTGGTAGTAGTCTACCGAACCGTAGATACGGTTGCCCAGGAAGCCGTAATCCAAACCGATGTTATAGGTTTCGGTCGTCTCCCACTTGATATCGGAGTCGTAGCCGTTGGGACGGTAGGTGTTGTACCACTTGTCGCCGAACTGGTAGCAAGACTCGGGATAGGACACGGTGAAGGTCGTCATATACGGATAGTCGTTCAGGATATCTTGCTGTCCCGTCTGTCCGTAGCTCAAACGGAGTTTCAAGTCGGAAAGGACATCAGAGTCTCTCAGGAAGGCTTCCTGGCTGATTTTCCATCCCAGGGCAACGGAAGGGAACAAGCCCCAACGGTTGTCTTTGGCAAAGCGGGAAGAAGCATCCGAACGGAGAGTGGCAGTCACCATATAACGGTTGTCGTACGAGTAGTTGAGACGGCCGTAGAATGAGAGCAGATAGTATTCGGACTCATAGTGGCTGGGAGAGAACAACTCTTTTCCTTCGGGTGAAAGAGTGGTTGCATCGAACTTTTTCCAGAAGTGCTGCCAGCCATATCCGCCCATAGCGCTGAAGTTGTGCTTTTCGTTGAATACGTGTGCGTAGTTGGCATACATATCCAGCAGGTAGTTGCGTTTCTTCTGCTTGGAGTCGTAAACCAGACCCGTACCGTCCTTCATATTGGAAGTGTACATCATGCCTGCCAGTTCGGGAACCCGCTTCGAGTACTTGCTTTCGAGCACGTCATATCCCAGGTTCAGGTTCAGTTGCAGGTCTTCCAGGTGGTGCACCTTATAGTTGAAGGCGGCGTTTCCGATGGAACGGGTTACTTTGTTGTGGATGTCCTGCAAGTCAAGCTGTGCCACCGGGTTATCGGTCTGGATAGCCATAGGCGAGTTGCCGTTCATCCAGATGAAATATCCCAGGCCCGGGTCGGTGGCAGCGGTAGTGCTTCCGGTCTTTACGGGGCGTGTGGGGTCATAGCGAAGGGCGTTATTCACCACGCTCTCGTCCACCTTGGTGTTGTCCTCGTAGGAAGCCTTCAGGTTGAGGTCTACGGAGAGGTGCTTGTCGAAGAACTTGGGCGAGATGCCGCCGTTGAACGTGAAGCGCTCGTAGTTGTTGGTGCGCACCACTCCGTTCTGATTGGTGTAGCCTACGGAGAGGCGGTAGGGAGCATTCTGCTTTACCTTGCCCGATACGGAGAAGTTGTGTTCTTGTCCGAAGGCGGTGCGGTAGATTTCGTCCTGCCAGTCGGTAGAGGCAGAGCCCATCGTCACAGTGCCCGGTACACCGGAAACGGTGGGGACGAACTTGCGGAACTCGTCGGCTGAGAGGATATCCAGCGTTTCGGTAACGGTACTTACCGAGAGGTTCGTCGAATAGTTAAAGCGTAACTTGGCATCGTCTCCCTTCTTGGTGGTGATGACAATTACACCGTTGGAAGCTCTGGAACCGTAGATTGCCGTGGCAGAAGCATCTTTCAATACGGTGAATGTTTCGATGTCGTTGGGGTTGATACCGCCGATTACGTTGCCGCCGCCTTCGATGGTGGAGTTATCCACGGGTACGCCGTCAATAACAATCAGCGGGTCGTTGGAAGCGGAAAGGGAAGCGCCGCTTCGGATGCGGATGGTAGAGCCCGAACCCGGCGCACCGGAGCTGGACACTACATTCACGCCCGGCACCTTACCCACCAGGGCATCCTGTGCAGTGGTGCGCAAGCCTTTATTGAACTCATCCGGCTTGATGGCCATTACCGAACCGGTTGCGTCGGATTTCTTCACGCTACCGTAGCCGATAACCACTACGTCTTCAAGCATTTCGCTATCTTCTTCCATCACGATTTTCATGTTGGGAGATACCGCCATCTCTACGTCCTTATAGCCTATGTATTTAATGATTAAAACAGCTTTGGGACTTGCAACCGCCAGCGAGAAGTTACCGTCTACATCGCTGATTGTGCCGTTGGTGGTTCCTTTTTCCAAGATATTGGCACCGATTACGGGGTAGTTCTCCCGGTCGAGAATATTACCTTTTACTACTGTTTTTTGTGCAGAGACGCCTACACTGAGAATCAAAGCAAACAGTACAAGAATGTACCGCCACCTGCTTCCGAAAGTCTTCGGATTTTCTTTGTTTTTCATAATAGTTTTGAATTGGTTAATATTAAGTTTAACAACGGAAGCAAAAGTAGCGGTAAGGGTAGTGCAAGAAAAGCCCGCATAATGAAAAAGTAAGAAAAGTAAGACAGCGAAAGAAGATAAACCACTATTTATCAAACAATTGCTTCGGGAGCATAAAAAGGTAAAAGTAAGAGCAGAGGAAGTGCAAAACTACAGTTTTTGCACCTGGAGTGCCAGGTCCTTGCCCGGAATGATGGCCTTATTCCGCATTTTCATCCGATAGTTGTAGACCGTTTGGAGTGAGTAATGAAGGAAGTTGGCAATCTTGGAATTGTCGTTAATGCCCAGGCGGATGAGGGCATAGATGCGCAGTTCGGGAGTCAGCAGTTCGCCGTCCTTCACCTGCACACGCTCTTCTTCTCTCAGCAGGGAGTTGAACGACTCAACGAAATCGGGGAAGATGGAAAGGAAGATAGTGTCGAACTTGCTGATGAAAAGTTTGAAATCTTCCGAAGTGGACGACTGGGCATGGAGCAGCTTTGAAATATCTGCCATAGAGCCTGTATTCACTATCTTCAAGAGGGCTTTACGCTCGTTCTCTTGCTTGTAGATGTACTCGGAACAGATATTGAACAGCAGCCCGATGTATTCTTCCTTGATATGGTTGGACTCCTGAATCTCGCCGTTCATGCGGGTCAGGTTCTCGGCCATGTCCTGCAAGCGCTGGTTCTGTGAGGCGAGGGATTGCTTTACTTTCAGCAGTTTGGTATTCTTCTTACGGATGAAGAAGAAAGCGACAATCAGCGTGATGACCAGCACCGAGAGGACGAGCAGGAACAGCCGCACCCGGTTTCTGTCCGCCTTGACGCGGGCGTCGTTGGCGGCTTTGATAATGGGCAGGTACTCGGCTATATCGACGATGCGGTAGCGCGCCTTGCCGAAGTTCACGTCCTCGAGCGAACACGATATGTAGTTATAGGCACGGGCAACGTCTCCTTCCTGGAAGAGGAGCATTGCCAGCCGCTGCAAGGACATATACACCTTCTTGGCATTGGAAATATCGGTGATGGATGCCAGGATAAGGTAGTGCTTTGCCTGCCGCAGGTCTTGCTTTCCCAGGTACAGTTCGGCAAGGAGATACTCCAGCCGGGCACGGTCGGTGTTGTCCTCGGCGCTTTGTTCGTAGTAGTCTTTCAGCAGGCCGATGGCTTCGTCCCACTTTCCCGACATACTCAGCCGGCCGCACTTGTTGGTGATGTAACTCGAAGTATGCGGTTCGCTGATAGCGATAAGGGTGTCCTTATAGGCTTTTATCTTTTCCTGGAAGAATTGCTTTTTGGAAGGGTCTATCTCGTCGTTATAGCACGACAGGTAGGTGGTGTGATAGAGGTAATAGAAATAGGTATCGGTCTTTGTGGCTTCGGAATGCCTCACCTTGTCGAGCACTGTCAACGCGTTTTCGTGCTTGCCTATCTTGTTCAGTACGTCCGCCATGTTCATCAGTCCTTCGTTGAGGTACTTTTCATCTCCCAGCGACTCCGCCAGTTGAAGCCTTTCTTTGGCGATAATCATAGCGGTATCGATGCGGAAAGAACGATATTTGGTAAACAAATTACCCAAAATCTGGAATCTGAGTTTGTCGTCTTCGGCATAGTTCAGGGTACGGCGAAGGTCGGCTATCTCTTTCTCTATCTGCTCTTGGTAGACGGCACGGTGCTCTATCATCTTATCCAACTTCAGGAGCAAGGCATCATCGTCTGTCTTGTTCGTGGCAAACGCACCGAAACAAATACAGAAAAGGAATAAAATAGAAATAGAATATCTGGACATTAGACTAAGGGTTGTTTAACGGAAGCAAAGATATAATATTTTCTACAATAATTCCCTTATTGTCTTTCCAAATAGCGGATGCACCACGTCGGGGGCAATCTCTGCCAGCGGGCGCATCACGAAATCGCGCTCGTGCATCAGCGGATGGGGAAGTTTCAGTTCGGGGGTATCGAGCAGGACGGGTGTACCGTCGTCGCGGAAGGCGAGAAGCAGGTCGATGTCTATCAGGCGGTCGCTGTACACACCACCTGCCGATTTATGGGTACGCCCCAGTTCGCGCTCTATCCCTTGTGTAATTTCGAGAATATCCAAAGGCGGGAAGGAAGTTTCCACGCAGAGGGCGGCATTGAGGAAGGTGTTCTCAGAGGTAAAGCCCCAGGGGGCAGTAGCATAAAAAGCGGATAGGGAAATCACTTTCCCTATTCGCTCTTCTATCTTCTGAACGGCAGCAAGAAGATTCTGCTCCTTATCGCCGAGATTGGTTCCAAGACTGAAATAAATGTGCATATCCTTCGTTCCCCTAAAAGGGAAGGAAAATAGTTTTACTTTATAGCGTCAGTATCTCCCTCTTTCTTTAAGGGGCGGTCCGTAATCAGCATCGCATCTCCATACGTACCGAAGCGGTAGCCTTCTTTCAGCGCCACGTCGTAGGCTTCCATCACCTGCTCGTAACCGCCGAAGGCAGCTACAATCATCAGCAGTGTGCTGAGTGGCATGTGGAAGTTGGAAATCATGGAGTTGGCAACGGTAAAGTCGTAGGGCGGGAAGATAAACTTGTTCGTCCAGCCTTCGTACTCCTTCAGGTGGCCGTCGGTGCTGACGGTGCTCTCAATGGCACGCATCACGGTGGTACCTACGGCACACACTTGCTTGTTCATGTCTTTGGCACAGTTCACTATCTTCACGGCTTCGGGGCTGACAATCATCTGCTCGGAGTCGGTCTTGTGCTTTGTCAGGTCTTCAACGTCAATGTCGCGGAAGTTGCCCAGACCGGCGTGCAGGGTGATGTAGGCGAAGTCGATACCTTTGATTTCCATACGCTTCATCAGTTCGCGGCTGAAGTGCAGGCTAGCGGTGGGCGCAGTCACGGCGCCTTCGTTGCGGGCAAAGATGGACTGGAAACGCTCGGCATCTTCATCCTCTACCGGACGGTTGATGATGCTATGCGGCAGCGGGGTTTCGCCCAGGGCATAGAGGGCTTTCTTGAACTCATCGTGCGGTCCGTCGTAAAGGAAACGAAGGGGGCGGCCACGGGAAGTGGTGTTGTCTATCACTTCGGCTACCATCGAGTCGTCGTCGCCAAAATAGAGTTTGTTGCCGATACGGATTTTGCGGGCAGGGTCTACCAGCACATCCCACAACCGAAGCTCTTCATTCAGCTCGCGCAGCAAGAATACTTCGATACGCGCACCGGTCTTCTCCTTGTTGCCGTAGAGGCGGGCGGGGAACACCTTGGTGTCGTTGAAGATAAACACATCTTTGTCGTCGAAGTACTCCAGGATGTCCTTGAACATCTTGTGTTCGATTTCTCCTGTCTTTCTGTGAAGCACCATCAGGCGCGACTCATCCCTATACTTTGTAGGGTGCAAAGCGATCTTCTCTTCGGGAAGCTTGAATTTAAATTGCGACAGTTTCATATCTATTCTTTCTTTAAATGTTATTTATCTTCTTCAGTTTCTATCTCCTGTGCGTCTATCCACTCCTTAAAGTCGAGCGGATTGAGGCAATCTTCTATGCGGACGCTGCCCACACGGGTACGTTCCAGGGCGGTGAGGTGGGCGCCACTGTTCAGGGCTTCGCCGATGTCACGCGCCAGGGCACGGATGTAGGTGCCTTTGCTGCACACCACGCGGACTTTAATCTCGGGCAGGTTGCATTCCAGCAGCTCTATTTCATCAATCACCAGCAGTTTGGGCTTCAGTTCCACTTCTTCTCCCTTGCGGGCGAGGTCGTAGGCACGTTTGCCGTTCACCATGCAGGCGGAGAAGGCGGGCGGTACTTGCTGTATCTCGCCTACAAACTTCTGCAAGGTTTCTTCCACCAATCCGCGGGTGATGTGCCCGGTGGGATAAGTGGCGTCTATCTCATGTTCCAGGTCGTAGGAAGGGGTGGTGGCGCCCAACTGAATGGTGGCTACATACTCCTTCGTATGATACTGAAACTCTTCTATCCGTTTGGTGGCCTTGCCCGTGCATACTATCATCACACCCGTAGCAAGCGGGTCGAGTGTGCCGGCATGGCCTACTTTCAACTTCTTCACTCCTATCCGCCGGCAGATGTGGTAACGCGCATGCCCCACGACCTTGAACGAAGTCCAACCCAGCGGTTTATTGAAGTAGAGTACTTCTCCTTCTTTAAAATTCATCTATACTTTATGTTCTTTTTAATTCAGCAAGCTGATAACCAGCGTTGCAGCACCTGCTATACAATCGTCAATATTCCGGCTATCGCACAATAAAGAGCAAACCAAATCAACTTCCCTTTCTTCACGATGTTTATCATCCACTTGCAAGCCAGGCAGCCCGAAACGAAAGCAGCGAGGAAACCCACTACCAGCGAGAGCGTCGGGAGATCGCCCGCTATGTTTTCGCCCTTCATCATCTTCATGGCATCCAGCAGTGCCTCGCCCAGGATGGGCGGTATCACCATGAGGAAAGAGAACTGTGCCAACTTTGCCTTATTGTCGCCCAGCAACAAGCCGGTGGCAATGGTACTGCCCGAACGCGAAAGTCCCGGAAGCACCGCGCAAGCCTGTGCCAAACCGATAATGAAAGCATCCTTCATCGAGATATTCTCTTTCTGCTTCGGCTTATAATAATAGGAGAAAGCCAGCAACGCAGCCGTCAGCAGCAGGCAACAACCCACAATGACAAGCCCCGAACCGAAGATAGCTTCCACCTGATCTTTAAAGAATACGCCCACAATGCCAACCGGTATCATGGATATCAGGATGTTAATGACGTACCGCGTCTCCTCGTTCATCTGCCACTTGAACAGCCCTTTGAAAATCCAGTCTATCTCCTTCCAAAGTATCACCAGCGTACTGAACACCGTAGCCACGTGGACTACAATCGTGAAAGCCAGGTTCTCTTCCCCTTCTATACCGAACAATGCCGAACCGATAGCAAGGTGTCCGCTGCTGCTCACCGGAAGGTACTCCGTCAGTCCTTGAATAAGCCCAAGGATAAGCGCTTCAATCCAATCCATTCTTATTTAATGATTAGGGTGATGCGATTACTCCGCCTTATCCGTTTTAGGCTTGCGAAGCACGGCATATATCATGAATACAAAGCCCAGCAGACAAACCACCGGAGCTACCTTGATGCGTCTCACACTGAAAATGTCCGGTTCGAAAGTCGTCGGGGTGGACGCAGGGCCGGTCATCAGAAGAAAACCAATGATTACCACTGCCATGCCGATAGCGAGCAGGATGAAGTTGGTCTTATCAAAAGCGAATTTCTGTTTACTCATCTGTATATTTCTATTAAACGATTTACCTTATTATATATAGTACAGCGTACTTGCCTTCATCCTCAAATACTTGTTGATGGAAAGCAGCGCACACAACCACGTGATAATCACGCCGAATACCAGCACAGACACCGATACCAGCACCATTACATCAGGCGTAATCACCCTGACAAGTTCCGGTTCATACGACACCAGCCAGTAGGCGGACGCCCACAAAATGCTGTCGGCTATAATGCCTGCCAATACCCCGATCCACAGGTTGCGCCGCAGGAACGGCCGGCGGATAAAACTCCAGCTCGCCCCCACCAGCTTCATGGTATGGATAAGGAACCGTTTGGAGTAGATGGCAAGGCGGATGGTATTGTTTATCAGCGCAAAGGAGATAAACGTCAGTATCACCGCCAGACTCAGCAGCCACAGGCTGATATTGCGGATATTATCGTTCACGGCGTCTATCAGGTCTTTCTGATAAAGCACCTCTTGGATATTGGTATTCTTCTTGATCAGCTTCTCTATCTTGGCTATGCTGTCGGAGTTGGCATAGTCCGAATGCAGTTTTATTTCGATGGAAGCGGTGAAGGGATTGTAGCCCAGGAACTCCTGCGGGTCTGTACCCATCGCCTCGGTCTGCTCGCGCAGGGCCTGTTTCTTCGAGATGTATTCAGTCTGCTTCACGAAGGCTTCTTTATCGAGCTTCTTTTGCAGTTTCAGGATATCGCTCTCCTTCATATCGTCGCTGATGAGCACGGAGAAGTTGATGTTCTCCTTGACGTACACCGAAAGGTTGTGCGCCGCCAGTACGAAGAACACGACCATTCCCAGCAACAGCAGCACCAACGTCGTACTGATGCTGGACGTAATGAACTGCATATCGAAATAAGATACCGAGTTATTTTTACCTTTCGCTTTCATCCGCTTTATTAATCGTTTACCACTTTATCACCCTATCACTTTACCGCCCTATTTCTGCTTCTTCCTGAACACATATATCATCGAACTGCTCCGTTCCTTCTTCACCAACGCACTGAGCCATGCCATCGCACCGGTAATCATTCCCCGAAGGAAGGTGCACGAATGCCTCATGTGCTTCTCCGTCAGCATAGATACGTAGAAGGCGTCGAAAGGCATGGGATGCCGCTCTGCCAGGATGAATCCGTGCTTGGAACCAAACTGCTGGATGGTGCCCGGCGTGAAGTGCCACAAGTGGCGGGGCACATCGTAAGCTGCCCAATAGGCGCCGTACTTCTTGGCGTCGAACGAGGAGCAGTTGGGCACTGCTATAATCAGTACCCCCTTCTCGGTGAGCAGGGAGTGCAGGGTTTCCCACATTTCGTTGAGGGGTTGCAGGTGCTCCATGACGTGCCACAGAGTGATGACGTCGAAGCTGCCGGGAGCAAAATCCTTCAAAACCGTATCGGGCTTTACGTCCAGGTTGAAGTGTTCCCGGGCAAAGGCGCGTGCCTGTTCGTTCTTCTCCACCGCCTCTACCTGCCAGCCGCGACGCTGCATGGTGTCGGCAAAGTAGCCCGTACCCGTACCGATGTCCAGCAGGCGGCCTTCCTTGCGGTGCGCCTCGCGTGCTACCAGGCGCGCCTTGCGCCCCAGCATATAGCTTCGTACCCAATGGTACACGGAGTTCATCGCTCCTTTCTTCGTATCGGAATGGGAAATATAATCGGGAGTTTCGTAATAGCGTCCTATTTCAGCCTCTACCGGAAAGTCTTGCGTAAAAAGGAATCCGCAATCCTGACAGCGGCACAAGTGGAACATTTCGCCCGAGGCATAATGGTCTACACAAGTAAGGGCACGCTCCAAATGCGTCCCACCACATAACGGACAAGCTTTTACAGTGAATTTATTCATCGAACGTTCAGCCAATAAGCAAGTGCAACCCGAATCGACAGGCCGCACTATACCTAAATTTGGTGCAAAATAACAAATAAAAAGTGATTTACAAGGCTTTCGTTAAGGAGATTTAAGAGAAATACCCCGATTTGGCAGGCGTCGGAGTCCGGTGTAACAGACACCAGTACCTGTCAAGACAGACACCAGTATTTGTCATGACAGACGCCAGTGTTCGTCACGACAGACACCAGTGTTCAAGACAACAGACACCAGTGTCTGTCGAAGTGTCCGTTCTTAAGCGGACAAGTGTCCGATAACGGACAGGTGCATAAGTCTATTTATCACTGATTATCAGAATATTATTAGTTTGGCACGGGAATTGACTATTATTAGGCGAAGGCGTTCGGAAAAGAAAAACAAGCAGTAATGCAACTTTCCAATCTTAACCGGCGTCTAATGATAAAACAAGGTCAGTAACAATTAAAAAATAAAGATTATGAAAACTACAAGTTTATTCCAGGCAGTTGCATTCGTAGCAATGATTATCGTAAGCGTTATGAATTCAGAAGTGAAAGCACAGGAAAGTAACTTCATCACCAATGAAGAAGTGAAAAACGAATTAGTAGTTGCAAAGACTATCTTCAAACAGGACGGCGGACAACTTTATCGTCATATCCGCTACGAATATACCTACGACGACCAAAAACGACTCACAAGCAAAGAAGCATCCAAGTGGGACGGAGCAAAAGACGAATGGGTACCTTATTTCAAAATGACCTACCAATACGGCAATGATGAAATCACCATGTCTTACGCTCGTTGGAACCAGTCACACAAGGCGTTCGACAAAGACATGAAGAAGAGCGTTTATGAATTGAACGACGAAAACATGCCGGTAGCTTACAAATTCTACAATCAAGACGTACAGAAGTCCGACTTGACAATGGTAAGCTATAACAAAAAAGACTACGTAGCTAATTTGCTTGCCATGGCAAGGTAAAATTTAAAGTTTATAATAATGAAGAAAGCACGGACCGTGAGGTTCGTGCTTTCTGCCTATATATAGGATTGAAAAGATACGCCCTTAATCGAACACCTCTTCCCCCTTCAGCGTTGCCGAACTGGATTCGGTGACCTTCACCATCACAAAGTCTCCCACCCGGTGCGAGCCACGGTCAAAGACCACCACACGGTTCTGTTCCGTACGGCCGAACAACTGGTCGCGCGAACGCTTGGAGACGCCTTCTACCAGCACTTCGTACGTACGTCCCACGCAGCGAGCATTTGCCTCGGCGGAAAGACGGTTTTGCAAAGCGATGATTTCGTTCAGACGGCGGATCTTCACTTCTTCGGGCACATCGTCCGGCAGATGCTTGGAAGCATACGTGCCCGGGCGCTCGGAATACTTAAACATGAAAGCGGCATCGTAGCCACATGCTTCCATCAGCGAAAGGGATAGCTGATGGTCCTCTTCCGTTTCGGAGTGAAAACCAGAGAAAATATCCGTAGACAAGCCGCAATCGGGGATGATACGGCGGATAGCGTGCACACGTTCCAGGTACCATTCGCGGGTGTACTTGCGGTTCATCAGCTTCAGGATGCGGCTGCTTCCGCTCTGTACCGGCAGGTGGATGTGCTTGCATACGTTGGGCACATCGGCGATGACCTGCAGCGTTTCGTCGCTCATGTCCTTGGGGTGCGAAGTGGTGAAACGTACGCGAACACCCGGCGCAGCCTCGGCTACAGTACGGAGCAACATAGGGAAGGTGATTACTTCTCCGCCCGCCTTTTCAAAGCGGTATGAATTGACATTCTGCCCCAAGAGGGTGACTTCCTTATAACCTTTTGCCACCAGGTCCGCTACTTCGTTGAGGATACTTTCCACGTCACGGCTGCGCTCCCGCCCGCGGGTGTAGGGGACGATGCAGTAGGTGCAGAAGTTATTACAACCGCGCATGATGGACACGAAGCCGGAAATATGATTGCCACAGATGCGCGAAGGGATGACGTCGCGGTAAGTTTCCGTAGTAGACAATTCTACGTTCATGGCTTTTTCACCCGCCTCTACTGCGGCTATCAGTTCGGGAAGGGTGAGGTAGGCATCCGGGCCTACTACCAGATCCACGTGGTGGTTGGTAATCAGGTCATCCTTCACACGCTCCGCCATACAGCCCAGCACACCGACAATCAGATGGCGCTTTTTCTTCTTCATCGAGTGGAAGAATTCCAGGCGGTTCAGTATCTTCTGCTCGGCATTGTCGCGGATGGAGCAGGTATTCATAAACACTGCATCGGCTTCTTCCAGGGTCTCCGCCACGGAATAGCCCGCCATTTGCATGACGGATGCAATTACTTCACTGTCTGCCACATTCATCTGGCAGCCATAGGTTTCAATGAACAACTTCTTGTTGTCATCAGCAGTTGCAGATTTAAAGTCTGCTCCCGTTA
>OGZX01000681.1_pt1 | contig 39358 bp, 21 predicted proteins | sample 1576881 | NCBI WGS metagenome assembly OGZX01 (sample SAMEA3541542, study PRJEB24748) | human gut metagenome | biome: human gut; feature: human-associated habitat; material: faeces | place: China | collected 2012 | reverse complement strand
ATTAATTTAATTGTTTATACAAAGTTTACATTCATGCATAGAAATATCCGTCAGCCGACCGTACGCTTCAGCTTAATACTAGTATTTCTATTAAATAAATTGAATATTTATTTTCTCTTCCTTATCTCGACCGTATCCCTGTTATACGTTATAACCAACTTTTTATCATTGTTGATCGCATCCAGCATTTCAGGCAACGTTTCTTGATTTACAAACGATATATGATACTTATGCTGCCCTATATCAGCATCCTCTATTTTTATACGGACATCGAAAACACGTTCCAGTTCCGCAGAAATTTCTTCCAGCGAATTGTCTGTAAAATGGTAATATCCATCTTTCCATGACAGGTTATCCAAATGCAATAATTTGTCTTTCTTAATGGCATTAGTCGTTTTATCATAGCTGACTTTTTCACCCGGCTCCATATAAATCCCATCCTCTTCATCGATCGAAGGTGTGGATAAACAGACAGAACCTTCATAAAGGCAGACTTCCATTGTCGGATCTTCCTGGTAAGCCTTTACATTGAATACCGTCCCTTTGACATGTACCCCGCATCCGGCAGAATTAACGACAAACTCTTTCCCACCTTGTTTGGTCACTTCAAAATATCCTTCTCCGTTCAGCGTAACATTCCGGTTATTCTTATTAAAGTAATTGGAATATGTCAACTGCGATCCGGCATTCAACCAGACTATTGTTCCGTCGGGTAATGTCAGTTTACTTTTTTCACCTAACGGAGCTTCTACAATATAAAAAGACTCCGCTTCCTGCCTGTCTTTCAGGTTCCAGGTCAACCAGCTTGTTCCAATCAGCAACAGGAATACAGCAGCAACGGCTGCTATTCTCTTTAACGTATACTGTTTGTTCCTTCCCTGAACAACATCGATACGGGCATTCAATCGTGCAAATTTCCGACGTGTCGTATCATCCGCTTTCACATCTATCTCACTCCAGATCTCATGAAGCACCTCTTCTTTCTCCAACATATTTTCCGGTTGCAGGAACCAATGCTGGAAACGAGCCTGAATCTCTTTCGGCATATCATTGCCAAAAAATTTCGTTATTACGGAATTTATATAATTTGTCTTCATTTTAATCGGTGTTACATATATAAGACAGCTAAGGCACCGTGCACACGGTGTCCGAAATCAAAAAAAATCGTTTTATCCTACAGAAAAGTTATTACGTACAGGACAAGTAGTTTTCTTAAATCAGCCAGAGCCTGTGAAATATGAGACTCGACAGTACGTTTACTTATATTCAATAGTGTTGCAATTTCATCATTAGATAAGTTCTCCAACCTACTCATTTTAAATATTTTCTTTCTCTGAGGGGGCATTTTCTCGATCGACATTATGATCAGTAACTCCAGATCTTCCGCATGTATTTTCTCTTCTACCAAATCCTCATAAGGATGTATGTTCTTTTGGATTTCGATATAATTTTCTTTTATCAAAAGATGGGAATAGTGGTTATATACGGCATTCTTCGCCATGCGGAATAAGTAAGACTTAAATGAATCCACCTGGGCTATTGTTTCATGATTGCTCCATACTTTATAAAATATATCTTGCGTCATATCTTCGGCCTCAAGATCATTTTTCAACAAGCCACGCAAAAAATATTCCACGCGAGGAGCATAGATCATATAAATAGTTTCAAAGGCTTTACGGCTACCTTTTGCAAGTTCTTTCAAGTATTTTTCTTCAATTCCTCTATCCATTCCTACTATTTACCTAATTCATACTTAAGGTACTCTGAAATATCCCGTCCCTAAATGTCTTATACAAACATAGGCAAATTTTCCGTAAATAAATAAGCCCTTCCGCTTTTTTATTCCTATGTTATCTGAAAGAAAGAGGGGAAAGCTTATAAACCATCCCCTCCGTCCAATTATTAAGATAAGGTCAAAAACCGTTACCATCTAACACATTAAATACTAACAAAATAAGCGACACAAAAAGAGATTCTTACCGGTTCTCGCCAAACTCAGTTTGCTGGCGTTCCACTTCTTTTAGCTTCAAAGCATTCAATTCCTTTTTCAGGCGTTCCACTTCCCGTTCAGCAGAAGATTTAACAGTCGCAGCCCGATCGTTCTCCACAGAAGAAGCAGGGATCAAGACGGCATCCGCCTGATTATAAATTAACGGGAAGGAAGTCGCTTTACTGTCAAGCTCAAGTTCTGCACTTAACGGCATTTGCGAACCTTCAAACAATACGCTGGCAGTTACTTTGATCTTACCCGGTTTCAAAGTAGACTGTACAAGAACAGGAGCCGTTCCCCATTTTACCGGAGCAGGATTTGCCATTACATCCGAACCACCCAGCAATCTGCCTTCACCTTCTACATTGAATTTGATGAAATAGTTATTCAGACGCTTGATATTCCCCTGCTTATCGGCTACAGCCGCAACCACGGTTACGAAATCGGAACCGTTCGCTTCAAGATTCGTTCCTTCGTTATCCACCCAGAGTAAAAGCTTTTCAGGACGACGGGCAGGAGTCACCTTATGAGTCGCCACCACTTTTCCGTCAATCAGGCCTTCTGCCAGTAAATAGACATCCTCCTGTTTCCGTTCTCTTGAAAGTGCTTTATCCACCATGAAGTCATACATGTCCGGGAAAGTGATAATAGGTGAAGGCATTCCTTTCCTGTTCTTATCCTTTTTATAGGTGGCTGTCTTTCCATCTTTATTAAAAGTCAGGCGTACTTCATCACAGTTGGAATAAACCACCACATCCTTGCCGGAGAATGGTGTCATTTCGTGGGCAATAAAGACCATCGGACCCGTTTCGGCTATCAGACCGGTTTTCACTGGCGGACGTTGTGCCATAAACATATAATAAGAGAACTTAGGCTGGCGGAATACATCCATTATTCCACCATAGAAAGGATCCGGATGATAACCACGCTGATGGTCGAACGAATGCCACAGGCATCCTCCCACATGCTGTGCCGGTTGCTTACAAAGAATATCATAATTAGTTACCGGATAAGAAGGCAGTGCATAATGTTCAGCCTGCACACGCATCGGTTGTTCACCCCAGTTACGAGCGACACGACTTGGAGAGTTATGCGAATTCCAATCATCCACATTATCTCCCCACTCACGTGTAAAATAAGTCTTTGTCGGATCAATCTCTTTCGAAGCATCTTGCATATTGGCGGGATGGGCAAAATGAACCGGGAAGTTCTCATGACCGCGTGCTTCGCTATCGCTACCGCAATAGCAATACGGATAAGGATATTCGGCATCCACTATATCACGGGTATTCTTGGCAAAGTCTGCCGGATACCAGGTTTCGTTCAGAATCGGTTCCCACAACCAGACACAAGCATGGTTACGGTCACGGCGTACCAAGTGACGGATATCGCTGTACACACGCTGTGCAAATTCGGGAGCATCGTTCCAGAACTGCCAGCCGGGAGTATTGACGATCACGAACAGTCCCAGTTCGTCGCAGGCATCCATAAAGGCGGGATCTTGCGGACAATGGGCGTTACGGATCACTTCCATACCTACATCTTTCAGCTTTTTCGCATCACGCCAGTGGATGCTGTTAGCCACCGCATTACCGACAACGGCAAAATCCTGATGGCGGTTTGCACCGATCAACGGCTTCTCATACCGTTTGCCATTTAACCAGAAACCGTCTTTCCCTTTAAACTCGATACTACGGATACCGATACGGCGACGATAACCGTCGATCACATTCCCTTGTTCATCACGAATACGTACCAACAGATTATACAATGCAGGTGAAGACGGACTCCACAAAAGCGGATTCTTCACTAATAACTTATCAGAACTGCTGACAGATTTACCCGGCTTTACGCGGACCTTTGCATTCAGGAAAGCGACTTGCTGACCATCGGGTTGCTGCAATTCATATTCCACGACACCGGTAAACGACTTTTTCGTTTCGTTACGCAGTTGTATTTTCAACAAGACATCAGCCGAAGCTTCCGATACGTTATTATATGCAACAAATAATCCGCCTCCGGCCACCTCATCCGCATAATTCGGATCGGTGATAAAGATATTGTTATGGGCAATCAGCCAGCAGTCGCGGTAAATACCTCCGAAATAGGTATAGTCCAATACATCCTGGGCTTTTCCGGGAGGATAGGACGGATCGTCGCTATTGTCTGTCCATACGGCAATCACATTATCGCCATTCCAGTCGAGTACGTCCGTTACATCCACCACAACAGGAAGATAACCTCCGAAATGTTCGGTCAGTTGTTTACCGTTTACAAACACCTTGCTTTTCCCCATAATTGCTTCGAAATGCAGGAATAGTTTCTTTCCTTTCAAAGCGGCGTCGGGTGTAAAATGCTTGCGATACCACACTTCCCCCTGATAGTTAATGCAGCCACTGGCCTCAGTCGGCAGGTATTCAATGCCATGCGGCAGGGATACGACCGTCCAGTCTTTATCATTAAACTCTTTTGCATCGGCTCCCTGCATAGCTCCCTTATAGAAACGCCAGGCCGGATTCATGGAATAAACATCACGTCCGGTATTTTCCATCCGAAAGAAACCGGCAGTAGAAAATTCCGGTTGATGTGCCGCCCATAAGGGGAGACACAGCAAACATATCAACATTGTCAATGTTATTTTCTTCATGGTCAAATAATTTGTATGTTATAAATTAAGTCTATTATTGATCAGCCCATTGAAGCACCTTCTTTATCATCGGGATTTCATACAGATAGAGCCAGTCGCTATTTTCTGTTTTCGATGACAAATGGTTATGGTGATTCATATCGGCAATAAAACCTTCCGGTTGCTGCATAAAGCGTGTTTCCGAATAAACAGCTTCCAGGTTGGAACGCATTTCTTTGAAATAATTACAAACTCCGACAACTTTATCCAAAGCGGCTTTGCGGGCAACAGCCTCTTTCGCCGTGTCGTACTCATTCAATGCCAGTATCAAACGGGTCGGATAGTTTTGCAGATTATTCGTTTGCTCATATACCTCCAGGGTATAACGGTTACGCAAAGCATTCTTTTCAGCCGTACGAACTCCACTTGCAATAAGTTCATAGCGTTTCGCTTCTTCTTTGGCTTTCGTTATTTTCTCCTTATATGTTTCGCTCCATGTGCCCGGATTTGCTTTATCCGGCAATTCCATCAGAGTAAAGTCCGTTGTTCCCCAAGCCGGGTTTCTCCGTCCGGAAGTGACTAATGCTCCGTCAAAGAAGAAGATCGCTTTTTCCAGTTCGTCGAGAAACTGCATCCGGTTCTCTTCCGGACGGAAACCATATTCACGCTGGGCATGAACCTTCTTGAAAGTTTCTATATCCCGTGCTGTCGGATTCCAGCCGAACTCGCCTTGCGCGATATAACCGCGCCAAACTGTTTCCAGATGTGGAGAACCGTCATCCCAGGCTGTTGCCAGAATTCCTTCCAGATGATTTTCTGCAACAAGCAGATTAAAACCTTTCACATATTCCGACCGTGTGTTATTGCGTGGCAGGAAAGGAGAATCGCCGGCTGACGCAGCAGTAGCACCCATTACTTTCAGCCCTTTATCGCTATACCATTTCAGTAGCTTACGATGTGCCGGAGTGGTCGCATCTTCATATTTCCAACGCATATATACACATTCTTTCGGAAAGAGACCGATCGCTTTATCCAGCTTTTCGGTATTCCATTCCTTTGCCACTTCCTCGTTCGTCTTATCGCTCAAAGCCAGTTCCCACAGGTCAGCATATTTAAGCGGCATGTCATCCCAGAATATAGGAATACGACCATGATCGACAGCAAACTGGCAAACCTTTTTCAACCATACCATCTGCAACTCGAATGCAGACTTTCCGGTAGCCTTACAACGGTCATCGATACCGATAGCTGTTATCTCATCCCCACCCACATGCAGGTATCTCCCGTAAGGCATTGCTTCGAGCGCATCCAGATACAGATCGAACTGCACCTCGTACGTACGGGGATCGGACGGACAGAATTCCCAGTCGCTTGCCGGATTCTCCCGCAATTCCCAATGATGTTTCAGAATAAATCCGGCATGTCCCAGACCTTGTACCAACGGACTGATCTCTACATTCCGCTCCTTCGCATACCGGCATAAAGCCTGCATCTCCTGTTTGCTGATTGCATTCGGAGCACCGGCTTCAGGGCGGCGGGTGAAACGCAACTTATCTTCCAGTTCCCAGATTATTGCATTCACTTTATAACGGGCCAGCTTATCCACCATACGGTAATAGTACTCCATCCGGTCCAGATGATGCTTGGTATCCAGATGAACAGCACGATAAGCGATGGCCGGATAATCCGTTATCTTCATCGAAGGTATTTCCTTCTTAAAATCCCGGCTGTCTTCCAGCAACTGCTCCAAGGTCTGTGCACCGTAAAAAAGCCCGGCATTATCTCTCGATGTAACGGTTACCCCTTTATCAGATATTTCAAGCACATATCCTTCGGGAGAGTCAGGTACATTTGTCGTCGACAATTGAAACCGGACACCTTTACCGTTACGTTTACTTTGAGGCAATCCGTCTACAATCTCACCCAGTACGGGGATCGATGTGCCCTCAGCCGACGATACATACGACAATTCACCAAAACTCAATCCTTTACCGGAAAGGACTTCTACCGATTGCGGTTGTGGTAATAGCTGGAATGTTTTATCCAGGTTACGGGCAAACAAACTACCCGTAACGAATAATAAACAAGCAAATAGAGTTATTTTCATTTTCTTCCGAAATTAAACAACGGTGATTCTGTACGTGCACCGTCCATTAAAACTTCCAGCTCTTTCACCTTCTCCGGATTCTGCTGAGCCAGGTTATTATCCTCATGGATATCCGAACTCAAATCATAGAGTTCCAGAATGGTTTCACCAACAATCGGCTGTCGGATCAGTTTCCAGTTGCCGCTGCGTAAAGCTTCACGTCCGTTCAGTTCATGAAATTCCCAATACAAATATTCATGTTGTTTCTGTCCGTCTTTCGAAAATAAGGTAGGCAGGAAAGATATTCCGTCTCCGGTTTCAGGCAAAGCAACGCCTGTCAATTCCGCTAACGTAGGCATAACATCCCAGAAAGCACTGATATGATCGTTCTTTACGCCTGCCTTGATCTTATCCGGGCACCAAGCTACCATCGGCACACGGATACCTCCTTCATAAACATCCCTTTTTACACCTTTCAGAGGTCCGTAACTCAGGAAATAATCCGGGTTCGCTCCACCTTCCCGGTGCGGTCCGTTATCGCTGGTGAAGATCACGATCGTATTCTTATCCAATCCCAGTTCTTTAAGTTCAGCCATTACATCGCCGACATATTTATCCAGTCTGCTTACCATCGCCGCAAAAGAGGCATAAGGTTTTTCAGACGGGTGATATCCCATCTTTCCATCATAAGGAACTTCTTCAAATGCATTTTCATACATCCGGTAGATAGAGTCATGCGGCAAGTTCAGTTCTGCGTGGGGTAACGTATAGGTCAGCATCGCATAAAAAGGCTTGTCTTTATTATCCCGGATAAACTTTAAGGCCTGTTCATGAATCAGATCCTGCGAATAGACCTGCCGGCCTTCATTATCGTTTTCATGCAGGAAAACCGTATCATTGTTATGCCATAAGTGATCCGGATAATAGGAATGTGCCTGACGCTGGCAGTTATAGCCGAAAAATTCATCAAATCCCATATTGGATGGAACAGAACTGGAGCCAGGATATCCCAATCCCCATTTACCGAAGATACCGGTCGTGTAACCGGCCGACTTCATCAGTTTACCGAGTGTATAAGTATCGGCAGCCATCGGTTGCTGTCCTTCCGGTTTAATCTCCATATTTCCCCGGATCTGCGAATGTCCGGTATGCAATCCGGTCATTAACGAACAACGGGAAGGGGCACTGACCGTACAGCCGGCATAATGCTGAGTAAACAACATTCCTTCCTGTGCCATCCTGTCTATATTCGGTGTTTTGATCTTTTGCTGTCCGTAACAGCCTATATCTCCATAGCCGAGATCATCAGCCAGAATGTAGATTACGTTCATTGGCACCTCTTTTGCCGGAGCCTCTTTTTTGCAGGCTGACATTCCGGCTAGCAGGGAACCGCCTACGCATAGTACGAGTTGTGTTTTCATTTCTTATTACTATTTTATATCTAACGTTATTTTCTTCTCTATCAGTTTATCCGAACGCACAGTGATTACTGCTTTCCCCGGCATATCAGTAGCTTGTACCAACAAGACGCATTTTCCTCTGAAGCTCTTACAACGAGGCTGCTTGTAAGGAAACAGATCTACCGGATCTCCATTATCTACCCCTAATAGGCAAACGGGGCCATCCAGTTCAAATGATAATTCATCCGAAGCATACGGACATAAAACACCATCCCGATCGACTACTGACAATTCGAGTCGTGACACTTCAGATGATCCGGCTTTTAACTTAAGCTTATTAGCCGAGAAACCGACAGTATAAGGAGACGATGCTGTCTGCTGTATATCTGTTGCCACAATTTCATTACCGATCTTAGCCTTTGCTTCAATGCGACCTGCTTCATACGGAATATTCCAGATCAATTGCTCGCCTGTATAAGGTTGAATGCCCAAAGATACATTATTTAAAAACAATTCAACTGAATCGCAATTCGTATATACAACGACCGGAACTGTTTTCCCTTCTTTACCGGTGTGAGTCCAATGGGGTAACAAGTGTACCATCGGCTTATCGCTCCACAGGCTCTGATACAGATAATAAGCATCTTTCGGCATGGCAGCGACATCGATAATTCCAAAATTTCCACAGCGCTGCGGCCATTCGGCTTCCCCCAGATAATCAAAACTTCCCCAACGGAACTCTCCCATTAACCAGGGAAATGAACAAGTCCGTTGCCACGCTTTCCGAATGCTGATACGAACCGATGCATTATCGTACGATGACTGATAATAAGGATAAACCTTTTCCTCCGGGAAAAACTCTTCTTCACTCAGGTCCGGAATTGGGAACACCCGCTTCTCAAACTGGTCCCATTTTATCGGGTCTTTCTTTTCCCAGGGAGCAGGGAAGTCTCTCCTCCTCCATTGAGTCTTTGTCCGGTAGACGCCACGAGTTTGATAGGTATGCGGTACTTCAGTCGCAACAGCGCATACAGACGGGAAATCGTTCCGGAACTTTTCAAACTCACCGACTTCCTCTCCGTTGCCATTGAAACCGACAATATCGAGCATCCCAAAATTCTTTTCATAATCGACAGACATTCCCCGGGTCGGATCGACTCCTCCCTGTGTCACCGGACGTGTGTCCAGTGAATGAAATAAGCCGACCAGATTACGTTGTACCTCCTGCGATGCCTTACTCACTTCATTTCCAATGCTCCACATAATGACGGACGGATGATTACGGTCACGTTTGATAAAATCAGTCATATCGATCTTCCACCATTCATCAAAATAATTACCATAATCATCAATAGCTTTCGGTGTGTTCCACCCGTCCAACCCTTCGTTCAAAACCATCAGCCCTATCGTATCACACATCGTATAAAACTCCGGAGAAAAAGGATTGTGGGATGTACGAATAGCATTGCATCCCATATCTTTCAGAAGTTTCAACCGATAATAGAGAATATCCTCCGGAACGGCTGCTCCTACCGCACCCGCAGTATGATGATCACACACACCTTTTAGCTTTGTTACCTTCCCATTCAGCTTAAAACCAAATTCAGGACTGAACTCCAAGGTGCGAAAACCGACCAGCTGCCGTACCTCATCCAATATCTTCCCTTCCTTTTCCAACTGGCATACAAGTGTATAAACAACCGGGCTTTCAGGAGACCAACGTTTCGGATTGACAACATTTATTTCCACTTTATCTTCGAAAAGTATACCTTCCGATCCGATGCTCCGAGCAATCATCTGCCCATTCTCATCCTGCAAACAAGAAATAACCCGTATTTTTTCTTTATCCGGATTCACAACAGAAACTTCGACAGTACATAATGCCTTATCCGGCAAGAATGTATCTATTTCAAAATAAACACCTGAATAAGCAATATGCACAGGAGAAGAGATATGCAGACGAACATGCCGGTAAATACCGGAACCAGTATACCAACGCCCGGTAAGAGGTTTGGACTGATCGACTTTCACTGCGATACTATTATTTCCTTCTTTCAGATAAGGAGTCAGATCATATTCGAAACCGATATACCCGTTCGGCCGTTTTCCCAAGGAATGCCCATTGATCCAGACTTCGCTGTTCAGATAAATTCCATCGAACTGAATACGAACTTTCCTGGCTACCCAGGCCGGATCATAAATAAAAGTTTTACGATACCACCCTATTCCTGCCGGCAGAAAACCACTTTGCCAGTCTGTACCGTTAGCAGTCCGGTCATACGTCCCCTCTATGCTCCAGTCGTGAGGCAAATTGAGCGTCCGCCAATCAGAATCGTTATAAGCTGGCAATATCACATCCTGTTCCGTATTTCCCAGATAGAACTTCCAACCGGAATCAAAGCAAACGATCTCGGCTGCTTCCAAATAAGGAAAGCAACAGAACAGAAAGAATAGAAGCCATTTATGTTTTAATTTACTCATATATTTCATTTATCAACCTTTTAAAAACGGAATTTGGGATTTTCCGGTGTTTCATGCGATATATCCATATAATGTTGTAATTTTTGTACGATATCAGGATGTTCAGACGCAACATCATGAAGCTCCTGTAAATCGTTATCCAGATCATACAGTTCCATTACCGTATTCCCTTTTCTGATATCTGTGATGATCCCTTTCCAGTTACCCCAACGAACAGCTTTCAAACCGATACGGGGATCAGGATATTCCCAATACAGATATTCATGCTCCTTTTGAGCGGATTGATTACCCTTCAAAATAGGACAGAAACTGATGCCATCCGTAGGTGGACAAGCTATTTCAGCTATATCTGCCAGTGTAGGCATTACATCCTGAAATGAACAGATATGATCCGTAGTACTTCCGGCTTCTATCTGTCCCGGCCACGAAACAATTGCCGGAACCCGTATTCCACCTTCATGGACGAAACATTTTCCCCAGCCATATTCCGATTTAAAAGGTCCTCCGCTATCAAACCAGGGTGAATCGCTTCCTCCGTTAAAAGTCGGCCCGTTATCCGAGGTGAAAATAATGACTGTATTTTCATATAGCCCATTTCGCTTTAACTGATCGATTAACGTCCCTACCTGCTCATCAAAATAACTGATCATAGCAGCATAAGTCGCATGAGGATAACGACAAGGCATATACCCTTGCGTACCGGTATAAGGCTCCTCATCTCCAAATTTGTCGACATAATATTTTACCCAACGTTCCGGAGCCTGCAATGAGACATGCGGAAGAGGTGTTGTCCACATCAGGAAAAACGGTTGTTCTTTATTTTGATCAACAAACTGTTGTAATTCACTAAAAATAGTATCGTTTGCATACACCTGCTGTGTATATTTAGCGTAACTGGCCTCACTGTAAGGATCGGCTCCTTCATCCAGTTTAGTCAGATGAGGATCAAGTACTTTATTATCCAGGTAGATCCGTTCCTCATTCTTCCACAGGAAAGGAGGATAATAAGTATGTGCCTGACGCTGGCAGTTATAACCGAAGAACTCGTCAAAGCCTTGTTTATTGGGTATACCTTCCGATCCAGGATATCCCAATCCCCATTTGCCGAAACATCCGGTCTTATAACCAGCCTGTTGCATCATACGTCCGATTGTCATTGTCCCGGCTTTCAATGGATATTGTCCTTCCAGTTCCGGATGAACGAACATCGAATCGTGACTATTGACAGCACCTCTTTCCGGCATCTCATCATTTGCCCTGATTTGTGTATGCCCGGAATGAAGTCCGGTCAACAATACACATCTTGCCGGAGCCGATACCGGAGAACCTGTATAATGTTGGGTAAACTGCATTCCAGCCTCCCTCAACCGATCAATATTCGGTGTTTCGATCTTTTGTTGTCCGTAACATTGCAGATCCCCGTATCCCATATCATCCATCAATATATAGATAACATTGGGGTTACTTTGCTCTTTTTTACTACATGAGAAACCTGCAATAGCACAGATTGATGCTATTAATATATTAATCTTTTGCATATTATCTATCTCTATTAAAAGTAATGATAAGAAAAAAGCCGGCTATAATACGTGAAACACCCATTACAGCCGGCCTGATAGAAAAAAAGACTACCCTATAAAAAATATTCTTTTACCAACCTTCGTTCGGTGTACATAATTCATTTGTTTCCAATTCCTTTGCCGGTATCGGGAAATAATAGAACTTATTGGTATTTCCTGATTTTCCTCCAGCAAAATTTTGGTAACGAACTTCATCACACGATTTTAATGTCTGATCAAACAATCCCCAGCGACGCAGATCATAGAATCGTTCACCTTCCACAAAGAGTTCTACCGCACGTTGATGTACCAAATCTTCGAACACGGCCTCTTTGGTTCTGGCTCCACTATAGTCATTCAGATTTGCACGCTGACGTATCTGGTTGATATAGCCAATCGCCACATCCAGTTTTCCCTGGTTCAGATTTGCTTCGGCCAATAACAACAATACATCTGCATAACGAATTGCACGCTCATTAATAAATGATTTCGGAGGAGCGATCTCTTCTGTCAGCGTTTTCCAGTTCTGATATTTCAATATCCAGTATGTATTCCATTTATCCTGTGCAAACACTTCACGGAAAGGCTTCTGATAATACATACAACCTTCATAATCCCAAGCTACGGAACAACGGGTACGATAATCATAATTACCGTCTTTATCTTTTTCCTTCAGGAGTATATCCATCATCTGCTGAGTCGGGTTTGCTTCATACCAGCCACCCACTTCTGCTGCTGCATATTCTTTCGGACGGGTATTGGATTGGGTAGAGTTGATATTTTCACCATTACCCCACAAATCCGTACCACCAACATCTTCAATCAGCAATTCAAAAATACTTTCCGAATTATTCTCGTGTTCGTCATCAAAATTCCAGTAGAAATCATCAACGAGTCTGTATGTATACGGACTTCTTGTCAACGGTTCCATCACATCGATCGCTTTCTGCCATTCTTCTTCATAAATATACAATTTTCCTAAAGCTGCATTGGCTGCACCTTTGGTCGGTTTTCCCACTTTATTTGTAACGGGGAGAAGCTCTGCTGCTTTTTTCAGGTCGACTTCAGCCTGAGCCCATACCTCAGCCTGGGAAGACTTTGCCAATGGGAAAGTAGAAGGCGATTGCGATGCCGTTAATCTCAAAGGTACATTCTGGAACTCTTTCGCCAGCTGGAACAAATAAAATCCACGAATGAACAAACATTCACCGGTTACGGCATTCTGAAATTCCTGTGTGAATTGATCGCCCTTTTCTTCCAGTTTCTGCATGATAGAATTAGTACGGTACAGAGCATTATAGAACTGATAGAACATACCCTGGGTCAGGGAATTCGTATTACTATTCGTAAAACGGTTAACTGTGTACACATCCGAAATATCATTACGGAAATCCACTTCATCGGCACGTGCGATACGGAGCATCACACCTCGGGTTCCATAATATCCGCCGTTCAGGGCATTTTTCAATGGAGTATAGCAAGAGGTCAACGCCAAATTAAAATCCGTCTCATCTTTCCAAAAAGTATCTTCTGTCGCCTTATTGGGGTTTGTCTGATCCAACTGACTGTCGCACGAGGAGAAGAGGAACATCCCCGAAAATAATACAGCTAGTGTTGTCTTTATATATGTCTTCATAATATTTTCTCTCAATTAAAATGTTACATTCACGCCTAACATAAATACACGGTTTGTCGGATAAATAAAATTATCAAAACCACGATATCTCGCATTATCCGTATTCACGTCCGGAGTATAGCCGCTATATCCGGTGATCGTAAACAGATTCTCTGCATTTGCATACACACGGGCTTTCTGAATATAGCCTCTGAACCACTGTTGCGGGAACGTATAGCCGACTTGCAAATTACGCAGACGCAGATAAGAACCATTTTCCAGATAACGGTCAGATTCTGCACGGGTATTACGGTTTGCGTCATCCCAAGTCAAGCGCGGATGTGCTGCATTCAGATTATCCGGTGTCCAATAATCCAACGTAGAAGCCAGGAAGTTTGTTCCTTTTGTAACATCTTCCAAAGTCTGGCGGGTTGCATTATAAATCTTATTTCCTAAAACACCCTGGAAAGTTACAGATGCATCAAAGTTTTTCCATGTAACATTTCCACTTACAGAGAATGTAAAATCAGGGAACGGACTACCGCAATAAACACGGTCTTTATCATCAATCGTACCATCGTCATTGGTATCTTTAAAACGAATATCTCCCGCTTGTGCATTCGGCTGTATCTTAGTTCCGTCTTTTGAATAAGCTTCCACTTCGGAATCACTATTGAAATAACCATCTGTAGGGATCAGCCAGTATGAACCGATCGGATAGCCGGCCATTGTTTTACAGGTATTGATATTCTGGTTGGTAGCACCACCCCAGATAGCCTGTGAACCTGTACCCATAGCTGTCACCTCATTTTTATTGAAGCTACCCAACACGCTGACACCATAGGAAAGATCTTGATTTACATTCGTATTCCAAGCTACATTAAACTCAAAACCTTTATTGCGGATCTTACCTGCATTACGGATCGGATCATTTGCACCACCAGAAGAAATAGGAATAGGCACTGTCAACAAAATATCTTTCGTATTCTTTACATACCAGTCGGCAGTAATATTCAAACGATTATTGAAGGCCACAAAGTCTAAACCGATATTTGTCATTGCCGTAGATTCCCATTTAATATCCGGGTTAGCGAAATCTTTCGGGAAAGCACCCTGAATAAGTCCTCCGTTACCGTCCGGATAATTAATACCGGTTGTGATCGTAGATGAATATTGATAGTTATCAATTTCCTGATTACCCAATACGCCATAACCGCCACGAATCTTCAACTGATCCAGCCAACTCAAATTTTCCATAAATTCTTCTTCAGCCATGTTCCAACCGACTGATGCTGACGGGAAATTACCATATCGGTTATTCTTTCCGAACTTGGAAGAACCGTCGCGACGAATCGTTGCAGTGATCAAATATTTATTTTTATACGAATAGAATACACGTCCCAGGATAGAAGTCAATACACTACGTCTGGAATAACCTTCATTACTACGGCTGGTTGTGGATGCATCGATCTCTTCCAAGCCTTGTGGAAGATTTTCACCATAGGCCTGCAGCCAACGGTAGCGACTGTCCTGATAGGTATATCCAACCAGAGCAGAAACCTTATGATCTCCGAATGTCTGATCGTAAGTCAACAAATTCTCCACCAGAACATTACGGCTACGCGTTTGCCGTTCCGTCAATTGAGTAACAGAGTTGGTTGTAATACCGAAATCATATTCATTCAGATATTTTTTATACCTGTAAAATTCAAAGTCAGGAGTCATATTCAACTTATATTTTAAGCCTTTAAACAACTCCAGTTGTACGTAAACATTCGCATAGATCTTCATGTTTTCACTATAGCGATTCATCAGGTTATCATCGATCATCCCCAGCGGGTTAGGCAGGTTTGCCACATCACCGTATAGACCACCATAACCACCTTTCCGGCTTTCATCATATTGTTCCAAAGTAGGAAGTGCCTGTAATATGGTTCCGACCATACCGCCACGTGATTCTTCATGCAACGGTTTGTCATGGTTGAAAGTCAGCAATACATTCGTTCCTGCAGAGAATATGCCTTTCTTATAATCGTTTTTTGTCTGCAAAGTATAACGTTCATAATTCGTTCCCTTTACAACACCATCCTGATTGAAATATCCCAGGCCGGTATAATAAGTTTGATATTTACCACCTCCCTTAACAGAAATATTATAGTTCTGCATCAAAGCTGGTCTGAACATAATATCCTGCCAGTTGTTATCCGGCTTGCTTGCCAAATCCGTTGCCATATCCAAAACCGGTTTCCCTACAGCCTGACGGGCTACGGAAGTAACTTCCGACCACCCCTGGGCATCCAACATATCCAGTTTCTTGCTTACCATCGAAACACCCGCATTGACGGACAAATCCACGATCGGCTTTCCTTCTGTGTTCGAACCTTCTTTTGTCGTTACGATTATGACCCCATTAGCAGCACGAGAACCATAAATAGCTGCCGAAGATGCATCTTTCAGAACGTCAATGCTGGCAATATCGTTCGGGTTAATATGATCGATTCCCGTCATGTACATGCCATCTACAATGAAAAGAGGAGATGCATTATTCAATGTACCAATACCACGAACCATGATGCGGCTTCCTGCTCCGGGATTTCCGCCTTGTGAAACGATATCCACACCGGCAATCTTTCCTTGCAGTGCCTGGCCGATATTAGCATTACTTTGTGTATTCAGTTTTTCTGCACTTACATTTGCAACAGAACCAGTCAGGTCCGCTTTCTTCTGTGTACCGTAACCGATCACAACAACTTCATCCAGTGTCTTTGTATCTTCCAACAGTACGACACGGACAGACTGCTGATTACCTACTGCAATTTCTTTTGTCAGATATCCTATGTAGGAAATATTAAGAACAGACTTGGAGTCAGCCTCAATAGTAAAATGCCCATCTATATCTGTGATCGTACCATTGCTTGTACCTTTTACAACGATGTTTGCACCGATAACCGGCTCACCGTTCACATCTACAATTGTACCCGTTATATTTTTAGCTTGCTGTTGAACAGGCTGAGTGTTTTCTGCTTTTTTTGTCAACACAATATGTGTTCCTTCCATAGCATAACTGACACCCATATTTTTCAGCAGATTATCTAAAACCTCGGAAACAGGTTTGTTTTTCACTTTAACAGAAAGTTTCTTATTGATATCCACCTGGTTATTATAAATAAACAGATAATCTGTCTGACTTTCTATTTCACTTAATATATCTTCCAGATGAGCATTATTCCTGGTAATACTTACTCTGGCATTCTGAGAATGCGTATTTTCTGCAAAAGAGCAAAAAACACAGACTAATAACAGAAATGTGGTGATCCGCATAATTCTAAAGATTTGTTTAAGTTGCGGGGATTTAGGATAATACCTACCCGACAAAGAGTTTTTTTTCATACCTTTGTGATGATTTGAAGTTAATACAGTTTAATTAATTGAATTGTGTTGATTGAATGCCGATAATTGCCCCCCAGCGTTTGTCGGCATTTTTTTGTTTTCATGTATATCCCATAAGCACCTTTCTTTAAAGTTAATAAATATTTAATACTAATTACTTTCAATTATTCGATATAAATTATCTGATTGTCGTCATCCCGCTGATAGGTAAATTTTATGTCTTTCTGTAAAACACGAAGAGCATAATCTATGCCGTCTGTCTGTCGGAATTTTCCTGTGTAAAAGAATTTCCCTACTTCTTTGTTTTTGACGTAAATGTTCAATCCATAATATTTCTCAAACTCTTTCATGATAGAAGTAAAAGTTGCATCCTTGAAACAGATCAATCCTTCTTTCCATCGATAAGGATTATAATCATCTACCGAAGTAACACGAAGTTTACCATTATCCAGATACACTTTATTATTTGGTTTGAGCACCAAAGTCTGGTCCGGATCATCTGCTGAAGCTACTCTCACGCTACCCGACATCAATGTTGTTTCAAATTCTCCTGTTTCAGAATAAGCATCCACATCAAATTTCGTTCCCAGTACCTCCACATTATATTTATCGGTCTGTACGATAAAAGGCTTTTTTTCATCTCTTGCTACATCAAAATAAGCTTCTCCATCCAATACCACCTGACGATTCTTTTTACTGAACTTAAGCGGATATTTCAGTGATGTTCTGGCATTTAACCAAACATTTGTTCCGTCCGGCAAAGTAATATTGATTCGTTGGCCTGCCGGAACAGAAATTGTCTGCATTGCCATCAGCTCCTTTTCGATCGAAGACTGAAAATAAATATAACTGCCTCCTAAGGTAATTGCCACGACCGCTGCGATTTTGATTAACTCAGTTCTAAGAGAACTAAAGTTAATTGTAAATCTCTTTTTTCCTGATCTGATTATGTTTTCGTCTCCCAAAAGTAGCATCCCATCAAAAAGCTTTCTTTCTTTAAAAAAAGCACGTCGGTTATCTGCAGACGCTTCCATCCACAGCCTCACATCCTTCTCCTCTTCTAAAGATGCTGTTCCTTCGAAAAACTTATATAATATATCTTTGTTCATTTTGAATGTATCCAATTACCCATCTATAATAATAGCAGTTCACAAATAAATATCCCTAGTCAAAGAAATAAAAAAAATTGAACAATACCATATTTCTCCCTTTTAACTTCTCTGATCGAACTATCAGATTGTAATCAAAAAGGAGATAATCTATCCTTTTCTAATACGTTAAAAAATATTACCCGGTATAGTAATTCAAATTACCCGGGGTAGAAATTTAAAATACTCGGGGTAGTAATGACAATTTGATATTTTACATTTTAATCTGTTTTTTTTTCCATTCGGATGAATTTTTCATTCCATTCGAAAGGAAATTTAAATTCTATCGGAAGGAAAAATGCGGACAGAGTTCTCTTAGAACTGAGTTAATTAAAATTGCAGCGGTTATTGCCTTCACGCTTGGAGGGAGTTTCTTCTATCAGCAGATACAAACGGAACAGACACTGATCCCTTTACAAACAATAGCCGTTCCCGCCGGTCAACGGATCAATATCACTTTGCCGGACGGAACAAATGTCTGGTTGAACGCACGAACAACCATTCAATATCCGATCACTTTCAATGCAAACGAACGCCTCGTAAAACTGGACGGTGAGGCCTATTTCGATGTTGCAAGAAATGAAAAAAAGCCCTTCATCGTACAGACCGACAAATATAATGTGGAGGTATTGGGAACACAATTTGACGTTGAATCTTATTCAGATACCGAAAATTTCGAAACAGCTCTGATGGAAGGAAGTGTAAGGATTTCATCACTGACAGATACAAATGAGAGTCTGACGCTTACACCTAATAATAAAGCCTACTTACATGAAGGAAAGTTACGGGTAATGTCGGTAGACGATTATAGTCCTTATCGTTGGCGGGAAGGATTGATCTGTTTCAAGAACGAAACGTTTGCTTCAATCATGAAAGAATTTGAAAAATATTATGGAATAAACATACACATAACCAACAAACAAGTGCAAAAATATCTGTACACCGGTAAGTTCCGACAAACAGACGGTGTGGATTATGCTTTAAGAGTCCTGCAGAAAGATATCAGATTTTCTTATCAGCGCGACGACGACAAAAATATTATTTATATCAAATGATTTTAACAATATGTTTCACCTAAATTTAAATGCTTATGGGATAAAAACTTGTTAACCGCTAATGCCGGCTAACGCTGGGGGGCAATAACTGGCATTCAATCAAATCAACACAAATCAATTAATTAAACTGTATTAACTTCAAATTAGAACAAAGTTATGAGAAAAAAAACTTTGTCGGGGTGCTGTTATCGGACACCGCGACCCTTAAAATGTTTCAGAATTATGAGAATAACCACATTCCTGCTTTTGGTATGCATACTAAATATGCATGCAGATAATGTTTTTTCGCAAAATGCAAGGGTCAGTATCAATCAAAAGAATGTTCAACTGGAAAAGGTTCTGAATGAGATAGAGCAACAGACCGATTATCTGTTTATCTACAACAATCAGGTAAATGTAAACAAAAAAGTTTCATTAAAAACCAAAAATCAACCGGTTTCAGTGGTTCTGAAAGAGTTGTTAGCTGATTCGGGAATCACATATTCTGTAGAGGGAAATCATATCGTACTCGGTAAACAGAATATGACTGCTACTCCACAACAAAATGGTATTATCAAAGGAAAAGTGATCGATACGAATGGGGATGCCGTTATCGGGGCCAATATCGTTGAAAAGGGAACATCCAACGGTACAACAACCGATATAGACGGAAACTTTTCGATCAATGCCCGATCAGGTTCTACACTGGTAATCACTTTTATAGGTTATGTCAAACAAGAAGTAAAAGCCAATCCTAGCCGGAGAATGGATATTATTCTGCAGGAAGATGCCGAAACACTGGATGAGGTCGTTGTAGTAGGATATGGTACAATGAAAAAAGCCGACCTGACCGGTTCTGTGGCAACCGTCGGTTCGGAAGTTATTGAAGACCGTCCGCTAACCAACCTAGGAGCCGGTTTACAGGGAGCTATTGCCAACCTGAATATTACGTCTTCCAATGGAGCACCGGGAACCGGTACGACATTTAATATCCGTGGTACGACCAACTTATCAGGCGGTGGTCCGCTGATCCTTGTAGACGGTATCGAAATGGACCCGAACCTGATCAATCCGCAGGATGTAAAAGACGTTACTGTTTTGAAAGACGCCGCGTCTGCCTCTATTTACGGTGCACGTGCAGCCTTTGGTGTGATCCTGATCACAACTAAAACAGGTTTCGTAACGCAAAAGCCGGTTGTTTCCTTAAGTGCCAACTACTCCATCAACGTACCTACCGTTCATGCCGAATATATGAACTCGATGGAATACACCCAATGGATGAATGACGCCAACATGACAAGCAACGGTAGTAACTATTTCGATGACGTCACAATGGAGCATGTCAGAAATTATTACAATGATCCGGTCAACAATTCTCCGGTATTCCATCATCCGGACGATTCTCCCAGCAAATACCGTTACGCCGGTAATACAGACTGGTATGAAGCATTGAATAAGAAAAGCTATCCGATGCAACAGTACAACATCAGTGTACAGGGTGGTAGCGAAACGGCTAAATACATGACCTCAGCCGGTATGTTCCAGCAGGATGGTATATCTAAATGGACGGATGAAGATTATAAACGTTTCAATGTCTTACAGCATGTAAACTACAAAGTAAACAACTGGTTGCAGGTTGGATTGAGGGCAACCCTGTCGATGGTAAAAATGAATACCGGCCCGCAGAACAAATATGGGAACAATTCTCTTGGAGCAACAATCCCGGGCGATAGCCGCCCTTTGATGCCGATCTACCATCCGGACGGACATTTTGCCGGTTATTGCGGTGACGGTTACTTCACAAACCAGGCAGCATGGCTGTCTCAGGGAGGGTCTGCCGAAATGAGAAACAATAATATGTATGCAACGGCATTTGCTAAACTAAATCCATTCGAAGGTTTGGAGATTAACGTTGACTATACATATAATTATTATAATTACTCTTTCAAGAATCATGTTCGCGAATACATCGACTATGATGCCGACGGAAATCCGGGGTCTATTTTCCCGCATACTTCTCCGAACCAGGTGTCATATACAAAAAACGAATCGCAATACGATGTATTCAATGCCTATGCTACCTATAAAAAGAAAATCAATAAAGTGCATGCTTTGGAAGGTATGATCGGTTTCAATCAGGAAAATGCGACTTACAAAGGGGTTGGCCTGAGCAGAAACAATCTGATCGCCAACGATATCCCGTTCCTCAACCTGGCAACCGGCGACCGCTCGACCAGCGATTACATGAACCAGTGGGCCATCCGTGGTGCTTTCTTCCGCCTGTTCTATGCATACGACGATAAATATCTGTTCCAGGTGAACGGACGTTACGACGGTTCCTCACGTTTCCCGAAAAACGATCGTTTCGCATTCTTCCCGACATTCTCATTGGGTTGGAGACTTTCGCAGGAGAAATTCTGGAAACCGATCTCTCACATCGTGAATGATTTCAAGATCAGAGGTTCTTACGGTGCATTAGGAAACCAGGTATTAAATCAAGGAGGTTATGCAGCGTATTACCCCTACATTTCCACCTATTCCACAGGAGAAGTAGGCTATCTATTCAATGGTGAAAAGCAGATGGGAGTATATTCTCCGGGACTGGTAAGCGATCAGCTGACCTGGGAAACAGTTAAGCAATGGGACTTGGGTTTTAATTTCTCTATGCTCGACAGCCGCCTGACCGGTGAATTCGACTATTATGTACGTACGACAGAAGATATGTTGACCAAGTCAAAAACATTGCCTTCTATCCTGGGCGTATCAGAGCCACAGATGAATGCAGCCGATTTGAGAACAAAAGGTTGGGAATTGGCTTTGACATGGAAGTCTACACTGGAAAGCGGTTTTGCATATAGTACCACCTTGTCATTATCCGATTACCAGGCGGAAATTACCAAATATGATAACCCGACAAAGAACCTGGCCGATAGCTATTACGAAGGAAGAAAGTTAGGCGAGATCTGGGGATTCGTCACAGACGGTCTATTCCAATCGGATGAAGAAGCGGCATCATGGGATCAATCGAAAGTAGTTGGTTATCCTCAATATGCAGGCGACCTGAAGTTTGCCGACCTGGATGGCGACGGTAAAGTAACAAAAGGGGAAAATACGGCCAATAATCCGGGAGATATGAAGGTCATCGGTAATGAGACACCTCGTTATAACTTCGGTATCCGTGGTACGGCCGAATACAAAGGCTTCGATTTCACTTTATTCTTCCAGGGAACCATGAAACGCGATATCATACCGTCGAAGACATTCTATCTGTCTCATTATACATCCCAGTGGTCTGTTCCGCAGAAAATGAACTACGACTATTGGAGAGAAGATAACCGCGATGCGTTCTTCCCACGTGCCCGAATGAACGGTTCAGCTGTAAATGAAAATCAGACCCGCTTCATGCTGAATGGTGCTTATATCCGTTGTAAACAGCTGGCTCTTGGTTATACTATTCCGAAATTTATTACAGAAAAAGCCAAGATCTCAAAGCTGAGAGTTTACTTCAATGCGGACAACTTGTTCGAATTCTCCGGAATGCCTGATACTTTCGATCCTGAATTGGCAACAGTGAATGCTTATCCATTCATCAGATCATTCTCTTTTGGTGCCAACCTGACATTCTAAGACAGAATATTGTAGAATAATTAAATTTAAAAATAGAATGAAAAAAGTATATTATATTGCAAGCTTGTCTTTACTACTCGGGTTTTCTGCATGTAACAACGATTTCATGGATTTATACCCGGAAGATAAGATCAATGACGAGACTTATTGGAAGACAGAAAGTGACTTGAAAAACTTTGCCAACCAGTTTTATACCACACTGGATAATACCGGTGCCTATGGCAGCGACAATGCGTCCGACAACCAGGCGCATCAGACAAAAGACGATTTTATCTGGAGCGATTATACCGTTCCTACTGCCGGCGGAGGCTGGGCGAAGGGTGACTGGGCAAACATCCGAAGCTGTAACTATTTCCTGGCACGTTATCATACGGTTGAAGGAATAACGGAAAACATCCACCGGTATGTCGGTGAAATCTATTTCTTCAAGGCTAAATTCTACTATGAAAAAGTACTCCGTTTCGGTGACGTACCCTGGTTGACAACAGACCTGACCACTTCTTCGGAAGAGCTATACAATCCACGCAATGACCGCGGAACAGTTATAGACTCGATCTGTGCCTGCCTGGATAAAGCGAGTGAGTGGCTACCGGAAACAATGACAGATACCCGGCTTAGCAGATACTCCGCTTTAACGCTGAAATCGAGAGTTTGCCTGTTTGAAGGAACCTGGAGAAAATACAGAAACATGGAAAATGCAGACAAATATCTGCGTGCCAGTGTGGAAGCCTCTGAAAAAATCATCAACAGCGGTAACTTCGATATCTATTCAACCGGAAATATTCAGGATGATTATCATGCTTTGTTCAACCAGCAGGATTATACGAATAATAAAGAAGCAATCTTCTTTGCCGCCTATATTACAGACAAACGTATGAACAACCGTCCACGTACCGTTCGTGAAGCAGGTACCGGAATGACCAAAGATTTCGTAGAATCGTTCTTGTGTACAGACGGTAAACCTATCGGATTAAGTAATCTTTACAAGGGAGATACTAAATTTATGGATGAATTTGAGAATCGTGACCCACGTCTGAAACAATGTGTGTATACTCCTGATCGCCCTATCGCAATCTTAGCCGACGGCTCGGAAGAATATGAGAATTCACCGATCTTCAACAATCTGACTTTCACCGGTTATCGTTTATATAAGATGTATTCTCCGCTAGCCGAAGACAACGAATATATTAAATGTACACTGGATGATCTGATCTACCGTTACGGTGAAGTGTTATTGAACTATGCAGAAGCAAAAGCCGAATTAAGTGAATGCGACCAGACTGTACTGGACAAAACTATCAATAAACTGCGCGACCGTGTAGGCATGCCTCATTTGACGACCAATGTAGGATTTACCGACCCGAACTGGCCTAACTGGGAAGTTAGCATTTCTCCGTTACTCAACGAGATCCGCCGTGAACGCCGGGTAGAATTGGCTTGCGAAGGTATTCGATGGAACGACTTGTGCCGGTGGAAAGCGGGTAAACTACTCGAAAACCAGAAAACGTATTTAGGACCACGTGATCCGGAGACCGGAAACTATCGTATTTTATACGGAAATATGACCCGTAAATGGTACGATCGTCTGTACCTGCGTCCGATACCGACCGACGAATTCACTTACAATCCTAATTTGTTACCACAAAACCCGGATTGGTAAACAGTAATAATGAGCCAATAAATTAATTGGCTCATTATTTTTCACTATACTTGTATCTGAAATATAATCTGACTCAATCATGAAAAAAACAGTTGTAGGATTACTGGCAGCTCTATCTGTCCTCATATCCTGTTCACCCCAAGAGGCAACAAAGGTAGTTACTCCCAATGCCCGGCAACTAGCCTGGGCGGATGCAGAAGTAGGAGTCCTGATCCATTTCGACATGCCGGTTTATCAACCGGATTATAATTTCAGGAATTGGGGGACACACCCGGACGCTTCCATTTTCAATCCGACAGACTTAAACACCGATCAATGGCTGGAAACGGCCCAGAAGCTGGGAGCTAAATATGCAGTACTTGTGGCCAAACATTGCAGCGGCTTCAGCTTGTGGCCGACAGAAGCACACGATTACAGCATCAAACAATCTCCCTGGAAAAATGGAGTAGGAGATATTGTTGCCGATTTTGTTGCTTCCTGCAAAAAATATAACATCAAACCGGGTATCTATGCCAGTACGACGGCCAACGGCTATCTGTATGTAGATAATCCGGGAATTGTTCAGGAAGGAGGTCCGGTCAGCCAGGAGGAATACAATAAGATCGTAACACAACAACTGACCGAGTTATGGAGTAATTACGGCGAATTGTTCGAAATATGGTTCGACGGAGGCGTACTCTCCAGGGAACAGGGCGGTGCAGACGTGTTATCACTAGTTCAAAAATTACAACCCAATGCTGTTGCCTTCCAAGGCCCTTATGGGCACCCGAATCTGGTCAGATGGGTTGGCAACGAAGAAGGCGTTGCCCCCTACCCTTGCTGGTCTACCGCCGACTCTACGACAAATGCAGATGGCACCCGTGTTATCAACGGTCTGAACGGTGATCCTTTTGCCCCGTTCTGGTGTCCGGGAGAATCTGACTTCACCTTGCGCTGGAATCGTTCATTCCAGGGTGGATGGTTTTGGACAGCCGGAGAAGACAGCATGATGTTCACGATTCCTGAGCTATTAACAAAATATGAAACCAGTGTTGGAAGAAATACGAATATGCTATTAGGACTGGTTGTCGACAACAAAGGGCTTATCCCGAAAGCTGATGTTTGCCGGATAGAAGCATTAGGCAAAGAGATAAACCGGCAATACGGCACACCACTCCAGCAAACTTCCGGAACCGGATCAGAATACATCCTGTCTTTCGAGAAGCCAACCAGCATCGATCGCGTTATTATGCAGGAAGACATATCCAAAGGAGAAAGGATTTTAAAATATACTCTAAAAGGGAAAAAGGATAATGAATGGATCGACCTGTCTTCCGGTTCCTGCATCGGGCACAAACATATTAACCGGTTTGATCCGCAGAAACTCGATGCTATCAAACTTATTGTAACAGAGTCGAAAGCGGAACCCCAAATATTGAATTTTTCTGTTTTTGAGACATTATAAGAAAAAAGTGATTACTAAAGGTTCCTGTTTTAATATAAATGGGAACCTTTTTTGTTTACAACAATTTATTGAGTAATCCAAGATTGTAAACCTTGTTTTTCATAATAAATGTCTTATATTTGTCAAACAATACATAACCATGCTAGTAGACGAGACTAAAATAAGGTGGCGCCAATTTGTTTCCGGCGATAATGATTCCTATTGCTGGATATACAATACTTATGTACAAATACTGTACCGGTATGGTCTTCGTTTCACATCCGATTCTGAAATCATAAAAGATTGTATACAAGAAGTTTTCACTTCGCTATACAAAAACCGGGACCATCTTGTCACTCCTGAAAATATAAAAGTCTACCTATTCGTTTCTTTAAAGAATTGCCTCATCCGGACTCTCTATAAAGAATCTCTTTATGACCGGGAACTACCAGAGAATATTCAGTTCTCGCTGGAGCCGACGGTTGAAGAAGTTTTCATCAAAAATGAGCAATATACAAATCAGCAGAGAAAATTAAAAGAAATCTTGTCTGCACTTCCTCCACGGCAGAAAGAGATCATATATTACAGGTTTATTCAGGAATTAAGCATGGATGAAATATGTATCTTAATGAATCTGAATTATCAATCGGCCCAAAACCTGATCCAACGTTCATTAAAGAAAGTCAGAGCCAGTTACGGTTCTGTGGAAATATTTATATTAGCACTTTCCATTTCCCTAAAATAACAAAATTTTAATGCTAAATAAAAAAAATCATTTTTAGATGAGTATAAATTGAGGACTGCTGTATCCTAATAACAAAAGCGACTCCCTAAAGATGAATAAAGACTATACTAAATATAAAGCACATCAATTACTGAGTGATGATTATTTTCTGGAATCGGAATTACACCCAACGGAAAAAGATCGTTTATTCTGGCAACAGCTTCAGGCAGAAAATGCACCTTTGGCTGTCGAAATCGAAGCTGCTCGCTTTTTTCTCAAAAATATAAAAGTTTCTACCGATAGCTCCTGTTTATCCTTTGGAGAACAAAAAAATCTATGGAAAAGAATTCAGATTGCCAACGAGCAATATGAGTCAAAGAAAAAACGAATCAGTTTTATAAAAATTACAGTAGGAATCGCAGCATCCTTGCTCTTACTTTTTGCTTATGAATGGTATAACATATATTCCAATAAACAAGAGATTAATTATGAGGCAATCATAAAATCCATACCGCATACCGACGATCCATCGCAAAACGTACAATTAATCCTTTCAGAAAACAAGAAACTATCTCTTGAAGGGAAGGAAACCGAAGTTGAGTACAAAAAAGAAGGAAGTATAAGTGTAAACTCCCAAAGTGTTGAAGTAGAAAAAGAGAAAGAAGAAGTTCAATCATTCAACCAACTCATTGTTCCTATTGGAAAGCGCTCTTCCATTACATTTATAGATGGTAGTAAAATATGGGTGAACTCCGGATCAAAAGTTATCTACCCTGCTAAATTTACAGATCATAACCGGGAAATTTTTGTCGAAGGAGAAATCTACCTGGATATTGTGCATGATGAAAACCGGCCATTCATTGTAAAAACAAAAACAATGGAGATCCGGGATCTGGGAACCCAGTTCAATGTCTCTGCTTATGAAAACGAGGCCAGTAGTGATGTCGTATTGGTAGAAGGAAAAGTGGAGATCAAAGCCAAAGGTCTAAAGAAAAGCACATTAAATCCGAATCAGTTATTTTTATATGATAATCAAAGTAATAAGAGTAGTATTTCAAATGTAGACACGAAAGATTATGTAGCCTGGAAAGATGGATATTACCAGTTCAACCAACAAAGACTTAATATTGTATTGAAAAAACTCTGCAAATACTATGGAATAAAAATGAACTGGGATGAAAAAGTAAACGAGCTGACTTGTAGCGGCAAACTGGATTTGAAAGAAGACCTGGATGAAGTATTCAATGTACTTCAGAAAGCAGCTCCGATAGAGATAATAAAAAACGACGAATACATAAATATTATTGTTAAACCCTAAAAATCAAATCAATATGGATCCATAGAAACAACAGGACGAGTATTTACTTACTTGTCTATTCATTCAATTTTACTGGCATTAAACCGTATTTATAAACTTAAATCGTTTCATATATGAAAAAGAACACAAGGTTTAGTCAAAGAAAACCAAACAAAAAGAGATTATTACGCACCATGAAGATTTTTCTGCTTTTAACGTTCTTAACTATTGGAACTTGCTTCGCTTCAGAGTCATACTCTCAGGAAACATCTTTCTCTATAACAACAGAGAACAAAACAGTCAAAGAAGTAATTAATGAAATAGAAAATAATAGCGAGTTTATTTTCTTTTATCTCGACAAATCGATCGATCTGAATCGGAAAGTATCTATCCATGTTGAAAACAAAAAGATAGATACAATACTCGATCAATTATTTTCCGGTACGGAAAATAATTACTCTATATCTGACCGTCAGATAATCATATCAAAGAAAGAAGCGCCTATTAATGCTGAAACAAATCAGAAAAGCACCCGTACTGTTTCAGGTGTAGTAAAAGACGATATGGGACCGGTAACCGGTGCCAACATTGTTGTCAAAGGAACTACAAACGGAACAATCACCGATTTCGATGGAAAGTTTACATTGGAAAACGTTCCGGCAAATGCTATTCTGCAAATTTCTTACATAGGTTATCTCCCACAGGAAATTGAAGTTGGCAGCCAATCGATGTTCAACATTGTATTGAAAGAAGACAATCAAGCATTGGATGAAGTAGTTGTCATCGGTTATGGTACCGTACGTAAGGCTGACTTAGCCGGTTCTGTTTCCGTATTGGATAGCAAATCATTTAAAGACCAGCCGATCACACAGGTATCCGACGCTTTACAGGGTCGTGTATCCGGTGTACAAGTACAAAACAGTGGCGTACCGGGCGGTACCGTCAAGATCCGTATCCGCGGCTCCGGTTCTATCAACCGTAGTAACGATCCATTATATGTTATCGATGGTATTGTTCGTGAAAGTGGTCTGACAGGGTTGAACCCGGAAGATATTCAGTCTATGCAGATTCTAAAAGATGCATCTTCCACGGCCATCTACGGTTCCCGTGGAGCAAATGGTGTTGTATTGATTTCAACAAAAACAGGTAAAGCAAATACCCGTCAAATCATGTTTGACGCACAAATTGGCGTGGGAACAGTAGCTAAACGTTACGAGACACTTAGCCCGTACGAATTTGGTACCTTATATAATACATATCGTGCTAATACTTTTTCTTCCGAGCAGCTATCTGCTTTCCAGAATGGAACAGCCGGTACTAATTGGTTGGATGAAATCTTCCAGAATGGCGTAACACAAGATTACAAATTGACACTCTCCGGCGGTAGTGATAAGATTCAATATCTGGTTTCTGGCAACTATGTTGGGCAAGAAGGTGTCGTAAAAGAAAACACGAACAAACGTTATCAGGTACGTGCCAATATAACATCACAGATCACGGACTGGTTGCACTTGACAGCGGATGTGAATGCCTCACATAATGTGAAGAGGAGTGCAGACTTTAGTGCTGCTAAAGGTAATATTGTCAATATCGCGATGAATTATGCACCAGTTCTCGGTATCATGAACGATGACGGGACCTATATACGTGATCCATACAGCGCTATTACACAATTGAATCCGGTTGGTTTATTGAATGAACAAATTGGCGAATCAATGAGAGATATCGTTAATGCTCACATTGACTTAAAGTTCAACATTTTGCCAGGTTTAACCTTTACAACCAGTAATGGTGTAGACTACAACGATGTGAAAAACTATTCTTTTGCTACAAAAAAAGTATCCAGTTCAAGCAGTATGGGTAACAATGACGGTTATCGCATGACTTTGCAAACCACAAATAATCTGACTTACAACGGAAAATGGGGCGACCACGCTCTAACCGCCACTGCTGTTTATGAAGCTACCCAGTCAGAATACCGTTATATGAACATCTCGGGAAATAATTTAATGACTGAAAGCGTAGGATGGTGGAATGCAGAAATGGCCAGTAGTCGCAGTGCAAATAATGACTATTCAAAATGGGCATTGATGTCCGGTGTTGGTCGTGTGATGTATAACTACAAAGACCGATATATGCTGACCGGAACAATCCGTGCTGATGGTTCATCAAAGTTCTTCAATGATAAATGGGGCTGGTTCCCTTCTATCGCTGCTGCCTGGTCAATGGGTAATGAAGACTTTATGCAAAATCAGAATATTATTCAGGATCTGAAGATCCGTGCCAGTTACGGCGTTATCGGTAGTCAGGCCATTGATCCTTACGAAACATTAGGATTGATGTCAAAAGCCATGTATTCATTTGGAGGAAATTCTTATTACACAGGTTACTGGGTAGGACAGTCAGTAGCAACACCGGATCTTTCTTGGGAAAGAACACATCAGTTTGACTTAGGTTTGGACTTTTCTACACTAAATCATCGCTTAAGTGTATCGTTAGATTATTTTGACAAACGAACAAAAGACGGTCTGTTGAAACGGACCATTCCGAATTATGATGGTGGTGGATCTTACTGGGTAAATGCTGCAGAAATCAGCAACCGTGGTATGGACTTCTCAATCAATGCAACAATCTTTGATCGTCCGGACTTCAGTTGGACAACAACTTTCAACGGTACCTATCTGAAAAATGAAGTGAAAGACCTCGCAGGTTTGGAATTTATTCCAGGAGCTAATATCGCCTCCGGTATGTTTTCAACAGATGGTATTACCCGTGTTGAGGTAGGTCAGCCAATCGGTGCTTTCTATGGATATGAATGGAAAGGGCTGGAAGAGATTTATGATAAAGAAGGTAAACTTGAAACTGTACGAGATGCCTTTGTAGACCAGAATGGTGATAATGTAATCGACAGTAAAGACCGTACTTTTATCGGAAAAGCCAACCCTGATTTTACGTTAGGATGGAACAACAGCTTGAGCTGGAAAAATTGGGATTTGAATATGTTCTTCACTGGTTCGTTCGGTGCCGATCGTTTCAACATGGTTCGTTACACCGGAACATCCATGACGGGAGACTTCGCTTTCATTACCCTGAAAGAATATCTGAATGATAATTATGATACGAAAGGGTTGTCTGCACGTTATCCATCAGTAAATGTAACCGGTAATAATTATCAGGCAGCAGCAACATCAACCAAGTATCTGGAAAAAGCAAATTATTTCCGTCTGGATAATATTAGTTTATCATACAATCTGCCAAAATCGGTATCTAAGTTTGCTGACCTACGCTTTACGTTCAGTTGCCAGAATTTATTCACGATAACTAGTTATAAAGGAATGGATCCGGCCGGTATTTCGTTTGTAGATACAGGAACCGGTAGTGTAGATACTAACGACGGTATCGATCTGGGAGCTTATCCGTTAACCCGTTCGTATACAATTGGTGTTCGTATGAATTTCTAACCATTTAATAAAGAATATAGTATGAAAGCAAAATATATATTATATGCCTTAGGCATAGCTTTACTATCGAGTTCATGTAATGATTTTCTGGATGAAGATGCAAAAGGGAAATTAACACCCGGGACCTTCTTCTCAACACAAGATGAATTAACGATGGCAACTTATGCATTGTATAAAAATGTCTGTCTGATGCAGACCAATACCAATCCGACTATTCCGAGTTGGCAAGGCGATGACATAACAGCTAATCCGGAAAGTAATAAACAGGCCTATGCCGAAGCTGATGCATTCCGTCCGACAGATGCTAATAAAGGAGTAGATGCTGCTTGGTCAACCTCTTATACAGCAATCAAATCTGCGAATTATATCATTGGCAACGGAGACAAAACTCCAACAACCCAGGCAGAAATCGATATCGCAATCGGTCAGGCCAAGTATTGGCGTGCAGCCAACTATTTCTGGTTGGTTCGCCGTTGGGGACCAGTACCTTTGGTACTGGATACGGAAGTAAACTATGAACGTCCGTTAGCGAGTGTACAGGAAGTTTATGATCAAATTGTCAAAGATTTACAGGATTGTATCGCTACACTTCCTACTGACTATTCAACAGCTCCTCAAAAACAACAAGGTGCCAATATTTATATTACCAAGCAGGCTGCCCAAGCAACATTAGCTGCAGTTTATATGGCAATGGCAGGTTGGCCCTTGAAACAGACACAATATTATGCATCAGCAGCTGAACAGGCTAAAGCGGTTATCGATGGAGTAAATGCCGGAACATATGAATACATTCTGGAACCAGAATATAAATATGTATATGCACCAACTCATAATTATACAAATGAAACGGTTGTCGGCATCAATTACTCACGTGCTGTCCAAACATGGGCAGAAGACTCTCAGATGACCAACAGCCATTTATTTGAATCACTCAGTGGTTGGGGGGATGCCTTAGGTGAAATTAAATTCTGGAAAGATTTTCCGGAAGGTCCGCGTAAAGATGCTACTTATAACCCGAAAATTCTCTTAGGCAACAAGGCAGACGGTAAGTTAGTGGACTGGTTCGATACAAGTGTACCCGAACAGCAACCTATGTTCTGCGCCTTTACAATCGGCGAAGACGGTGGTGATTACGACTATACAAAACCAGCCAACACTTCTTGGATGACCAATGATCATCGTCACCGTTTGATCCGTTATTCTGAAGTTTTGTTATGGTATGCTGAATCACAGGCTCGCGCCGATGGTTCTCCAAATGCTATGGCTTATGAATGTATCAACAAAGTACGTGAACGAGCAGGCTTAGAACCATTGTCTGGTTTGAGTGGTGAGGCATTCGCTGAAGCTGCCATGAAAGAACATGGTTGGGAAGTTGCCGGTTACTTTGTCGCTCTAGTTACTCGCCGAGATGACCAAATGCGTCTGGAATTATTGGAGAAGGCATTCAACGAACGTAAAACCAATGCTTCCATTGAGGTTGCCCCAGGTGTTATGCGGAAAGAAAATGTAAATATACCAGCAGCGGTTACCTGGCAAGGTGAAAAAACAATCTATTTGCCATATCCGGCATCTGATGCTCAACTGAATTCAAATTTAACTCGATAAGCAGGTATTAGTCTAATTTTCAAGGCCTAAACCTAATGGTAACTGTTCCGAGATTACTCTCGGAACAGTCACTAACCATCATTATTTTTTATCCCTTTTCTATATTGTGTGTACATTCTTAAATTTTAATTATAGTTACCATGAAATCTAAGTTTATACCATTACTCTTATTGTGTGCAAGTCCTCTTCTGGGACAGCAGGTTAACATGAAGTCCGTAACAGAAAAGATCCCTACCTATCAGATCGGTAATCCGGAAATTGATCCGATATTCTTTACCGGACGTGTTTACCAGGGAGCCGAAGGATATATTTATCCTTATCCTTTATATGATGTATTGACAGAAAAGAAAACTGAACAGGATTATAATGTTCTCCGGTTGGATAATCAATACGTCGATATTTCTATTCTCCCGGAAATCGGCGGCCGTATCTTTGCCGCTTCCGACAAAACAAATGATTACCATTTCTTTTATACCCAAACCGGAGTGAAACCCGCCCTGATCGGAATGTTGGGGGCATGGTTGTCGGGAGGTGTGGAATGGAATATTCCCGATCATCACCGTGCAAGCAGCTATATGCCGGTCAACTGGACCATGAAAGAAAACGAAGACGGAAGTAAAACGGTATGGGTAGGAGAAACCGAGCTACGCCATCGACTGAAATGGTCGGTAGGAGTTTCAGTATATCCCAACCGTTCATGGGTAGAAGCTAAAATAAAAGTGATCAATCCGACCCCAATGATCCAGTCGATGCTCTATTGGGCTAATGTATCTGTTCATTGTAACGATCAATATCAGGTGATATTCCCACCTGATGTACAATTCGGAGCTGATCATCATAAAGTATACTTCACTAACTGGCCGCAAGGAGAAACGACCGTCGGTGATGGGAAAATAGAAGATTTGTCGTGGTGGAAAAATTTCACAGGCAGCTCCCGCTCTATTTTCGCATGGGGAAGTGAAATGTCATTTCTGGCTGGTTACGATTATGGGAAAGATGCCGGAACAGTGCACGTAGCCAATCGCCATGTCGTTCCCGGAAAGAAATTTTTCTTATGGGGTAACAATGAAAATGGAGAGATGTGGAACAAAATATTATCGGACAATGACGGACACTATCTGGAATTAATGGTAGGCGGTTATTCCGACAACCAACCGGATTATAGCTGGATAAACCCAGGCGAAATCAGGGAATTCAGTCAGATATGGTATCCGGTAAAAGGTATCAAAGGTGTTAAAAATGCGACAGACGACGCTGCTGTGAATTTTGAACCGACTGAAGGAAACAACTACCGTGTAGGTTATTGTGCAACCACACTGTATGAGAATGCCCGTGTCGTGGTAAAATACAAAGATCAGATATTAATGGATAAACGGATCGACATCGACCCGGATAAATATTTCCTCGATCAGGTATCCGTTCCTGATCTGTCAGACGCCTCAGCATTGTATACCGCACTCTACGATGCAAATGGAAACCTGCTGGTCGACTATCGTCCCATTGTACTGGAAGAAAAACCGCTTCCTAAAGTCATCGACGGAACCAAACCGGTCAAAGAATACAAAACAAACGAAGAACTCTATCTGGCCGGGTTACGTGTCGATCAATTCAATAATGCACGCTTGGATTACATGGACTTTTATAATGAAGCCCTGTTGCGTGACTCCATGGATGCACGTGTTAACATCGAAGTCGGCAAACATTATATCCGCCAGGGAAAATGGGATAAAGCAGCATTACATCTAAACCGTGCCCAGGCCCGTTTGTCACACGACTACACAACCGTCAAAAATACGGAAGCCTTATATTATCTGGGATATCTATACCAGATGACCGGAAATACGGGCAAAGCGATAGACGCCTATTGGGCAGCGACCTGGACGCCCGATTTCAAACATCGTTCTTTCTATGAACTGGCTGTATTAGCAGTAAAAGACAAAAACTATAAACAAGCCATGGACATGATCACCCAGTCCCTTTATGTGGGAGGACGCGATCTTCAGGCTCTAACGTTAAAGGCTTATATCCTCCGGATGCAGGGAAAGAAAGAAGAGGCACAGGAAACAATCCGTTATATCCAACAAATCGATCCACTGGATTACTGGAGCGCAGCGGAAGCCAGCCTATCGGCCTCACAAAGTACCTCTTTCCTGAATGCCGGAACCAATCATAACAGTAAAGGAATCATTGCCGTACAAGAGTTGTTGGAAGTTATTTCCAACTATATGAAAATAGGAGCTACCGAAGATGCTTTGACATTACTAAACGGGGCAATAGCCCTGGGAGATCCATATGCATCTTATCCGCTACTATATTATTACAAGGCGTATAATTTACTGGAACAGAACAATCAAGCTGAAGCTATTGCCTGCCTGGATAAGGCCGGATCATTATCTCCACTGAACAATTATCCTTTCCGTATAGAAGAGATCAACCTGTTTGAGACTTTATTAAAAGAAAGTCCGGACAATTCATTCCTTCATTATCACCTGGGTAATTTACTTTACTATCTCGGACAGAAAGAAGCAGGCCTCGACCACTGGATACGTTCCACAGAACTTAATCCGTCTTTCGCCATTGCCTGTCGTAATGTCGGTTTCGGCTATGGTTGCCTGAATGAACTGGATAAGTCCATGAAGTATTATGACATGGCTATCGAAGCCAATCCGAACGATCCTCTCCTACTGACAGAATCGGATAAGATCTATGAACAAGCAAACGTATCGGCAGATATACGATTAAAACGACTGGAATCTCATCTGAAAACAGTAATGAAGCACGATGATGCCGTTATGCGCCTACTCACATTATACAATGCTGCCGGCCTGTATGACAAAGCAATAAAAATACTTGACAGCAGGCATTTCCATCTATGGGAAGGCGGTGGACAGGTTCATGATATCTATGTGGACTCGCATATACTAAAAGGAATGAAGCTATTGAAAGGAAAACGTTACAAAGAGGCTATCAACGAATTCGACCTGGCAAACCAGTATCCTGTCAATCTCGAAGTAGCTCCTTCACCAAGAGGTGGATATGAAGCAAAAGTTTATTACCTGTCAGGTATAGCTTACGAAGCAATGAACCAGGCAGACAAGGCCAAAGAGTGCTTTGAGAAATCAGCAAATACCGATTTCAGAAACCGGTTGACTGACCTGAATTACTACAAAGTCAAATCACTCAGAAAACTGAACAGGAACGAAGAAGCCGATGCAACTCTGGCAGATATGCAAAAGAGCCTGGAACGTATGCAAACCAACCTGATGGATTCATACGCCAAATTCGGAGAAGCAAACCAGAATGTACAGCAAAGCAATATCCTGTATTATTCGGGACTGATACATCTCTTACAAAACAATTCCTCCAAGGCAAACGAGGAGTTCAAACAGGCAATCCTGCTATACCCCGGAAACATCTGGGCCAAACAAATGCGTGAATGACAACAACTCTTTGATAAATAAAGAATAAACCAAATAAAAGAACGATTCTCTGAAACAATAGAGGATCGTTCTTTTTTATCTATATAGGATTATAAAGATAAAAAGGAATTTATAACACTATTTTTATTATATTTACGTCGCATTACAAGCCTTAGAAATGGAGAATACAACAGACTTAAAAGCTTTCAATCAATTATTTACTGATTATCAAGGCCGATTTATCCGCTTTGCGAATACGTATGTAAGGGATATTGCCGTTGCCGAGGACTTTACGATTGAAGCTTTGATGTATTATTGGGAAAACCGCCATTCACTGGAAGAAAATTCGAATGTTCCGGCTTATATTCTTACCATTATTAAAAATAAGTGCCTCAACTACCTTCAGCATCTCCAGGTAAGGGAAGATGTAAACGAACAACTATTGAACCATGCAGAGTGGGAATTAAATACCCGTATATCCACTCTCGAAGCCTGTGATCCAGGCGAACTATTCACTGCAGAAGCACAGGAAATAGTAAATAAAACCCTGGCCGGTTTACCAGAACAAACCAGAGTTGTATTTGCTATGAGCCGTTATGAAAACAAATCTCATAAAGAAATTGCAGAAGCCCTGGGTATAACCACTAAAGGTGTAGAATATCACATTTCTAAAGCATTAAAGAAACTGCATACCAACCTGAAGGATTATTACCCGGTTTTCCTGTACTTATTTTATGTCAATTAGTCGTTTCAATTCTTTTTCCAGTATCAACTGATGCCGGCATTGTAGGCCGTTCTCCCAAATGGGTTCCGGATAATTCCGTACGAAGTAATCACGGTCCAACTCTTTCAGGTCGAAACCTTCCTGTTGATAAAGCATTAAAGGCCCCGGAGCGGAAGTTCCGGTACATACTTTTAACAACTCTACCTGATTTTTCTCTGCCCATTCATCCGAAATAAATCGCAACAAACGGCGTGCGATTCCTTTACGCTGAAAAGATTCATCCACTGCCAGATTCAAAACTTCAGCCATGGTAGCAGTCTGTTTCTGTACAACGACTACCCCGACCGCTTTATCGCCTTCTATCGCTATAAAACAATCGGAAGTTTTCAGATAATTGTCTACAAATTCACGGTTAGGATCTGCCAGCAAAAGCAAGTCGTAAGGATAATCTGTCGTTTGCTCGATCCGCATCCCCATATCAGCAATTATTTCTACAATATTTCCATCCGGGTCGGAAACAGAACCTTCGTAAAACCCATCCCCCGTTGTACGCGGTTCCCCTAGAATAGTATAGCCATCCTTACGGAATAATTCGATCATATTATTGACATTTTCCTTCGAACCGACCGAAAAAGCGAAATGTGCAAGACCGATAAAAAGCCCCTCTTTCTCTTCCGTTACATCCGTCCGTTGCATAATTTCCAGGGAAGCCCCTCCTTCAAAGGTTACAAAATAAGAGGCAAAACCTTTCTTCGGATTCACATACTTTTCATTGCTTTTCCCGTTGAAATAGTTCACATAAAATTCACGGGCACGTTCAAGTTCATTGGTCCAGATAGCAATATGAGTCAACTGCATAATATAAATGTGATTTGATGAATGACAAAGATAAACAAAAAGCCCGGACAGACATAACATCTATCCGGGCCTTTATAAAGATCAGAATAATATCTTATTTACAGATACGGCAATCGGCACAACGTGCCAGCTCTCCACGAAAACGCTTTTCAACCAGCTTATGCAAGCGGTCTTTCAACGCATCCAGACGTACATGATCGATCACATCCGATGTAAAAGCAACACTCAGCATCATACGTGCCTCACTCAATGGAATACCACGGCTACGCATATAGAACAAAGCATTTTCATCCAACTGCCCGGTTGTCATACCATGCGAACATTTTACATCATCCGCATAGATTTCCAACTGCGGCTTACTATACATACGAGCTTCACGCGTAGCACAGAGGTTACGGTTTGTCTGGTAAGCAGCCGTTTTCTGAGCATCCTCCTTCACCAGGATACGCCCGCTGAAAGCTCCGACGGCATGATCGTCCAGCACATTCTTGAATAACTCATTACTTGTACAATTAGGAACGGCATGTGTAATGTGGCTATACGTATCCACTTGTTGTTCACGGTCCATTACAGACATACCGCAAAGTGTCGTTTCTGCATACTCACCGTTCAACTCGATATAATAGTTATTACGTGTAAGACCGTTATTTAATGTAATACCGTTTACCAGAACATTACTGGAAGCCTCCTGTTTTACATGAACAGAGGCAAAACGGGATGTGGAAATACTGCTTTCCTCCAGATCGTAATAATCGAAATAAGCACCTTCAGCAGCAAATATCTCGACGACCTGAGTTGCCAGAAACTTCACATCGTCTATACTATGATCGCAGATCAGTAATTTAGCTTCCGAGCGCGGTTCCATAATAATCAGAATACGGCGGTTAGCCATCGCATCCACATCGCTACGGAATATATTAATCAACTGGATAGGACGTTCCACCGCTATACCTTCCGGTACATAAAGCACAAAACCATCCTGGGCCAGCATCGTATTCAGTGCGATTATACCGTCATGGTTGCTTTTGGCTGCTTTTCCGTAATAGCGGGCAGCCACTTCCGGATATTTCTCCGCAAAGTTTTTCAAACCACCGGCATATACACCTTCCGGCAAATGAGCTTTCGGCATCATCTTGTCATAAAAAGTATCATTCACGACAAAATACAAAGAAGTACTCAGGTTCGGGACATCACAACGGAATACGTCATAAGGATTGACCGGAATAGCCAG
>OGZX01000676.1_pt1 | contig 39719 bp, 35 predicted proteins | sample 1576881 | NCBI WGS metagenome assembly OGZX01 (sample SAMEA3541542, study PRJEB24748) | human gut metagenome | biome: human gut; feature: human-associated habitat; material: faeces | place: China | collected 2012 | reverse complement strand
CCAATCGAAAGGTTTTATGCACTCATAGACAAAATCTTTGAGTATCAGTAAATCACGTTTATAATCCGACGCTATTTATCTGAGCAACAACGTCCATCGCACTGGATACCGGACGTTTCGAACTCGAGTGTGGCATGCTGGATACCGACATGCAAAAGATCATGTTTTATCTCCTGTTTGATACGTTCCATTTCTGAAATATTACAGATGGCGATATGTGCGGTAAGGGCCGTTTCGGTAGTACTGATCGCCCATATATGCAGGTGATGTACTCCCTCTACTCCATCCACTCCATGGATCACCTCTTCTACCTTGTCGATATCCGTACCCGCAGGTACGCCATCCAGCGAAAGCCGGATACTATCGCGTAGCAGTCCCCAGGTGGAAACGATAATGACGATAGCGATCAATAGCCCGATGATCGGGTCGATAATATACCATCCCGTATGAGCAATCACGATACCGGAGATAACCACACCGATCGAAACCAACGCATCGGCCGCCATGTGCAGGTATGCTCCCTTTACATTCAAATCCTTGTCTTTATCCTTCATAAAAAGCCAGGCCGTCAGTGCATTTATAACCACACCGATACCTGCCACCCAGGCGATGGCATCCCCCTCCACCGGTTGCGGATGAAGCAGTTTCCCTATACTCTCGGCAATAATGATACCGACGGCCACCAGCAGGATAACCGCATTCAACAGGGATACCAGAACGGTACTTTTCTTATATCCATACGTATATTTACAGGTAGGACGAACCTTCGCCAGCCGGAAAGCCAGCATGGCTAGTACCAGGCTCGCCACATCCCCCAGGTTATGCCCGGCATCCGACAATAAGCCGAGCGAGTTATACCAAAAGCCTGCCGCAAACTCAGCAACGACAAACGCCAGGTTCAAGGCTATACCGATAATAAAGGCTTTATTCAAAGAGGTTATTTCGTGGTGATGATGGTCGTGATGATGTTGTTCCATATTCGTTCTTACTTTTATTTGAGTAACAATATGGAACAAAACTATGTTTTTCCGGGCAATAAAAATATACCTGATTGTAGGTAAAATGTCACACGGTTATACCCTGTCTTATTTGAAATTCGCTACCTTTGGAGACAAAGTAAACTAAAAGAAAAAGAATATGAGAAGGATCAGTTTTTTCATCTTTTCGATAGGTGCACTATTGTCTTATATCGTCGGTTTCACAGCCTGTGGCCTGGCGGGAACACCCATCGCCAAATCGGCACCGGAAAACAATCCCAGTTATAAAGTCGAGTATCTGTTTGAGCACGATGGTTGTAAGGTATACCGGTTTATGGATATGGGGAATTACATCTATTTCACCAACTGCCAGGGAGACGTAACGAGTATCGAGAACGACAGTGTCCGTATTGTCAATAAAATACGCAGGCAACCGGTAAAAATCCACAGGGAACCGATTGAATAAGGTCACACAGTGATACCATGTTTCTTAAATATCTCTTTTGCATTTGCCAGACGTTCGGCAGACAGAGGTTCTACGTCCTTTAGTTTATAATCTATTCCTTGCGCTTCATATTTATACGCGCCCATCGTATGATAAGGCAGAAGCTCTGCTTTCTGAACCACCTTATATCGACTGATATATCCGGCAAGTTTGTCTAAGGCCTCATCATTATCAGTCAGTCCGGGAACAATGACGTGACGAATCCACACAGGAATACCGCGCTTCTCCAACTCATCCAGGAAACGTAATGTATTATCCAGCTTTACAGCCGTCAGACGGGGATGCAATTCGGGATCGATCGTTTTTATATCCAGCAGTACCAGGTCGACCTGCCCAAGTACTTCCAGCGCTTTCGGGGTACAGATATAGCCGGATGTATCCAAAGCCGTATGAATACCTTCCTCCCGACAGAGACGAAAAAACTCAGTAAGGAATTCGGCCTGCAACAAAGGTTCTCCCCCGGTAACGGTTACACCGCCCTTAGCAATGAAATTCTTGTACCGCAACACTTCCGCCAGCAACTCGTCCGGCGTCATTCGGTATTTAACACCGCCTTTACTGTCCCAGGTATCCGGATTATGACAATACAGGCAACGGAGCGGACAACCTTGCATAAAGACAACAAAACGTATCCCGGGACCATCCACAGTCCCAAAACTTTCTAAAGAATGAATTTTCCCCTCCATGACAGTTGACAGAGGACAGTTGGCAGTTGACAGATGACAGATAGAGAGGCTTTACGCATCCTCTAACTGTCAACTGTCACTTGTCAACTGTCAACTTTTAAAGTGAGTGATTGATTGTTCTTGAAATTACATCCAACTGCTGTTCGCGTGTCAACTTCACAAAGTTTACCGCATAACCGGATACACGGATAGTCAACTGCGGATAGTTTTCCGGATGATCCATAGCGTCGAGCAATAGTTCCTTGTCGAACACGTTTACGTTCAAGTGCTGTCCGCCGTCAGGAGTAAAGTAACCGTCCAGTAGGCCAACCATATTGGCGATCTGAATATCACGTTCCTTACCCAGTGTTGCCGGAGATACGGCAAAAGTATAAGAGATACCGTCGTGTGCATGCTGGAACGGCAGCTTGGCAACAGAAGCCAGTGCTGCGATCGCCCCCTTGGTATCGCGTCCGTTCATTGGGTTGGCACCCGGAGCAAACGGCGTACCGCCTTCGCGTCCGTCAGGAGTAGCACCCGTCTTCTTACCGTATACCACGTTAGAGGTAATAGTCAGGATAGACTGTGTCGGAGTCGCATTACGGTATGTCTGGTGCTGGCGCAGATATTCCATGAACTTTTCAGTGATGTCGACAGCGATACTGTCGGTACGGTCGTCGTTGTTGCCGAAAGGAACATATTCGCCTTCGCGTTCGAAACCGACAGCCAGGCCACGTTCGTCGCGGATCACTTTCACTTTTGTATCGCGGATAGCAGCCAACGAGTCGGCAACAATAGAAAGGCCGGCAATACCTGTTGCGCGGATACGTTCCACAGAACCGTCGTGCAGAGCCATTTCAAAAGCTTCGTAAGCATATTTATCGTGCATGTAATGGATGATCTTCAGTGCGTTCACATAGACCTTAGCCAGCCAGCGCATCATCTGTTCGTATTTCTCCATCACTTCGTTGTAATCGAGGTATTCGCTGGTGATCGGTTCGAATTTCGGAGCCACCTGTACACCCGAGCGTTCATCGCGGCCACCGTTGATGGCGTACAACAGACATTTAGCCAGGTTGGCACGTGCACCGAAATACTGCATCTGCTTACCGATCTTCATCGGCGACACGCAGCAGGCGATACCATAGTCGTCGCCATAATCCGGACGCATCAGGTCATCGTTCTCATACTGGATAGCCGAAGTATCGATGGAAACCTTCGCACAGAAACGTTTCCAGTTTTCAGGAGCGTTGTTGAACCACAATACTGTCAGGTTGGGTTCCGGTGCCGGGCCGAGGTTGTATAATGTATGCAGATAACGGTAAGAGGTCTTTGTCACCAGTGAACGGCCGTCTACACCCTGTCCGCCCAGAGACTCAGTTACCCAAACGGGGTCGCCAGAAAACAGGTCGTTATATTCAGGAGTACGAAGGAAACGAACGATACGCAGTTTGATGATAAACTGGTCGATCAGTTCCTGCGCTTCTTCTTCCGTCAGTTTACCTTCGCGGATATCTTTTTCAATATAAATATCGAGGAAAGTAGAGGTACGTCCCAATGACATGGCAGCACCATCCTGGTCTTTTACGGCAGCCAGGTAACCCAGATATACGAACTGAACGGCTTCGCGTGCATCCTTGGCCGGTTTCGTAACATCGAAGCCATAGCCGGCACACATCTTTTCGAAGGCTTTCAATGCCTTGATCTGTTCGGAGATCTCTTCACGGCTCTGGATGATTTCTTCGGTCAGTTCCTGTATATCGAGTCTTTTCAGATAATGCTTCTTTTCTGCGATCAGGATTTCCGTACCGTAAAGGGCTACGCGGCGGTAGTCACCGATGATACGTCCGCGTCCGTAAGCATCCGGCAGTCCGGTGATGATAGCGGAACGACGTGCGGCAATCATTTCATCCGTATAAGCGGAGAAAACGCCTTCGTTATGCGTCTTTCTGTATTTCGTGAAGATTTCTTTTGTCATCGGATCCAGCTTGTAGCCGTAAGCTTCCAGGCTGTTTTCCACCATACGTGTTCCGCATTTCGGGTAAATACCACGTTTCAGAGGGGCATCGGTTTGCAGGCCGACAATTACTTCGTTTTCTTTGTCTATATAACCTGGTCCGTAAGTATCTATACCTTGAGGATATTTTGTTTCAGCGTCGTAAACACCCTTCTCCCTTTCTACCTTAAACATTTCGGTCAATTTATCCCAAACTTTCTTAGTCTTGTCTGAGGAGTCTTTCAAGAAAGTGTCGTCCCCTTCATAAGGTTTGTAGTTGTTTTGGATAAAATCCCTTACATTAATCTCTCTTTTCCAAATTTCACCTTTGAACTGCGCCCAGTTCTCGTTTTCAAACTTCATACCTATTTTGCTTATTTCGGTTTTTAACTTATCGGTACAAAGGTACTGCTTTTATACGTGACAAGAAACTATTGTACAGTCAGGATGTCCTCCAAACAGCCAAAATCACTACAAATAGTTACTAAAAAGGGCCTATAACTGGGGTGTATCGCCTGTTTTAGGTATCACTGGGCATGGTATGATAAATAATACAAAAAAAGATGAATATGAATCTTTAAGATCACAAACTGTGACCTTAAAAAATTAATGAGAGCCTTTGTTGCTATCCGCCAGCTGATCGCTAACCCTATCTTGTTTTATCTGTTTTTAGTCTCTCCTAGGCAAACTTCATTATCAATACTGGGTCAATATTTAATCTCTCATACAAACGTTTTGCCATTCGCATAGAAATAGGACGTTTCCCAGTCATTATCTGACTGAAAGTAGATTCTTTTACATCTAAATAAGCAGCTGCCTGGCGTTGTTTTAAAGAACGCTTCTTCAACTCTTTTTCTATTGATACAATAAGAGGTGACTTGAATTTTAAACTTGGGGATTTATAATACAGAGCTTCATAATCAGCACACATACCGCCGACACGTCCTATTTCACGTGTGTATTCGTTGTCTGCATCAGGTTCCACCAAAGCTCCATTTGCTGTTGCCTCATTGATAAGCACATCTACATAGGTCACAGCTTCATTATACAATTCAAGCGTATCTATGTGAGTAATATTTTCAAATTTTCTTTCCATTCTCTTTACGTAATTAAATTGTTGAACAATCTATCCTGTCATACTCTTCATGTGTGCCAATAAACTGAAGTGGACGAACAGCACCTACATGCTTTGTCGAAAATTTACCAATACGCTCTCTATGTAGTATTTTCATTCCAATCTATCTTTATGACAAAGGTATAAAAAACTTCACAAGACGCAAAGCTTTCGCAGCAATATCACATTCGTTCCCGTACTTAACACAGAAAGCCCCGGCAGGAGTTCCTGTCGGGGCTTTGTTTTGTCTGTTGTTACTCTTCACAGAGGTCGAACAGAAGAACTTTATTTCATTACTTTAGTATTAATATCGACTGCTTGTTCACCCATCGCGGGCTACTTAGTTCGATATCACCACGCAGTCAATTTAGAATTATTTGATTATAAATAATTGCTTATTTTACGATTGCTTTTACAGCAGCTTCGCCTTCTACGGCTACTACAACTACACCGGCAGGTACAGAGATGGTAGCATCATCAGAAGAGATCACTGTGCTGGCTACAGTCTGACCAAGTACGTTACTGATAGCAACTTTCTTACCAGCTGCACCCTTGATGATTACTGCACCATCGGTAGCGATTACAGAGACTTCGCCTACAGTAACGTCGTCGTTAGCTGTCGGAGTAGAGATTTCACCTGTCAGGTTGAACTCTTCACCCTTATCATAAGCGTCTGTTACTACAACTACGCCGTTGATTGTTTTCAAATAACCTTCGTTTGTCTGGCTATCGCCACCATTAATAGCAGCTTTATAGTCGATGTAGCGAGTCTGGATCTTGAATGATTCAGTAGGATCGCCGGCAGCAGCTTCCGGGTTTACATATTTGAAAGCAAATTTAGCTTTGTTGAAGTCAGCAGTAGACAAGTCGATTACATCGCTTGCTTTACCTGTCTTCACATAGTTTTTATCTGTCAGGTACAGTGCATCGCCTGTATGGAAACCATACTGGAAGCCCAGCTTCACATAAGTTTCATCAGCTTCTGTATCATTGATGAACTTATTATTATGGATCTTACCATTTTTGTTTTCCCAAACAGCTGAGTCGATCTGGTTAACCAGGAAGCGACCATACATTGTATCCGGTTCGATCAGGTGATCCTTGTTATCGTAAATAGCAGGAACATAGTTCGGATTAACAACCAATAAGTACTGAGGACGAGTATTGTTTTCACCACGTACTACATAAGCAGTATCAATCAGCATAGCCGGTTTGATTGTCGGTTCTGAAACGATGTTGCCCAAGTTCAGGAACTGACCTTTTTCGTACATTACATCGTAGTTGTATTCATCACGATAGATACGAACAGTATCGTTCAAAGCCATAGTCTTATACTGATCTGCATTAACCAGTTCCAGATAGAAACGGTCGTTAGAGTTAATCTGAGCATAAGCATTTTCTACTTCTACAGAACCACGAGTTTCAGTAGTTGCACCATACAATTTGTTATCTAGGTCAAGAGTGTAATATTCCCAAGTTTTTGCACTTGTTCCCTTAACAGGATTCTTGATACCCAGAATGTTCAGGATTTCACCATCTTTCTGTTTCAAAACAAAACGATAAGCTTCGTCCAAATCTTTTGTCTGTGCATTCTTAGAGTTCGGATCACACATCATGCGTTCTTTGCTCTGAGTCTGATCGCCTTCGTAGCGCAGATATTCACCGTTGGCAGTATTCTTCAATACATACGGAACCATTGCCAATGTATCGATTGTCTGATCGTAACGATTCTTAGCAGCATTCCAATTCTGGCTATGGTTGATTACATAAACCGAGTCGGTTGCAGTTTTCAGGAAACCGTCTTTATCCAGTTCGCGTGCCTTAGTCATTGGAACCAATTCCCAGTTAACAGCTTCACCGGATGTACGAACCAAGCCAAGCAGGTGGGTGCCACCATGATTTTCTGCTACATAATAATCATCTACCGTAGAGTTCAAGGCCAAACGATACAGTTTGTTTTTCAGCATTTCTGTTGTATATACAGAATAACCGTCCATCGCTACTTTACCATAAGCAAATTCATCTACAGGCGAAATAATCATTGTATCACGTTTCAAAGAGGAAATAGCTCCATCGGCTGCTTTCCAGTTTGCAAACTGTGCAGAACCATTTGCATATTCAATGGCATATTTGTTAGTAGCCAGCTTATACATCTTGTTCACATAGATTTTTGCAGCCGGATTTTCACGGTTCACAAGGATGAATTGTGTTTCCTTACCGTTTACAGCAGTACCGCCAATCTTATCGAAGTTAGCTTTATCCGGTTGATTTTCGTCTACCAAAACAGCCCATTGTCCTTCCGGTCTGTCAAACAGGAACTGACCTTCGTCTTTAGCTGCAGCATTGCTGCCTGACATACCCATTACTTTACCATCCAGAGCAACATATTTCCCACTTTCAGCCAGGTAAACCACATTAGCATTGTTGGCAAATGAGATATTTACATAACGCCATGCAAACGGAGAAACTTCCATATCACCGGTAACAACCAAAGAAGAACCGAATGAAGCCTTCACCAAATCTTGTTTTGCTTTGTTGACAGTCAGGTAGTCGTTGCTATTACTGTTATAGTTAACCAGATAGTAAGTACCGATGAGGACTACCATATTACTGTGATTAACACGATCGTTTACCTCATAGCTTACTTCGATAAACTTAATGTCCTGACTATTCGGAGTATGAGCAATCTTAAACATATAACCGAATTCAAGCTTCTGATTCTGCATACCTTCATTATTGAGGTAGTTGATCATTGTCTTAGCTTCTTTGATAGTAGCAAATTTGTAACCACCATCTGTGATATGCTGATCGATACCATAAGCACTCCATTCGTCGTACATATCCAATACGATAAATTCGCCGGTTTGAGCATCGCGCAACATATATTCTGTATCGCTGGCAGCAGCGTCTTTAAATCCATTGACCTTGCCATTAGCATAAGTAGGAACAACAGCTACGATAGTACGTCCGTCGAAGAAGTTACCCTGTAATGCCTTATCATTGGCACCGCTTACAATATCCAATGTAAAGTTATTACCCTGGTTGTAATTCAACTCTGATACAGAGAAGTAGAGAGACTTGCCTGTGAAAACTGTGAAGTAAGTAGCACTAGTCACACTAGCATTTTTACCATAAGCACCACCAGTATACTCAACATATTGTTTAACACCTGCATCATCTATATAATACAGATAGAAACCATCGTAACCTCCTTCAACGAAGAATGAGTTAACTGTTCCAACTGTAAATTTAACTGTTGCACCATTTTCTACGCGGGTAATAGTATAATCACCTTGGGCTGTTTTAGTAAACGTCCATGTTGCAGCAGCTAATTCATCTGAAGTCAGAGTAGAAGCAGCCGTTTTACCTGTTGCGGGCTTACCTTCAGCTTCTTTGCTAACAAATGTTGGACCAGCCGCGGGTGAGGGAGTCGTATAGAAGCCCAGATAAACACCTGCTTCCGTTAATGAAGATGCTTGTTCAAAACCTTCTGTTTCAAACAAAGAAACGTCAAACGGGCTAGTTGCATAAGCAGCAGGAGTAACGCTTACTTTTGCATCGGCATCAACTAATTGGTCACTAGTCAAAGCTTTATCAATTGTTTTAGAATTATCCAATTCCACTCCGGTTGCAGCAGCAGTCCATTGAGTGAACTTACCGCTTGTTGCATCCGTCCAACCAAACAAGTTCAAGTCTGCGTTATTCTCTAATGCAGTACCGGCAGCAGCCATTTCTAACGATACAGCAGCACCAGAAATAGACAACTTCAGTTGTCCCATGCTCGCTCCAGTTAACGCTGTGTTAGAAGTTATCAGTACACCGTTATTATCAATAGTCCAAGTAACATTCGCAGGATTCAAAGTTTTATAAGCATTGTATTCAGACTCGCCTACCAAAGCTACTTCAGGAGAAGTAGTTTCATCACCTGTTGTTACAACCAAATACTTACCAAAGATTTTAACTACCTGAGCAGAGGTCGTTTCCGATAAATACTTTTTTGTTACAGCATAGAAGTCTACGTCTGTACCTGCACCTAAGGTAGCAGTCATTCCATTAGAAATTGTGAGCAAACCACCTGCCATTTCTGCACCATCTGCACCCAATGCAACAATCTTACCTGCATTAGTTTCGGTATTGTACAAGAAACTAACCGGATCATACACATCCAACGCTAATCCACCATTGTCACGGATAGATTTACCATTATAATTTAAAGTAAAACCTCCATTTGCACCTGCAGCAACAGTCCAAATCAGATCAGCTTGTGCACTTGGGGCTGAATTTTCAACGTTAACACCTGTAACATCGCTTTTCAGAGCAATAGGGTTATTGCCAGTGTAAACCTTATCCAACAACGGTTCATCAGCACTAGAACCGCCCATTTTCGAAATGATGTACTGCTGTCCATGCGTAGGAGCAGCCACCTTAATAACCCCTGCCTCCGCAGTCAGAGAAAAACCGGCAGCCGCAAATGCTGCCAGCATCAGAGATAACTTTTTGTTCATAATCAATAAATTTAATATTAATAATAGTGTTATAAATAACCTCTACAGCCTGCTCTCGGCAGGGTAGCTAGTGTTAATGACTAGCTAAAACGATCGTTTTTTCTAGTCACTGTTTTCGAGGATTTTTGATTTGATAACAAAAAGTCGTTATTTCGTACTCGCTTTGCTATTCTGTTGATAAGAAAGAAGATAGGAATGAAAAAAAAACTGGAAGAAATTATTGGTATTTAAAAATGATGCAGTACCTTTGTGACGAGAAAAAACGATCCTTTTTTTTTAGTCAGTCTTTTTTCGATCTCTCGCCTTGCTATTCATAGCTTGAATGGTTGTTCTAAATTTTTGTTAATAAATCCGATCCTTATGGCCTGTTTTCGAACGGATGCCTATCCGTCGAAGCTCCGGTAACTACCCGTTGAATGACCGGTAACTACCCATTTTCAACAGCATAAAGACAAGATACTATTATCAAAAAAGTATCAAAAGTATCAAAAGTCTCTACCCCTTTCCCGAAGTAGCGATATCCTTACCCGACGCCGTTTTTTCGTAATAACCCGCTCCTAATGAAAGCAATAAGCCATACTCCTGCGCCTTTTTCAACATTCGGAAAACGCTCGCACGGCTCAGTCGGCGGACACCGGCCTCGGCCAACAGCTCGGCGGTTTTAAACCTGTCCGGCATGCAGGCAAAAAGGTCGCGCAGGGCTGTGGGTACCTTAAAATGAATCTCGGTATCGCTATGTTTCATCGTCGTACTCACCAGGAGCGAATGACGCAGACAGACGGTTCCGATATGGAACGCTATTTCGAAGTCGTTGTCGGTAATGCTCCGGTGGCGTTCGTCGACACGCGCCTCCCCTTTGCGCAAGGCCGTCAGCACCATCGCGATACGGAAAATTATCAGGCGGTGACGCAAGACTACCGAAGTGACATCTTCGTTCCCGAATACGCGTACATTATAATATTCACGTTCGAAGTAGCGGTCGAGCCTTTTTCGCTGGCAGTCGGTGAAGCTCACAAACGTTGGCGACTTCTCCAGGAATTCGGCTATTTCCAACATTCTCACCCCCAGGTCGTCAAAGTAGAAAGCATTCTGAAAGACATCATCGGAGGCCGTCAGTCCGCGGTAAACGCTACCCCCGGCGATCCGGTAGATCAGCAGGCGACTGTAAAGTCCGCTTTCGGTAGAGGGCACCAGCTGCGAGAACATGCCGGGCGTACCGGTGACAAACATTCCCAAGCGTGGGGTTTCGGCTACGAAAGTCCCGTTGGTTTTCGAAGCACAGCTCACACGTTCGTGGTGGAAAGCCTGGTTGAGAATATATCCGTAGCCACCAAAATCCTGCGACATGGTGTTGTTGACAGACTCCAGTTCGGTTTCAAACAAGAGGGATGCGTAGGGAGCGTTCGCTTCCAGCTGCTCGATCAAACGTGCCGTAGTGGTATAGCCGCCTACATGGAGCTGCATCTGCTGTACGGGCTGGGGATTTTCAGGTGGATTTCCCGGCGTTTTCTTTACTTTCGACTGGCGTTGCTGCTGTTTGTAAAGCTCCCAGGCCTCTTTCTTCACCTTATATTCCTCTACTTTACGGAAGGAGTTGTCGAACACTCTCCGCTGCCAGGGCTTCACCAGTTTGTGCACCTGGCTGACACAACCTTTACCGCTACCCGAGGGGCCGATCGCAAGGGTGTAGAACGGGGCATAATATACTTCTTTACGGAGCAGGCCTGTCACGCCCGGCAGTGCGGTGCTGGTCATGGTCAGCGCAGCGAGCAACATCAGGTCGTGTTCCGTATCGTCGGCGGCCGGCTTCAATGTGTCCGCAAGGAGGTTCGGAAGGTCGATCAAAAGGCTCTTTTCGAAGTGCGGAAAATCGCTCTCTCCAGGTTCAAAATCAGGCCCTAAGGCAGACCCTTCGTCGGAAAGTCCCGTTTCGGGAATGGGGGTGAGATTTTTGATACTTTTGATACTTTTTTTCGTCTCCTCCCCTGTCGACTGCCGGTAAGGATTGCTACCGTGGGCGGAACGGTAACGGCGGTAAATGTCGGACACGGTGGTCAGGATCTCTTTTTCACTAAAGTCGGGAGCGGCGTAGCGGTAGAGGCATTCGGCCACTACTTCGCTTTCGCCGAAGCCGGCACTGTTGAGAGCCGAGGCCAGTTTCACCACGTAGCTGTGGCGGCCTCCGTCGGAGAAGGGGTTGCCGGTTTCAAACTTGTCGATGTAGTTGGCCAGCGAACGCGGCTCAGGCTGTGAGAAAGCGGCCGTCTTTTCGGGGGCGACGGGGATGTTCACCACTTCGGATGCTTCCTTATAAAAGGCCGACGGGTCGTAGCTTACGAAACAACCGCGGTTGGGGTCTTTGCCCGAAGGGTCTACCTTCACGCCCGGCAGGTCGGCTTCGAGCAGGCGGCTCACTACGTCGAAGGCCTGGGCGTGGTGTTCGAGATCGCTGTCCACCAGGACGAAGAGCTTTAGGCCCGTACCCGATGGGCTGATATGGCCGGCTTTCACATACGGAAGTTCTTTGGCACGACCAAGCAGTTCCGAGGGGGATCCGGACACATGGTCGAGGTCGCCTACCACGCAGCCGGAGTAGTCTACCAGGTGTTCACGTCGGCGCCCGCCTACCATCCGACCGCCTGCTACCAACAGAGGCAGGTTCTTTTTACATGCCTTCGCTCCTTCCTGATTGCCGGAGGCTATCAGGGTGCGAACGTTTTCTACCGATCTCTTGTACTTACCGCTTACCACGTCGTCGAAATAACCTCCGAGGGTGACCGGCGTGTAAGAGGTGGTGTCGAATGCTGTTCTGAACAGGGTACATTCGACGGTTTGATTCACTGAATCTCTCATACTAAGTCAATTAAAATTAATACTATCAGGGTTCTCCCAAATGTTCGATCAATACGCCTTACTTGTGCACCAGGTAAAGAATATGCATCGGCGTGTAGAGTTTCTGGAATTTCACCCACCCGGCGGCTTCCAGTTTGGCCTTCAGTCCGCGCGAAGTACGTATCCATTCCCACATACGTTTATAGGCAATCACCGGTGTCTGGCCGGGAAAATACAACTGGGCGAATTCCGTTACCCCATACGCTCTCCTCCAGGGAGACAGTTCCGTTTTTTTATCTTCCATACACTTCTATTATTTAATATATTAAGATATCACAAGATAAGAATTATATGAATACGTTGTTAGATTTAGGACAGATATTTATCAAATAAATATAACATTATCATAACTTTACATAATCACGCTCACTACTTTAAAAATCAAAAACACGGAGGACAGACAAAATATCCTCTAAACGATAGATATTTACATTAACCCATCAATCCGTTTTACTTGCACCGGCACAAAATAAAAAAGGAACCATCCTTCACAGGATAGCTCCTTTTTTATGCCGGAAACAACCAATAAAAACATTCCGACATACGTTTAATCATCTTATATGCTTACATAATTAGCAAAAGGTTTTGATATAGCGATTATACTAATAGTGTTACTTTCTTTTTACATTGCAAAGATAGGGCTGTCCACAAGAGTACACAATACCTATAATTGAGTAAAAAGAGAGGCCTCGGCTACCTATTCTGAGTTATATTCCTCTTTTAACCAAAAAAAGAGCCATTCTTCACAGAATGACTCATCTTTATATATGAAAGGAATAACCAATAAAAAACTCCTTTCATTTGGGTATTTACCTTAAATAATAGGTGTACATAAAAATCAACAATTTCGGTTTCGGCCAGGACGATTATACTAATAGTAAAACTTAATTGATGATGCAAAAGTAAAGTCATATAAAAGTACCTGCAATACCTATATATATGTAAAACTTACTTATCTCTAACCATTAATGGGGATTTTGCAGCATTTTTCCAGTAAAATACCATACAATACCTACAAATAGGTAACAACAGGTTATTTATACCTACTATATGCGATTGCGCATACTTTTTAACCGCCCTAATTTTGCCAAAAATTTCAAAAGGCAATGAGAAAATTAACAAATTTGTTGGCTATCACTCTTCTTAGTTCCTGTGCAACAGCCTTCGCACAGAGCAATGAAGAGCCGACAGCTGCCGATAAATCGGCAGAGATTTATGCCAACGGTTATGAAAAATTTAGATTTGGCGGTTATGGTGAAATCCTAGCGAATTTTATGGATTATGGTATCAACCGCTTTAACGGAACATCTAAAGGTAATACTAAAGATCATCGTAACTCTATTTCTATTCCACGCTTTGTATTGGCAATGGACTACAAATTTAACTCCAAATGGATACTAGGAGCTGAAATTGAGTTTGAAGCCGGGGGTACCGGTACTGCTATGGAGCTGGAAAATACGGAAAACGGAGAATATGAGACTGAAATCGAAAAAGGCGGTGAAGTCGCTTTGGAACAATTTCATATCACCCGGCTGATTCATCCGGCTTTTAATGTCCGCGCCGGACACCTCATTGTTCCTCTCGGATTAACCAATGAACATCATGAACCGATTAACTTTTTCGGAACTTCCCGCCCAGAAGGGGAAACGACACTTTTACCTTCCACATGGCATGAAAACGGGATCGAATTCTTCGGAACATTCGGTCGGAATTATACCCGCTTCAGTTACAAAGCACTTATTGTTGCAGGGTTAAACGCTAATGGTTTCGACCGCAACACCTGGATCGCCAGTGGCAAACAGGGAGTATTTGAAACAGACAACTTCACATCTCCCGGCTATGTAGGCAGACTTAATTACGAAGGAGTACCAGGTCTGAGAGTCGGCGGTTCTTTCTATTATTGTGCTAACGCGGCATCCAATTCAGACAAACCTCAGACCTATTCGGAGATAGGTAAAGTTCCGGTACGCATTTACTCCGCCGACTTTCAGTATCGCAATAAATTCATAACGGCACGAGGTAACCTGATTTACGGAAATCTGGGAAATTCGTATGCACTTAGCGAAGCTAACAGGAAACTGTCGAACTTATCCCCTTATAGCCGCTTGGCTCCGATTGCTAAAAATGCAGTAAGCTATGGTGGTGAAGTAGGGGTAAATATTCGTTCGATTCTGAAAGATAATAAGAAAGTTCCTGTCATTTATCCTTTTGTACGCTACGAATACTACAATCCACAGGAAAAAGGGGAAAGCAAACAGACTATGGACAAACGTTGTCAGGTCGGCATGTGGACAGCCGGTGCAAACTGGTACCCTCTCCCTAATCTGGCTGTTAAAGCCGATTATACGACACGCAGAATTGGAGGAGGAAACTACAACAGTGAGAACGAATTTAGCCTGGCCATCGCATACATAGGATGGTTCCTCACCAAATAAAGAAACAAAATCAATAATTATTAATCACTTACAAAATGAATAAGAAATTTTACTATTACGCAGTTTTAATGCTGAGCTTATTGTTCTCTATGGGAGCTTGCTCAGATAATGATGATCCGACACCAATAAACGAGGATCCTAAAAGCCTTGATTACACAAGCGAAAATGCAGCAGCATGGGGTAACTACATGTATAACGTTGCTAAATTATTGAAGCAAGATGCAACCAACCTTTATGAATACTGGAGTGTAAGCTACAAAGGAGGAGAAGCTTACGCACAGACATTCAAGAACCATAACAACTCGACTTATTCAAGCGCAATCAGCTGCATCCAGGAAATTTTTGAGAAATGTGCAGAGATTGCCAACGAAGTCGGAACTGCCAAGATTGGCGAACCATACGATCATTATCAAAAGGGAGACACAGAAGAAGCCCTTTACGCCGTAGAATCCTGGTATAGCTGGCACTCACGCGATGACTATACGAATAATATCTGGTCTATCCGAAATTCATATTATGGTTCATTGGATGGAACGATCAACGCAAACTCCTTGTCTGCACTGATCGCCTCTGTCGATGCTGACCGCGACTCTAAAATGAAAGCGGCTATTACTAATACAGCAAAAGCAATACAGGATATCCCCCAACCGTTCCGGAACAACATCAACAGCAACGAATCTAAAGCAGCAATGGAGGCCTGTTCCGATTTGGAAACACTGTTGACAGAAATGAATGCTTATGTACAGAACACGTTCGGAGCTTCTTCATTCGATGCAAAACTGGATGTTATCGTCGACCAATATGTAGATGCAGTAGTTCTTCCAACCTACAAATCATTATCAGAAAAGAACAGCGCACTGTTCGATGCTGTAAATACATTCAAAAACAGTCCGAGCGATGCAAACTTCGAAAAAGCCTGTACAGCATGGTTGACAGCCCGCGAACCGTGGGAAAAGAGCGAAGGTTTCCTGTTCGGACCGGTAGACAGTGAGGGCCTTGACCCGAATATGGATAGCTGGCCTTTAGATCAGGACATGATCGTCCAGAGCCTGAATTCCGGGAACTTCGATGACATGGAATGGGATGATGATGATGATGAAGACGCTGTTGCAGCAGCACAAAGTGTTCGTGGTTTCCACACTCTTGAATACCTTTTATTCAAAGATGGCAAACCTCGTACAATAAAATAAAAGTATTCGGCGATTTTTTGCCAATAACTTTGGAGCCTTGAAGTTCCCGGCGAAAATCTCGCCAGGCATTTCAAGGCTTCAAGCACTCGAATCAAATTAAGAAAGAACAAACATGAAACAACTGAATCTGTTTTTATTTCTATTTTCACTGTTTTCCATCTGTTCATGCGAAGATGGCATAGAAATGGATGATATAGAAGTTCCTAACGGATACGTGTTATCGGCAGGGACTTCCACCACCTTCCTCAATTCTTCGGTTGCATACGACTCTAATGCAAATTGGGTGACAGGCGATTTATTGAAACGGTTTACCAGTGGAGACGGATTATATGATGATGTACGAACAAGCAGTAACGGAACCGGAGGCGGTCTGGGACCAGTCTATGCCGGATATTCCTGCGGCAGTTGCCACCGTAATGCCGGACGCACACGCCCTACCTTATGGAGCGAAGGAGGTTCCGGTAATTATGGTTTCTCTTCGATGCTGATCTATATCTCACGAAAGAACGGTGCCTTTTTCCGGGATTATGGCCGGGTACTTCATGACCAGGCGATTTACGGTGTCAAACCGGAAGGTAAACTCTCTGTAAAATATATTTCCGAAACATTCTCTTTTCCCGACGGAGAGACTTACGAATTATGCAAACCTGAATATACAATCACAGAATGGTATGCCGACAGCATTGCTCCACAGGATCTTTTCTGTACGGTACGTATACCTTTACGTCATGTCGGTATGGGACAAATGATGGCACTCGACCCTAAAGAGATAGAAGCTTTAGCTGCCAAGAGCAATTACCCGGAATATGGTATCAGCGGACGTTGCAATTATATCTCCGAGAGAGGTGTCATGAGCCTGGGAGTATCCGGCAATAAAGCACAGCATGCCGACCTGACTGTCGAACTGGGTTTCTCCAGCGATATGGGGGTAACCAACAGCCGTTACCCGGAAGAGATATGCGAAGGACAAATACAAGTCAACCAGGGTAGTATGATGGGATTATCCTACGCCCAGTTGGATATTTCGACCAAAGACATGGAAGACGTGGATCTCTATATGCAAAGCTTGGGAGTTCCCGCGCGGAGAAATGTAAACGATCCAAAAGTAATCCTGGGAGAACAGAAATTCTACGAAGCTAAATGTCATTTATGCCACGTTACCACATTGCACACACGTGCACGCGGTTCCGTTTTATTGAACAATACGCAACTGCCCTGGCTGGGAGGACAAACAATCCATCCTTACTCCGACTATCTGTTGCACGATATGGGATCGGAAATAATGGGAGTCGGGCTAAATGATAATTATGTCAGCGGACTAGCCCGAGGAAACGAATGGCGTACTACTCCGCTATGGGGTATCGGGCTTCAGGAGAAAGTCAACGGACATACTTATTTCCTTCATGACGGACGTGCACGTAATCTGGTAGAAGCCATCATGTGGCACGGAGGAGAAGGAGAAGCATCTAAAAATCTATTCAAGAAAATGAGTAAAGAAGATCGCGACGCAGTGATCGCATTTTTAAATTCACTTTAACGCACTTGTAATAATAGTTGTACAATCATGAAACAAATAATAGCAGTTATCACCATATTATTATTCCTGCCTTTAGCAGCTATCGCACAACACGAAAACGATATGGAAAATGGAATCGTATCGTTAGCTGGTAAAGAAGGGTTCACAATCGGGACTAAAAAAGGAGATTTCATATTCAAACCCTATCTCTTAGTACAAACAGCCGCCAATCTCAATTATTATGATGATGAAGGATTGGACCCAGCTTATAATCAGGACAATATTGCCAACTCCGGCTTTTCTATTCCCTATGCAATCCTGGGATTTACCGGAAAAGCATTCAATATGGTTACATTCAACCTTTCAATCAATGCAGCGGCTTCCGGAGGTGCACTTCTTCAGCAAGCATGGTTCGATGTTCAGTTAAAAAAACAGTTTGCCATACGTGTCGGTAAATTCAAAACACCGTTTACACATGCTTATCTGACTACATTGGGAGAAACTTTAATGCCGGTAATGCCAGTATCACTCACAGCTCCGGTCATCCTCCCGCATTCTTTGAATGCTGTTACTCCCAATATCGGAACCGGATTTGACCTCGGTGTCGAGATCCACGGTCTTGTAAAAGAGAAGTTCGGCTATGAAGTAGGTATATTCAATGGTACGGGAAGTTCCGTCAATGTGGCTTCCAAGACATTCAGCGACGACTGGCATATTCCGTCCTTACTTTATGCCGGACGCGTTACCTATATGCCGAAAGGAGTTATGCCGGCTACACAGGGAAATCCAAATATTTTGAATGAAGATAAAATGTTGTTCGGTCTATCAACGTCTCTTAATGTAGAGAGCGAAAACGAAAGTACAAACGACTACCGGGCCGGCGCAGAATTTGCCATGTTGAAGAACCGCCTGTATCTCGGTGCTGAAATATATTATATGAATGTAGGATTTACAAAACGTCAAAAAATAGACGAAAGTTATAATTACCTGGGAGGATACGTGCAGGGAGGTTATTTCGTAACCAACCGCTTGCAGGCTACAGCTCGTTATGACTTCATGAACCGTAATGGACTTGACACGAACGGATTCCTGAATATGCCGGCTGTAGGTGTCAATTATTTCTTCAAAGGTTGTAACCTGAAACTACAGGCCATGTATCAGTTTATCGGACGCACGGGGCATGATACGCAACTCGACCGTGACAATGACGATCTCGGACTTGCTATGCATTCAGGAACAGTCTTACTTCAATATACATTCTAATGAAAAGAAGATGAGAAAAGAGATTCTTTCAACAATATTAGTATTGATGCTTGGATTTACCTCTTGTGATGACGGCAAAATATATAGCGACAATCATATCGACGCAGAAGGGAGCATATTGAAAATAACGACCAATATCAGCGGTACAGATAAGTGGCCGAGTGGATACAGTGTGGTTGTGGCAGGTTTCGGTGAAAGTGATTATGCCGTCATTTCCAAAGGGATTCCAGCACCAGAAACCGAGGGAGAAGCTGTAAGCGTTACCTTATCAGGCATTCCCGAAGAGGTGGAAAAGATTGAGTTGTGCGTTATCAATTCATTAAGAAAACGTGTTACTACATTCTATGAAGCAGACTTCACAGCACAGCAGGATACTATTTTCATGAATGTAGGAACTGTAAATGCAAGTATGTTCAATTGTATTCAGGAAACAGTTTTCGACACCCACTGTATTGCTTGTCACGGGACCAGCACATCCGCAGCTGCCGGACTTTTCCTGACAGAAGGGAAAAGCTACAAGGCCCTGGTAAATGTAGAAGCCGACCTATCAGAAGAAGGAAAAATGTTAGTAACGCCGGGTGATCCGGATAATAGTTTTATCCTGGATATTCTTTCGGAAAATATTACCCGACATGACCACAGCGATATCTTATCGGCTATACCTATAAAAATCTCGTTATTAGAAAGTTGGATAGAAGGAGGAGCCAAAGAATGATTCTCACAAAAACATACGAACAAGATTTTATACACGCTCAAATTTGTTCTTTTGAAGGCAAGGGAGGGGTAACGGAATATCATATACTATTTTCCGTTACCAACCCTTCATTGCCGTTTACGGAACAGCTGGATAAATTACAAAAAGCATACGAAACAGTAACAAAAGAAGAAGCCGGTAAAGCCGTCGCTATATTCCGCCGGTATTTCCTGAGTGATGCGGCGAATCAGACGGAACGGTTGATGGAACGGGAATGCGAAAACCCGTTTTGTGCATTATCGATTGTACAACAAGCTCCGCTAAACGGTACTAAAATAGCCTTATGGGTTTATTTACAAACCGATATGACTACGGAGACCTACAATTCCGGTATGTTTGAGGCTTCTCATAATAAGTATCGCCATCTGTGGACCGGCGGTGCATACAACAAGGCTGCCACATCCGAATATCATACACGTCTGTTACTGAACGATTATGTGCTGCAACTGACCGAACAACATTGTACGCTGGCAGCCGACTGTATCCGGACCTGGTTTTTCGTACAGAATGTAGATGTAAACTACGCCGGTGTCGTAAAAGCCCGCAAAGAGGTTTTCATCACACAGAATCTGACGGAGAAAACGCACTACATAACCAGTACCGGGATAGAAGGACGCCATGCCGATCCGGAGGTATTGGTACAAATGGATGCCTATACGGTAGACGGCCTGCAACCGGAACAGATACAGTTCCTCTACGCCCCTACCCATTTGAACCCGACGTATGAATACGGTGTCACCTTTGAACGGGGCACAGCCGTTTCGTACGGTGACAGGAAACAGATATTCTTGTCGGGAACAGCCAGTATCGATAACCGGGGGGAGATCGTCCATCCCGGAGATATTTTGAAACAGACTGAACGGATGATGGAGAATATCAGCGCCCTGCTGCAGGAGGCCGGAGCTTCCGTTGCCGATATCATGCAGGCTATCGTCTATCTTCGCGACCCGGCAGATTACGAGGAAGTAAACCGTTATATCCGCACCCATCATCCGGATATGCCGCACCTGATCGTACTGGCACCGGTATGTCGTCCGGGATGGCTGATCGAAACGGAATGTATTGCCGTTATTCCGGCAGACTTTCCGCAATACCCCTGTTTATAAATAAAACACCATAAATACAACAACATGTATAAACAAGGAAAATACAAAGAGACAGATAAAATGAGCGACTTGATTTGCGAGAACTATCCCATGGTTCTCGTCATGAGCCGCTTCGGTATCGACCTGGGATTCGGGGAGAAAAACATCAAGGATGTATGCCGGCAGAACGAAGTGGATTGCTGCACGTTCCTTACCGTTGTCAATTTCCTTTCGGAAGAAAATTCAGGTACGATCAACGAGATCAACAATTGCCTTTCCCTACGGTCGCTGATCACTTATCTGCATAATGCGCACGATTATTTCCTAAACTTCCGGTTGCCGCACATCCGCCGTAAACTGACGGAAGCGATCACCGGATGCCCGGGAGATATCGCCTTCGCCATCACTAAATTTTTCGACGACTATGTCTACGAGGTCCATAAACATATGTCGTATGAAGAAAAGATCGTCTTCCCTTATGTACGCAACCTGCAAGACGGAGTGAAAGATTCCAAATACAATATCAGTATCTTTCGCAAGCGGCACGACCAGATAGAGATGAAGATCGTCGAACTCAAGAATATCCTGCTCAAATACTATCCCGGACCCGACAATTATCTGCTGAACAGTGTCCTGTTCGATATCTTTGCCACCGAACAGGATCTGGCTTCTCATAACCGGGTAGAAGATTTCCTCTTCGTTCCCGCCGTACTAGCAATTGAAAAAACAATCAAATGACCGTTGCTTTATGAGCACTAACTTTAAAATAGCTGTTGCAGAACCTTCCTCCATTATCCGTTGCGGGTTGATCACCATCCTGAAACGGTTGCCTGGGTTGCATATCCAGCTGACGGAAATAGCTACGGCTGAATGCCTGGTGGAAAGCCTCCGCATGCACCGGCCGGAAGTACTGATCATTAACCCTTCACTTCCCGGCTATTTCGGAATACAGCACCTGAAAGAAGAATGTGGCTGCCCCGAAATGAAATGTATCGCGATTGCCTGCATGGCTACCGACCACGCCATGTTTCGCCCTTATGACGACCTGATCAATATTTATGACAGCCCCGACGAACTGAAACATAAGCTGGAGAGGCTGAATGCGGAAGAAGCATCTACTGAGCCGCAAGAAGAGGAGGAAGAACAGCAGACGCTCAGTTCGAGGGAAAAAGAGATTGTTGTCTGTGTTGTCAAAGGTATGACGAACCGGGAAATCGCCGACCGCCTGTATCTTTCTACCCACACCGTGATCACCCACCGCCGGAATATTGCCCGGAAACTGCAGGTGCACAGTGCCAGCGGCCTGACGGTGTATGCTATTGTGAATAAACTGGTCGAACTGAACGATATAAAGAAAGTCTGATAAAATATTATTTTCTCACAGCTTTTGTTTTCTTTTCACACTCCAGAATTTGGCTTCAATCCTATATACTGTATCTTTGGGAAACAAAAATATATATATCAGGTTACCATGAATCCAATAACAAGACAATACAACAAGACGGCAGTACAGATCACCTCCTTTGAGACAAAAAAAGGGATCACCGAATATCATATCATCCTCGAACAGATGGATTGTATGGATGATTACTCCACCCAGTTGCAGGATTTGCTCAAAGCTTATACACAATGTGTGGAAGAGCTTCCGGGAAACCCGACTGCCGTGTTCCGCCGTTATTTCCTGAGTGACGTGACCAACCAGACCGCCTTACTGATGGAAAAAGAACGTTCCAATCCGTATTGTGCATTATCCATCGTACAACAGGCCCCGATGAACGGGACTAAAATAGCCCTTTGGGCATGGCTCCAGACAGGTGTACAGACACAGGTGCTTCCAAGCAATCTGTTTGAAGCCCGTCACGGAAGTTACCGACAGCTTTTCGGAGCCAATCTTTGTAACCGTGCTGCCAACTCCGAATACCAGACACGGCTTATCTTCCGCGATTATATCATGCAACTGACAGATGCCAAGTGTACGCTGGCAAATAACTGTATCCGCACCTGGATATTCGTACAGAATGTAGATGTCAACTACCCGGGAGTCGTGAAAGCCCGCAAGGAAGTCTTTGCAACACAAAACTTAACGGAAAACACTCACTTCATCGCCAGTACCGGCATAGAGGGACGTTACCAGGACACAAGCGTGTACGTAACGATGGATACGTATGCCGTATCGGGTATCGGCCAGGAACAAATCCAGTATCTTTATGCTCCCAACCATCTGAGCCGCACCTACGAATACGGGGTGACGTTTGAAAGAGGGGTAGCCATTACGTATGGCGACCGACGTCATGTATTCGTTTCGGGAACGGCCAGTATCGACAGATACGGCGAGATCGTCTATCCGGGAGATGTCATCAAGCAATCGGAACGTATGGTTGAAAACATCACCGCCCTGTTAAACGAAGCAGGTGCCGACCAGAATGATATCATGCAGGCCATCGTTTACATCCGCGACACGGGAGATTTTGCCCGCGTGAAGCAATACATGGAAACGAACCATTCGACTATGCCTTACCTGATCGTCCGGGCCCCGGTATGCCGTCCGGGCTGGCTGGTCGAAATCGAATGTATCGCCGTCGTTGCCGTAGATGAGCCGGAATATGCTCCGTTGTAATCGATTATTATTACTACATTTGCAACAGAACCTTTAAAACAAGAGCGATATGACATTAATTGAGCGTAAACAGCAGCTTATCCAACGCCTGGAGACTGTATTCGATGAACATATTATTGACGAAATTGAACAGCTACTGGATCAAAAGGAACAGACAAACGATATTCTATACTTTTCTCCGGAGTTGAAAGGGAAAATAGATCGTGCTTTAGAACGAATGAAAGCAGGGAAAGGTGTTTCTAATGAAGATATGAAAAAAAGATTCGCTAAATGGTTAGTTCCAGAACAATAATATGGGATGAAGAAGTCTTGCAGGCAATAGACGAGATTGCAGACTTTTATAACGAACGTAATGGAAATTCTCATTACAGTAACTTTTTACTAGCGAAGTTCATAGAAACTGTAGAACAGGCTGCACTATTCCCTCTCTCAGGACAGGGAACAGAATATCCTCATATACGGTATCTTATTGCTATACCCGAATATTCTCTTTTCTATCATCATAGCGATAAACAAATTACCGTCCTTGTCCTATGGGACAACCGTCGTAATCCGGCACGTCTGGCCTACACATTACGCAATCAAGATCCCAAATATCTGAATGAGCCGATGGTGCCGTATGAGAAGCTAACAGCCCCAACAAACGTGAAAGATTAATAACAACTTCATCTGTTCACAGAAAAAGCATTACCTTTGAACTATCGAATAATTGAACAATCAATAACACCAAAACAAGAAAGAAACAGCCTATGTACAAAAACGGAAAATACAGGGAAACCGATAAAATGAGCGATTTGATATGCGAGAACTATCCGATGGTCCTCGTTATGAGCCGTTTTGGGATTGCCCTGGGATTTGGAGAAAAGAATATCGGTGAGGTATGCCGTCAGAATGGAGTAGACGCCTGCACCTTCCTGACAGTGGTGAACTTCTTGACGGAAGACGTAACCACTCCTGTCACCGACCTCAATAAATGCCTGTCTATCGATGCGCTGATCACCTACCTGCACAATGCGCACGACTACTTCCTCAACTTCCGTCTGCCGCATCTGCGCAGGAAGCTATTGGAAGCCATCGCCGAATGCCCGAAAGATGTAGCCTTCGTTATCCAGCAGTTCTTCGACGAATATGCCGACGAGGTACACAAGCACATGTCGTACGAAGAAAAAGTGGTCTTCCCGTATGTTCGTGGCCTGCTGGCCGGGAAGAAAGACCCGAAATACAATATATCGATCTTCCGCAAACGTCACGACCAGATAGAGATGAAGATCGTGGAACTGAAGAATATTCTGATAAAATATTACCCCGGTCCCGGAAGCAACCTACTGAACAGCGTCCTGTTCGACATCTTCGCCACCGAGCAGGACCTGGCTTCACACAACCATGTGGAAGATTATCTCTTTATGCCCGCTATTTTAGCATTAGAAAAAACAATTAATTGATGCCCTATGAGCACCACACTGAAAATCGTTATTGCTGAACCTTCCGCCATTGTCCGCAACGGACTGGAAACAATACTGAAACGCCTGCCCGGCGGCTTGCGTGTCCAGTTTTCTGAAATAACGACTATCGAGTCGCTTACCGAGGATCTTCGGACACACAGGCCGGATATCCTCATCATCAATCCTTCTATTCCCGGGTATTTCACTATTCCACATCTGAAAGAGATGACAGGTTGCCCGAATATGAAATGTGTGGCTATGCTCTATGCCCCTATCGACCATTCCCTGATCCGCTATTACGACGATCATATCAATATCCTCGACAGCCCCGACGAGATCGGGCTTAAACTGGAACGGCTCCATGCCAAATCGGAGGAAGACGGCGATGGCGACGAACAACAGACATTGAGTGCCCGCGAAAAAGAGATCGTGGTATGCGTGGTAAAAGGAATGACCAACCGTGAGATTGCCGACCGCTTGTTCCTCTCCACCCACACGGTCATCACACATAGAAGAAATATCGCCCGTAAGTTGCAGGTACACAGTGCCAGCGCCTTGACGGTTTATGCGATTGTGAATAAGCTGGTGGAGCTCAGCGACATCAATAAAGTATAAAGCCGACAGTGTTACAGTTATCTACAATCGGGTTCCAAGCCAACCACGTCATTTAAGTTATTCCCTGTTGTATCCTTTACTATTAACATAACAAATACAAAAAACCTTATCTTTCTTAATAATTAACCCTAACATTTCACCCTTTTTTTAAAACACAGCAAACAATATCCGAAACCTCGCTGTTAAGAACAAAGAGTATCACTAATAATGAATATCACATGAAGAAATTCTTTTTAATAGGAGCAACGTTATTTCTTTCTTTGTATGCCAGTGCACAGCATGTCGCATTAAAGAACAATATCGTCTACGATGCTACCGCCACTCCCAACCTGGGTTTGGAAGTGGGATTAGGAAAGAAGGTCACAATGGACCTTTCTGCGGGTTACAACCCATTCGAGTTCAGCAACGACAAACAGTTTAAACATTGGCTGGCACATGCAGGCGTACGTTTCTGGACCTGCGAAAAGTTTAACGGAACATTTATCGGCGTTCACGCCCTGGGCGGACAATACGATGTGTCAGGATTCAAGCTGCCGTTCGATATGTTCAAGAAACTGCGCGACCATCGCTACGACGGTTATCTGTACGGTGGAGGTATCAGTATCGGTCATCAATGGATACTGAACAAACGCTGGGGTATCGAAGGCGAAATCGGTGCCGGTTATGCCCGTATGCACTACGACGAGTACGCCAAGGGCAAAGACATGCCGAAAATACGCACTGCCAACCACAACTACTGGGGTGTGACGAAAGCGTCTATCTCTTTTATCTATTTTATCCACTAATAATCAAACAAGCAAAATGAAGAAGTTATTCTATATAATAACCGTTTTAGTATGCTCCGCCTATGGGAGCATGCAGGCACAGACTGTTAGCCCCGACGGTATAGCTTACAGCGACCTGCAAGTAAACAAAGAGGGCAGCCAGGTTGTATTGTCGACCACCGCTAACCTCACCAACATGCAACTGAAATCACAGAATATGGTGATCGTCACTCCCGTACTTCAGTCGGCAGACAAGGCACACACAGTAAAGTTCGATCCGTTCGTCATTACTGGAAAGAAACGTATGAAGGCACTCGACCGCGAAATGGGTTTCGGTGCCGAGCCGTTCGAACAGACACCGACCGTGATCTTCCGTCATAAAAAAAACCAGCCGGAGTCTATCCCGATGACCCTGACCGTACCATACGAAAGCTGGATGCGTAATGCTTCGCTGGTGATGCAGGCGAATACCACCGGATGTGCTTCGTGCGATGTAGCCAGCAATATCACTCCACTGTCGTCACGCATATTGCCTCCGGTAGTTGCACCGACTTACGAACTGAGTTATGTCACTCCTCCGGCAGAACCGGTAAAACAGCGTAGTGAAACGCACTCGGCTTACCTGAACTTCGAAGTGGGCAAGTCTGTCCTATTGCACGACTTCAAGAATAATGCCGCCGAACTGAAAAGCGTGAACAAGATCGTGAATGAAGTACGTAACGACAAGAACCTGAAATTTACAGAGTTCAATATCACCGGATACGCATCACCGGAAGGTGGCTACGACTATAATATGAAACTGTCGGAAAGCCGTGCCAAGGCATTCGCAGCCTATATGAAAGATAAGGAAGATATGCCGACCTCGCTGATGAAGGTGAACTGGGAAGGTGAAGACTGGATCGGCCTGCGCAACGCAGTCAAGGCGTCCAACCTGTCCAACCGTGATGAGATCATGAAAGTACTGGAAATTTCCGATATCAATAAACGTAAAGCACAACTCAAAGCCCTGAACGGAGGACGTACGTATCGTATGTTGCTGGACGATTATTATCCTGCCCTGCGTCGTATCGACTATACGCTGGCTTACATTGCCCGTCCGTTCGATGTGAACGAAGCCAAACAGGTGATCAAGACGAAACCGCAGTACCTGAGCCTGAACGAAATGTTCGTGGTAGCCAACACCTATCCGAAAGACAGCCCTGAATTCAAGGAAGTATTCGACATTGCCGTACGCCTCTACCCGACCGATCCGGTTGCACAGCAGAACACTGCCGCCCTGGAAATAGAACGCGGAGCTACCGAAGCCGGTATCGAACGTCTGCAAAAGATCAATACACCGGAAGCATGGAACAACCTCGGTGTTGCCTACGCCAAGAAGAAAGAGTACCAGAAAGCACTCGAATATTTCAGCAAGGCAGCCAATGCAGGTGTCAAAGCCGCAGCCCAAAACCAGGAAGGTTTGACTAACTGGCTGAAAGAGCAATGATAGAATAATATAGAGTTATAGAAAAAAGCGTCCCGCCTTCTCCTTCGTGGAGGGGGCGGGACATCTGTTATATTATACGACAATTGTGACACTCATGCTTTTTCCTCCAACTCAGCATAGAGGTCCTCCATCGTATTCATACGGACTTTACCTTTTTCTGCATCTTTCACTTCCTGAAGAGCTTCTCTTAAGTCGCTTTTCAACTCATTCTTCAGTTTACTTTTAGCATCTTCACCTTGTGCTTGTTTCCGTATTTTATTGAGTACCCGTTTCACTTCATCGAGTGTATGCCTACTGTTTGTTGTCAGTATTTCCCGTGCTAATTCTGCTTTATAGGCTTCGAGTTCCATTGTTGTCATATTGTTCTCCTTTCTTTTTTGTATACTACTTCAATCCGTTCTTGTGAAGTAACTCTTCTATTTCTTTTGGATGAATGGAATCACGTTCTGATTTATCATAAATATAGAGCAAGTTGATTTCTGTTTCGTCTATGGAAACAACAACAGTGAATGTTATCACTCTTGCTCCACCACTTTTACCGCGTCCTTTAGAGGTTATACGCATACGGATCTTGCGCAGATTACCTCCCAGGTCAATACCAAGCTGCGGATTTGCATTGATTTCTTCTTGTAACGTTATTAGATCCTCTTTCAATGAAGAATAGCGTTTACTCAGACGTTTTACTTCTTTTTCGAAGGTGTCATCAAATATAATACTATAATTCATCGATCAGCTCATTTAAAGTCTTTGCTTTCTTTCCGCAACGTTTCCTTTCCTGCATTTCTTTCAACCCTGCATCGATACCGGCAAGGATTTCTTCTTTGCTGATATACTCAGTTTCTTCCTCATTGATATCTTCCAATAGCTTTTCTGACAGCCATTTTTTGTTGCTTTTGGAAAGAGATTGAATGATCTGCCAAAGACTTTCTAATGATATTGTTGCTTTCATGTTTGGTTCTCCTTTCTTAAATGGTTGGTTCCGAAGGCAAAGGTAATGAAAAAGGACGTATAACGTTGTATGAGAACATAAAAAAAGAAGATGTGCCACAACTCCCTCTGTCATGATGACACATCTCCTCGGAACTGTTATCTCACAGCTACCTTATAGCTCTTGCCGTCGATGCGGACGATGTAATTACCCGTAGGCAGCGCCCAGCGGCTATCGCCCGGAGCCACTTCGGCAAAGCGAAGAAGCGAGCCCGTGAAGGTATAGACACCGACCTCCCGGCGCATACCCAGGCGCAGAAACAGGCAGCCTTCGCCACCGCGCACTTCGATGGTCTCCGCCCGGATTGCCTCGTTGGCAACCGGATCGGGATTCTTCACAATACCGGAGATGCGAATGTCCAGATCGCTACGTACGTAAGGGATGACGTACTTTCTATCACTGGCACGCGGCTCGATCGTTTCACCACGGCTTGTGGTAACAACCGGTTTCGACTGATCGTAGTCGGCATCGAGGGTAAGATAAAAACCAAAGCTATTCCATGCCTCTACCGTATATTCTCCTGCCGATGGATCTGTTGTCGCACCTTCTACGGCGGGGAGGGTTACGGTGTAGTAGACTGGATCGGGTTCAGGCTCCCACGGATCGGGATCGGGGTCGATGACTGGCTTTAGCTTGAAAGTTGCTGTTACCGTTACGTCACTGGCTGGCATGGTAAAGGACGTATTACTAAGGTCAATCGAAATTTCCTGATCACCGTAAGTGTATAACAAAGACTCCAGTTCGTAGCCTGTATTCGGTTTAACGGTGAGAGTAACGATTTCATTTTCTTTTGCCTCAGTGGGGGTAGCTTCAACTGAACCGTTTGAACAGTCGTCTATAAAAACCTTATATTTGGGCTCTTCAATAATGAATCGCCAATCAGTACTAGTTAGTTTGCCATTTGTTTCGTAGTTATCACTTTCAATCTCGATGGAGAGTTGATAGGTACCAGGTGTTTGCGGCATTTTCTCACTATATTCCGATAGAGTCGTGACATTACTATAATAGATAGTAATAGTAAGTGCATCCTGATCCGTTCCTTTATAAGCAACCGTCTTGCTTTCCGCGTCATAACTAAAGTTTCCCACTGTGAGCAGTGCTGGATTTACCTGCAAAGAAATCCCTCTTTCTATCTTATTGTCGTTATAACCTTCGACTTTACTATAATCATAATTGTCATAATCCGTATCATAGTATGCCGTATACTCTCCTGTTTTAACATCAGGCACAATGGTTTTATCTACCCATATCCAGTCATTATCTAATGTGACACCGGCCAATGTTTGAGAAGGATTATATGTTATAGCTTTAAGGGAAGCCGGGCCTGCCGGAGCTTCTGTTACCTCTTTCTTATTTACTCTGACAGAAAGATTCTTTGAAACTGTCCCGTAGTTCTTGTCAGATGGTGTAAAAGTTGCCTGATATCCATGCACACCAACCTTTCCTACTGATGTTTCCGGACTATCCCATGCCCAACCTTGACCTAATGGGATATCGGAAAGCAGATCTTCGTAGGTTGCATTCAAACCTTCCGGTTCCGTATAATCTGTAGCGGTCGTACCATCGGCCTGAGTTATCGTCAACGTCTCTGTCACCTCTGCCGATATTAACGTCTCCTTATTACCACCATACTGAGCAGTCAGCTTATAGGTACCAACCTCCAAACCTTTCGTTGAGAAGGTAAAGGTATATTCGTCCGAGGCACCGACCTCCTGCTTGTCTGAATAATAGGTAAGGCCTTGCTCATCATCCGTCAATACTAATTGCACACTGTTCATCGCTGCGTTGCGCAAACGGGCTTTCGTCTGCTTGACTGTTATGTTGAGTTTGACTTTCCATTCGTATTCCTCCGGAGTATATTGGGTTGTGTACACTTCGTCTTCAAATGAGATAACAGATTGTTCAGTTGGTGTATTGGGGCTACCTTTTTCAGTAATTGTAAAATACCCATCAGTCGTATTCCCACCCGTTTTATATTCCGCTTCATAAGTCGTGATGGTTCCCCCTTTCGTACGCACCGTGATTGTATGCATATCTGCCGTCATATACAGATAAAGTTTGTTGTCACCATCATGGTTTCCGGGGACATAATAGGGCTTATCGTCGACGGAGACGTCGGTGACGTTTTCGATTTCGGGGGTGATGCCTAGACAAAGATCATTCCCTTGTCCATCTCCAGGGGTAATATTCTTCATTTCGCCTACGATACTCCCCCCTTGAATGATAAGCTCGGTTGAGGTGTTTGCTTTATTGCTTCCAATACCGTTTGTCTTAACCAGCCCCCCTTCTATGGTGATAGTTCCAGCTTTTGTAGTACTGTTTATCGTACCGATGCCTATAGTTGTATACTCATTCCAAACATGAGACACTCCCTCTGCTTCAACAATTCCTCCTCTAATAGTGATCGGGCAGTTTACTTTTATTCCCTCTCCGGTAGAACCATATCCTCCGATACCAGCTCCGTTACATCCTTTACTTTTCGCAATAACATGTCCTCCATTAATCACGATTGTTCCGGCGATTCCCGCACCTGAAGGATCACCGGTTTCATCTTTATATTTAGCCGTAACATTAACCGTTCCACCATTAATAGTAACAGTACAATCATTGTTACCAATCGCATTGTTTACATTTTTATCCGGCATTGTTATTGTTATCTCTCCTCCATTAACCGTAACATTCTTAGCCGTTATATTACTCCCATCCGTATTCGTAATTGTCCCTTTATACATTACGAAACTTTCTCCAGAGAAAGAACAGTTGGTGAAAGTGCCACCTTGAACAGTCACCTTCCCTTTGATACCGACACCGGCTGTACCCCGCCAAGGTTCATTCCCTCCAGTAGCAGTAATATTTCCCCCTTTAACAAGTACCACTAAATTATCTCCTATTCCTACACCATGCCCGGCTTTCCCCAAATCACCTCCAGTCCCTCCTGTTGAATTGATTTTCCCATTCATAATTTCAACAGTCGCCTTATAGGAATCGGACTGTTTTCCACCAATACCGGCACCGGCAGAGCCATAGTCAGCTGTATTATTTCCTCCTGTCACATCCAAACTATGCGTTTCATCCTCAGCCGTAACAATCAGATAACTATTTTCCATCAACTGAATACCCGCCATACTCTTCCCACTTTTCAACGTATTCGCGCCATTCAGTGTAAGGGTCAGCCGGGCATTCTTTTCCAACAGGATAGCGGCAATCTCCAACGTAGTTGAGACATTTATCGAAACGTTGCTTATGGTCACATTCGCCGTCACCCCTTCCTTCACGACGATATGGTCTGTCGTCGTCCCCGAAAAGGTCAAAGCTTTTTCTGTCAATATCGTATATGTGTTATCCACATAGGTGTAATCCGTCCCTTCAATCCCCTCGGAAACAGCCAAAATACCTACCTCAGCCTGCCCCCACGCCACCGGCAAGCATAAAAAAAGGAATGCGACGATCCATGCGCCCATCCCCGTGATGCGATTCTTGTAATATTTACTCATACTAGTTGTTATTTTATTTATGATTGTTTGTATTGTATTGTCGAAACCGAATCGACCGCCCGGTCGATACACCTTCGACCGAGTTGTCGATGATGCGTCGACCGATCGGTCGATGGTGCTTCGAGAGATTACGGGCTATTCGATAACCGGACGGTCATCGTCGTCGTCTTTCGGTTTGCCACCGATCCACAAGGTTGTGGATGCGCTACGAGGCGATTTTAGCAAAGCACCGCTCGTGTATTGCGTGGTGACAGTCAGTGTGTATTCGCCATTAGTCAGGTCTGAAGGGATCAGCAAGGTCAGTTCAGACGGCTTGTTGGTGGTGATCATGTCTTCGTCCAATTTCGTCACTGCACCCTTCGAATCGGTCAGCGTGACACCTACTGTTTCGTCGTCGCCAACGACCTTCAGCATCGCACCGCGTACGAACAGGTTGCGGCCGGCCGTAGCACTGCCGTCGCGAAGCTTCGTCTTGCGGTCTTCCGTTTCGAGAATATACATGATGTTCGACTTTTCGCCCAGTATTTCCACGCTGGTCTTTGCGATTTCTTCGCGCAGCTCCTTTCCTTGGTTGAAAACGACATAGATGGAGTTCTTTTCCTTATTCCATACGCCTCCTTCCACAACACCCGTCAGGCGGGCCACGGCATAGAAGAGGCCGGTGTTCACACTTACTCCGTTCAGAATAAGACGGGTTATGATTCGGTTGTACAATGAAATGGAGTGGCGAAGCGTCTCCTCACGCAGACCGGTGTCTTCTTCACGCATTTCTTTGATAATGTCATCGATACCGGCACTTCCATTTGATTCCAGTTGTAAAATCTTGTCTGTCAGATTGTCGGCAGTTACGGTGTTGTCGACGAGCCACCCTTTCAGTTTGTTTTGCATACCAGTGGTATTAGATTAGTTCTAATAGAACTACGTAAACAAGATAACTGATAATCAAACAAACTACAGGTATTGGCTATAATTGAGCTCTTTTCATACATTTTATATAATCGCCCTTTATCCCTTGTTTATTAAGAAGTTTTCTCTACCTTTGGCAACATTATTAACGTAGTTCTATTAGAACTCTATCCAAAAACAAAACACATTTCTTAAATAATACAAAAAAGGTTGTGTTATCAGTATTCATTCGAGCTACTGAGTAACACAACCTTTTGTTGTATTTATTAAAAAGCTAAACTATTCTTTCGATTTCCACTCGTTGATCAGTTCGTTGATCGTCTCGCGTACCGACATGATGCGGCTGGTCTTCCAGGCATTGCTTCCGGCAAAGGCATATCCGTTCTCAAAGTTTCCTTTGAAAGCGTTGTACAAAGCCGTAACGATGCAATAAGGACTTCGCGAAATATCGCACGTCTTGATGCAGTTGAAAGGACACGCTTTCGGTTGCTTGATCCCTGCCTTCACCTTTTCGAGGAAGTTGCAATGGATCGCACGACCGGGCATACCGACCGGACTCTTGATGATCTCGATGTCTTTCTCTTCCGCTTTAATATAGCTTTCCTTGAAAGCGTCGGAAGCATCACACTCGGTAGTCGTGACGAAACGGGTTCCTAATTGAACGCCCGATGCTCCAAGGTCCATCATGCGTTTGATATCTTCACCCGTATAAATGCCTCCTGCCGCAATTACCGGGATACTCTTGTTGTATTTCTCTTCAAAAAGAGAAACTTCGTGTACTACCTGCGGCAGTAACTCTTCCAGTGAGAAATGTTCGTCTTCCAGCTGGTTCTCCTTGTAACCGAGGTGACCGCCGGCTTTCGGACCTTCCAGCACGACAGCGTCGGGCAGGTAGTCGTAGTTGTTTTTCCATTTCTCGCAGATGATGCGTACGGCACGTGCACTCGATACGATAGGCACCAGCTTCGTTACGCTGTCTTTCTTCAGGAAAGACGGTAAGTCGAGAGGCAGACCTGCACCACTGAAGATAATATCGACCTTTTCGGCGATACTTGTCTTCACCAGTTCAGCGAAGTCAGACAATGCGACCATCACGTTTACACCGATGATACCTTTGGCCTTTTCACGGGCTTTACGTATCTCTTCAGCCAGGCCTAAATTGCCAGCTTCAGTGTAATTGGGAGATAATTTCTTATATAAAAGTCCGAGACCGGCGGCGGAGATAACGCCAATCCCACCTTCATTTGCAACGGCCGAGGCTAAGCCGGATAGAGATATTCCTACGCCCATCCCACCTTGGATAATTGGGAAACGGGGTTTGAGATCTCCGATTGTTAATGTCTTCATGTAAGTTTATATAGTTTATAAATACGCAGCAAAGGTAGCACAATAAACCAAATGATGTGCAAAAAGGACCAATATTATTGCACAGGTATATCTTTTTTGTGCAATAACATCAGTCCTTTACGACTAAAACCAAAGCAAAACCTTTAAAGACTAAACTATTTAACCGGGATATAACCCACTTTCTTCACAATTTCCTGTCCCTCAGCAGACAATACATAATCGATGAACGGTTTCACAGGACCTTCGTTTTTTGCCTCGTAATAGTAGAACAACGGACGGACAATCGGATAAGTCTTATTCTTTGCGTTGGCAAAAGAAGGTTCCACATAATTCTTTCCGGCATCGTAAGATACATGAAGCGGTTTTACGTCCTTATTGACATACGCCAGTCCGACGTAGCCGATAGCACCTTTTGTCTGGCTTACCGACTGGATGATAGCTCCTGTCGCGGGCATACTCAGGATACCGTTCATATAATTCTTGTTCTTCAATACACTTTCCTTGAAAAACTCATAGGTACCGGAAGAGGTTTCACGCGAATAGGCAACGATCTTCATATCGGCTCCTCCTACTTCTTTCCAGTTCTTGATCTTGCCGGTGAAGATTCCTTCCAGCTGTTCGCGGGTCAGGTTGTCTACCTTATTGGAGGGATGAACGACTACCGCCAGGGCATCATAAGCGATCACCACCTCCTTTGCATTCTTCTTTGCTTCCTGCAGACGTACTTTTTCATCGAATTTCATTTTACGGGAAGACATCGCAATATCGGTCGTTCCTTCCATGAGAGCAGAGATGCCGACACCCGAGCCGCCACCCGTTACGGTCACTTTAGTGCCTTTATGCTTATTCATAAAATTCTCGGCCTCCGTCTGGCTGACGGGCAGACAAGTATCACTTCCTTTGATCTTCTGTGCAAATACATTTGTTGTAAATAAACCGATGGCCATAGCAGCCAAAAGAATCGTCTTTTTCATTACTTTTATTGAATTAATTTTCTTACTGCAAAGTAACTACATGCGTATTTCAAGAGCATGAAACAGGTATTACATTTATGTGAAGATAAAAGGGTATCTACCTTATAATGAAAGGGTGCATACTCTCCGGAGAAAGCATGCACCCTATTTTGAAAGTATATGTATCCTTTTCTGGTAATCCGGTCAGAACTTATACTGCAAACGTACCGTCAGCACATTATCTTTGCGGTCTTTTTCATAGCCTTTTACGAAGTCGCTTTTCTCGTTGAAGTTGAATTCGTAGTAAGCCTGTACACGGATATGTTTGTTGAAGCGGTAGAGGCCACCGATACCGAAAGTACTCTGGGCTAAATCAGTCTTGGAAGTAAATGTGTTCTCCATACCAATTTCATTTCCTTTCAGCTTTGTATTCGGGTCGTATACATCATATTTGAATACAGCGGAGAAAGGAGACGTTCCGATATCCTGTACCAGATAGAAGAAATAACCTATAAAAGGACGTTTGAACAAAGCGTTTTCGGGCAAGTCTTCCGGACGTGTTCCGCTGTTCGGACTTCTACTGCTGGAAGCAATACCGGGCTGTGTACCCAAAAGGCCTTCGGCACGCAGAGTAGTCGTACCCCAGGAACTCAGGAAACTGAACTGGGCGTCCAGACCGATATATTCACGTTTCATGTAAGTGCCGGTTTTACCTTTATCCACTTCGATAAAGCGTTTGCCGTCCATCTCGTAAGCCGTTGTCGTCGGGTTGTAAACGCCACCATTATAATAGGATACGCCTGCTCCCCATTTACCCCAGTTACCGATCTCCTTATCGGCTCCCAGACGTCCGATAAAATCCTTGCGGCTGTCGGTCTCGCGGTTGATACTGTTTCCGGCAAAGAGCCCGGCATCGAGGCGAAGGAAGCCCAGGGGACTCTCTTTCTTGGCACGGAGGGTCAGCATAGCTCCCAGGTCGCGTTCGTCCGGGAAGAAGTACTGGATGATGGTAGCGCGTTCGGGCGACTCCAAACCGCTGGTCGAGTAACCGATCTCGTGTCCAAAAGGACGGTTGAAAACACCGGCCATCAACTGGCTGCGTTTCGTCCAAGGGTCTTTGATCCCGATATACAGGTCACGGAAGCTGACACCCTTATCGTTTGCCTCAATCTGTACGGCTCCGGTTCCGATGCCGTCGTTGTATTCAAACTTCAGGCGGCCGCGACGAATACCGATACGGTTGAAGCCTTTGTCTTCATGTTCGTTCTTGTCGCCGACCTTTAGGGTGGCATCTTCCTGTCCATACTGATATTGTCCCTGGATATAGGCAGAGACTTTAAACTTACTAAGTCCCTTCACTATCTTATCCAGCGTTGCTGTCTCTTCCGCAAGCGAATCTATGCGAGCATCTAACTGTTCCGTGTTCTGAGCTTCCGCGAGAAAGGGAAGCAGCGCTAACAGGGTGAGCGCCATTAATTTGATTACTTTCATTCCTGACTTTGTTGGTTGCGGTGAAAAATATGTTACATCACTGTTTCCGGCAGCAAAGGAACAGCTTTTCTGTTTCACATATATTGCAGCCCTGTTACAAAGATAAAACCAAATTATTACAATATTGTTACAAACTACTCGTTCGGAGCCTGCAACTCAACTGTCAGGTTTCCATGTCCGGTTCTTTTATCCGACTCGGCACGCTTCGCCAACTCTTTTATTGTAAGGGTGATCAGTTTGCCGACCGGTTTACCGTCGCGATAGGTAATGACACGCAGTCGACTGGCTGTTTTTGGAATACGCAGCGGTTTATTGTACTTCGGGGTAAAACAATCCGGATCGGTATTATCGAATGTGTAGTAAATATCTGTTCCTGCAATTTCACTACCCAGTTCGACCTCCAATACACCATCCTGCAAATACGGAGTGACAATTGCATTATTCATGCTGCGGGCATAATTGATACCAGCCTGATCGGCACGCACGAAATGGCGTTCTACACGAGGCCAGAATTTCTCCCAATCCGTTTGCGCGGGACCACTCCACAGAACTTCCGCCAAAGCCCATCCACGGGGCCAGGTCATATACTCGACATGACGGAAGGTCGGAATGGCTTCTCCCCATACATTACCTTGTCCTCCCAATACCATTTCAGCCGGAACACCTTCCGGTACAGGATTAAAGCTATACGAGTCTTTCAACCGGCACATGGAATAAGTAGCGGGTTCCACAGAAGGCTCCCCCTGATACAAATCCAGGTAACAATGTTCCGTCGGTGTCATAATCACATGGTGACCGGCTTTAGCTGATTTGATACCACCTTCCATACCACGCCAGCTCATCACATTGGCATCGGGTGCCAGGCCACCTTCCAGTATCTCGTCCCAGCCGACCAGTTTCTTCCCTTTCGACTTCAACAGATCCCCCATCCGGTGGATAAAGTAACTTTGTAACTCTTCTTCATTCTTCAGATTCTCTGCTTTCATACGAGCCTGGCAACGGGGGCATTTATGCCAGAAACCTTTAAAACATTCATCACCGCCGATATGGATATATTCGTCGGGGAAAAGGGCAGCCACTTCCGTCAACACCTTATCCATAAACTCGAAAGTAGACTCTTTACCGATACAAAGTGTATTCTCATCTTCTCCATAGAATTTATTTCCTACATTCACTGCGTCGGGAGCTTTCATACAGGCCAGTTCCGGGTAAGCGACCAAAGCGGCAACTCCATGACCGGGCACATCTATTTCCGGAATAACACGCACAAAACGCTGGGCTGCATAAGCCAGTACTTCCTTCACATCTTCCTGGGTATAAAAGCCTCCGTAAGTTGTTTCTTCTCCTTTTTGCGCGCGTTCACGTCCCCACCAGTCGCCTACACGGTCAGCACGCCAGGCGCCTACCTCCGTCAGTTTCGGCAATGACTTTATTTCCAAGCGCCATCCCTGGTCGTCGGTCAGGTGCCAGTGGAAAACGTTCATCTTATACTCGGCCAATTCATCGATAAACTTCATGACTTCTTCTTTGTTGAACCAGTGGCGGCTTACGTCCAGCATCAGCCCACGCCAGGGGAACTGGGGGGTATCGGTAATCTCGGTACAAGGGATTCTCCATTTCTTATCTTTAGGCTGTGCAGTCTTACTTTTGATCTCAGCGGGAAGCATCTGCAACAGGGTTTGTACTCCATAGAAAATCCCGGCTGGTTTATTCGCCGTAAGCAGTATATCCCCGTGTTTCACTTTCAGGTGGTAGCCTTCATCTCCCAAAGCAGCATCTTCCACCAGCTTAAATTCGATCTTTCCATGTTTCTCCACAGGAAGAGTGAAGCCGGTAGCAGGTGAAATCTTTTCATTCAGATACCGGGCAATACCTTTTAACTCTTCATTCGATTGATCAAGAGTTATTGCGGCGTTAGAAGTAAGAGTGAAACAGTCGGAACCGACAGTCATTTCCTGTGGCACAGGGATCAATGCAATTGCTCCATTCTCCGTAACACATGACTTATTCGCACATGATACACAAGTCAGCAACAGAGCGGCAGAAGCAAGACTCAACAGTGTTCTTTTCATTATTATAAGTTTTTGTTTGAAATTTTGCACGAAGATAAGAATTCGCTGATAAACAGGAAAGATAGGGTAATAAAAAAGGCGGTGTGTCTCATGCATTCCTGCATAACAGACACACCGCCCGGATATTTAACAATTAGTATTTACAATTATTTCACGATCGCCTTAACTGCTTTTTCACCTTCCACACTAACGATTACAACACCCTGAGGTACAGGAATTGTTGCATTGTCGGATGTGATAGTTTGGTTTACAAGCGGCTGGCCTAATACATTGGTAACAGCTATAACTTTACCTGATGCATTACGAACGATGATCGAACCGTTACCGGCAACGACACTGATACTTGAGGTTGAAACTTCATCGTTAGAAGTTGCATAATCCTCTGTATCTTCCAGGTTGAAGATCTGAGACTGGTTGATCAGTTCCTTCATCTTATCCTTATCGTCCACATGGTTACCGTTGTCTACTTCATATTCAGCCAATACAGGTACACCGTTATGGATTTTCACCCATGCGCCCTTGAACGAAGCAATACTCGATACGCCTTCCTTGTTGGATTCCAGTAAGAAGTCCTTATGAGCGTCGTCTGTGTAACGCAGAGAGAATGCATAGTTCTTATGTAAGCCGTCTACCGGTTTCTTTTCGAA
>OGZX01000671.1_pt1 | contig 39806 bp, 28 predicted proteins | sample 1576881 | NCBI WGS metagenome assembly OGZX01 (sample SAMEA3541542, study PRJEB24748) | human gut metagenome | biome: human gut; feature: human-associated habitat; material: faeces | place: China | collected 2012 | reverse complement strand
GAGGGCCACCTGAAACCCAACGCTGAACTTGGCCTCATCTCCGGTTCTGGGTTCGCCGAAACTCTTGCAGCAGGCCGGTTATCAGACAGCCATTGTCGGAAAGTGGCATCTTACGTCCGATCCGACAGGGTTCGATTACTGGAATATCCTGACCGGGCAGGGCGATTATTATAATCCGTATTTTATTGACAACGGAGAGAAGAAACAGATCGAAGGTTATGCAACGAACATCACGACCGACCTGGCTTTAGACTGGTTGGATAATAAACGAGACAAAGACAAACCGTTCTGCCTCCTGTTGCATCACAAGGCTCCGCACCGCACCTGGATGCCGGATACTTGCGACCTGGATCTGTATGATGATATTGTCTATCCTATTCCTGAGACATTCTATGATAAATACGAAGGACGTATCGCCGCCTCCCAACAGGAAATGAACATTATCAAAGATATGGATCTGGTCTATGACCTGAAAATGGCTGATAAGGAAAACGAGATCCATACGACTACCGGATTGGAAGCTAATGGTCGCGCATTGTATAACCGGATGACTCCGGGCCAGAAGGCTGCCTGGGACAAACATTACGACCCGATCATCAAGAAGTTCAAGGAGCAGAAACTCACAGGCAAAGCATTGGCCGAATGGAAATACCAGCAGTATATGCATGATTACCTGCGTGTGATCCATTCCGTTGACCGTAATGTCGGCCGTGTACTGGACTATATGGAGAAAAACGGTTTGCTGGAGAATACCATTATCGTTTACACTTCCGATCAGGGCTTCTATATGGGTGAACACGGCTGGTTCGACAAGCGTTTCATGTATGAAGAATCTTTCCGTACCCCGATGCTGGTCCGCTACCCGGGTGGAGTGAAAGGCGATATTCTGGAAATGGTTCAGAACATCGACCATGCTGCTACCTTCCTGCAATTAGCTGGCGCTCCGGTTCCCGAAGATATCCAGGGCGATTCTTATCTGCCGTTATTGAAAGGGGAAAAACCGAAAGACTGGCGTACTTCGCTTTATTACCATTATTACGAATATCCGGCGGAACATGCCGTAAAGCGTCATTACGGCGTTCGTACCGACCGCTATAAATTAATGCACTTCTACAATGACATCGACGTGTGGGAATTGTACGATCTGCAAAGCGATCCCCAGGAAATGCATAATATTTATAATGAACCCGGCAACGAATCCCTGATCGACAGCCTCAAGACTGAACTCCATAAGTTGCAGAAACAGTATGACGACCCGATCGAGTCGGAGCTGGCAAAAGCAAAGAAATAAGATAGATAGAAACAAAAAAGGCATTCAGAAATGAATGCCTTTTTTATTGAATAGTAGTGAGTTTGTGGAGCATATCGGACTCGAACCGATCACCTTCAGACTGCCAGTCTGACGCTCTAGCCAGATGAGCTAATGCCCCGTAGCGTTTATTTTCGAGTGCAAATATAGGACTTTTCCTGATATTAGCACTATCTTTGTCTTAGAATTTTTATCGAAAATAAGATGATTGTCTACAATACAACGTTCCATATAGAGAAAGATATTCAGGAAGAAGGCCTGGATTATCTGAAGAAACAGTATATGCCGAAAGCGATAGAAAGCGGCTTTCTGCAAAGCCCGTGCCTGCGGCGGGTGATGCATACGGAGGCGGAAGAAGGCGTAAGTTTCTCTGTACAGTTTCATGTGAAGAATGTCGATACGCTGAATTTCTGGCTGCAGAATGAGGGAGGCCGTCTTCATAAGGAACTGGTTGCCCGCTTTGGCCATAAGATTGCCGGTTTTAGTACTTTACTGGAAGAGATAGACTGGGAGAAATGACGAAAGACCGCATAATATTAGGAATCGACCCCGGAACGATTGTGATGGGATATGGAGTCTTGAAGATTGAAGGGAATAAACCCAAGTTGGAAGCAATGGGTGTCCTGCAATTGAATAAATACGAGGATCATTACCTGCGCCTGCGTAAGATTTTCGAGCGCGTGTTAGGACTTATCGACCAATATCATCCGGACGAACTGGCTATCGAAGCCCCTTTCTTCGGTAAAAACGTACAGAGTATGTTAAAGCTGGGACGCGCACAGGGAGTCGCAATGGCCGCCGCCCTCGAACGCGATATCCCGATCTTCGAGTATGCCCCTTTGAAGATAAAGATGTCTATTACCGGAAACGGGAATGCGGCAAAGGAACAAGTTGCCGGAATGTTGCAGCGTTTCCTGCATATCCCGGAAGAATCCATGTTGCCGCAACTGGATGCAACAGACGGGTTGGCTGCTGCCGTATGCCACTATTTCCAGACCAATAATCCCGTGCAGGAGAAGAAGTACACGGGATGGAAAGACTTTATCGCCAAGAATCCAGGCAAAGTACGCTGATCTCGTCAGAACCCGAAGCCTCCGTGGTCATCCTGCTCCGTCTCTTTTTCACGGCCTTTGATCAGGAGGTAGGTGTCGCCGGATTGAAGAATGTCTGATGCTTCGACTTTACTTTTTAATTTCTCGACCTCTTTCCTGTCTGTCACTTCGATCAGTGCCCGGTAACCTTTGGCCGGCTTGTCTGCTATGTACCAGACACCTGAATAAGAGATGTCTTTCACTAAGTTGGCGAGAGACATACTTACGCCGGATATGGAGATAGGGCCGCGTAACAGTTTCAGCTTTCCGGAGTAGGGGGCCGACATGCCGAGCACTTCCGGTATCCGGGGATTCTCTTTACTATCCAAAGGAACGTACAGGCGGATCAACTCATCGACCTTGCTTTTAGCGTCTTCTGAACCCGAAGGAAATACCACTGATACGTATTTATTCCCGGCTACCGCCTGTAATTGGTAAGGAGCCAGACAGTCGATGCAGCCCAATGTGTCCGCCCGGCTGCATTTGAAGATATGCAGCGAATAGATACCGAAGGCGTCTTCAGGCGTCGGCATATCGTAAATGTCGATTGTATATTCGTTACCTTTATAAACGACATCCCGTGTGACCAGTTTGCTGACACCGTATTCCAGAAACTGGTCTGCGCCCCCGTTCATAAAACCATACAGGCCTGTGCCGGTAAATACCCGCTCGCGTTTGATTTCGGGCTCTTGTCCCAGGAGCGTAACCGGGATAAACAGGGAGAGCAGGAGCCCGATCAGATATTTGTTCATGCTTGTAGATTTATTTCCTTGAGTTCTATTTTGTCTTTATCGGCAACGCCCAGTTTCAGTTCCTGTGCAGTCTCCATAAAAGCACGCGAGCCAGCCTTCTCGCCATCCTGTATGCCTTCCTCGATCCGTTTGGCAAGGACGATATCATAGCAGATACGGTCTGTCGCAACCGGATCGGTCCCGACGACGAGCGTGTTGTAATGGCAGATGAACTGCGGGTTGGCCGACGGACCTCCATCGAAACATCCGGTCAATCCGTCGGCAATGTTCAACACGACCTTATCGCGCAGAGGCGGGAAAGCGCAGGCACAGGCGCAGGTGTCGTGCCACATCGGTCCGTGGAGCCGCGCCGTGTTCGTGATCGAACCGAAAGCCAGGTTTTTCATGCAAACCGTAATGGTAGAGCCGGCGTTCTTGATGACTGGGACGTTGATGATCTTGGTAACCATCTCCGTACATATCTTAGTGAAGTAAGAATGCTTTCCCCCGTTTATCATATAAGGCATCGTGTAGGCGTCATATTCGCCTTCGAGGTCTACGAAGAACGACTGCGATTTGTCGATTCGGCTTTCCCCGTAGAACTTACCGTCCTTGTCGATGTAGCTGCCGTCCGCATCCTGATATTCCGTACCGATAATCCGGATGCCGGGATAATTGTCTGCTGTGAAGCCAGATTCTTTCAGGTCTTCTTCGCGTCTATCCCAGATGATCAGATTCTTCCGGGGAATACCAGCTTCTTCCAACTGTTTGATGATCGAGCGGGTAACGGCGTGCGAGGTGGAAAGGAGTTTGCCGGCGATCGGATTAACCTTCAGGCCGATGATGTCCTGCGGGCCGACCAGTTCGAGCCATGCTTTGCTAAGATCCGTCTGACCGGTCAGGTTCAGCATGGAGGTTTTCAGCATCTCGTAGGCAACCGCTTCCGAGGGCTGTCCGTCTACGATACAACCCGGATGGCTGGTCTTGACTACTTTGCCCGGATATTTGCCCGGCATGGAGTGGGCTGTCCGGGGAATGGCGGTCGCATCGTTTATATTGGTTGCCGGCTTTTGCTTCTCGGGTTCCTGCCGGGGAACCGCTTTGGCGATAGGGGAAAGGGCGGCTGTCATACCTCCCAACGCGATGGAACGGAAAAAGTTTCTTCTTTGCATGGCTTTATTCAATTAAAGTTAATGTTCGTAGTGTTATCCCGGATAGCACCCGTGACAAATGTACGGATTAATGACGGGAAAACAAAAAAGGATGCATGTAATATACACGCATCCTTCCTCTCATAGACACACTCTCTATGTATATTGAATACACATCGATCTATACAATGCCCTGCGCCATCATAGCTTTGGCTACTTTCATGAAGCCGGCGATATTGGCGCCTTTCACATAGTTGATGTATTTGCCGTCCTTGCCGTGTTCTACGCACTGCTGATGGATGGCACTCATAATCTGATGCAGTCTCTCATCGACTTCTGCTGCCGTCCAGGAGATATGCATGGCGTTCTGTGTCATTTCCAGACCGGAAGTCGCAACACCGCCTGCATTGACAGCTTTACCAGGAGCAAAGAGCTGTTTGTGCTCGATGAACAGGTCGACAGCCTCGGCCGTGCATCCCATGTTGGAGACTTCGGCAACGCACAACGTCTTGTTTTCGATCAGCTTGCGTGCATCGTCTGCATCCAGTTCGTTCTGGGTGGCACACGGAAGGGCGATGTCCACTTTCTGTTCCCAAGGTCTCTTGTCGGGATAGAACGTAGCGCCGGGGAATTCGTCTGCGTAAGGAGCTACGATGTCGTTGCCCGAATTACGCAGTTCCAGCATATAATCGATCTTTTCGCCCGAAATACCGTCCGGATCATAAATGTAACCGTCCGGACCGGAGATCGTAACGACCTTGCCGCCCAGTTCAGTTGCTTTTGTGGCTGCACCCCATGCAACATTTCCGAAGCCGGAGATGGCAATTGTCTTTCCTTTAATATCTATACCGTGAGTTTCCAGCATCTGGTGAACGAAGTAAAGAGCACCGAAACCGGTTGCTTCGGGACGGAGGATAGAACCGCCGAACTCCATGCCTTTACCTGTGAATGTACCTGTGTTTTCGCGAGCCAGTTTCTTGTACATGCCATACATATAACCTACTTCACGTCCGCCTACGCCGATGTCGCCTGCCGGAACGTCGCGGTCCGGACCGAGGTTACGCCATAGTTCGAGGATGAAAGCCTGGCAGAAGCGCATGATTTCAGCGTCACTCTTACCACGGGGAGCGAAGTCGGAACCACCTTTACCACCGCCCATCGGCAATGTTGTCAAGGCATTCTTAAAGGTTTGTTCGAAACCTAAGAACTTAAGGATAGACAGGTTTACAGAAGGGTGGAAACGGATGCCTCCCTTGTACGGGCCTATCGCATTATTAAATTGTACGCGATAACCCAGGTTCACTTGTATTTCCCCTTTATCGTCTACCCAAGGCACACGGAAAGTGAAAATGCGTTCCGGTTCAACCAACCGTTCGATGATTTTAGCTTTCTCGAATTCGGGATGCTGGTTGTACACTTCTTCAATTGAAAGAAGAACTTCTTTTACTGCTTGCAAATACTCCTTTTCGCCCGGATGTTTTGCTTCCAGTGCTGATAAGATGACTTCTGTCTTCATAGTATATAATTTCTTTTTTAGATAACATTCTGTTTGCAAATGTAGGCAATAACCTGAGTTGGCAAAGTATTTTGCTTACTTTTTGATAGTTGTTTTCTATGTTATTGAACAATGTTTTTCAAGCGTTGTTCCGATGCCCCGGCGGTTTTTCTCCGATGTCTGGCTGCTTCCTGGAAATCATACTCTGATAAGAGGGTTTTGCCATCTTGATGGCAGAGTCTTGCCATTAGGATGGCAAACGTTTGCCAATAGCATGGCAGGGCTTTGCCATAGGCGTGGCAAAAGTTTGCCAAAGAAGTGGCAAAGCTTTGGCAAAATCAGGGCACGGATATGGGATTTGCTCAAATCCCGGGACAAACTACCTGTGAATTGTTTTTTTCCTTACATTTGGGGCAGTTAATTCTATAAAATCGTTATGAGCGGAATACCGGACTTTAAAAAACTTGTCTTCAAAGACACATCATTCGCCAATCTAATGAATAAGCGTATATATAATGTATTGCTTATCGCAACAAAATACGATGCCTTCATGCTCGAAGACGACGGGCGCGTGGATGAGCAGATATTCAATGAATACACCTCGCTCAGCCTTCGTTATCCGCCCCGCTTCACGCAGGTGACGACCGAGGAGGAGGCGCTTGCCGAGTTGAAAGACCGTAACTTCGAACTGATTATCTGTATGCCGAATATGGATAATCGCGACATCTTTGCGGCGGCAACGGAGATCAAGATCCATTATCCCAATATACCGATCGTTGTCCTGACACCTTTCTCGAAGGAGGTGTCCAAGCGGATTGCCAATGAGGACCTGAGTGCGATCGACTATGTGTTCAGCTGGTTGGGCAACGCGGAATTGCTGCTTGCCATCATCAAACTGATCGAAGACAAGATGAATGCGCCGGACGATACGGCAAGTGTCGGCGTGCAGATCATCCTGCTGGTGGAAGATTCCATCCGTTTCTATTCTTCCGCCCTTCCGCATCTGTATAAGTTCGTCTTGGAACAAAGCCAGATGTTTGCCAAGGAGGCCTTGAACGATCACCAGCGTACGCTCCGTATGCGCGGGCGTCCCAAGATCAAACTGGCGCGTACTTACGAGGAGGCGGTCCGCATCTTTAACCAGTACCGCGACAATATGCTGGGGATCATTTCAGATATGAGCTTTATGCACGACGGGGTGAAAGACCCCTATGCCGGCTATAAGTTCGGGCAGTATGTGAGGAAGACCGGCCTGATCATTCCGTTCGTGCTCGAATCGTCCGAGTCGAGTAATAGAGTGTATGCACAGGAGCTGGGCGCCTCTTTCATCGATAAGAACTCCAAGAGCTATCCGCAGGATCTCCGGAAGAAGATCATGCAGCGGTTTGGCTTCGGCGACTTTGTCATCCTGAACCCGCAGACGAAGGAAGAGATCATGCGCATCAAGGACCTGAAGGACCTGCAAAAGAAGGTCTTCCAGATACCCGACGATTCGCTTGTCTACCACCTGAGCCGCAATCATTTCTCCAGGTTTTTCTATTCCCGCGCCATGTTCCCGCCGGCAGAGGTGTTGAAGCGGGTGGACGTGAGCGATTATAAAGATATGGACGAGGCACGCCAGTTGATCTTCGACCTGATCGTGCAGTACCGGCGGATGAAGAACTCCGGTGTCGTGGCCGTCTACCAGAAAGAGCGTTTCGACGAATACAGTAATTTCGCCCGTATCGGCGACGGTTCGCTCGGAGGAAAGGGTAGAGGCTTGGCGTTTATCGGTGCGATGGTGAAGCGTTATCCCAATCTGGAGCATGAGAACTTTGCCGTGACCATTCCGAAGACGGTCGTGATCTGTACCGATATCTTCGATGAGTTTATGGAAACGAACGAGCTGTATCCGGTAGCCCTGAGTGATGTGGATGACGAGACGATTCTGAAGTACTTTCTGCGTGCCAGCCTGCCGGCCCGGTTGATTGAAGACCTGATGGCTTTTTTTGATGTTGTCAAAAGTCCGATTGCCGTCCGTTCGTCCAGTCTTCTGGAAGATTCCCACTACCAGCCGTTCGCCGGTATTTATTCTACCTACATGATACCCAAGCTGGAGGATAAGTATGATATGCTCCGGACATTAAGCGATGCGATCAAGGCTGTTTATGCATCCGTCTTCTATCGTGACAGCAAGGCTTATATGACAGCTACGTCGAATCTTATCGACCAGGAGAAGATGGCGATTGTTCTGCAGGAAGTGGTGGGTAACCGCTATAATGACCGCTTCTATCCGACGATCTCAGGTGTGGCGCGCTCGTTGAATTTCTACCCCATCGGTAACGAAAAAGCGGAAGATGGAATTGCGAATATTGCCTTAGGCCTTGGAAAATATATCGTAGACGGAGGGCAGACATTGCGTTTCTCCCCGCGTCATCCGCATAATATCTTGCAGATGAGTACGATGGACTTTGCGCTTCGTGAAACGCAAACCCGCTATTATGCGCTCGATCTGAAGAACCTGACGGAACAGTTCTCCGTAGATGATTCCTTCAACCTGCTCCGTCTGAATCTGAAAGATGCGGATGCGGACGGTTCCCTGAAGTTTATCGTCTCGACCTACGATCCTTACGACCAGATCATCCGTGACGGTTATTATCCCGGCGGGCGTAAGATTTTGTCTTTCGTCAATATTCTCCAGCATGATGTTTTCCCGCTGGCCGATACGCTTGACCAGATATTGCATGTCGGACAGGATGAAATGGGGCGTCCGATCGAAATAGAGTTTGCCGTGAACATCGATCCGGAGAATCCGGAACGGGCTACTTTCTACCTGTTGCAGGTTCGTCCGATCGTGGATAACAAGGAGGTGATGGAAGAAGACCTGACACTGGTCGATCAGGCTGACACGATACTTTCGTCCACCAGTGTCCTGGGACATGGCATCGTGACGGATGTGCAGGATATTATATATGTAAAGACCGGCGCTTTCAGCTCCTCCAACAATCAGTTGATCGCTTACGAGATCGAGAAGATGAACCGTCAGTTTACCGGCGAGGAAAAGAATTACGTCCTGGTTGGTCCCGGACGCTGGGGAAGCAGTGATTCCTGGTTAGGGATTCCGGTGAAATGGCCGCACATCAGCAATGCGCGCGTCATCGTGGAATGCGGACTGGAAAACTATCGTGTCGATCCGAGCCAGGGCACGCACTTCTTCCAGAACCTGACCTCGTTCGGCGTCGGTTACTTTACAATTAACCCATTTAAAGGTGATGGCCACTTCGACGAGGAGTATCTGAACTCCCTGCCTGCCGTAGAGGAAACCGAATACCTCCGCCACGTCCACCTCGATACGCCAATCGTCATCAAGATGGACGGTAAGAAGGGGTTGGGAGTTGTCTTGAAACCTAATCTTTCTTCTTGATAAAGTCGGAAGGATAGTTTATCGTGTTGATGATTTCGCCGCCTTTCAGGTGTATCCAGGATTTGAAGTTCTTTTCGCCTTCGGTCATTTCGATGACGCGGGCGCCGTTGGAGAGGTTGTTGTATACCGTGTCGCCACCGGTGTAACGGCCGTAGGCCAGCAGGATGCCTTTCCAGTAAACGGCGTAGTCGTCATCGTGGTCATGGCCGACAAATACACCTAAGATGTCTCCCATCTCTTTCATGGATGCGAACATGCCGGAGTTGAGTTGCGGAGCGCAGGCTTTTTCCTTTCGTGTCCCGACCAGAATAGCGGTTTCGTCCGATGCCGCCTGGTTATATTCCGGCAGGGCGATGTGGAAGAATGCGAGTGAGGGCAGGGGATCGCCGCCATTCTGCCGGGTATATCTGGCGCTGTTTTCGCGATACCAATTGATTTGGTCGAACTTGATGTAGTCGTAGCCGCCTATGCCGTTGATCTGTGAATAAGAATGTGAATCCAGGCAGTATAGGATTGCTGCGTCCTTCTTCCCATCGGATGATTTGAGCGGGAGGATAAAGTTGGTCGCTCCGACGACTCCGGCGACGGAATCGGTCAGGTTATAGGGGATGGTCCGGATGATGTCGAACAGTTGGGCGCGGGTAAGTCCCTGTTCGTTATCGTGGTTGCCGAATGTGACACCGAAAGGAATTTTGCGGTCTGCGGCCAGGTTCAGGATCGTGCGCAAACCTTCCTCTGCCGGCTGCCCGTAGATGACATCACCGGTGAAGAGGACCAGGTCCGGTTTTTCGGCATCCAGAACTTCATTGATCCGTTCGAGGGAAATGGCTGATTTGGGATTCCCATGGATGTAATGGACATCCGTGAATTGTACGATCTTGAATTTACCGTCTTTATTGAACTGTAAGGCCGGTTTTTGTGCGTAGCCTGATTGCAGGCAACCGAACACAAGTGCAAGGATAATAAGAACTTGTTTCATTTTAATGTGTGTTTAGATTATGATATACGATCATTTATAGTTGTTTGTCTTTACATCTCCTTCATCCATTTTTCAGCGGTAGTCAGTGTTTCTACTTTCCCCACGTCGAGCAAGCGAAGATTGTCATCCGCGTAGGCGTGGATATTCGTTCTGGCGCAAATGGAGAGGTAGAAGTTGATAATAGAGAACTTTCCGGTCCATTCTTCCATGTAGTCGAATATTTCAGGAGACAATACATGGATGCCGCTGAAAGCATATTCATTGTATTGCTTCGGGTCGAAGTCCGGATAGAAGGATTTGACTTCGCCTGTGTCACGGTTGCGCCAGCCGCATAGTTTGTTCTCTTTGTTGAAAAGCAGATAACGGGAGGTATTGCGTTTGCTGACCAGTAATGTTGCCAGCGGACTCGTTTCCTGATGATGATTATAGAGCGCACGCAGGTCGATGTTGGATATGATGTCGACATTATGCACCAGGAACGGCTCGTTCCCCTGCAGGAATGCAGCGGCGTGCTTAATTCCGCCACCGGTGTCGAGCAGGTAATCCCGTTCGTCGGAGATATAGATCTGAACGCCGAAATTGTTGTTCGCCGCTAAAAAGTCGATGATCTGGTCACCCAGATGATGGATGTTAATGGCGATCTGGTGAAAACCGGCGTCTTTTAGTTTGAGGATCACATGTTCGAGCATTGGCTTTCCGTTAACCGGAATTAATGCTTTTGGTGTATGGTCGGTGAGCGGTTTGAGACGTGTTCCCAGACCGGCGGCAAAAATCATAGCTTTCATAGCGTTGCTTTAAAAAGTTGTTCAATGTTTTGTTCCCTGTGCACAAGATCCACCCGGACTCCGAATTTGGAATGGATATGTTCAGCCATGTGTTGGGCTGAATAGACCGAGCGATGCTGACCTCCTGTGCAACCGAAGCAGATCATCAGATTGGTGAAACCCCGGTCCATATAACGTTTGACAGAGGCATCTACGATCTCGTAAGCATGTTCCAGAAACTTCGTGATCTCTCCGTCTTCTTCGAGAAAGCGGATGACAGGCTCGTCCAGTCCGGTAAAATGATTGTACCGTTCATATTTACCGGGGTTATTAATGGCGCGGCAGTCGAAGACAAATCCGCCGCCATTGCCGCTCGGATCGTTGGGGATACCTTTCTTATAGGCGAAGCTGACAATCTTGACTTTTAGCGTATGCTTCTGGATGTCATCGTAGAACTGGGATAAATTAGTCAGTTCACGCAGTACGGAGCATAAGTAAGGATACTCGGGATAATCTTCTTTCAGAAGCTGGCGGAGGTTGTCGATCGCAAAAGGAACGCTTTGGATGAAATGGGGTTTCTTTTCGAAATAGCCCCGGAAGCCGTATGCACCCAGTACCTGCAAAGTCCTGAAAAGAACAAAATGATGCAACTGGCTGAAGAAATACTGCTCATCCACCTTCGTATATTGTTGCAGTGCCTGCAGGTAATCCGCGATCAGTTCCTGGCGCAGTTCAGCCGGATATTTGGCTTTAGCCTGCCAGAGGAAGGAGGCGACATCATAATAGACAGGCCCTTTGCGCCCTCCCTGGAAGTCGATCAGCCAGGGTTCGCCATCTTTTACCATCACGTTGCGCGACTGGAAGTCCCGGTACATGAATGTTGGAGTGCAGTCTTGCAGCAGGACGGCGCTCATTTTCTGGAAATCATCTTCCAGGCGGTCTTCCTGAAACTCCATTCCGGTTGCTTTCAGGAAACAGTATTTGAAATAGTTCAAGTCCCAAAGGATAGAACGTTTGTTGAATTCCGGTTGCGGATAACACCGGCCGAAGTCGAAACCTTCTGCTCCTTTAAATTGAAGGGCAGGCAGGAGCGTGATTGTTTTATGCAGCAGCGTCCGTTCGGATTCGTCGAAGACACAGCTTTTACGTCCTTTTTCAATCGCGTTGAAAAGCAGGGTGTCACCCAAATCTTCCTGCAGGTAAAACAACATATCCTCTGACCAGTTGTATACTTCGGGAACGGGAAGGCTTTTTTCCCTGAAATGTTTCGCCATATAGATGAAGGCCCTGTTTTCTTCCGCCGAAGTACCGCTTACGCCTATCAGGGAGACAGGCCCTGACAGCCTGAAATACCGGCGGTTGGAGCCGGAGGAAGAGAGTTCGGTTATATCGGTTGCCTGTGATCCTGTATATGTCTGGTAGAGTTGTTTTAATTCTGTAGTTATCATGTCTTTTAATTTTCGGCACTAAAGTAGTAAAACAATTGAAAATGGAGAATTGAAAATTGAAAATAAAGAGAGAATCCGGACAATAAAAAAGGGAGAAGCATCTGTTTCCAGCTCTTCTCCCTTTATTCAATAATCATTAATCCCTATTTACTTCAAATCTCGAATCAAACTAATTTTCAATTCTCCATTTTCAATTTTCAATTAAAGAATGCCCTGTGCCATCATCGCTTTGGCAACTTTCATGAAGCCTGCAACGTTTGCCCCTTTTACATAGTTTACGTAACCGTCGGCTTGTTTGCCATATTTTACGCACTGTGTGTGGATGCTTTCCATGATGCTCTGCAGTTTCTGGTCTACTTCTTCGCTGCTCCAGCTCAGTTTCTGGGCGTTCTGTGTCATTTCCAGACCGGAAACAGATACACCGCCGGCATTTGCGGCCTTACCCGGAGCGTACAGGATTTTAGCTTCCAGGAATGCATCGATAGCTTCCGGAGTAGAAGGCATGTTAGCTCCTTCGGATACGGCGAAACAGCCGTTGGCAAGCAGTGTCTTTGCTTCTTCGCCATTCAGTTCGTTCTGGGTTGCACTCGGCATTGCGATGTCGCATTTTTCTCCCCAGGGACGGGCGCCTGCCACATATTTGCAACCGTATTGTTCTGCATATTCACGGATACGTCCGCGATACAGGTTCTTCAGTTCCATGATGTAGTCCAGCTTCGCGCGGTCGATACCGTCCGGATCGTAGATGTAACCGTCAGAGTCGGACATTGTCACGACTTTGGCACCGAGGCCGATCAGTTTTTCTACAGTATATTGGGCAACGTTACCGGAACCTGAAACGGCTACGACCTTACCTTTAATATCGATACCTTTAGTTTTAAGCATCTGCAGCAGGAAGTAAACGTTACCGTAGCCGGTTGCTTCGGGACGGATCAGTGAACCGCCGAACTCAATACCTTTACCTGTGAATGTACCTGTGTTTTCGCGAGCCAGTTTCTTGTACATGCCGTACATATAAGCCACCTCGCGTCCGCCTACGCCGATGTCGCCTGCCGGAACGTCGGTATCTGGACCGATATGACGCCACAATTCCAGTACGAATGCCTGGCAGAAGCGCATGATTTCTGCATTTGATTTGCCGCGCGGGCTGAAGTCGGAACCACCTTTACCGCCGCCCATCGGCAGGGTTGTCAGTGAGTTTTTGAAAGTCTGTTCGAAAGCCAGGAACTTAAGGATGGACTGGTTTACAGAAGCGTGGAAACGGATACCGCCTTTATACGGGCCGATGGCATTGTTATGCTGGATGCGGTATCCCATATTGGTTTGGACCTGACCCTTATCGTCTGTCCAGGTTACGCGGAAGGAGAAAATACGATCGGGGATACAAAGACGTTCGATCAGATTACTCTTTTCAAATTCAGGATGCTCGTTGTAAGCCTCTTCGATTGTTCCTAATACTTCTGAAACTGCCTGATGATACTCCGGTTCATTCGGAAATCTTCTCTTTAAGTTGTCTAAAACTTCACTTGCCTTCATAAGACTGATTTTCTTTAGAATGTTATACTTGTTATGTCATATTGTTAACCGCATGTCGTTTTTCAACGACTTCGCAAAGGTAAGCTAAAAATTTACACAAACAAATATTTGAAAGAAAAAATGCGTAAAAAATATCATTTAGGTATTTTAAGCGGATAAAAGTAACCAAATGTTATTCGCCTCTACGCCTTCTGCTCTTATAGATAGGAACGAACACAATGATAGCTGAAGCTACCAGGGTAAAAATAATATCGAAGGTTATCTTTTCGCTGTATGCAAGCAACATGTAGCAGAGTATACCCCATAAAAGCGTTATACATACCGCCTGACTATTTGTAATCTTTTTGCGTGCCATTGTTTACATTTGTTTAATTGGATGATACGAGTGAACCGAAATAAATGACGAGAGCCAGAAATACGGCGATGATGGCAAAAAGAACAATAATTTGCCTTTCGAGGGGAAGATGGCGGAGAAAAGGGATGTGGCGTGCCCATCCGGAAACATTTTTGATCTCGTCTCCTTGTTCGTTCTCGGAAGGGATCTCATAACCGCCTTCTTTCATGACTTCCAGTGCGTGGGGCACATCACTGTCGAGGATCTCCACCCTTGCACCGCCGACATCTACATAGCCTGCATATAGTTGGCTGGTAATTTCATTTCTTAAATAACACTCTATACCTTCCGAACGGAGTAGCGCCATCAGGGTTTGAGCGTCTGCCGGATAATTGAACCGGGCAATTTCAACTATTTTGTCTTCCATGATTAATCATCGTTTACTTGTTTATTAAACTGTTTGCAATCTCCGTTGCCTGTCGGATGCGGTCGGCCATGCCGATGCCGCCTTTGATGTTTCCGGCCAGTGTGAGACCCGGGTAGCGGGCTTGCAGTTCGTCGATGGTGGCGAAGCGGGCGCCGCTGCTCTGTTCGTATTGGGGAATGGCATGCTCGTGGCGGAAGATACGGATCATGTCCGGTTCCGCTTCCTCCGGAAACTTAAGCATGGCATGAAGTTCGTGCCTGATAAGAGCTTTCAGTTCGTCTTCAGGCCAGGTGGTCAGGCCGGCATGCTTGACGCCTCCGATGAAGAACGAGAACAAGGCTCCTCCCTCCGGAGCCCGTCCGGCAAAGCAGGCGGCAGGGTAGAGAATACCGAGTACATCTTTTTTCTCACAGGAGGGTACCAGACCGCCAAAGGCTTCGAACTTCAACCCTCCGGTGTCGCGGAAACCGACACTGGCCTGTACGACCGGCGCATAATGAAGGTTACTGATCTGCTCCATCTTTTCTTTTGGGATGAATGGTAACAGTTGGGGCAATGTGTAGGCCCCGGTGGTCGTAATCACTTTATTGGCGAGGATCGTTTGCTTGCCGTCGGCCGTTGAATAGGTGATTTGCCATTTGCCGTCGGATGGCTGAACCGTGACATCGGCTGCCGAAAGTGTGATCCGGGCGGCTCCGATGGCATCGGCCATTGCAGTCGTCAGGCGGTCCAGACCTCCGGTGGCGGAAAAAACTTTCTTGGTAGCGAGACGGTCGCGGTCTGTTCTCGGCTGTTTGGCCTTGGCAATCGTACCGCGTATGAAGCTGCCGTATTGTTGTTCCAGATTATATAATTTCGGGAGTGCATAACGGGTGACGAGTTTCAGCGGATCGCCCGCATATACACCCGACAAGAACGGGTCGACGGCATAGTTCAGAAACGATTTTCCGAGACGTCTGGCGGCCAGTTCTCCTACGGATTCGTCCGGGTTGCTCCCTTTGGCGCGAAAGGGTTCGCCGAGGATGCGGAATTTGTCTCCAAAAGTGAACAGCGGCGTCGTAATGGCGCTGAACAGTCCGGAAGGAAGCGCCCGGAACCGGTTGCCTTTCCAGATCAGGCGGCGTTTGGATTCCTCACGGGCCGTTTCCAGTGTGCAGGCGGGGGAGAGGGCATCAAACAGTTCGGCCACTTCGGGGTAGGAGACAACTCCCGTGTTCGGCCCGCTTTCAAAGACGAAACCTTCTTCACGGAAGGTGTGGATCTGTCCGCCTACACGGTCCGAGCGTTCCAGTATCCGTATGTTCTTCCCGGCGCGGGTCAGCCAGAAACCTGCTGTCAGTCCGGTCAGCCCGGCTCCTATGATTACGATGTCTGTTTCCATATTACATTATACCGGTTTGGAGAATGATTTATTTGTATTCAGCATCAGCCTGTCAAGCGAAGCGGCTACGTTACGTACGAATGGCTTGCCTTCCGGCGTCATCCGTATCTGCTTGTCGTCGTATTCGATAAGCCCGTCGTCGGCAAATTCCTTGAAACGGGCTTCGTTGTAGGCTGTTGCCTGTTTGATGGCTTCAACCGGAATGGAAAGTTGTTCAGACAGTTTGTCCCAGTCGATGCGATAGTTGCACATCAGCATTTCGATCACTTCACGTGTGATCTGCTCTTTCTTGCTCAGCGAATATCCCTTGGAGACCGGCAGGATGCCTGCCTCGACTTTTTCGATATATTCCATGATGTCTTTTGTGTTCTGGGCGTATGCCGTTCCGAGCTGGCTGATTCCCGTCACGCCGAAAGCATACACCTGGCCGGTCGTCTGGCGGGTACAATACCCTTGGAAGTTGCGGTGCAGTTGTCCTTTGACGAGAGCCTTGCACAGATCATCCTGTTTCGTCACAAAGTGATCCATTCCGATCTGTATGTAGCCCGCTTCGGAGAGAATCTTGCGGGCGGCCTCGAACATCCGGCTTTTTTCTTCACCGGAGGGCAACCCTTTTTTCTCCAATATTTTTTGGCGTGGGAATGCCCAGGGGACATGTGCGTATGAGAAGGTGACGAGGCGGTCCGGCTGCATGGATACGGCTTTTTCGATTGTCCCGGCAAAACTCGCTTCCGTCTGGCGGGGTAATCCGTAAAGAAAATCCATATTGATCTGTGCACCGAATGAACGGAGAGTTGTCACAATTTCTTCCACCGGCATTGACGGTGCTTTGCGGTGCACGGCTTTCAGCACTTCTTTGTCGAAATCCTGCAGGCCGATGCTGAACCGGTTGAAACCAGCGGTATTCAACTGTATCCAGCCTTTTTCCGTCATCCATCCGGGATGGCATTCGATTGCGATTTCCACTCCTTCTTCGATTGCACTGAATGCTCCCCATATATGCTCATTCAGTTTTTCAAGCTCAATGGCCGGAAGGATGGTCGGAGTTCCTCCCCCGTAATGGATTTGCGATACCATGCGTTCTTCTGAAATCAGAGGGATAACCATGTCTATTTCTTTGTGCAAGGCCGCTACATAGCGGTCTATGAGTTCCGGTTCGGGGCAGGCATACGAGTTGCACCCGCAGTAATGGCAGAGGCGCAGGCAGAAAGGGATATGAAAATAGAAAGAGATCGTCTCGGGTCGTTGCTTATTCGACTTGATGATCGCATTCACATAATCATGATCGCTGAACCTGTCATGGAAATAGTTTGCCGGCGGATAGCTGGTGTACCGCGGAACCGGCGTGTTGTATTTGTCTAAAAGCTCTTGTCTCATATCTTGTTTGTCTCTTTTTTGAAAACAGTCAGTATGTAAATAAGGGAAATCAGGGCGATGCTTGCCTCAAAGAAGAAAAGCCCGTGATAGCCCGTATGGTCTGCGATCTTTCCGCTCAGGATGGCCATCAGCATGCCGCTGAGGTGGGTGATGACGGTCTGGATCGTGAAATCCGTCCCTTCGCGTCCGGGGCGTACGCAGTCCATCGCGGTGGTGTAGACCACGATTGTCGCCATCCCGTAGCTTCCCCAAAGGAGGAAGATCCCGCCGTAGAGCAGCGCTGTCGTCGGGTGCACATACGAAAGCCCGAGGAAATAGAGCGTTGCTGCAAGCACGAACACCGAGAAGAGGATGCGCGCCCGGAACCGTCCGATCCGGCGTACGATCATCCCTCCGGCAAAGGAGGAGAGGAAGCCGACAAACGTTCCGGCCACCCCGCTCATCACCCCGATCTCCTTCATGTCGTAGCCCAGGTCGACGAGCCAGGGTTTCAGCATCGCCAACGTCCCGATCAGTCCTGAATAGTAGAGGAAGAGGAAGCCGATCTGCTTCCAGATGCTCCGGCGGGCGAAGAAGTAGAGCACATCCGCTTTCTTGGCGCGCTCGTGGCTGTCTTTCGGTTCGATCCGGATGCCTTTGTTGAAAAACAGCGGCAGGAGGGCGATGATGACAAACAGCGCCAGGCAAGGCAGAAGACTGTTCCAGCCGATCTGTTTGAAAAGCAGCAGCAAGACGCCGCCCCCGATCATCGAACCGCCGAAGCTACCCATCGACTGCATGCTGTTGACCATGCTTTTGTCCTGTTTGCTGAACGAAAGCACGGCCAGCGCGTCGGTCGCAATATCCTGTGTCGCTGAGGCGATGAAGGAGACGATGATCAGCGCCACGATCGTATAGAAGTCTGTGTGGAAATCGAGGAAAGCGACGGCAAAGATCAGCGCGGCGTAGATCAGTTCGGAGGAAAAAATCCACCGTTTGTAATCTCCGGTCGTCAGGGCATGGCGGTCGATCATCGGCGACCAGAGGAATTTCAATATCCAGGGCAGCTTGATCAGTTGCAGGAGCCCGATGGCCGATAGCGAAAAGTTTTCCTGGCGCATCATCACCGGGATGACGGTCGAGAAGAAACTCATCGGGATCGTCTGCGCGATATAGAGGCAGAAGAAGGTCGCGAGGTTGTATGTTTTATCCTTTTGTATCATAATCTATTTGTTTTCTCCGGAAATCTTGCCGGCATGCCGCATGCCGGCCTGTTTTTTTCTGTTTTCTCGCTCGCGCGCCGCGCGCCGGGGCCTTTTTCCCTTTTTTCTTGCTTGCGTGCGGCGCGCCGGGAACTTTTCTCTCGTTTTCTTGCTCGCGCGCCACGCGCCGATGAGTTTTCTCCTGGTTTTATGCTCGCGCGTCACGCGCCGGGGGCTTTTTCCCCGTTTTCGTGCTCGTGCGTGGCGCGCCGGCGTGTTTTCTTCCGGTTTTCATGCTCGCGCGCCACGCGCCGGTTAAAAACTCAGCTGGATATTGCCTCCGATCGTGAACGGCCGCCCTTTTTGTGCCAGGCCGTTGCCGGCGCTTTCAAAATAGTAGGCCGCATAATCGGCATTGGTAATATTTTTCGCCCAGATTGCAAAGGTAATAAAATCTTTGGTAGCAGATACTTTCGCATTCAACAGTCCGTAATAAGGTTGCGACGCTTTGTTGTCTTCCTTCCATTCGATGCGCCCTGTCCCGGTGTAGCCCGCGCTGACGGTGAAGCGGTCGATGTGCGAACAGGGATGCGGGATCGTGTAGTCGGCGCTTAGGGCAAACGTGTGGCGGGGGACCATCGGGAGGAAATTACCGGCATAGTCGATGCCTTTCTGCTCGTCTTTGTAATCCTTGAAGGTGGCGTGCGTGAAGCCGTAGTTGACTTGCACCATCAGCCCGTTCACCGGGTTTCCCTGCAAGCTGACCTCTATGCCTTTGCTTTCGCTGCGTCCGGCGTTGCGGAGGAACTGCCCGGTCTGGGTGGCAAGATACTGATAAATTTGCTGGTTTTTCCAGTCGATCCAGAAGAAGCAGAACTCGGCGTTGAGGCGGTTGTCGAGGAACGGGTGCTTGGCGCCCAACTCGTAGTTCCAACTGGTTTCGGGTTTGAAGCTGCGGTCTTCCTCGCGGTCGAAAGAGGTGTTGAAGCCGCCCGTCTTGTAGCCTTTCGTCACGGTGACATAGAGCATCCCGGTGGAGGGGAACATATATTGCAGGGCGATCTTCGGCGTCACCTGGCTGAAACGGAGCTTGCTGTCGAAAGCGTCCATCTGCTCGCTGCCGCCGTCGGCCTCCTTATAGAAAAGGTAATCGTTGGAGGCATGCTCGTAGTCGTAGCGGATGCCGAAGGTGAGCGAGAGGCCGCGCGTCAGCAGGTTGTCTACGGTCGACTGGTGGTAGAGGGCGACGCCGTAGGTGGGCGTGTCGTAGAGTTTGCGTGTCGCATAATCTTTCGACAGGTAGTCGAGGATCACCGTGTTGTCGATGCCCTGCCAGAATCCGAAGGCGCCGAACAGCCATTTGTAGCGGCCGGCGGTGGTCGATTTGATGTTGATCTCTTCGGAGACCATCCTTTGCTTCATGTCCTGGCGGGCGAAAAAGATGCTCCGGGGCGAGAAATCCTGGTCGATACCCTGGTGGTCCGAGAGGTATTGGAAGGCGGTGCGGCTGTTGATGCTGTAGCCCGTGCCCTGGTAGTCGGCCGAGAGGCCGGTCGTGGAGAGCGTCCGTTTGTAGAAGCTGTAATCGTTATAGTTTACGTCGCCCGGACGGTGCGTCACCGAGTCGCAGACGGCGTAGGGATAGCCTCCCTGGTTCGAGCGGTCGAACGTGCTCATCAGCCCGAGCGAGAGCCGCTCATTGGGCTTCCATTCCAGGCGGATGCGGGCGGAACCGGCTTTCGAGTCGTCCGCTTTCTTGTCGGTATAGAGGTTGGTGAAGTAGCCGTCGCTGTTGGTGTAATTGCCCGAAACGGCATAGCCGAATGTATCCCCGATCTTCCGGTAGTGCGAGAGGGAATAATCGCGATAGCCGTAGTTGCCGTTGGAGAGCCAGAGGTTCGTCCCCTCGTATTTCAGCGGCGATTTGGTGTAGACGTTGATGATGCCGCCCATCGTGTTGCGCCCGTAGAGCGTCCCCTGCGGACCGCGCAAAACCTCGATCCTGTCTACCTCATTGAAGTCGAAATCGAATGCCGACTTCTCGAAATAGGGGATACCGTCCACATATAGCCCGACCGACGGCGAGTTGATCTTCGACCCGATCCCGCGGATGTAGACCGGCGAGGTCAGCTTCGAGCCGTAGTCCGGCATGAAGAGGTTCGGGATGAAGGAGCTGAACTCTTTGATGCCCGTAATGTTGCGGTTCTGGATCGCTGTGCCCGTGACGGCCGTGGCCGAGAGGGGTTCGAGCCGGAGGTCGCGCTGCTGCTTGAATGATTGCACGACGACCTCGCTCAATTCTACATTGCGGATCTTCAACGTGTCCTTCTCCACCTCTTCTCCTTTTGCCGTAGAGGCGAGGAGGAGGAACGCCGGGAGGTAATAGAATAGTTTCATATGGATGTATTATCAAAATGATACCACAATTTCGCCGCCGATCTGGAAGGGCTTGCCTTTCTGGATGAACGAACGGTTGAACGACTCGAAATAGAATGCCTGATAATCTGTATTGGTGATGTTCCTGCTCCACAGGTTCAGGTTTACGATCCCTTTGCGGACACCGACTTTTGCGCTCAGCAGGCCGTAGAAGGGCTGGCTGATGTCGTTCTTCTCCGTCCAGAAGATCTTGCCGGCTCCGGTGAATTGGGCGGAGGCGGTGAACTGGTCGACCGGCTTGTTGTGCAGCAGTTTCGTGTATTGCAGTCCTAAGCTGACCGTATGGCGCGGGGTGTAGGGAATGTAGTTGTCCTTGCAGTCGGTTTCGACGATCTGGCTGTGCTCGTCTTTGTCGGTGAAGACGTAATCGCGGAAGGTGGCGCGCGTGAAACCGTAGTTGAGGTCTGCCGTCAGCCCGTCCGTGATCCGGCTCCGGAGACTCAACTCCACGCCGTAGCTGTTCGCCTTACCTCCGTTGGTGATCAGGCGGCCGCTACCGTTCTCGGCGAAACTCGTCAGCTGGATGTCGCGGATGTCCATATAGAATAATGTCAGTTCCGCGCTCAACCGGTTTTTGACCAGTTCGCTGCGGATGCCGGCTTCGTAGTTCCAGCTGTGTTCGGGTTTGTAGGAGGCGACGTCTTTCACGTCGCCCGGCTTTTTGGCTTCGTCGGGCATGAATTTCGATTGTAGCTCGTATTGTGCCTCCGCCTGGACGAGGTCGCCGAACATCTGGACGTTGTATCCTCCCGTCTTGTATCCTTTGGCAACGGAGACGTAGGTGAATGTTCCGGGTGTGCACTGGTAGCGCAGCGATACTTTCGGCAGCACCTGGAGGAAATCCTGCGAGATGCTTCCGTCCATCACCGTGTTGACGGGCAACGTCATGTTCATCGGCCCCATTTGTACGCCGATCTTCATGCTGTCGACGGCCGAGTGGTAGGTCAGCTTTGCCTTTTCGTAATCTAAGCGGATGCCGGCCGTAATGGAAAGCCCTTCTACGAACAGGTTATTGTAGGTCGACTGGTGGAAAGCCGCGAACCCGTATGTCGGGGTGTCGAAGTTGCCGGGGAAGTAGATTTGGTTCAACTCGTCTCCCATGACTGTCAGCTTGGGCGCTCTCGGGTTATTGGCCAGCATGTCGTCGAATGCTTTTTGCAGGATACCGCTGAGCCCGTCCTCTTTGAAGATGACCGGGCCGTCAGTGTTCAGGCTGTTGTAGAAGCCGTATGCTCCGAAACTCCACTGGTAATTGCTTTTTGTGTTCGATTTGATTGCCAGCTCTTCGCTCCATGCATATTGCTTTTGTTTCTGGTTGAGGGTGAATATGGAGAGTTCCGTGTAATCCTGGTCCATCTTCATGTCGTCTTTCAGATACTGGTAGGCGGTGGTGGAGGAGAGGGTGAAGCGGTCCGCTTTCCATTCCAGATACAGGCTGTTGTTGAGCGTCCGGCGCCAGTAGGAGCTCGGGTCGTTGATGCGGATCGGCTGTACGACTCCGGTTGCCGGATCGTATTGTCCGTAAGGGAAAGCCTTTTGGGTCACATAATCGTAGTTGAACGTATATTGGGCCTTCAGCCGGTCGCTGATAAGCCAGTCCAGCTTGAACCGGCCGCCGGCAGATTCCTCTTTGTCTGCTTTGCTGTTGTCATATTCGTTGACGAAGAAGCCGTCGTTCCGGTCATAATAGCCGTTGACCGAGATGCCGACGTTTTCGCCGAGCTTGCTGTATTGCGAGAACTTTGCTTTGGCCGCTCCGTAGTTACCCATCGACATGGAAATCTTCGTCCCCTGGTAGGTGAAGGGCGAGAGGGTGTAGATGTTGACGATCCCTCCCATCGCATTACGACCGTAAAGGGTTCCCTGCGGACCGCGGAGGACTTCGATACGCTGGATGTCGTTCAGCTCGAAGTCGAAGGCGCTTTTATCCAGATAGGGGACATTGTCTACATAAAGCCCGATGGATTGCCCGCTGCTTCGAGCCCCGATCCCGCGGATATAGATGGCTGAGGTCATTTTTGACCCGTAATCCGGCATGTACAGGTTGGGGACAAATGCGCTGATGTCCTTCAGGGCGTCTATCTGGCGTGCTGCTATTGCCTGTGGCGAGAGGATGGAAACGGCTCCGGGAAGTAGCCGCAGGTCATTCGTTTCCTTTGTCGACGAGGTGATAACGACCTCACCGATATTGTAGGTCTTAATCGTGTCGTTTGCATTTACATTCACATTTACTCGTTCGGCTTTTAACGGCTGCAAACCGATAAGTGAGCCTGCAATAAGAACATACAAGTAGCGTTGATTCATCGTATTTATAGTAAACTATTAGTATTTTACGATTACAAAGGAACAAGAAAGATTCAAAGGAATCAATCACTACATATAGTGATTTTCAATTTTCAATTTTAAAGCTCTATCTCGTCACCCGAGATAATACCGTTCATGATGGCATAGAAGGTGAGTCCTGATACTGTCTTGATGCCGAGTTTGGTTGTGATGTTTTTGCGGTGGGTGAGTACGGTGTTAAGGCTGATGTTCAGCCGGTCGGCTATCTCCTTGTTCGTGCTGCCTTTGACGATCAGTTGGAGGACATCCGTTTCGCGGATAGACAGATCTTTGTTGTTCTCGCCGGGATAGCTGTTGTTGTCGCCTGCGAATAGTTGTTCCAGCTGTTCGATGATAATCTCCTGCGACGCTTTGATTGTAATATGATTCGTGGTTGACAGGCCGCCTTCGCCTTCTGTTCCGTCTATGAGGATCATTGTCTTGCTGCGGCGGGGAAGGAAGAAATCTGCGTTCAGGACAAAGAGGGTGGAATTTGTAAAGTAGTAATCGAATGTGTCGTTCCCGGAAGTCGATAAAGCTTCAAATGTAGGATAGTGGCTGATTTCTACCGGAGGAAAATAGTCGGTCAGCATACTTTGCAGACCGGTACTTTGCAGCGTATCGGATAGTATGATTGCTATTTGTTTGTTGCGGTGCATCCGGTTGAATTTGTTAAATACACAGCTTTTCCATTGCAGAAACCATAGGAGTCAGTATCCGGTAACGGATGCGGTTGTGTTGTTTGATGTCTTTTTCCAAACTGCTGACGGCAAATATTACGGCGTAACACAGGTTCTCATTATAATCGCCGGACAGATGCTTGATCATGATGCTTTTCAAATCAGCCAGCAATGCCTCTATCGGATCTTCCAACCGTTGTTCGGAACCCAAATGAAGGGCTTCGACTTGTCCGGATGACTGATAGTCTTTCAACCGCTCGCTTAATGACAGGCAATAAGGGAACCAGACCTGTTCGTCTTTCTCTATGCGCGACGTCAGTTCCTCCTTGAAAGAAGAGAAGAATTTCCCGATCAGGTTAAGCGTGTTATTGCCCGGTGTACTCATCGAGATGAATGAACCGAGGTGCCTTTCTATATTCGGGATCTGGTAACGCTGGTAATATTGGTTGGTCTTTGTCAGGTAATCGATGATCTGCGAAGTGTGGAACGTTTGCAGCTTCTTCTCCGGAAAATATTCTTCATTGAGAAATGTATTGATCACTGTCAACAGGAAATCGGTGTCCAGTTGATGTTCTTCACAAATCGTTTTGACCGATTTGTCGCCCAATCCCAGGCGGATTCCAAACCGGTTAATAACAGGAATGAGTGAGGGATGCTCTTCCACCACCTCACTCATTTGCATATTAGGATATACTAATGGCATATTTTATGCTTCTTCCCATTGTTTACGTAATAATTCAACTGCGGCGGGAACCAAAACATTCCGGTCACCCTGGCATCCGCATTCGAAACTTACATATTTATCGTAGCCTAACATCTTCAAACCTCTGAAGCCGTTTACATAGTTGTCTGCGTCTCCGTCTTCACCCGGCATGCTGCGGCGTTTACGGCTGGCAACATGTACGTGTTGCAGGTAGTCTCCGGCTGAAAGGAAAGCGCCCATGTCGCTTGTCTCTTCCCATGTCATGTGCCAGAAGTCACCCATACAGCGTACGCCCGGATTGTTGATATCGCGGCAGATAGATGCTGCATCAGCTACCTGGCGAAGGTAGAAGGCTTCTTTTCTGTTCAGCGGTTCAAAAATCACCGTAGTACCGTGTTCTTTAGCGAAGTTCCCCATTTCGTTGAACTGTTCGCACAAGAAGTCGCGTGTTTCCTGCGTATGATCCATTACCGGTTTCTGTCCATTGAATGCTGGAACGATAATCACACCGACAGAACCCAGTTCTCCGGCGGGAGCAATGATTTCCTTCATCGTGTCCATACACTGCTTGCGGATAGCCGGATCAGTAGAGAGGATGAAACCCTGAAAGCCGGCACAGATCGCACTCACCTTGATGTTGCGCCCGTTTAAAGCATCCTTGATCTCCTTCACACGATCTTTCAAGCCACGTCCGCCCGGTTCAAAACCAACAACTCCCAATTTTTCCATGAGGTCGAATTTTTCGTTGAGGCTTTCACCCGGTGCAATGCCTTCCTGGAAGGATATATTTAACTTGGCTTTGTTGTTGGGGCATGATTTTTTATCAGCAGTACAGCCTTCTGCCGGAGCAGCCTTGCCACCACAGGCAGCAAAGGCTGAACTACCGGCTGCAACAGCCGCACCTGCCAGAGTTGTTCTTAAAAAGTTTCTTCTGTTCAGTGCCATATGTTATTTCTTCTTTTCTTCACGAGGTTTGCCCGGAACCGGAACTGTAAATCCACTCATATCCATCTTACCCAGATTCAAATCTTTCGGAGTATAGTCCAGAGGTGAAGCAGTCATGGCATCCCATGTTGTTTCTGCTCCTGAATATGCTGATTCACGTCCCATGATGGCAGCCATATTAGCTACAGCTGTTTCGGAAGCCTGTTCAATCTTCTTACCGCCACGGATACAATTGATCCAGTTTACGTGTTCCAGTACATACGGATTCTGCTGCTTTGTGTTTGCTTTTTCAGCGTCTGAATCATATTTCCAAACAACATTACCGGCATTGTCTTTGATTACTGTTTCACCGTTAGCTGTAGACCAAGTACCTTTTGTTCCCTGAATAAATTCGCTGACATTGTTTACACAACCGTCGATCTGGCGACACATACTGTGCATGTGGATACCATTTTCCATGGTGAAGTCAATGCTGAAGTTATCATACTGGTCACCTGTAATACGACGATGACGAGAACCGAAACCGACAGCCTTAACCGGTTTTAAACCGCTGAACCATGTAAATACGTCAATGTTATGTACATGCTGTTCTACAATATGGTCTCCGGATAACCATTTCCAGTTTACCCAGTCTTTGATCATATATTCGCAATCGTTCCAGTCTTTCTGACGTTCGCGGAACCAAAGCATATTCTGATTCCAATAAACAACACCGCCGGTAATTTCACCGATAGCACCTTCCATGATCTTCTTGTAAGATTCTACATAGCTACGTTGGTGATGACGCTGTGTTCCTGTTACGACACACAGGTTTTTAGCCTGTGCCTGTTTTGCAGTAGCCATAATTGTACGATAGCCTACCGGGTCTACGCAAATCGGTTTTTCCAGGAAGCAATGTTTCCCTTTTTCTACAGCATATTGGAAATGAACCGGGCGGAATACAGGAGGAGTTGCTACGATAACCACGTCAACACCGCTATCGATCAGTTGTTTGTAAGCATCTAAACCGACAAAACGTTTGTCGGCAGGAATGTCACAACCTTTTGCTTTCAATTTGTCAGCCAATTCGTCTACGCGTTCCTTGAAAGTATCAGCCAATGCTACGATTGTTACGCCATTAGCTGCTTCCAGGAAGTTTTCAGCAGCACCGGATCCACGTCCACCGCAACCGATAACACCGGCTTTCAGTTCTTTTCCGTCTGTTGCCAAGTCCGGCAATTCAGGGATATAATATGTACCGGGCTGTTTTAACGGCTTGTTGGCTGCTGCACTTTCGCCACTGCCGCCGGCACATGAGGTTAATACACTTGCACTACCTGTACCGATAGCACCCAGTGCACCGGCCATAGCTGTACTCTTCAAAAAAGATCTTCTGCTAATACTGTTTTCTTTCTTCATGATATAGTGAATTTAGGTATCAATTAAACATTTGTTATTTAGCTCCAATTGCAGGGTCCGGTTCGCAAACCACACGGAAACCGATACCGCGGATATCTGAATACCACCAGATACTCTTCGGTTGTTGCGGGTCTGTTTTTAACCAGGCATCATGCTTCGTATAATCACGGGCTGCAGAACGGACATCTGCTGCATCGGAAGTATAGTTACCTCCGCGTACAACCCATTCTTCACCTTCTGTAACCAATGGGTCTGTTACACTTTCGCCTCCTTTGCTGTAAGCCTGCGGATCGTATTTATCAGCACAATATTCCATTACATTACCCAACATATTCTTCAAACCGAACGGATTGGCTTTTACCTCACCTGGCTCCTGCGTTCTGTTCTTACTGTTCTTTACGTAAATAACATAAGAACTGATGCTGTCTGTTTTTGCATCAAAGAACTTACGCCAGAATCCCTGGTCTGAAAAATCTTTCGGATTACCGGTGAAGAAGTAAGGAGTTTCCGTTCCTCCACGGGCTGCATATTCCCATTCCGCCTCGGTCGGCAGACGGTATTTCTTTCCTGTTTTCTTGGACAACCATTGGCAGAATGTTTCAGCTGCATAATGAGTCATCGTGATCGCCGGGCGATCGCCGCCACCCCAACCCTGATCCGGGAATCCGAACGGTGGAGTCGGACCGGAAATTGCATCAACATCCGGATTGCTGTTATTTGCATATACTGTTTCAGGAGGAGTACGTCCTTCACTCATGGTCTGTCCATAGAATGACCAATACTGATCCCATGTAACTTCGACTTCTGCCATAAAGAACGGGCTGACTGTCACGTTGCGTACAGGTGCTTCATCTTCTTTATGGAACGCTTCCTTATTGGTACTACCCATTTTAAATGTTCCACCCGGAAGGGCAATCATCTTGAATGAAACGGGAGTTCCAGGGATTTGTTCTGTATAATCGGCAAAAGAGGTAACTGGTGTCGCTGTCTTAAAATACAAGCTGGTATCTACAGCCGCAGTCGTGTTTGCACCGGGTATTCCTGTTAATTTGCCATGTTTATAATCCGGATTGTAATGCCCTGCGTCAAGGTGACAACTGATGCATTGCAAATCCAGTTTCTTTTCGTTTTCATCATAATAAAGGTGTGCGGTAATACCATCCTGATTGATTCCTTCCGGAAACAAATTCTGGTGACATTCCTTACAAGATTCGTTCGGTATATATTTAACGGCATGCTCCAGTTCAGACTTGGTGTTCCAGTCGAAATCAGCACTGTCTTTTGTCATATAGGACCATACGTCTTTCAGCCCTAATTTAGCCTTGGCTGTATAATGGTTCCACGTATCACTTTGGGGCGGAAGGTGACAAGCTACGCAATGCGTTTTAACACCACTTCCGTTATTTACGTGTTTGGATAGTTTCCAACTGTCTTCAGCATGGGGGTGCACATGGCACATCATGCACGATTCGTCGGATGAGAAATAAACGGATGTCTTGTAGACGGCAACCATAATGCCAGCACCGAGAAGTAGTCCAAGCAAAAGAATAAAGGTTTTTCCTTTGAAAAATCTCCCTTTTTTCCCGGAAGGATAACGATTCAAATTGTTGTTAGTAGCCATTTGTTTTTATGGTAAACGATTTTACTATTAGTCTTGAATTAGATTTAAAAATCGGGAATAAAAGTAATAATTTCCTACATAAGATAAAAGCATGCGTTAGCTATTTAACGAAATATACACCGAGATTATACTTTTTTACCAATTTTTGTAAAAGAGTACCTGCTCCCGCTTTGGATATCGGTTCTTTTGAATCCCGTAAGAAATACGGAAACAAGTACTCTTTTTATTAAATGTTTAGAAATTTGACTGGATCGGTTTCATAATGAATGAGAACTCATAATCTCCATAATGGATACGATACTGTTCCAGAGGAAGTGTACCCCAGCTGGTAATACATCCCAATCCCATCTGTACTTTGTCAATGCACATATTGGTATAGTCTACCTGCGGTACGAGCTCGGAATGTCTCTGTTCTTTCTTTGCGCCATCATCCAGTGATTCGATAGAATAGTGCAAGGCAGAAGCAGAGAATGGTGCTTCAGAGATAAACATAAGTCCGTTACCTCCCTTGTTCATTTGTTTCCACCAACGGATATCTGTTTTTGTTCCTGTTTCCTGTGGACGGATATATGAATAGAACTGTTCGTCTACTGTCTGTTTGTAGTTCCCCAGGTCAGTTACATTGTTGCGGTCGGAATAGTTTTCAACCGGACCTCTTCCGTAGTAGTTGATTTGATCCAGGCATTTCGGCATCTGCATTTGCATACCGAAACGGAACATATCGGATACTTCAGCCGATTTGTCGGCTACCATCTTCTGTGTAACTTTGACTGCGCCTTCATTATTAATTGTATATGTCAGATACAATTTCGCTTTTACAGCATCCATCGTGTATTCTGCACTGACAGTCACCATGCCGTTTTCAGTCTTGTTTGTCAAAGATGTCAGTTTCAGCCCCGGTTCTTTCCATGCTGCATATTTATTTTGCAGGTTGGCACCCATATCGTTATCCGTCGGAGCGCGCCAGAAGTTCGGAGTCAGCTTACCGTCTTCTTTCAGCATAGGCATACCGTTAACATCGTATCTGCACAGGAATCCGTCATGTCTGTTGAAATCCATCCGGAAGTTTTCACCTTCGACAATCAGGTAATTGACATCGTTGTCCTTGATAGTCGGAACAACTGTAGCTACGTTTACTTGCTGTTTGTTCTGCAGATCCAGCTTCGGAGCTTCGTACGGACGGATCGCCATCTGGTTCTTGGCAACCGTGTAACCGGCAGGAAGCAATGTTTCCGCTTTTTTCAGTTTAAATGCAACATTCAACAACAGTTCTTTGCATTTACAGATACCTTCTGTGCTGTAATTCAGTTTAACGGACTTAGTCTGTTGCGGAGCAACTTCCAGATCTTTGATCATGCCTGTCTGAACGACCTCTCCGTTTGCCAGCAATTCCCATTCTGCATAATAACCGCTCAGGTCACGGAAGAAGTTTTCATTGTAAACGTTGATGACACCGTTAGCCAAGTCGGAAGGTGTTGCCCAGATAGACTGATAAATATGGCCGACTTCATACATGTGTGGGTTCGGCTTGCGATCCGGACTGATCAGACCATTATCCATAAAGTTATTGTCGGAAGCATCATAACGGTTCCAGTCGCCACCATAGGCATAGAAAGGAACGCCGTCTTTTGTTTTCCAGCGTAATGACTGGTCGACAAAGTCCCAGATAAAGCCACCCTGATATTTCGGATATTTACGAATCAGATCCCAATATTCTTTGAATCCGCCTTCCGAGTTACCCATTGCGTGTGCATATTCACACTGGATAAGCGGTTTGTCTATGTTGCCTTTGCTATATTCTTCACTTCTCTCGTAGTTCAGGTACATCGGGCAATAGATGTCTGTGAATTCGCTTGTTCGCGCTTGTTCATATTGTACGGCACGCGTTTTGTCTTCATTCTTGATCCAGGTATAACAAGCCTCGAAGTTAGGACCCATACCGGCTTCATTGCCTAATGACCAGAAAATGATAGACGGATGGTTATATCCGCGTTGCACATTGCGTTGATTGCGTTCCAGATGTGCTTTTGCATACAACGGATTTTTAGCCAGCGTCTTGTCGCCATATCCCATACCGTGCGATTCGACATTCGCTTCGGCAACCAGGTAGATACCATATTGGTCGCAAAGGTCATACCACAAGTTGTTGTCCGGATAGTGGCAGGTACGTACCGCATTGATATTATATTCCTTCATTACTTTGATATCCTGGATCATACGTTCCGGTGAAACAACATATCCACCATCCGGATCCATCTCGTGACGGTCGGCACCTTTGAACAATACCGGTTGTCCGTTCACTAATATCTGTGAGTTTTTCAGTTCGATCTTACGGAAACCTACCTTAATAGGGATTACTTCCGTGTTGTTACCGTCTTTCAGAGTTGCCGTCAAGGTATAGAGAACCGGAGTTTCTGCCGACCATTTTTCAGGATTGCTGACAGCCATGTCTGTTGAAATTTTGCCGGAACCTTTTACTGATGAAGTTGCAACTTCTTTTCCCGTTTTATCCAACAACTTCAGATCGACTGTGCCGCTACCTTTCAGGTTAAGCGATACATTCAAAGTCGCATCTTTGTACTGTGCATCCAGATCCGGAGTTACGCGGATATCCTGGATGTGTTTCGGATTACGGGCATACATATAGCAGTCACGTCCGACACCGGAGAGGCGCAGGAAATCCTGGTCTTCCAGGTAAGTGCCGTCACACCAGCGGAATACCTGGAATGCGATCAGATTTTTCCCAGGTTTCAGATACTTTGTCAGGTTAAATTCAGCTTCTAACTTACTGTCTTCGCTGTAACCCACGAATTGTCCGTTTACCCACAGGTACATATTGGATGTTACGGAGCCGAAATGGGCGAAAATCTCTTTTCCTTTCCAATCAGCCGGAACGGTGATCTCTTTCCGGTACGATCCTACATGATTGTTTTCGGTCGGTACTTCAGGAGGATTGTTTTTGAACTGGCTTCTCCAGGGATAACCGACGTTTACATAGATCGGATCGCCAAAACCGTTCAACTCCCATAAGCCGGGAACTTTCATGTCAGACCAACCCTTGTCGTTGAAATTTACCTGATAGAAATCCGTCGGACGCATATCTGCGTTTTTCACCCAGAAAAATTTCCAGTTCCCGTTCAGGGTCATGAAATTCTCGGAGGATTCTTTGCATCCTTTTAAAGCACTGTTCTCGTTTTTGTACGCGAAATAGTTTGTGTGCATAGGGGCCCTGTTGATTTCATTCACGTTGGGGTCTCTCCACTCATTTTTTTGAGCGAAAGCTGCTGTCCCGAGAAGGGACAGACAGCATGCTGCAAGTACGTTTAGTTTCATAAGATGTTATTTATTACGGTTTTTAGGATTTAATCAATCCATTTTTGCCATTTTACATTATCGTTATATCCGGCTTCAACCATTGTTTCAATGAATTGCATACCTCTTACGCCATCGTAGACAGTCGGGAAGTCCAGGCAGTCACCACTTGGTGTTTCGCCGTTCTTAATTGCTCTTACAGTAAGTGAGAAGTTACGATAGATATTAGCGAATGCTTCGATAAAGCCTTCCGGGTGTCCGGCCGGGGTTCGGGTATTCCACAAAGCCTGTTCACTCAGATAGCCGTTATTACCAATGTTCAGAACTTCTGCCGGACGGTTGCCCCATTTCAAAGTCAACGTGTTCGGCTCCATCTGCCGCCATTCGAGTCCGCCTTTTTCTCCGTATACACGGATGCGTATGTTGTTGGCTTCGCCTGTTCCGATCTGGGTTGCAGTCAGAACACCTGTTACATCATTCTCATAACGGAGGAATGCAGCACCGTCGTCATCGATCGGACGTCCGGGAACGAATGCCTTCAGATCAGCGCACAATTCCTGTACTTTCAGTCCGGTGATATATTCACTCAGATGCCAGGCATGTGTTCCGATATCGCCTACGCAACCAGCCTTACCGGAGCGTTTCGGGTCTGTACGCCATCCAGCGTTATTACCACCTTGCAGCTCAATACGTTCAGCCAACCATCCTTGTGTATATTCTACATATACACGGCGCAGTTTTCCGAATTCGCCGTTTGCGATACGGGCTTTTGCTTCTTTTACGGCAGGATAGGCCGAATATACATGCGTCAGAGCCAGAACAAGCCCTGTTTCTTCCACTTTTTTCTGCAGGAGTTTAGCCTCTTCCAACGAGAATGTCATCGGTTTATCTACTACGACATGAAATCCTCTTTCAAGTGCCATCATGGCCGGTTCGAAATGCCAGCGGTTAGGAGTCACGATGGTTACAAAATCCATCCGTTCGTCTTCCGGCAAGGTCATTTCATGTTCGAACATTTCCTGGTAAGTACTGTAAATACGGTCTTCCGGCAAGAAATAAGATAAACCGGAACTTTTGGATATTTCAGGGTCCACGCTGAAGCATCCGCAAACTAATTCAATCTGGTTGTCCATAAAGGCTGCCCGGCGGTGGATTGCTCCGATAAAGGCATCACTACCTCCGCCAACCATACCCATTCTTAATTTTCTGTTCTTCATGATAATAATAATTAACAATTAAATGAATTGAGATACTGCCCAAAGTTACAAAATATTGTAAGATGTACAATATTGTTATGGATTAATTTGTTATATTAATTGCGTTGGTCACATGTATGACTTTCCCGTCTTTCCCGATTCCTTCAACCGTAATCGTGTATTCTCCTGGTAAATCGGAGGTATAGAATGGGATCGTAATCTCTTTTAAACCATTGGATTGCAGGCTTGGAGCCCATAGTAAAGTATGCCGGAAATCCGGTAAACCGGAACGTTCTGACACATCACCTTCATACTTTGGCGCATAAAAATAGCGGGTGGGCTGTGTGCATTCCTTGTCAAACAATTGGGTACCCGGATCCAGTTTAATACCTTGGTAATCTCCTTTATAGGTCGAGAAAGACAGGATTCCGTCGAACCTTTGTCCGCCGAAAATGTAATTTCCCAGATATACATCTATACTTTTCAGCAGTAACGGATTACAATTGCAGACCTGTTCCTGGTCCGTAACCGGAATGTTGTCGAACAGGACGAGTGTCTGTGTCGAGAATTTATCCATCTGCTCCGTCAGGACGGAAAACGTTCGTTTTCCACCTTTCTTGTTGATTCTGGCTATTGGGATGAATTCCGTCAGAATCTCTTCAATAAAGGGGAAACGTGTATATTCATCCAGAATATAGGATTTATAGGGCTTTGAAAAAATGTTCGGTTCGGCACCTTCTATCCGGTTGATTGAATCGCCGGTATAGACCTGCATAACTTGTACTCCTAAGCTGCGTTCCGACAAATACCGGTGCCATGTGGAGTCGAGATACAGCGCAGGCTGCGGCTTGGCCATATGTTCCGGGAATGGAGATTGCAAGTCGATCCGGTATGATTTATCGGATGTGTTCAAGGCAACTGTCGCCACTTCTTTTTTTCCGTGCGTCGCACCCGTATAGAATGTGATGTGTCCGCTTTTGTCGGTCTGTCCGCTGAAAAGCCGGATGTCTTTTCCCGGAAAAGAGAGCAATCCGGTGAGTCCGTATTCGGTAGCCGGTTGATTGTTACTCCGGTCGATCACTTGTCCTTCATAAATAGGTCCTTCATATTCAGGTAGAATATCCGGTGTAAAATCCGGTGAGCTATTGCTTGAAAGAGTTTCTTTCCATTTCCGGATAGAGGAAGCCTCTGTCTGTACCGGGTCCGTTCCTGCTACGGATACTGAAAGAGTTATCGAATCAGCCGGTAATCCCTGGATATGGATGACTCCTTTGCTTCGTGGATGATACGTGTCTTTGTCTGTTGATACGGTTATGGCGGGATCCGGATTTGCCGTTTTAGGGAATGTCAAAGGGAGAGTTTCCGCTTGCGTACGGATCTCCTGTGGTAGAAACGGATTTACGATTGTGATCCTTTTCTCAAAGAATACCTTTTCTCCTTCGTTCTGCATATATCGGGTGTAAGCAACTAACCGATAGTAACCTGTCGGTAATGTAACCGGCAGTTCCATCCAGCCATTTCCGCTCCCATTTACCAGATCTAACCGGATCTGTACTTCCGGTATGGAGTCGTTCAACAGTTCCGCATATCCGACTTTACTGAAAGAACTCAGTTTCCCGTCTGCATTTGTGGTATATAGTTTCAGCCAGAGTAGTTCTCCCGCCATATAGAACTGCTTGTCGGTTTGGACATATACTCGTTCCTGGAATACCGCGAAACAGGGGCTTGTCCCTGCCGACAGGAAAAGGATAAGCATACATAGTTGTCTGATAAATATAGTTGTTTTCATACCATACAATTTTTATTGGTGATCATTCGGCCAAAAGTCCGGTTTGTTTTTAGTACCCCCGCGGGCAGTACAATCGACACAACGTCGGTTGATACATTTGTAAAGTTGAAATCGCTCATCAATGATGTCTAAAACGGCAAGGCCTCCTCCGTATGCCTTGTCTAAGTCATCTAATAAGAAATTTTGAGTCTCCCTGCAATCATAAACGTCCCCCATTTCTGCAAATTCATACGTGTTGATATATAAACGGCAGGTTGTTTCCGTACAGGCATTGATATATCCGATAACGATCTCTTCCGGATGAGTGAGGCAGGTGATGTTCCCCTTTATTTCCGTTGGTTGCGGTGCGAATAACCCACCCATGTCCTCAATTTGCTTCTGTATATTCTGGAAATATTCAAAAGCCTTTCTGTCCAATGCATATTGGTGGACTAACACACTGTAAATATATGAAAACCTGTCATCATATCGGGGGATTGTGATTAGCTTGTGGTCTATGATACGATTTTCGTTCAAGCGATCTGTCGCTCCTAATATGAAGTTGATGGATGGATTGTGTTTCCAGCAATAAAAGGTGTTTTTGGGGCTGTCAGGAGTGACACGCTCTATCGTTTCCCGATCCCATATATAAGAAGCGAAGTATTCCGACCGTATTTCCCAATCCTCTTCATACGTCCAGCGATAATAACGCGCCGCATTCGGAGTATCATTGTGGGTTGATACTCGAATGTCTATCTGCTGAAGTTTTTCGTATCGGTAATCGACTTTGTCTATCTCCGGTGTTATCTGCGGTTCTACGAATTCGGATTGATATTCCTTGCCATCCAATTGGAAATGAATCGCATACTTCTTTCCGGGTTGGAATGAGATGGAGTCGGTTATCGTATAGGTGCTTCCTGCTTTTTTAGCGGTTGCTACAACTGTCCCTTCATCGGTGATGAGTGTTACTGTTGCCGTTGTTTTGTTGGGGTCGTAAAAACTGCTTGATCCCTCATTCGCCCGGCTTATCGTGATGGTCGTGCCGTATGGCGCGATGATCGAACCTTCCACGACTAACATGTCATTGATCCAATCGACTTCCGGTTCGTAGGGAGTGATGCATCCGGTCGCCAGCCCGATGGCTGTGCAACACATAATGATATACCGGTATATATATAGCTTCTTCATGGTTCAGAACTTTATATTGTAAGATAAATAGGGGATAGGCGCCCCGAATATCGCCATCTTGTAGCCTTGCAGCTTTCCGTCTTCGGATATGTAATAGACCGAATAAGCATTCTTTCTTCCGGTCACGTTATAGACGCCGATTGAAAAGGTACTATGTGTCAATAAGGTCAGCTTGTGGCTGGGCTCGATGTTGAAAGCAACGTCCATCCGGAAGAAATCCGGAATCCGGTACTGGTTGCGGCCTGAATAATAAACAAACTCGCCGCCTGCATAATTGAACTTGGAAACCGGCAACGTGACCGGCCGTCCCGTGCTGTAATCGCAGTTCAGGGAGAAACTATACCGCTGTGTGAATTTATAGTTTCCGGCAAACTTCACTTCATGCGGTTTGTCGTAATCTGCCGGATACCAGTTCCCGTCGTTGATCGGGTTGGTGATGCGGGCATCATGCTGCCGTAATTGTGTGCGCGAGTAGGAATAGCTGACCCACCCGTTCAGTTTGCCTTGTGTCTTTTTCACCATCAGTTCCACTCCGTAGGCTTTACCTTGTGTGCTGATCACATCTGTTTCGATATGGTGGTTCATCGTCAGTTGTGCGCCGCTCCGGTAGTCCAGATAGTTTTTCATCGTTTTGTAGTATCCCTCGATCGAAGTCTCTATACTGTTTCCCATAAAGTTTTTATAGATCCCGGCTGCCACCTGCATCCCTTTTTGGGGTTTGATGTTGGCATCGCTCAGTTTCCAGGTGTCTGTCGGAGACATGATGGTGGTGTTCGAGAGCTTGTGTATATTTTGCTGCAAGGTGTTGAATCCGGCCTTGACAGAGAAGTCCCCATCGAAAGCATAACGGGCGGATAATCTGAATTCCGGGGCCTGGTAGGTCTTGAAAGCGTGGAATCCGTTTGTCGTTTTCGTCTCTGTTTCCGTCCCTTCACTTGGCAACAGGGTTGGATCGTATAGCGAGTAGGTGCGGGGCCCCATAGCGTTAAACATCATGTACCGGATACCGGCATTTACCGAGAGGCGGTCGTTTATTTCCCACCTGTCTGCCAGATAAAGATAAGTTTCCATCGCCTGCTCTTTCTGTAGACGGTCCGGAGCGATTAACGATTCCGGGTGGTTGGGCAGATGTTCTCCCGGATTCAACCGGTAGTAGGTTGTCCCGCCCCCGAAATCGAGCGTATGTTTTTCACTCAGGTAATGGGTGAAATCCAATTTTCCGAAAACCTGGTCGATACCGAAACGGAGTTTGTAGGCTTCCGCCGGATTCTCTTCCGTTTTTGTCAGGTAGTCATAATGGTCGTAGCCGCCGGTAAATGTCCCGGTCATCCGGTTCGGGAATATATGCCGCCACTTCAGAGAGCCGTTGGCATTGGTATAATTATACCGCTCGTTCGAGTCGAAGTAGAAATGGTCGTGGCTGTAATATCCGCTGGCATACAGATTATCCTTGTCCGAAAATTTATGGTCGATGATCAGGTTCATGTCGTAGAATCCGGCTTTCCCGTCTTTGTAACCGCTCTTTTCGGGCAGCAGGTTCAGCAGCCAGTCCGAATAAGTGGTTCTGCCTCCCAGGATGAATGAGGTCTTTTTCCCGATCGGGCCTTCCAGCGTGAGCCGGCTGGTCAGCAGCCCGATACTTGCCGAACCGCTGAATTTCTTTTTGTTCCCTTCCCGTCCGTTGATTTCCAAGACCGAAGAGATGCGTCCTCCGTATTTGGCAGGGATGCTGCTTTTGTAAAGTTCGATGTCTTTTACCAGATCGGCGTTGAAAGCGGAGAAGAGTCCGAACAGATGGGTCGGATTATAGATCGTCCCGTCATTAAACAGGATCAGGTTCTGGTCGGTCGAGCCTCCACGCACATTGAAGCCGCTGGATGCTTCGCCAACCGCTTTTACACCCGGCAACATCATGACAACCCGTATCACATCTTTTTCTCCGAATACGGTCGGGATGTTTTTTATCTCTTTGAGGTTGACGCGCTCCACACCTAACGTATTGCTACGTACATTCGCCACCCTGTCGGATGTGATGGTCACCTCTTTCAGTGAATAGACCTGCTCTTCCAGTTCGATGTCGAGCTGCCCGTCCGAATGGAGCATGATTTGCCGTTGGGTGTCTTTCAATCCCATTCCTTTGATTTGCAGGTTGTGGCGTCCTGCCGGAAGAAGCAATGTGTAAAAACCGAAACCGTCTGTCGTAGCGGCGATAGTCGGGTTCTCGATATACACGACAGCCCCGACCACCGGTTCGCCGGTGCGGAAATCAGTCATGTGCCCGCTTAGTTTGATCTTACCCGAACCGGCCGTCGAAGCATCTCCGATGGTGTACACTTTGTTTTCGGAAGTGGCTTTTTGCTCTTTCTGCTTGTTCAGGATTTCTGCAAAGTTGGATTGCTCTCCATCCTGTACGGCGCATTCAAAAAAGTCGTCGGGCAGGGAGGTGATCAGTTTCTTGTCTTTCAGGACGAACAGATATTTGTTGGCGAAAGTAAACACCTGTAACTGGTTGCTCTCTACTGCTTTCTGCAAGGCTTCCCCGGCTTGCATATCGGCGCATTCGAGCGTGACAATTAGTGAATCGACATCAGCCGGATTGTAATAAATCGTTAGTCCGCTCTGCTTCGCTATCTGGCGGAACACTTCCGTTGCCGGTTGCTTTTCGGCATGAATACTGACTTTCTGCTGGGAGAATGCCGGAAGGCAACAGATGATCAACGTGATCATGATATAACCGAATCGTCTTGTTTTCATCTGCTTAATGCTTCATATTGTTTGACAATCGTGACAAATGCCTGCTCCGGGTTCTTTCTGAAATTGAGTTTCTGTTCCCGTGCGTACCGTCCCAGTTCTTTCTTTTTGTCAGGGAAGAGCTTAAGCAGCGTCCCTTTACTCTTGACCGGATAACAGATGTTTTCTTTGACCACGTAGTAGCGTTCCCGTATCCGGAAAGAAGCCTCGACAGAGAGCCCGTCTATTTTTTCTTCATACGTGATAACGTGTTTTTTGATAACAGGATACCGGTTGTCGTGCAATAACAGAATGTATTCGTTGCCGATCTGTTTTTGCCAGTTCCTTGCCGAAGGGTTAATAATGCGGTAACCGTTCAATATTATATAATCGATTCGTGTTTTCTCGGCTACGACAGGGTAGAGTGTGTTCGGAGATTGTACGACCAGTTCATCCCTAAATAAATCCAGTTTCATTTGTATGCCGGGATAGACAGTGCCTTTATAGCAAACTTCTCCCTCCCTGAATTCATTGTCTGTCAGATACGGATGGTTGGTGGTTTGTCTTTCATAGCGGGAATATTCCTTCCCATTGTAAATAAGAGCGTGTTCCTGAGCGACTGAAAAGTAGTGATTCACTAATCCGCTCTGAGCTTCAGGGGGTACATCGTTTTGTTGCGCATGCAGCATCCCGGTGGAGAGGAACGACAGGATTATGAAAGTTTTTGTTTCCATAAATAGCTATTTTAGATAAAGGACAACAACTTCCCCCAAAGATAGGTATAATATTGCATTTTGCAATATTTTTTGTAATAAATGAAGATTTAGCGGGGTATTTCATATTTGTGGTTATAGCGCCGGGAGTATCTGTTTCCCCTCTTGAGAGGGGATAAGGGGTGTG
>OGZX01000662.1_pt1 | contig 40107 bp, 42 predicted proteins | sample 1576881 | NCBI WGS metagenome assembly OGZX01 (sample SAMEA3541542, study PRJEB24748) | human gut metagenome | biome: human gut; feature: human-associated habitat; material: faeces | place: China | collected 2012 | reverse complement strand
ATCCCCTCTCGAGAGGGGAAACAGATACTCCCGACACTATGTCACAAATACGAAACACCCTGTTAAATCCTCATTTGTTCATTTATTCTTCTGCTCCAAATTCATAATTCATCATTCATAATTCTTTTCATTCATAATGCAATGCCTCCGCCGGTTCCAACCGCGACGCCTTGCGTGAAGGATACCAGGTGGCAAGGAAAATGACGAATGCCAGGACAACCCACGTCAGCAGACTGACTGCCAGGAAACGCCCTGCACCCGCCGCCATGACCGATGTCGAGAGCAGATCCATCCACACTAAATTCAGGCAGACCAGCAAGGCCGGCAACGCCGCAAGCGTCAGCAGTAGCAATCCTTCCCCGATCATCAGCCCTTGAATACCCGAGCGGGTAGACCCGACAGCCATACGCAAGCCCAGCTCGCCGCGACGGCGGTTCACCCGGAACCAGAACGTCCCGATCACCGCCAGGAAGACATTCACTAAGAAGAAAGCCCCCAGCGCCGAGAACAGCTTCCGGCTGCTTGTCTCCAGCGAGTTCGCCAGGAAGTCGGCACGCACCTTCTGATAGCTCTCCACATCCGACACCCAGAAGTTACCCACCATCAACTGGCGTTTCATCTCCCGGAGGAACTTCTGCGCATAGTCCGGCGAAGAGACGCCGGGACGAACACGGAAGGTCACCTGCACACTGGTAAACCTTTCCTCATCCATTCCCCATTGGCTACACATGAACGGCAAGTCCAGGAGCGAGAAGACGACATGCCGGTGACCAATGCTATACTCATCATTGCGCACAGGCTCCGTCACCGCCACAATATGCCTGGGGACCGAATCTCCGCCGGGAATCAGCTCCGACCCGACCACATCCGTCCGGCCGAACAGTGTCTCGGCTACGCCGGCCGAAACCACCATATCCGTCTGATTTGTCATCGCCGGCAGCTTCGCACCTAACTCCTCCGACGAACCGCCAGAGGCCGTACCGATCCCGAACACCTTCATATAGTCTGGCGACACCAGCATCGAACGGATATTCAATTGCACGGAATCCCGCCAGACACCGTTCGTCATGTTAGAACGCGTATAGGGCAAAGAGAAGTACGACAGCCCGACCACCTCCACATCCGGATGCTGGCGGATACGCTCCACGAGACGCTCGAAGTTATGCAACGGCTCCTCGCTCCCCTCTTCATACCTGACGAACGAGGGATTGTCCGACGAACGAAGCGAAACAACCGCCTGATACACATTGTCGAGCTTATACCCGACCGGACGGTTCATCAACACGCCCTGCATCAGGAAATAGTCCGTCATGAACCACAAAATCACAAACACCACCAAGAGTTCCGCCAACACCCAGGTATTGCTGCGAAACTGGGACTGTATCATTTTCAATATATGTCTTATCATGATTGTCAGATTTAAGCATTAAGCGCCTCCGTTATATTCACCTTCACCGCACGCCAGGCGGGGACCATCGAGGAAAGCAGGTTCAGGACCAGGCAGACCAGAAAGGCATAGAGAAAGACCTCCCAGTTGAGCAACATCCCCGCCGAGAGGAAGATCGACCCGCCCGTCCCCATCATCATCGCAAAGATACCGGACGACAGGAGGATATTCCGGAACAGGAACACCAGCACGTACGAGAACAGCAGCCCCGCCACCCCGCCGGGCAACATCAGCAGCATATTCTCCAGGAAGATCTGCGACAGCAACGTCCCGCGCGGCGCCCCGAACGCCTTGCGGACACCGATCTCGGGGATGCGGTCCTGCATGTGCGACGTGTTCAACCCCGACAGGTTCAGCGCCGGGACAAGCAGGAAGAGCAGCAGGATGATCCCTAACGCCATATAGGTCTGCTTCGCATCCATCTGGAGCAGATCGCCGATCATCCGGTCGGCGTATGAAACCGGCTCCGGACAACTGACCTGGCCTGCCGCCAGCGTCGTGTTATAGCGTTTCACCTCCCCGGTCAGTTCGTCGCCTAAGGCCTCGATGTCTTTCGCATCCCTCAGCAGGATCTTGGAGGTCAGCAGATAGGCCGAGCCTTCCGCCTCGTCCGCCATCTTATCCATAACGACAGCCATCGAAGTATAGGGAACCCAGACCTCGGCATATACGTCGGACGTCACGCCGGAGACATCCTCCACGACACCGCTCACAGTGTATGCGACATCGTTGACGAGCACCGTCTCACCGCTCGCCTCCACCTTGCCGAACAGGCGACGCGCCAGCGATTCCGAGAGAACGGCACGTGGCAGGCCGGACTGGAAATCAGCCTCCGTAAAGGGCCGTCCGCCCAGGAAACGGAAGGAATAGACCTGCCAGAACTGGTCGTTGCACCCCATGAGGTTGACCTTCGGCGCATCGTCGTGGCCCGGCACCTGCATGAAGATATCGCCCACCATGAAGGGCATCATCGTCGGGTCGGTCGTGACGGCAACCGCCTCGGGCGTCCTGAGGTTGTAGATGACGTCGCGCACGAAACGCGGCCCGTTGTTCGAGTTGAGCGCCCCCCTCTCGTTATATTTGTAGGAGACACCGTTCACGTAGCACATCCGGTCGCGGTTCACCTCCGGGGCCAGGTTGGCCGTCCGGATATGGTAGACCACCGCCATCACCATCACCATTGAGATCGCCAACCCCGTCCCGACGACGTAAACGGCGCTGAAGAAGCGGTTCTGCTTCATCAACTGCCAGGCTTGTCTGAGATATTGTTTATACATATTGTTTTACGTTTAGTAAATAATGATTTAACGGTGAGATTCGTGCTTGTGGTTATAGTGCCGGGAGTATCTGTTTCCCCTCTCGAGAGGGGATAAGGGGTGTGTCATCTTAAGCCATAACAAGGGAAATTCACACACCCCCTGCCCCCTCTCAAGAGGGGAAGGAGTTACTACCGGTCGATATAAAACATCCCTATAAATCATCATTTACATCATTTCTATTTATTATTACTACCTTTACCGTCTAATCATTAAATCCGAACGATTATGGATAAAGAACTACCTGAATCCGAACTTGGGTTAACCCCTCGCAAAACAGAGATCCGTGTCAGCAAGAGCTATCTGCCCGGCAGCAAAAGCTATAAAGCCAATGTCACCTTCCGCCGTACCATCGATATCGAGGCGATCGCCGAACGCATAGTCGAGAAACGAAGCGAATTCCGCAAGGAGACCTTCGTCACCACCTTCAACATCATCAAGAAAGAGATCTATGAAGCGATTGAAGACGGCTTCAACGTCGACTTCGGCTTCGGACGTACGGAAATCACGGTCAACGGTTCCTTCGAATCCGTCGGCGAGAAGTTCAACCGCAAGAAACATACGCTCACTCCCTGCCTCCGTCCTTCGCCTCAACTGAAACAACGTACGGCACGCATCCCTGCCGAGAATATCAGCTACGGTGTCTTTGCCAACGCCCCGCGCCCTGCCTACGTCAGCCTTCGGATCGAACCGCGCACGTCGGAGAGCACCGAACCCTATAACCAGCTTCCTGCCGGACCGCATCACTTCATCTCCATCTATGGCGACCGCCTCAGACTGATGGGCGACCTGCCCGGTGTCGGTGTCCTTCTCCGCTGTGTCGAAACAGACGAGGAACATTTCTATACCGCCGACGAGATGCTGGTCAACACGACCGGCCGCCTCTGCTTCGTACCCGGTTTCGACTTTACGCCCGGCGAGTGGGAGGCGACGGTGGGGAGTCAGTACACCCCTACTTATCACTTGTACAAGCAGGAGCGGTACGGGTATCTCACCTTTACCGTGGTGTGATGTCTCTCCTTCCCGTGCGGCATCTCACCTCAAAGGTTTGAGGCAGATCACCTCACAGGTTTGAGGCTTACAACCTCATACGTTTGAGGTAATGCACCTCATAGCTTTGAGGCGACCCCTCGCACGGTAAGGGTAGAAGGTACAGCACGCCCGTGCACCACATGGGCGACCGGGAATGCCTCCCGCCTTACATCACCTGCCGTCCGTCGAAGAAGCGCACCGTGCGTGAGGTTTGCTTGGCCTGCTCGTCGTTGTGGGTGACCATGACGATGGTACGGCCGTCTTCCTTGTTCAGCTTGTGGAGCAGTTCCATGACTTCGGCACCCATCTTGGAGTCCAGGTTACCGGTCGGCTCATCGGCGAGGATGATGTCGGGGTTGCCAACGATGGCACGGGCGATGGCGACGCGCTGGCACTGACCTCCGGAGAGCTGCGTCGGGAAATGGCGCATACGGTGCGAGAGGCCAACCTTCTCGAGCACGGCTTCGGCAGCGGCGCGGCGTTCCTTGGCGCTGACCTTGCGGTAGAGAAGCGGAAGCTCGACGTTATCGAGTACGTTCAGCGAGTTGATCAGATGGAAGGACTGGAAGACGAAGCCGAGCTTCTGGTTACGGAACGTTGCCAGCTGCTTGTCGTTCATGTTGACCGTGTTGGTGCCGGCGATCTCGACAGAGCCGGAGGTCGGGGCATCTAAGAGGCCGATGATATTCAGGAGCGTCGATTTACCGCAACCGGAGGGGCCCATGATACTGAGGAATTCTCCTTTGTTGACTGTCAGGTTCACGTTTTCCAGGGCTACCGTTTCGATCTCTTTTGTCCGGTAGATCTTCTCAAGATTTGTAAGTGTAATCATAATCGTTATTGTTTGTTGGGCGGGGTGAGCCGCCCGTTGTTATTGTAATCGGTGTTATTGCGATGGATGATGTTTCACCGGGATCGCTCACCCGGTATGTCCTCCGATAGGCAAATTGCGTGCCAAAGAGGTAAGTTGTTATTAATCAGTTATTCTATAAACGGGGAGGTGTCCGATATTGAACACATTGTCCGCTTTTAGATCATTCATCGTGCAACGTATCCGCCGGTTGCAACTTCATGGCGCGGTAGGCAGGGAAACCCATGCCGATGACGACCATCAGGCCGATCAGACCCAGCGTCAGCCCCATGCCACACAGGGTGCGGGGAATGGCTGAGAGTTGCATATCCGGCTGTACAGTCACTTCCATATACGCAAGATTGGCAAAGATGATGGCTGCCGGGACGAACGCCACCCCTAAGAGGACGAAGCCCTCGATGAAGAGGTGACGGAAGATGTCGCGGCGCGAGGCCCCCATCGCCATGCGGAGGCCGATCTCGGCGCTGCGCTGCTGGGTGCGGAACCAGAAGGTGCCGATGATCCCGAGGAAGACGTTGAGCAGAAAGAAGAGGATGCAGGAGGCGTACATACGGATGTCATTCACCCAGGAGCGAAGATACTCATCCCGGTAGTTGGACATCGGTATCACTTCTTTCAGATAGATGTTGCCGAGGCGTAGCTGTGGCAACATCTCGCGGGTGAAGTCGGCGACAAAGCGGTTACCGTCGGCCGCAGGCTTCACACGGATGAAAAGCCTCACGGCATAAATAGCATTGTCACTCGAAGTGCTGAAATCACGGATGCCGACAGGCTTATAATAGGCGTAATTGTAATTTTGGAAGTCACTATAACGCTGGGGTTCCGAGACGCCGCCGATGCGGTAGGCGACACTGTCACGGGCGCCCTGGTCGGTGATGTAGATCTCCTGGTTGTGTGCCTTGGCAGCACTGCCGAAGAAGTCATCGGCAAGCGTGGCAGTCACGACGATGCGGTTCTCACGCAGGGCCTGCACCAGTTCGTCGCCGGGGCGGCCGTCGGCCGTACGGACACGGAAGACATCGAAGTAGGTGGGGCTGATCTGGCGCACAAAGCCGTTACGCGTCAACGAGTCGTGCATGAAAGAGGCATACTGGTTGCTATGGCGCTGCCAGTCCGTAGCCCAGTCTGGCGCCATCTAAGAACAGATACAGTCCGTATTTGTGACAGGTCTCGGACAGAGCGGTCAGTTCCGCTTTGCTGTAAATGGTTCCAACCTCTGTGGGATTTGAAATATAAACCATTTTCGGCTGTACCATGTGTTCAAAGCTGTCGTTGTGAATATGGGCTTCGTAAGTCTCTGCTACCTGTGCTGCCGTGATCTTACCGTCGGGGCTTTCTAGTCCCAGTACCTTATGTCCGCAGGCTTCCACCGCACCGGTCTCATGGACATTGATATGTCCCGTGACAGCGCAGAGCACGCCCTGGTGCTTGCGAAGTGCTGCATTGATCACTGTAACATTGGTCTGGGTCCCACCTACCAGGAAATGGACTGCCAGACTGTCATCCCCACATGCCTTACGGATCTTCTCGCGCGCCTCTTCACAGTATTTATCCTCACTGTAGCCCGGTGTCTGCTCCATATTGGTCTGCACCAGGCGCTCCAGCACCTTCGGATGCGCTCCCTCATTATAGTCACACTGGAATAAAATCTTATCGCTCATTTTTTTATTGACACCGCCGTGACAGTGTATTTCCTCCAAACGTTATTTATATTTTAGCTTTTTCAATTTGCAAACTCTTTACATTTTTCGATCGTTTCTATCTTATTGGCTTCTCTGGACTTCCTGTTACTCAAATTCAGTCAGTCCTTCGTCTCCAGAACCCTTACCAGATATTCCCATACTCTCTTCGTGGAAGATATGCTTAAGGTCTCCTCGGTCGTATGAATGTCCTTCATATCCGGTCCCATGGATACACAATCAAGGTCTGTGATCTTGCTGCCTAACAGTCCGCACTCCAGTCCTGCATGGATAGCCTCCACCTTGGGCTCAGTGCCGTACATTTCCGCATACAGCTTCACCATTTTTTCCCGCAGTGGAGAATGCACACGGTATTTCCAGCCGGGATAATCTCCGGTCACCACGTAATCGCCGCCTGTCAGTTCCACCAGTGCAGAAAGCTTTGCGATCAGGTTATCTTTCTCACTTTCCACGCTGCTTCTGACAGAATACTCTGCCCGCAAAACTTCCGCATCTGCTTTCAGGATACCCAGATTCAGAGAAGTCTGTACCAGCCCCGGCATATCTGCGCTCATCGCCTGTACGCCGTTGGGAGTCGCCTGCAAAAAGGCTGCCACACGTTTTGTAGCTTCCGGCGCAGCACAGGTGATTGTCTCTGCAGTGTCTGCTAATCTTTTTGCGGTTACCTTTACGTCCGGATCCTTGGTGGCAAGTTCGTCACCCAGTTCTGCTGCCAAAGCTGCTACCTGCTGCTCTAAGCTTTCCGCATCTTTTTCCTCTACTACGACGACTGCTTTCGTCTGTCTGGGGATGGCATTGTCTGCCAGTCCTCCGTCCGCAGATACCAGTCCTACAGGAATTTTCTCAGACAGCTTCCACAGAAGTCTTCCCAGGATACAATTGGAATTGCCCCTTTCCTTATGTATCTCTCCGCCGGAATGTCCTCCTAAGAGGCCGGAGACTTCCACCTCATAGCGCACGCCCGTAAGCTCCTGTTTTTTCATCGGGAAACGGCAGTTCACTCTGGCACCGCCAGCACAGCTGGTCAGGAAAATGCCTTCGTCCTCGGAATCCAGATTGATCATGCGATGACCCTGTAACATAGACAGGTCAATCTCTCTGGCTCCGTCCATACCGACTTCCTCATCCACCGTAATGATGACTTCCAAACGGGGATGCCTGATGTCCTCGGAATCCAATAATGCCAGTGCATAAGCCACAGCAATACCATCATCGCCGCCGAGGCTGGTATTCTCCGCATAGACGCTGTCTCCGTCGATTCCTACCTTCAGTCCTTCCGTCTTCATATCCATGGTGCAATCCGGTGTCTGCACCGCTACCATGTCCATATGTCCCTGCAGGATCACCACCGGTTCATTCTCGTATCCGGGAGTTGCCTCCTTGACCATAATGACATTTTTCATAGCATCCTGTATATAGAAAAGCTTATGTGCTTTCGCAAAGTCCACCAGGAAATCGCTGATCTGCTCCACATTGCCGGAGCCGTGAGGGATCTTCGTGATCTCTTCAAAATAGTAAAATACTTTCTTCGGTTCTAAGTTCGATAAAACACCCATTTTCATTTCCTCGTTTCTGCGCTTTTATAGAGAACAAAGTGCACTTTCAGTATAAGTATTTGTCATTTTTCTGTCAAGGAAACAATCCGAAGCATTCGCAGAACGCAGTTTGCATGGCTCTGAATAGTTATGCATAATAATATTTTTTTCTCTTGGCGATCAGGAATCCTATTGTCACAAACAGTGCCAGGAACTCTGCCAGTACGATGGACAGCCATACACCGGTTATGCCGATCAGTTTCGGCAGGATCAGCACGATGACGATCTGGAACACGAAGGTACGCAGGAAAGAGATTGCTGCGGATACGGCTCCGTTGTTCAGGGCTGTGAAGAAGGAGGAACCCCACACGTTCATGCCGCGGACCATGAAAGCAATGGCATAGATCCGAAATCCCCAGGTGGTCATCTCCAATAACTCCTGATCGTAGTTTGCGAAGATTTTTACTAACGGTCCGGCCAGAATCTGAGAAGCGGTCAGCAGAATCACACCGCAGGCTGAGATAATGACCAGACTTTTCCGGCAAAGATTTTTCAGTTCCGCATGATTGCCCGCACCGTAATGGAAGCTGACGATAGGAGCAGATCCCAGGGAATATCCCAGATACAAGGTCATGAAAATAATGTCTACGTACATGATGATGCCGTAAGCCGCCACACCATTCTCGCCTGCTGCTTCCATCAGCTGGAAGTTATACAGGATGCTAACGATAGAGGTAGAGATATTTGTCACCAGCTCAGAAGATCCGTTGGTCACAGTCTGCCAGATGACTTTTCCATGCCACTTTGTCTTCCCTAGCTGCAGTAAGCTGCCGTTCTCTCTGAAAAAATAGATTACAGGGATGATTCCGCCGACGAGCTGTCCCGCTGCGGTAGCCAGTGCTGCTCCCACCAGTCCCAAAGGAAATACCACGATCAACACATAATCTAACACCGCATTGGTCAGTCCTGCGATCACATTTACTTTTAAACTCAAAGCCGGCTTCTCCGCTGCGATAAAAAAGCTCTGGAACAAATACTGCATAACAAATGCCGGGGAGGACAAAAACAAGATTCTGGAATAACGCACGCAGTCCGCTTCCAGTTCTCCGTCAGCCCCCAGTGCCAGTGCGATCTGCGGTGCCAGTGCAAAACAGATGAATCCCACCACGATTGATACCGCCAGTGTCACATATACGATCAGCGAAAAATATTCGTTAGCCAGTTCCTTTTTCCCTTCTCCCAGCGTCATGGAGACCACGGCGCTTCCTCCGGTACCTGCCATGAATCCAAGAGTTCCCACACCCATCAGCACCGGCATCACCAGATTCAGGGCGGCGAAAGGCGTCTTTCCCACATAGTTGGATACAAAAAAGCCATCGACGATACTGTACACCGAAGTACATAACAACATTAAAATGGACGGTGCCACGAAACGCAGCAGCCGTTTATAACTAAAATGATCAGATAACTGTATTTTCATAATAACCTCATGCCTTACTATTACCCGCATGCCTTCCGGCACTTTCTCAACAGATACTTCTGCGAATTATGCAGGCATCGTTTTCGTGTCATCATCGGAGGTTCCTGCGATCACGCGGGATCCCCTTGTCTTGTCAGTTCCTCTATTTCTTCCCGGAAAAATTCCGTATGTTTTTTCATAGTTTTCAGGAATATTTCTGCCTCCTGCTCTCCTATCGCCGCCAATGCCCGGCGCTCCGCATCCATCAGCGGAACCACGATCCTCTCCACAGTCTCTTTCCCCTTCTCTGTGAGATATATCCTCTTATTCTTGCGGTTGTCTTCCTCCGTCCGCAGAATAAGCAGACCTTCCTCCGTCATATTTTTCAGTGCGGAATTCACTGTCTGGGGCGTGTAGAACCAATAGTCGCAGATCTCCCTCTGGGTAAACGCCTCTTTTTCCCGTTCCCGGATACAATACAGGATCCAGAAAGCCGTCTCCGACAGATTACAGTTTTTTGCATAGACCCGATACAGGTCATCCATCTCTTTGATCAGCTGATTGTACAATGTGATCTGCACAAAAGATTTTCTGCTTTCCTCTTCCATATCGCTTTCCTCCTGTAACTACATCGTTGCATCTGTTTGTTTTTATCCGAAATCGGACTAAACGGTATTATAATCCGAAATCGGATTATTGTCAACACATAAAAAAATATGCAAAACTGACACTTCCCATTGTGTCCTTCTGCGTATCGTTATATAATAACCTTGGCATCAGTTCCGGGAGGAGTGCGGTTCGCCCGTATCGCCAGTGTCTAGGTTCACCTTATTGAATATCCCGTAGAACACTCGGCGGCTGATGCTATTCTGAAATATTCTGTTTTTCAAAATTACTGTTTTATATTACCCCAACACACTACTATTACTTCTTTCTTTTTATATGTAATATTACGTATTATTTATTGACATACGTAATATTACATATTACAATGGCTTTGAGGTTGAAAAGGAGATACCAAAGATGCCAATGACCTCACAGGAGATGATCAAACTCCTACTAAGAAACGGTTTTACGGTTACCAGCCAAAATGGCTCCCATGTAAAGCTGAAGAACACCGATACTCATAAAACCGTTATTGTTCCTTACCATTGCAAAGACATAAAAAAAGGTCTGGAACAGGCAATTCTGAAACAAGCTGGCTTAAAATAACAAATATTAACAAGGAGAACCAAAATGAAAAAACTTTTTTATCCGGCACTTTTTCATAAAGCAGAAGAAGGAGGCTTTTGGATCACCTTCCCGGATTTCCCCGAATGTATGACACAGGGGGAAAATATGCAGGATGCCTACGAAATGGCATGGGATGCACTTGGTCTTGCCGTAGTCTCCCGTATAGAGAATAGGGAATCTCTTCCCCCCGCCACAGAGCCCTACGCCATCACCGCAGTTTCCGATACCTTCTGTATAATTGTGCCCTTTGACCTCATAGCATACCAGAAAAAGCATAACTCCAAAGCCATCAAAAAAACTCTTTCCATTCCTGAATGGCTGAATGAAGCTGCTACAGACATGAATGTAAATTTTTCACAGGTATTGCAGGATGCTCTGATTCAGAAATTGAACCTGTAAGGCGTGTTGCATTTTTAGGCAAAAATGCTTTTGATTCGGAAATAATGAAAAGTGCGGGAATGCCGATAAATATTGGCTTTCCCGCACTTTCAACGAAATTTCAAATAAGCAGATAACGGGAATCGAACCCGCCTTTCCAGCTTGGGAAGCTAGCGTTCTACCGATGAACCATATCTGCAAAAGGAACATAAAATATTATACTCCATGTTCCTTTATTTTGCCAGTCCTAATTTTTACATTTTTACCATTTTACTTATTTGCTTATCCTTTTTACTTATCCAAGACTCCCAACCACTTCAGAGCGTTCCAAATGCCGTCTTTATCCACGTCCGTGGTGATATAATCTGCTGTTTCCAACACCTGTTTACTGGAATTACCCATAGCAATGCTGGTGTGGGCATACTTTAACATCGGCAGGTCGTTATTGCTGTCTCCGATGGCCACAGTGTCTTCCATGGGGATCTTCAAATAGTCCGTAATGTAACGGATTGCTGTTGCCTTGGAATATCCTTTGGGGACAATCTCGTAAAACCCTTGTTCTCTATCAATAAAATCCAGTATTTCCGACAGGTCACGCTTCATTCCGTCCATTCCCGCCGGAGTCTCTGCATAGGCATATAATTTATCGTAGTTGCCCGGTGCATTGGCATAGCGATCGTATTTTCGATTCTCAATCTCACGTGCCATATGACGGAAAGTCTCGGTAAATACTTCTTCTCCTCTGGGTGCATAGTCTTCCCTGCTGCCTTCCAGGACGGCATCCACATGATATTTTTTCATAGCTGTCAGAATTGCCTTAGACTCCTCCATGGAAAATGTCTTGTGCATCAGCTGTTTTCCATGATATTCAATCTCCGTTCCGCAGCCTAATAACAATCCGTCGAATTCCACCTGTCCGGTAAGATTTTCCCCTACCAGCCGTTTCGTACGCCCGGTATTGATCATGCAGATATGACCGTTGGCTCTGGCGATGCGGATGGCTTCCTTCGTGCTCTCCGACATCCGTTCACTTCCTCCGCATATTAAGGTTCCGTCAATGTCAAAAAATATTATCTTCATCTCAGATTCTTAAGCTCCTCTACCAGATCCAGATCGGATTTCTGTACCTTCAGATTCGTGGACACGGGCTCTTCACCGGGTCTTGTGATCGTGATCTCGATAATGGTTCCTTCCGTGATCGCTCCACCCATAAAAAATCTGCTTACAAAGGCTGCAAATTTGGGATGATTACTCTCGAAGGTATTCTTCGCATTCATCAGTTTCATCATCATTCCGGGATTTATCATAGTAGTCTCCTCTTCTAATCAGTAACTATTCTGTCGCCCTATAACTATCACATAATATCTTTACGAATGCAAGCATTCGATGAATATTTCGTGGTAGTTCCATGGTTCTGAATAGTTACAAAAAAAGAAAGGCTGTCCGCACCATCCGAAAACAGTGTGTCCAGCCTTAACAGTTGCTTTAATTATGCAATCTTGGACTTAGCCAGCTCTGCAAGAGTCTTGAAACCTTCTGCATCGTTAACTGCCAGGTCTGCCAGCATCTTTCTGTTCATATCAACGCCTGCAAGCTTCAGACCATACATGAATTTGCTGTAGGATAAACCGTTCATTCTGGCTGCTGCGTTGATACGAGCGATCCACAGCTGTCTGAACTGACGCTTTCTCTCTTTTCTACCTGCATAAGAACTGGTCAGAGCTCTCATAACAGACTGCTTTGCTACTCTGTACTGCTTGCTTCTTGCGCCTCTGTAGCCCTTTGCAAGCTTTAATACTCTATTGTGTTTCTTCTTGGCATTTAAGCCACCTTTAATTCTTGCCATGTCTTATTTCCTCCTCGCCTGAATTATAAATAAGGTAAAATCTTCTTCATATTCTTAACATTAGTTGCATCCGTAATTGCAGGCTTTCTCAGATTACGTTTTCTCTTGGTAGACTTCTTGGTTAAGATATGGCTCTTGTAAGCTTTAGATCTCTTTAACTTACCGGTTCCTGTTGCTTTAAAGCGCTTAGCTGCTGCTCTGCTTGTCTTCATTTTGGGCATAACGAGTTCCTCCTAAACTTTACTTAATCTATCGTGCCGGATCCCGGCACTTTTTAACTGTACGAATTAACGCTTCTCAGTTAAAAACATAGTCATGCTTCTGCCTTCTACCTTGGGAGCTTTTTCCACTACCGCAATATCGGACAGGCTCTGTGCAATATCATCCAAGATATGCTTGCTGTTGTTCATGTGTGCCATCTCTCTGCCGCGGAATCTCAGGGTGATCTTTACTCTGTCTCCCTTGGTCAGGAACTTTCTGGCTGCACCGATCTTGGTATTCAGATCGTTGGTGTCGATATTGGGGGAAAGTCTGATCTCCTTGATATCGATGACCTTCTGCTTCTTCTTTGCTTCCTTTTCTTTTCTCACCTGCTCGTATTTGTACTTACCGTAATCCACGATCTTACAAACAGGAGGCTTTGCCGTAGGAGCAATCTTCACCAGGTCGAGTCCGGCTTCCTCTGCCATCTTCAGAGCATCTCTGGAAGAAACGATTCCGAGCTGTTCTCCGTCTTCTCCAATCAGTCGTACTTCTTTGTCTCTGATCTGTTCATTAATCATTAAATCGCTAATGGTTGTGTACCTCCATAAGAAAATGTATTAAACAATAAAAAAAGCAGATAGCATAACTATCCACCTGTTCCCTTCACGGACTGCCATCATTCAAACAAATTCCAAACGAGTTCGCTGTCTATGAAAAATCTGAACGCTTACCAGCCTGCGCCGTAAGGTGAGAGTGGATACTCTGCTTGTTGTGCCGTGTTCTTCACACGCTCAAATAGAATACCACGAAGTTTTCCTGATGTCAACCCCGTTTTTACAATAATATTACATTTTTTCAGATTACTGTATTCTATGTACCGGCGGTCTCCCGCCGAATCCGATCACTTGCTCTATTATCCGCAGTTTCGGAACATTTGTCAAGCCGGAATACTGATTTTCTTTTCCGTGATTTACTTTTCCGTGATTTACTTTTCCGAAAAAGTAGCACAGGCGGTCTCTCTGCAGTCGCTGGCTCCGCAGCCCTTGATGTCCACATGCTCCGCCACACACTTATAATTACTATTATAAATGCACTTTACCGCCTCACAGTCGATACTGATGGTATGGCTTGGATGAGACAGCGAATTACTGAAAGACTCTCTTCCCTCTCTCTTCTGCGCAAAGCTCTCGCAGCAGGTGCCGTCACAATCACAGGCATGCTTACCTCCCACCATGATGTCTCCCTTGCTGCACAGACAGTCCTTATTATAGGTACAATTTTCCACAACACATTTTAAATCTGCCACGTTTCCCTCGCCTTCTGCCGCTCTCTGCGGCTTCTCGTCTTCTTTTTTGATTTTAAAATTTTAAAAGAGGACACGCGGCAAAAGAGCCGATGCAGTCCCGCCACGCGTCATGGATAGTCTGTGCAGATTTAAAAAAATTATTCATTTGCGGAAACTGCCGGTTTTGAAGTGGTTTCTTTCGAGGCACAGGCAAAAATGCGTGCCCATCTCGTTGCTCGTAAAAACTAATATCGAAATACTGTTTCTTGTCATACCATTCAAAAAATCGCCGTCTCCCTTTTTATTTTTATAAGGAAACGGCGATTTTCATATTTTCCTACTTGATTTTATCCGGCAATCGGCTTACTTGCTCAGCTTCTTGGTTGCGATCTCATCCTTTAACATAGCCAGGAATTCGTCTCTGGATACCGTAGTGGTGTTCTGCTGTCCGTGCAGACGATAGCTTACGGTGCCGTCCTGTGCTTCCTGTTTTCCTAAGATGATCAGGTAAGGGATTTTTTTCACCTGTGCTTCTCTTACACGATAACCCAGCTTCTCTGCTCTCTCATCGATGTCCGCTCTGATGTTATTGTCCAGCAGATAGCCGTACAGATCATGGGCATAAGCATTCAGCTCTTCGTCATCGTTCTTGACCGGCAGGATCATAGCCTGTACGGGAGCCAGCCACAGAGGCAGGTTGCCCTTGGTCTCCTCCAGGATATAAGCCATGAATCTGTCCAGAGATCCCAGGATTGCTCTGTGCAGAACCACGGGAGTCTTCTTCTGACCGTCCTTGTCCACATAGGTCAGGTTGAATTTTGCAGGCAGGCAGAAATCCAGCTGACAGGTAGACAGGGTGTACTCATTACCTACAGCGGGCTTTACGTTTACATCCAGCTTCGGTCCGTAGAATGCAGCTTCACCGATCTCCTCGGTGTACTCGATGCCCAGATCATTCAGAACCTTACGCAGAGCATTCTCCGCATTGTTCCACATCTCATCATCATCGTGATATTTTACCTTGTCCTCCGGATCTCTCAGAGACAGGACACATCTGTAATCGGTAATACCGAAATCCTTGTAGGTATTGAAGATCAGGTCTACTACCTTGGAGAACTCGGACTCGATCTGCTCCGGTGTTACGAACAGATGGGCATCATTCTGGCAGAAATGTCTGCCTCTTTCGATACCCTTCAGGGTTCCGCTGGCTTCGAAACGGAAGTCATGGGCGATCTCACCGATACGGATAGGCAGATCCTTGTAGGAGTGCTGTGTGTTAGCGTAGATCATCATGTGGTGAGGGCAGTTCATGGGACGCAGTACGAAGGACTCTCCTTCCACTTCCATGGGAGGGAACATGTTCTCCTTGTAGTGATCCCAGTGACCGGAAGTCTTGTACAGATTCACAGTACCGACACAGGGGGTCATAACATGCAGATAACCCAGTCTTCTCTCTTTATCCTTGATATAATTCTCCAGCTCCTGCCATACGGTGTAACCCTTGGGAAGGAACATGGGAAGTCCGCGGCCTACCAGATCATCAGTCATGAACAGTTCCATTTCCTTGCCGATCTTTCTGTGGTCACGCTCTTTGGCCTCTTCCAGCTCTTTCAGATGTGCTTCCAGTTCCTCTGCGGTAGGGAAGCAGACACCATAGATACGCTGCATGACGTGGTTGTTGGCATCGCCCTTCCAGTAAACGCCGGAGTGTTTTACCAGCTTGAAGTTCTTGCACAGCTTGGTGTTGTCTACGTGAGGTCCACGGCACAGATCGGTGAAATCACCCTGATCGTATACAGTGATGTTGCCGTCTTCCAGATTGCTGATCAGGTCCAGCTTGTACATATCATCCTTGAACATTTCCATGGCTTCTGCCTTGGAAACTTCTCTTCTGTAGATTTTCTTGCCTTCCTTACAGATCTTCTTCATCTCTTTTTCGATGGCAGCGATCACTTCATCATTGACTACATCATTGCCGAGATCGATATCATAATAGAATCCTTCCTTTACCACAGGTCCTACCCAGAATTTTGCATGAGGGTACAGATGCTTGACAGCCTGTGCCATAACATGGGCACAGGAATGATTCAGAGTTGTCAGTCTTTCGTCTTCCTTAAAATTAACCATTTTTGTTCTCCTTTTTGTTGTTTTCTAAACTATTCAGCACCTTCATTCGCAAAATCGCATCTGCGATGCTACTCTGAATAGTCGCAAAATAAAAGTCCCTTGCAACGATCTGCAAGGGACGTATCACACGCGGTTCCACCCTGATTGCAATTATCTAAAGATAACTGCCACTCATTTGCTCGTAACGGGAGCTGCCGGGCTGTATTAAAGCCACTCCGAGACGGTCTTCGTCCGCATCCGGCAAAACCGCTCACAGCGCCTGTCTCCGACAGGGCGGTTCTCTCTGGTGCCTTCACTGCTTCCTACTCTTCTCTTCAACGTTTTCTGATCTTAAATAATCATAAATTTCTGTTGCTTTAGGACTTATGTTGATATCATAGACCTTTTCACACGGATTGTAAAGAGGTATTTATATAGCTTTCCACATTTTCTCTGGACATATCTAAAGCTACTGCCAGTTCTCCGTAGAGATGATCCTCTGCAATTCTGAAATACCTGGCATCTACCGCAGTCTCCTTGCGTCCGGCTTCCTCTCTCGCACGTTTCCTTAAATAGATCGTCTTGATGATCCGGATCAGATCCTGACAGCTGCTGGTCTTTAAGCAATTCTTGTATTCCTGTTCTAACAGCTTATCATTGGCAATGGTGATCAGTGGGATCTCCGGGATCCTGTGGATCAGCTTCTCCGCTTCCTCGTGCGCAAGCACCTTACGCATGGAGCCTTCTGCCGTATCCACCGGAATATATACCGTACTGGAAGACAGATACAGAGGTTTTAAAATATAATACTCTCTCTTCTTATCCACTCCCGCAATATCCAATGTCGTGATCTCTTCCACCACACAGACTCCCTTACTGCCACATACTACACGTTCGCCCTTCTGAAACACCTTGACCTTCCTTTCCTCTGCCCATTGCAGAAAATTGAAAACACAATTTCCGTTTACTACCAATAGTATACCCATATTTTAACAGAAAAAACGCCGAAATGTCAGTATCTTTCGGCGTTTCTGATTATTTTCGTGAATATTGCTCATAAGAAATCGGTCAGGTGTTGTGCATTATTTCTGATAGGCGATGCGTGGATCTCCGTTTTTCAGGTAAATAATGCCTCTGCGTTCGAAGCCGTTCTTCTCTAATAAGTGCTGCATGGTGTGATTGTCAAAATGGGTATCCGCACGCAGGTAAGGTACTTTCTTCTCACAGAAGGCAACGCATTTTGCAAACAGTCCCTTCACTTCCCCGTCTCCTGCCAGGCGGTGGATTGTGCCGTAAGGAGCCTCCTCCCTCCAGCTGCCATCCTCAATATAGGCATAGGTCGGTTCCTCTTCCAGCAAAAGCATGAATACTCCATGGATTCTTCCGTTCTTTTTATATACATACAACCGCTGTTTCTCCATATCTGTCCGCAGTGTCTCCGGGTCCGGATAGGCTCCATTCCACTGGTTGGGATTGCCACTTGCCCGCATGTAGGCTTTGGCGATGTCATAGATCTCCAGGATTCTGGGCAGATCTGCCTCTTTTGCCGTTACGATCTCCTCCATCCCGTCGCCATCTTTCCTCTCTTCCACTGCCTCCGGTACCGTTTTCCCCAGAATGTCCCTCACGGCGGTCTCCATCCGCTCTGCCAGCTGTCTGTGGCCCTTCGCCGTCAGGTGCACATGATCCGCCTTCGTCAGTTCACAGCCTCCCGCATCTAAGAAATCCGCCCGCTCAGCCACTGCCAGAAAAGCATATTCTCTGGCCAGTGCTCTCGTTGTCTCCACGCTTTTTTCATTAAAATCAGGATAAATCACACCCTCTTCGATGGGAACCGGTGCCACGATCAGGATCTTCGGTCCATTCTTTCCCCAGCAGGGAACCGATTTCGCCTCTTCCAAGAGGATCTGCATGCCCTTTGCAATCTTCCGCGCATCCGTATTGAATTTCACCTTGGAATCATTGGTACCTAACATCAGGATCAGCAGGTCTAACGGCTCGTGGCTGTTCAACAGGGCATGCAATACCGGCAGCAGATTCACGGAATCCATGTCCGGATCATCATACACACAGGTTCTGCCGCTTAAGCCTTCCTCAATGACCAGATACTCCGCTCCCAATGCTTTCTGTAACAGGCAGGTCCAGCGTTCCTCTTCATTATATCTGCTGCCGTGGTCGGCACTCTCCGACGGATCGGTGCAAAGCCCGTGGGTATTGGAATCTCCGATGCACAAAATATGTTTTTTCACTGTTTAACTCTCCGTTTTCTATTTCAGTCTGTAACCATCCAGGATCAATACGTCAGGCTTCAATATTAGGGAAAAATACAATAACATCATCCCCCTGGCATTCCACATACATGCCCTCCAGTTCCAGGTTCACATCATCCACATTGTGATCGTCGAAATATTTGGTCAGGTTCATGATCGTCTCCATATAGGAATTATCTCCCTTTACCAGGATCCCCAGACCCTTTTCCGGCTCCTGCTCATAGAACTCCAGACCTTCGGTTTCATCGACATATTCACGTATTGCTTCTGCTACGGTCATTTGATTTTTTCTCCTTCTACTGTTCCTTTGTTCATAACACATATACAAGATTTTCTACACACTGTGTACAAAATCTCTGACGTACATTTATCTTGACTGCTTCTCCTTATTGTATCATAAGCTCACGAATTCGTGCTATCGCACTCTACATCCTGCTTCGCAGGATATTCGTTCGCTAATCATGCAAGCATGTTGGCTCTCTTGCGCTCATTATATCATAAAAGGCGAACCTTGGCACCGCCAAAGTCCGCCCTTCATCATTTTCTTCTCTTATTCCTCATTCAACTTAACCAACTCAGCTGTATAACTTATGGTAATTCCCGTTTCTACCTTTGGCACTTTCTAAAAGAGTAAAAAACGATCTCTTAAGTTAGTGCCATTTTAGAATCAAAGCAAACTCTTAGTAGTTCAAATACTAAAAAGGAAATCGGAATTGTCCACAAATCGGGTTCATGAAATGTGACAATAATGGAAAACCTTTCAGCTATATTTTCAAGTATCTGTGTTCCGGCAAGTGCACCGGTTCCGCTGATATAGAAATAAATATCTTTCATGGATATAACAGAGGCAATGCGATCCAGGAATCTGGTATAAGCCATTCCAAATATTACACCCATTATCAGTATTGCCTGAAGTACTATTCCTCTCCAATTTACCTGCAGTGTTTCCTGAATCTTTTTCAACTGTCCCACACGGAAGTCTTTCCCATGAGCTAACATACATAACACAACTGCTATCAATGCAGCAAACAACAGTCCTGTGTTTCCCGGGATCTGAAAGAGCCGGCTTTCCGGCATAGTGATCCAACTCCATTGTTGCTCATATAAATCACTTTCCGTTTGATGTGCCATAAAAATCCAAAACTCTATCATTTTGCCAATCTCAGTTAACACAAAATATCCTAAGATCACAGGCACACATTTAACAGCTTCCTTGATTTTCATCATAGGATTCTCCTTCTAATTTTGTAGACTTTTGTTACTCTTTCGTTCTTTTTTATAATAACTTATTTTTTTATTATTATCATAATTTGTCCACAAAAAGCAGAAATCTGACCACCAATTATTGCACGTCCAACAATATTTTAATACTTACCTCCATATCAACCCTGATTGACAACTCTCCTTGATATTTTCCCACGATTTGTTCAATAATCTTCATTCCCCAGCCATGCGCTAATGAATCCTGCTCTCTCTCAGATACAAAATGATTATTTTTAACCAATGGTTTTTCCTTATAGTCATTTTTCATTGCAATTACAAGAAACCCTGCTGTCATCGCAATATTCAATCTGATTTGTTCTTTTGCTGCTTCCAATGCATTGTTCAATAAATTGGCACATAATACACAAAATTCTCTATCCTCCAATTTTAACCCCGACGGAAGAATCGGTGTTTCGACCAATAAAAGAATATTACGCTGTTCCGCTTTCTCTTTTGCTTCATAAATTACAGTATCTACAATATCTACGCCTGTATGTACCGGAATCATTTTACACTGCAGCGGTTCCTGCACGCTCTCTATATATGCTAAAGCTTTTCTCTGATCACCATGTTGCAGAAGTCTCTCCAGCGCTCGCAGATGATGTTTTATATCATGATACAGTTTTGCATTTTCTGTATAGAAATTCTGTGCTCTGACATACTGACTCTCAATCAGCTCATATTGTGTATCTAATACAGAGATTTGCATCTTCAGTTGCGATTGGCGGAAGTAAAAACATACCATAAGAAGCAGACTCACCAGGCAGGATAGGAAAACATAATTCTGAATTGCATTTCCATAAATCATATCCATGAAAAAATCACACAGAAATGCTGTACTGAAGAAAGCAATGCCAAATGTTTTCAACAGATTCAACGCTGTAAAAGTTTTTCCTATTCCTTTATGTCTTATAGCCGATATCAATATACTATTTATTATCATCCATCCTGCCTGCGCACAAAATTCCGCATTTGTCCAGAAATGTTCCACCAGTCCCAGTAAAACAGTCCAGATAAAAACATAACTTACTACAAGGGATGCCACTTTTTCCACAGAACCATTCCATAACAGGTATCCTAAAATAGTAAGAAGTAATAGTAACGGAATCCACGACAAATACTTTTGCAGACCATACCATAGCATTCCCAATAAAAATATTGTTAATATAAATTTTTTATTTGAATCTATGTATTTTCTCCGATCAAAAAGCATATCCATCCATATCAGGAGCCATGCCGAATTGTGTATGCTCCACAGAATTTTAATTATTTGTACTCCATTTTCCATTATCCGTACCTGCCTGCCAATATTCCATTATTCGATGTTTTAATTGCGCCAGCCGTCGTTCTCCGATGTACAATTGCTGCCCCGTAGACAAAACCATCTGGTTATCTTTGATCTGTTTCACATGATATAAATTACACAAATATCCCCGATCCACCCATACAAATTCATCTTCCGGTAATTTCTCCGATATCTTTTTTAAGGAGCTTCTTACCTTACACCTGGTAGCATCTGTCTTTTCAATATATAAATACTTGCCTTCTCTCCAAATATATACAATTTTTCTAAATGGGATTTTTTCTATGCCCTGTTGATTTTCTGCAATATAACCCTCTGAGGTACGTGATACAATTTCCCTGAATGCTGCCTCCAGTGCCTGTGTGATCATACTTTCCATTTGTTGCTTCGGAATAAAACGAAATGGTCGGAATTCAAATGATTTATACACATAACTCTCGTAAGCAGACACAAAGATGATCAGAATATCCGGTGCTGTTTCCTGAATTTTAGCTGCCAGTTCAAAGCCATTTAATTCCTGCATTTCAATATCCAAAAACAACAGATCAAACGCTTGACCATCCTCAATTTCATACCACAATGCCTTACTGCTCTGATATACATTACATTCATAAGGAATGCTTTTTTTCATGAAATAATCTTTGATATGTTTTTCCATGAACGCCGCATCTTCTACCGTATCATCACATATTGCAGCTTTCATTTTCCATGCTATATACTTTTCCATCGTTTCCCCTCTCCTTTATAGTATAATTATGCCATAACTATGTCCTTTTTCAAATTATTTTTATTCATTAAAAGCATACATAAAAACGGCCTTTAGACTTATGCCAAAGACCGTTTCTTTTACAATATTATTCTTCATTCATCTTAGCCAGCTTGGCTGCCTGGTCGGCTGCGATGCAGGCATCGATGATCTCTTCGATATCTCCGTTCATGATCTTGTCTAACTTATACAGGGTCAGACCAATACGATGGTCGGTGACACGACCCTGGGGGAAGTTGTAGGTACGGATCTTCTCCGAACGGTCTCCGGTACCGATCTGGCTGCGGCGCATCTCTGCTTCCGCATCGTGTCTCTGCTGCTGCTCGATGTCATACAGCTTGGACTTTAACAGTGCGAATGCCTTAGCCTTGTTCTGGATCTGAGACTTCTCTGTCTGGCTGTATACCACAATTCCAGAAGGATAGTGGGTCAGACGTACTGCGGAGTCGGTGGTGTTGACACACTGACCACCGTTACCGGATGCTCTCATAACATCGATACGGATATCTTTGTCCTCGATGACGATATCAATGTCGTCATCCACTTCCGGCATAACCGCCACACTGATGGTGGAGGTATGGATACGTCCGCCGCTCTCGGTCTCCGGCACACGCTGTACGCGATGTACGCCACTCTCATACTTCATCTTGGAGTAAGCACCCTGTCCGCTGATGGTAAACTGTACTTCCTTCATACCGCCGATACCAATCTCATCCACGTTGATCAGCTCTACCTTCCAACGCTGCTTCTCGGCATAATGCACATACATACGATAGATTTCCGCTGCAAACAGTGCAGCCTCATCGCCGCCGGCACCGGCACGGATCTCCACGATTACATTCTTGTCATCATTAGGATCCTTGGGCAGTAACAGGATCTTCAGTTCCTGCTCCAGCTCTTCCACGCGCTTCTTGCTGTCGTTTAAGGTCTCCTTGATCATCTCTCGCATTTCTTCGTCTTTTTCTTCCTCCAACATAGACAAAGAATCTTCGATATCCTGCTTACACTTTTTATACTCAGTGTACGCATCCACGATGGGGGTCAGATCACTCTGCTCCTTCATCAGCTTGCGGAAGCGTTCCTGGTTGTTGGTGACCGTGGGCTCATGCAGTTCGCCCATGATCTCTTCAAAACGAATCAATAAATCTTCTAACTTGTCAAACATAACTAATTCCTCTCAATATAAGTTGTAACAGTTCAACCATGAACATATTGGAGAGCAAAAATCATGCTTGCATGATTTTGTGAACGAATATGTTCATGAACTAAGCGCCAGGTTTATGAGCAAAGGTAGTCACGAAGTGACGGAAAGCGTGTCAGCGCAACTTTGCGAATGGTGCGGGCTGAACTGTTACATACGTTCCAAAAACTACCCGGTCCAGACCGGCATAATCCTGTACCACCTGTACTTCACGGTATCCGTGTTCCCGCATCAGTTCCGATACAGCCTGTCCCTGGTCATATCCGATCTCAAAAAAGAGCATTCCACTGCTCACCAGATGTTTTCCTGCTTCTTCGATGATACGGCGGTAAAAATGTAAACCATCCTCCGTACCGTCCAGTGCCATCCTGGGTTCATGATCCCGTACCTCCGGCATCAGCTTCTCCACTTCCGCACTGGCGATATAAGGCGGATTCGACACAATGATCTCGAATTTTCCCTCCACCTTGTCAAACAGGTCACTCTGTAAAAAATGAACCCGATCTGCGTTCGCCGCATCCAAAAGCGTCTCCGCATTTTGCTCTGCCACTTCCAGCGCATCTGCAGACAAATCCACACCCAGTCCTTCACAGGCATTGCTGTAATGCAGAAGGCTTAACAGAATACATCCGGATCCCGTACACATGTCAAGCACCCGCATTCCGTCATGGAGTTCCTTCAATACTTCCTCCACCAGAATCTCCGTATCCTGTCTCGGGATCAGTACGTGCTCATTGACGGCAAAGGTCAGTCCCATAAAGTCCTGCTCCCCGGTCAGCTGCTGCAGCGGAATGTGCTCCGCCCGCTGTCCGATCCAGCCAAGATATTTCTCTTCCGCTTCCGGTGTCACCAACTGTTCCCCGTGCACCAGCAGATCATTACGATTCGTACCGCATACCGCTTCCAGCAGAAGTCTCGCATCCAGTGTGGCTTCTTCGATTCCCGCTGTCTGCAAAGCCAGACAGCCCTTTTCATAGCATTCCCGATAGGTCATCTTAATCCTCTGGTTCTGCGGATGCATCGTCCTTCATCCAGCTCTCATCCACTTCGTAACCGAAGGTATCCTGTAAATATTTCTTCCAGTCGAACACAGCTTCTACGGAAGCGATGGCTACCTCTGCCATGCTCTCATCGGGTTCCCTGGTGGTCATACGCTGGATCCACATACCGGGAGCAGACAGGATCTTAATAAACACATTATCCGTGCGTCCGGCCAGACGGATGATCTCGTAGGAAATTCCGGCCACAACCGGCATCAGCAGAATACGAAGGATCACTTTCTCCGCCACATTATCCACCTGGATAAAGAAGAACAGCACAATACTTACCAGCATAACAAAGAAAATGAAGCTGGTGCCGCAACGTTTGTGCAGTCTGGAGCTGCGCATCACATTGTGCACCGTAAGGGGTCTGCCCTTCTCGATACAGTTGATGCATTTGTGCTCCGCCCCATGATACTGGTACAGCCTGCGGATATCCTTCATGGCGCTGATGCCCCATACATACAGCAAAAACAGAGCAATACGGATCACACCCTCAATAATCGCCATCAGGGAGCGGTTACGGATAAAGCTCTCAAACAGAGAGGAAATGAAATACGGCAATACGATAAAGATGCCTACTGCCAACATAATAGAGATCACCGTCACAATACCGGACAGCAGCTTTTCTCCGTTGCCACCGCTCATCTTGTCCATTGCCTTATCGAATTTCGTTTCTTTGCCTTCCTCTTCTTCATAGAAGGAAGCGGAATAATTCAATGCTCTGGTTCCCAGGATCAGGGAATCCAGGAAATTAAAGATACCACGGATAAAGGGAAGCTCCTTGAACTTACTTCCGTGAGCCAGACCCTGATAAGTCTCCACTTCCACTTCAATCTCGCCGTCCGGCTTGCGGACCGCTACCGCATACTTCTCTTTATTTTTCATCATAACGCCTTCCAGCACGGCCTGTCCGCCGATACCGGAATAACGACTCTTTCTTCTAGCCATAAAACCTCATCCTTATAAATGCAGTATTAAATAGGAACACAGTTTCCTATACGACAAGAAAAGGTTGAGATAAGAATACCTCAACCTTTCGCTTGCAATCTTATTTAACACCGTATTTCTTATTGAACTTATCAATACGGCCATCGGTTCTTGCAGACTTCTGCTGGCCAGTGTAGAATGAATGACACTTGGAGCAAACTTCTACGTGAAGCTCGGGCTTGGTGGAGCCGGTTACAAATGTGTTACCACAGTTGCAGGTTACAGTTGCCTGGTAGTAAGCGGGATGGATTCCTTCTTTCATTTCTTTCACCTCTCTATAAAAATGTCGTGTATAAGTTCTTGTTCTCATCCTCACTGCTTATGGAACCACAAACAGCGGTATTATTGTACCATAAGAGTTTACACGACGCAAGACCTATTTTTACATATTTCTTCCCTGGTATTGTACCGTAATGATATAAACTGTTTTTCGGTCTCATTAATCTTATAAATTGCCATATAATTATCGACCAGAAGCTGTTTATACCCCTTTCCGGCATACTTTCCCTCTAATCTATCCTGATGTGAACCGGGAAAAGTCTCCAGTTTTTTTATCGCTCTCCAAATTCTGTCTGTTTGTGCTTTTGCATTTTCCGGAACCTGTTTTTCTATGGCGATATACCTGTAGATTTCTTCCATATCACGATATGCTCTCGGATACAACTTTATATGGTATTTAACCATAATATTTTTTGTCTAGCCTTTCCATTGCGACATCCATATCCATCGTATCCGCACCCGCAGCAACTTCCTCTTCCGCCTCACAGATGGCCTGGTCGATTTTATGAATTCGTGCAAAACGTTCATAAAGTTCTGCACTCATCACTACCAGATCGCTGTAGCCATTCTTAGTAATAAAAATCGGTTCCTGCTTTGTATGTGCTAATTCGGATATTTCACTTGTTTTTCTCAAATCTCTGATTGGCATGATCAATGGCATAATAGCACCTCCTTTATGCCATAATTGTAGCACAATTATGACACATCGTAAAGGTATATATTCTGCCATCATTTCCAATTTTTGTCAATTTTCTATCTCTTGCCTAGATAAACCGGTTCTTCTTCACCATATTCACAAATTCCACATTATTGCGGGTATGGGAGAACATATCAAGGATGCGGTCGGTAGCTTCGTCGGGCTTTAAGCCATTCAGGGCCTTACGCATGATATTGATAGCTTCCAGTTCTTCCGGTGTCAGCAACAGATCCTCTCTTCTGGTGCCGGATTTTGCCAGATCGATAGCCGGGAAAATACGTTTCTCGGACAGCTTTCTGTCCAGAACCATTTCCATATTACCGGTTCCCTTGAATTCCTCGTATACCACATCATCCATCTTGCTTCCGGTCTCTACCAGTGCGGTGGCCAGAATGGTCAGGCTTCCTCCCTCACGCATATTACGGGCTGCACCGAAGAATCTCTTGGGCATGTGGAGTGCGGCGGGATCGAGACCACCGGACAGAGTACGTCCGCTGGGGGGAACCACCAGGTTGTACGCTCTGGTCAGACGGGTGATACTGTCAAGCAGGATCACGACATCCTTCTTATGTTCTACGAGACGCTTTGCACGCTCTATCACCATCTCTGATACTCTCTTGTGGTGCTCGGGAAGCTCATCGAAGGTGGAATAGATCACTTCCACATTGTCTCCATGGATTGCTTCCTTAATATCGGTAACTTCCTCGGGACGCTCATCGATCAGCAGGATCAGCATGTGCATCTTGGGGTTACCGTTCAAAATAGACTTTGCCACTTCCTTCAACAGTGTGGTCTTACCAGCCTTGGGCGGGGATACGATCATACCACGCTGTCCCTTACCGACAGGGCTTACCAGATCCATGACTCTCATAGCCACGCTGCAGCCGGGAGTCTCCATCTTGATGCGCTCATCCGGGAAGATCGGCGTCATATCCTCGAATGCCATTCTCTTGGCTGACTCTTCCACTGTATAACCGTTGATGCTCTTGACGAACAGCAGTGCACTGAACTTCTCCTGCTGGGTCTTGATTCTCTTGTTGCCCTTCAGGATATCACCGGTCTTCAGTCCGAAACGGCGGATCTGGCTGGGAGCCACATACACATCGTTCTCACCGGGCATATAATTCTCGCAACGGATAAATCCGTAACCATCCGGCATAACCTCTAAGATACCGCTGGCTTCGATACCGCTGTCCAGTTCCTTGGGATACTGGCTCTCATCGTATGCCACGTTATTCGGATTGAAGGTACGCTCTCTGGTGTAAGCTTCACTTCTTACGCCGACCATCTCTGTACCGGTTTCGGAACGGTCAGTGCGTTCTGCACGATCCGTACGCTCGGTACGGTCTGTCCGATAGTTTCTGTCATTTCTATCCTGTCTATCATATCTGTCCTGTCTGTAATTCCTCTCCTGTCTGACAGGGCGTTCTGTTCTCTCCGGCTTCTCTGCCTCTTCGCTCTTAGCAGCCTCCTGTTTCTCTTCCGCTGCCTTAGCTTCTTCCTCTTTTTTCAGGCGCTCATCTTCTGCAAGCATAGCTTCTACCAGATCTGCCTTTTTCATTGTGGAAGTTCCCTTCAGGCCACGTACTTTTGCCAGCTCCTTTAACTGAACTAATGCAAGTGATTCATATTTTTCTCTCATATACCCTCCTATGGAAATAAGATTTACTATAAAACTGTTAACTAAGGGGAATTACATCCGATTTACATTCGACATGTCAGTTGAATAAAAAGATATTAAAACTGCATCTGAAGCCATTATAATACATTTCTTTCCAAATAGGAAGTCCCAAAATAAAAATTTTATTTTTTGTAAAAGTGGTGCTAAATCCTTGCGAAGATATCGATTCTATTATATCATTATGAATAGCGTCCGGATTTCGTATCCGGCAAATCATCCATGATTATATGAAGTAATGACCAAACAAAAAATAAGAGAGGTATTGTCATGACAACCAATGAAAAAGCGTTACTGATGCATGAAAAATGGAACGGTAAACTGGAGACCGTGTCCAAGACTCCCGTCAAGACCCGTGAGGATCTGGCTATTGCTTATACTCCCGGTGTTGCGGAGCCCTGCAAAGTAATCGCCCAGGACAAGGAAGCTGCTTACAAATACACCATGAAGGCCAACACCGTAGCCGTTGTCTCCGACGGAAGCGCGGTTCTTGGTCTTGGCAACATCGGTCCCTACGCAGCCATGCCCGTTATGGAAGGCAAGGCAGTCCTCTTCAAAGAATTCGGTAATGTAAATGCTGTCCCCATCTGTCTGGACACCCAGGATACCGAAGAGATCATCAAGGCTGTGACCTATCTGGCTCCCGGCTTCGGCGGAATCAATCTGGAAGACATCAGTGCTCCCCGTTGTTTCGAAATTGAGGAACGTCTGAAGGAGATTCTGGACATCCCCGTATTCCATGATGACCAGCACGGTACTGCCATCGTCGTTCTGGCCGGTGTCATCAATGCCCTGAAGGTAGTCGGTAAGAAAAAGGAAGACTGCCGCGTAGTGGTAAACGGTGCCGGAAGCGCCGGGGTGGCTATCACCAAACTGCTTCTGACCTACGGTTTCCCCAATATCATCATGTGTGACAGGGTAGGTATTGTCTCCAAAGATACCGAAGGCCTGAACTGGATGCAGAAAAAGATGACCGAAGTGACTAACTTAAACAACGAGACCGGCTCTCTGGCCGATGCTCTGAAAGGTGCCGATATCTTCATCGGTGTTTCCGCTCCGAACATTGTCACTCCCAAGATGGTAGCTTCCATGAACCGCGATTCCATCCTGTTTGCCATGGCGAATCCCATTCCCGAGATCATGCCGGATGTAGCCAAGGCTGCCGGTGCCCGTGTCGTAGGAACCGGACGCAGTGATTTTCCCAATCAGGTGAACAATGTGGTCGCTTTCCCCGGTATCTTCAAGGGTGCTCTGGAAGGTCGTGCTACCCAGATCACCGAAGAGATGAAACTGGCCGCTGCCGAAGCCATTGCCGGTCTGGTACCCGCAGACAAGCTCTCCGATGACAATATCATGCCGGAAGCATTTGATCCCCAGGTAGCCGAAGTTGTAGCAAACGCTGTAAAGAGCCACATCCGCTAATGTGTTCGGACAGCATTGTGAGAGACTGGCACGGCAAGCCCTACTACTCTCTGGATTCCTATTGCAAATATATGTTTCACCATAAATGCTATAAAATAGCCCTGAATGCCCGGATGTCCTGTCCCAATCGGGACGGAACTCTGGACACTCGGGGCTGTATCTTCTGTAGCTCCGGCGGCAGCGGTGACTTTGCTGTGGACATTGCCGGGAAGACTATGGAGGAACAGATTGCGGAAGGCATGGCAAAGTTCGGTGATAAAGTGACCGGCCATGACCTGATCGCCTATTTTCAGGCATACACCAACACTTATGCACCTCTCCCCTATCTGGAAGAGGTGTATCGTTCTGCCCTGAGCCATCCCAAAGTCTGCGGCATCTCCATTGCCACCAGGCCGGATTGTCTGGGGCCGGAAGTACTGGCTCTGCTTGCAAAATTAAAAGGCGAATATCCGGACAAATTCCTCTGGATTGAACTGGGATTACAGACGATCCACGAAGAGACTGCCCACTATATCCGCAGAGGCTATCCCCTGTCCTGCTTTGAGAAAGCCTGTACCAATCTGAAGACACTCAAAATCCCTTTTATCGTCCATACGATTCTGGGACTCCCCGGAGAGACCGACCGACAGGTATTGGAAACCATGAAATACTTAAACCATATTGCTCCCTTTGGCATCAAGCTCCAGTTACTGCATATTTTAAAAAATACCGATCTGGCAGAGGATTATGAAAAGGGAATATTTGAGGCACTGACTCCGGAACATTATCTGGATCTGTTGGTCTCCTGCCTCGCCCACTTGTCTCCGGACATCGTGATCCACCGGGTCACCGGTGATGGGCCAAAAGATCTGCTGATCGCTCCGAAATGGAGTCTGGACAAACGAAAGGTACTGAACTCACTGCACCACCGTATGAAAGAGCAGGGCATCCGTCAGGGTGACCTTTATGAAGCAATAAATAAAGATAAACATTAGAAAGGCTGTTATCCCATTATGTTACAAGATCCGCTTACTTTATATAAACTTATCGTTCTCTACATGCTGAACCGTGTGACTTTCCCTCTCACGGCCGCACAGGTCAGCGATTTTATCCTTGGAAAGGAATACACGAACTTCCTGACCCTGCAGCAGGTCATCAATGAACTGACGGATGCCGGAATGATCGCCACCCAGTCGATCCGCAACCGGACCCACCTGTCTATCACTGCCGAGGGCAAGGAAACTCTGAATTTCTTCGAGAACCGCATCGGTGATACCATCAAGCAGGAAATTGACAGCTATTTTCAGGAAAACGAGTTCACCCTGCGCAACGAAGTCTCTGTGCTGGGGGATTATTATAAATCCACCTCCGGTGAATACGAGGCTCATCTGGTAGCAAAAGACCGCGGTATCAATCTGGTGGACATCACATTATCCGTACCCGTGGAAGAAACTGCGGCTGCTATCTGCGACAACTGGCAGAAAAAAAATCAGGAAATATACAAATACCTGATTACGGAGTTGTTCTAATCCCGCAATCAGGTACCTGATTTTATGATTCTTTGTTTTTAGAAGAAGCCTCTGCGGCTTCTTTTTTGATTCTCGCCATATGCTCTCTGATCTTCACCTCATAACCGTTACCCGAGGGCTGATAGAACTCCCTGCCACTTAATTCATAGGGCAGATACTGCTGTTCCACATAGTCATTCGGGTAATCATGTGCATATTTATATCCTGTTCCGTGTCCCAATTTTGCTGCTCCTTTATAATGTGCATCCTGCAAATGTGCGGGGATCGGCAGATCTCCTGTGGCCTGTACTTCCTGCATCGCCTGAAATACCGCTTCGCAGCTACGATTGCTCTTGGGTGCTGTAGCAATATAAGTCACTGCCTGCGCCAGAATGATCTGCGCCTCCGGCATGCCTACCCGCTCCACCGCCAGAGAAGCATTCACTGCCATCACCAGTGCCTGGGGATCCGCATTGCCCACATCCTCCGATGCACAGATCATAATACGTCTTGCAATAAAAGTAACGCTTTCGCCAGCATTTAACATCCTTGCCAGATAATATACTGCCGCATCCGGATCTGACCCCCGCATACTCTTGATAAATGCAGAAATCGTATCATAGTGGTTGTCACCGTTTTTATCGTATCTCGCCGCTCTCTTCTGGATACACTGCTGTGCCACGTCGAGCGTAATATGGATCTTGCCATCCGGTCCCGGTTCTGTGGTCATGATGCCCAGTTCAATAGCATTCAGTGCATGTCTGGCATCGCCGCCGGAGATATCTGCCAGAAAATCCAGTGCATCCTCGTCTATGGTGCCGTTGTAGGCTCCCATTCCCCGGTCTATATCGTAGACTGCTTTTTTCAAAAGCTCTTTGATGGCTTCCCTCGGAATCGGCTTCAATTCAAAGATCACCGAGCGGGAGATCAGAGCGCCGTTGACTTCAAAATAGGGATTCTCTGTAGTAGCTCCTATGAGAATGATCGTACCGTCCTCCACATACGGGAGCAGATAATCCTGTTGTCCTTTATTAAAACGGTGGATCTCGTCAATGAACAGAATTGTACGCTTCCTGTACATTCCCTGCAGTTCCTTCGCCTTTGCCACCACTTCTTCCATATCCTTTTTGCCCGCCACTGTGGCATTAATCTGTTGAAATTCAGCACTGGTAGTATTGGCAATGACTTTCGCCAGCGTCGTTTTGCCGGTACCGGGCGGTCCATAGAAAATGATGGAGCTGATCTTGTCCGCCTTGATGGCACGATACAGAAGCTTGTCCTTGCCGATAATATGCTCCTGTCCCACGACCTCATCCAAGGTTCTGGGACGCATTCTGGCCGCCAGTGGAGCTTCCTTTTCCATATTGGTGCTTCTCATGTATTCAAACAAATCCATAATATTACATCCTCTGTTTCTATTGCAAAGATACCAAAAGACTGAAGCACATTCTAAGATATGCTCCAGTCAATTATAACAAAGTTTATCGCAGCTTGCAATTTTGCATCCAGATCTTCACACGCCGCTTCAATGCATTTGCTTCCAGCGGAGCCAGCAAAAGATCCTGGATTACTTCCGTCTCCAACGCACATTTCATCTGTACAAGATTCCCCTCCTTGCAGATGGCGATCATGGGAAGCGCATGTTCTCTCTGTAATTCTCCAAGTTCCTGCCAGCGTGCCTGTCCTCCGTCCTCTTCTTCTGATACATCCACGAACAGTCCCAGAATGTCTTCGCCGGTCTTCTCTCCCATGTTCTCTCTGATCTCTTCCACCGAGATTACTTTCTTCAGATGAACAAACTCCGGCAGTGCAAACTCCAGCATGCTGGTAACATTACGGGAGGATGACCACACAAAAGCCTGCAATTTCTGATCAGGGGTCTGATTTTCCTCACCGAACACGCTGTAGCGTCCTTTTCCCGACTTCTTGGATACATACAATGCCTGATCTGCTTTTGCCGCAAGATCATAGTAGCAATGATCCTCTGGATCGGAAAATGCTATTCCCACACTGATGGATATATTTTCCGGTATGGATAAGTTCTCTTTATATTTTACGAGGTTGACCAGATTCTCTGCCTTGATCAGTGCGATCTCTTTGGACGGAATGTCTCCCATCAATACTGCGAACTCATCTCCACCCATACGTCCCACATAATCTGTGCTGCGGAACTGTGAAGAAATGACTCCTGCAATGACGCTGATCACATGGTCTCCCATAGTATGACCGTATACATCATTTACGGATTTGAAATTATCGATATCTATCACCATAAGAGCATGCAGGCCATTCTCATGCTCTGTCAGAGTCTTCGTGATCAGCTTCTCTACTGTCATCTTATTGAACAGACTGGTCATCTCGTCGATCTGCGACTTTGTCTTCCAGGCCTTCTGCTCATCTCTGCTATTCTGCAACCTGCGTTTTACCCCCAGTGTATTGTTGATGCGGGTAAGCGCTATCCGGGTATCTACCGGTTTGATAATGAATTCATCCGCCCCCAGTGCAAATGCTTCCGACTGGGAAGACACCGATTCCGTATTCGTCAGAACGATAACCGGCGTGTCCTTGAAGCCCTCCATATTCTGTCTGCGGCGCAGTACTTCAAAGCCGTCGATCCCCGGCATGACCAGATCCAGCAGCACCAGATCAATGGCATCGCTTTCCTTCTCCATGATCGTAAGACATTCTTCACCGGAAACAGCCTCTGCGAAGTTAAAATGCTCCCCGAGAGACTGTCTGATCACTACTCTTTGAAATTTTGAATCATCAACGATTAATAATGTTTCTTTCTTTTGTAAACTGCTCATGGCTGTCGGATCCTGCTTTCCGTATCACGTCGTTTAAAACGCGATACAGTTATAGTATATCCAACAGCCATGTGCCCGTCAATTTAAAAATATATCTACTTTTTACACAATTTTTATGTGGCGTTTCCCTTTAAAGTTGAATTTTACTACGTCTGCAGAGAAGTCCGCCGAATGTCACCAGGCCTGCAGCTACAAGCAGCAGTACCTCGGGCATCCATCCCATCACACCTTCACCGGTCTTAGGCACGCTGTCCAGCTCCGGCTGTGCAGCTGCGGTGTTTGCAGCTACCGTAAATGTGGTGCTGGCGGAATCATCGATCCACATGATGTCTACGGTATGCTCACCTTCTGACAGGGACGCCAGATAGGAAGGCTTCAGGGTCACGATAGTGGAACCTGATTTTGCTTCGTAATGGACACTGGGGATCCAGTTGCCGTCTACACGGACACCGGCGAATTTAGCAAAATCACCATCGCCGCGGATGGTCAGGCCTTCCGTGGTGCTGCCGTTCCAGGTGCTCCTGGTGCCTTCGATGATCTTATAGGGATCTTCCTGGCTGTCATCGGTACCACTGTCAGAAGCTGATGTATCTGTATTATCTGTAGTATTTGTAATCTCTCCCGTTGTAAAGGTATATTTCAATGTCAGATACCGTCCCTCAGCTAAGTCAATTGACGTATACTCCACTTGTGGATTTGTGACAATCCAGATGCTGTCATGATTGAATTTATAGCCACGTTCTGCAACCAAGGTCAGAATTGCATAATACGTTGTGTTCGGCTCAGCATTGCCGATTGCCGCCTCATTCTCATTTCCCTCTTTCAACCACAAAATACTGTTCTTCGTAACATCAGTAATTCCTTCCGTATTAATCTGCCATTTTTTAGGTAAGGGCTGTCCGGCTACCGGTGGGGTGACTACCATGTCCAGACTGGAGATTGTCCGATCAACTGTGCCAACATTAAACGACATTATATCTGTTTTCCTATGTTCATCCCCTTGTGGATCATCATATACTGCTTTTGCATACACCTTATATCCCGCCACTTTGGTACAGTTTTCTGTTTTATAGCTAATCTTCACTGTTGCAGTTCTGTTATCTTCACTATAATTTATGATTTTTGCATCAAAAATGTCATCTGCACGGTAACCCGCTCCATCATAGAAATTAAATGAAACATTTACTTTAGAAAAATCATAATATGAATTTATTTTTAAATCATACAAAAAATAAGATTTCTCATCATTTGAAACCAACTGTGCCGGTTCCGACAAGCTAGAATGAAATTCCAGATTGACTGCTTCACCTGTCATAACTATTTTACCTGTTCCATGATTTGGAAGCCGATAATAATAACATTGTTGAACGCTGTCATAGGTTGCACTTGCTTCTATTTCATTAACATCATCCGTAGAATATACAACTTTCGGTGCTGTCAAAAACCAATATTCTTTTCCATTATAACTGTCATCTCCCGGGTATATAGAAAAACAATCATACATTTTACTATCTATCATAGTACTTAGCATTATATGACAGTTTTTTAATCCGGTTCTATCAACTGTCCATTTTCCCGTATAATCGTCCGCCTTAGCATTCATCCCCTGCCAACCCCACAGCAGCAGCACCGCCGCTGCCAGCAGTCCGATTCTCTGTAATATCTTTTTCATCTGTTTCCTCAGAGGGATATTGTCAAGTGTGTAAGTAAGATTTTATGAAATTGCTTCTATTTTCATAAGAGAGCCTTCCATTACTTTTATACCATCTGTTAATTCAATATAGCTGATTACCTTTGTTTCTCAAAAAGAATAGTTTATACGCTTTAGATTTTAGTATCAAGTGTTGCCTGTGCAGGGGATTTTCCTGTCTCTGCAGTCTCTCTTGTAACATCATCAAGTGCTCCAGCTTTGATTGGCTTACCAATTTCCCAGTTAGGATCAGCCTTTTTTGCGGCATCATAAAATGCCTGTCTGTAAATTCTCTCATATTTTTCAAGAGTGTATCCGGCAGCCAGCCTGTCCTTTTTGGACATTTTACGATATAAATTGTTATATACGTCTGTGCGTTTTGTTATATCTCCATTGTGGACACCGTTTTCACGCAGGAACTCTTTTTTTGTCAGTTCATACATTTCTTCTTTGCTACTATCCGGAATTGATATGATCCTTTTTCTCGAACTTTCATTTTCATCTGTCACTAAAAGTCCTGACAATCCATTTACAGGATTAATATAATCTCCATCCTTATCATAATGACTCATCAGATTTTTTATTCCCTGAATATTGCCATACATCGCACCATTTCCGGCAGACATCATCTTCTTAATAGCTGCTTTATACTGTTTACTGTTCGTATTAATTCCAGCAGCTTTTAGCTGTGATTGAACAGAACTGCTATTAAGCTGTGACAACTGAAAACTACCTATTGCATTTACTCCTGATGTTCCAAATGATTTCTGAAATAAAAAAGCATAATCCGTTATCCTTGACATAAAACAGCCTCCCTGTCTGTTTCCACATTGCAAATTTATTTTTGTCTATTTTATGTTCTAGCATAAGTCATTATTTTAATTGCACACCTTACGGTTTCATATCAAAGTTCCTATGCCAGCACATCAAATGTCGAAACTCCATTTTCCATCACTCCTATAGAAGTTGAAGTACCTAGCAATTCCACCATTTTTCCTGTCAGGTCAGTTACATCTTTTCCATCAATTTTCAGATTATATTGCCGTTCTTCCTGCTCCTGTTTTTCGGCACGCTGTTTTTCCAGTCTTTCCTCTGTCTCTTTCTTTTCCTCTTTCCTTTTCTCGAGTCTTTCTTCAAGTTCTTTCCTTGCTTTTTCTGTTCCCGGATCAACCTCATCTGTTACCAGTACTTCTTCTGTTATGCTATCATATCCATTTATTGTATCCGTTACACTCAGTACCTTACAGCCACGAGCACTTTGAGCAGCTTTCAATTTTTCGATACTTTCCGGTATTAAAGATAGATTATACTCCAACCATTGTTTTGTCTTTTCATCTCCCATAGCCTCTGACAAAAGAGAACTGTTTATATTTACGGAATAATCCCTGCTTCGTAAACAATCGTATTTTTGTGTTAAATAGTTCTTATATTCATGGGCATTCTTATATGTCCTGCCCATTTTGTTTCCAGCATTTTGTGTATTGCCATAACTATTCGTATATGACGCATAAGTTCCTATTCCTGTAACTGCCATATTAACATATCTCCTTTCATTATTCGGAGTCCTTCCAACTATGCCACCTGTTGGATTTCTCTCACCTACATCTATACTTTAAAATCTAATCCACCAAGAGTATCATCCATCTGATCTAAAATACTTGTATCAAATGCATCTCCCGGCTTCCATCCAGGATTATTTTTCTTTACCAGTGTCTCCATTCTTGAAGCATAATCTCCAGCCATTCTGCTCAATGTCCACGAAGCGGAATTTCGCTGTTCAGAAGGAATCGTATTCAAATACTGTTTGATTACATCATGTCTCTTGCTTTCTTCTGGTATATATGCACCATTGCTACTGATAAAATCCTGCTTTACAACCTTTTCTAAATCCGACTTCACCTTATCCGATACAGACACTATCTTTTTCCAATCCTTACCATTGATACAACGGTCTGCCTGTTCCTTTGATAAAAAAGGTACACCATCTTTATTATAGTAATAATTGTTATTTCTATATTGACACCCAGAATCTACGGTCGTAATCCCAGTCTGCTTGTGTGAAGAATTTTTCTGAAAGAAGAATTTGTTTATTAGCAAACTTTGCGAAAATAAATTTTTATTGTTAATATTTACATTCATATTTCACTCTCTCCTATAATACAAAATTGTAGCCACATTACATTTTTAATATGTATAATATACTTTTATTGTTTCAGTGGATGTTGAAACTGTTCCTTTTGTAACAATCCATATTTTCCACTTGCCTGACGGATCAAAACCATTAAAATCATTAATTGTTATTGTTCCACTCTTACTTACTGTTGTATAATTAACATTTCCATTGCCATCTTCTACATATAAATAAAACGAATCACTTCCTGAACTAACCCTACTATACACCTCTATTTTTAAAATCTGAGGATTTGATCCACTTACAGACCCTGATGAAACAGTTGAAATATTTGATACTGTCCCATATACAGAATTTAATTTTGTTGTTGTCTTAGTCCAATAATTTGTAGCCCTCACTGATACAGTAGAATTTATAGTTATTGTTTCTTCTGCCGGTGCAACTTCTGCTGCCGATACAGGAGTTACAAGAAGAGCTGTGCATAATACGATTCCACTCAAAAAATAAGATATAATTTTCTTCATCGTAAATACCTCCATAATAATATTTCAAAATAATATGGCTACAATTTCTTTCATCAATTTTTAATCACCAGTTTACAACTTTATAAATGGTAGACTTGTTGATGAATCAACCGATTTAAAGCCTTTTTCACAGCATTTGTTTTTATGTGTGTTTCGACATTTTTGACGAAAGTGGCAAAAAATATCTGTCTGCGAATACCCTGGCTTAATTCAAAACGAAATTCCTGTACACTCTTTGTGCGATATTCAGAAAAAGTTTTATCCTGATACGGCAAAAGTTTCATGGCACAATAGCTGATATTGATCAGATTGACCAGCATTTCAATCCCTTTGCAGCTCCGCACCATATAGCTGCAAAAAGACCAGAATGTTTTCTGCTCATAGTCGCTTGTCTCAATATTCCAGCGAAATGAGTACAGAAACAGTGGGATATATTTCATCCAGTCACTGCCGGTCTGATTCAATGGTGCTTTTTCCTGCCATGCACAGAAAATCTGCAGTTCTTCTGGAAAAATCGTACTGAAAACAGGCGTTTTTTACCATGCTCTTTTTCTGTGGCTGTGACATAAGCCAGAACTTCCTGATTGCCAAAGATTCTGGTAAAGACACGGCGGACACCGGTATAGTAATCACCGATTTTTTCACCGGAAAAGGTAAAGTCAGTCTCAACAGAAAGCTGTTTTCCATGTTTAGCCGGACGCCCCCTGCGGCCGGTATGTGCAGGAGCAAGGTCATACATAACAGAATCAATCCTTGCATTACCAATAAGATCCAGGTTCGGATATTCATTGACAATACAGACCAGATTTTGTTTCGTATACCAGCTGTCACAGAGAATAATGACATGTTCCCTGCTTTGAAATTCAGGCATGACTTTACGGATCATGGTGGCAGCAAGTTCCAGTTTGGATTCTTTTTTCTTCCACATACGGTATCCAAGCGGAACGGAAAGATAAGAGATCTTATCCTGATTCCACACAGGTACGCAAAGCATGATACTTACAAAACAGTGTCCATTCAGATAGTTAGAACTGTTTTGTGCAGCATGGTCAAACAGTTTTGAAACGTTTTCTCAAATATTAATCGTCAATAAATTACAATCAGGCATTATTAACATTTGTGTTTGTCATAATCATATCGAATGGCTTGAGTATTTAATTTCCATCAATGTAAACTTATCTTCTTCCAAAGCATTAATCTTTAGCCTTTAAATTTTAACACTCATCAATAACTGCGATAACTGATTTTGATTATGATGAATCATTGTATATTTTTCCTTAAATGATGTGATTGCACCATACATTTTCTCAGTTAAATTTTCTGGGATTTCGTCCTTTCCCTTTGTTTTCTGTTCCCCAATGTAATCTGACGCTAATGCAGACCTTGATGTAATTTTTGAAATTTTATTCATTTCTTCACCGATAATTCCACGGGCATACTGATTTGTTGTCTCCATTGTCACAAAATCATCCACCGTTTTCTTATATGCTACATCTAAATTGCTTAATTCTTCATCCCGTGTAAGCTTACGAGGTCCATTTTCATCAGCTACATATATTTCTCTGGTTCCATTTTCATAGCCCTTCACAATTTCATCATATAATTCTGCGTATGCTTTAACATAATTATTTGCCTTGTCAGTAATATTTAAGGCACTTTTTCCTGTATCAACATTTTGATTCTGCTGTGCTGCCTTCTTTTGAATTTCATAACTATAATCAATATCACTGATTTTTTTACTCGCTAACAGTTCCTTTCTTTGAACCACATCATCATATTTTTCCTGTCCACTCTGCTGTATACGATTACGATAATACTCCAATCCCTCATTAGAAATCGAAAGCTTCACTGATTGCCCCACTGTATGTTTTTCGTTTGTCTGACTATTTCCTTTCTGTACTTTATCAGTATTTTTTTCCATTATTGAATTCGTATTATTCATGTAATTAGATATTTTCATATCCTATTTTTCCTCCTTAAAACCCATTATCTTAGTTTCACCTCGTGGCTCACAAATAAATCTATCTATAACTTTATATCTACTGACTTCCTGCCACTCTCAACAGACTCTCTTGTAATACCATCCAATGCGCCAGCCGGTATTGGTTTACCAGCTCTCCATGTAGAATCTGCGGCTTTTGCAGCTT